>R27__coassemble_36_pt1 | contig 123164 bp, 80 predicted proteins | sample R27__metabat2_low_PE_027 | metagenome-assembled genome bin R27
AAATAACTCATTGATTTTCAAATATTTAAATTAATTATTAACTAAGTATTGTTTAGTAACAGCGATATTATCATGGCAACCGACAACAAGAACAAGAATAAAGAAAAAGAGTATGTACCCCAGACCGGCTCGCTCAAGCAGCGCCTGGCACGCGTGAAGGCGACGCGCTGGGTGCGCTTTGGCATCGTGGCCGCCATCTACCTGATGTGGACCATCTGGATGGGCAACCCCTGGCTGCTGCTGGGCCTGCTGCTGCTCGCCGACATCTACCTCACCCAGTTCATCCCCTGGGGCGGCTGGAAGGGCATCAAGAACAAGCCCCTGCGCACCCTGTGCAGCTGGATTGACGCCATCGCCTATGCCGTCGTGCTGGTGTATTTCCTGTTCCTGTTTGTGGGACAGAACTACCAAATCCCCTCGTCTTCGCTCGAGAAATCGCTGCTCACGGGCGACTTCCTGTGGGTCAACAAGGTGACCTACGGCCCGCGCGTGCCCCAGACGCCCATCCACTTCCCGCTGGCGCAGAACACCCTGCCCTTCTTTAACTGCAAGTCCTACATCGAGCATCCGCAGTTGGGCTACCACCGCCTCAAGGGCCTGCGCAACGTGGAGCGCATGGACATCGTGGTGTTTAACTTCCCCGCTGGCGACACCGTGGCGCTCAAGGTGCCCAACCCCGACTACTACACCCTGTGCCATGAGCGTGGCCGCGATGTGGTGAACAACAACGAGGCCGAGTTCGGCAAAGTCATCTACCGCCCTGTGGACCGCCGCGACAACTATGTAAAGCGCTGCCTGGGCCTGCCCGGCGAGACCATACAAATCAAGAACGGCATCGTGTTTGCCGACGGCAAGGCGATTCCGCAGCCCAAGAATGTGCAGTACTTCTACTATGTCGAGACCGACGGCACCCCCATCAGCGACGAGTTGTTTGACCAGATGGGCGTGAGCGTGGACGACCGCAACTTTGCCATCAACGGGCACATACTGCCCCTCACCGCCGAGATGAAGAAAACCCTCGAGGCAACGCCGTTTGTCAAGAGCATCCAGCGCATCCAGCCCGACGAGCGCGACGCGACGCTCACCTACCCCCTGGGCTACAACTACGGCTGGACGCACGCCGACTACGGCCCCGTGTGGGTACCCAAGAAGGGCGCCACCATCGACATCAATGTCAAGAACCTGCCGCTGTATGAGCGCTGCATCAAGAACTATGAGGGCAACGACCTGCAAGTCAAGGGCAACCAGATTTACATCAACGGCAAGCCGGCGGCCAAGTACACCTTCAAGATGGACTACTACTGGATGATGGGCGACAACCGCGACAACTCGCTCGACTCCCGCTACTGGGGATTCGTCCCCGAGGACCACATTGTGGGCACCCCGTCAATCATCCTCATCTCGTTTGACAAGGACCGCAGGCTCCTTGACGGCGCCGTGCGCTGGAACCGCATCTTTAAGATGCCCAACCCCGACAAAAAGTGACCTCACATCCTGGAACCGGCACCGCGCTGGTGACGGGCAGCATGTGCGCCGCCAGCGTGCGTTGTTATGCCGCCGCCGTCAAGTGCGGCGCATGGCTCATCGACCTGGACGAGACACGACTGCCGCTGCGCCACAGCCACCACCGCTACCGCGTTGACGGGCCCAACGGCCCGCAGACGCTCACCGTGCCTCTCGAGGGACGCACCAACAACATGGCCACCCCCATGCGCGACGTGCTCATCTCGGAGCATGGCGACTGGCGTCGGCTGCACTGGGGCGCGCTATACTCGGCCTACGGCCGCTCGCCCTATTTCGACTATGTCGCCGACGACCTGCAACGCATCATCCGCGGCAGCCAGCGCTATCTGCACGAGTTCAACGCCCAGATGCACCAGGTCATCGTCGACTTTATGGCGCTGCCCGTCACAGCGCGCGTCCTCGACGGCGCCACTGCCGACGGGTGCCGCATGACCGACCTGCGCGGACTCATCGCCACCAAGAAGCCCGACACCCTGCCCATCGCCAACGCCCCTTATTATCAAATGTGGAGCAAGCCGTTCCTCCCCGGCCTGAGCATCCTGGACCTGATGATGAACCTGGGGCGCGAGGGCATCATCACCCTGATGGAAATGGCAAAGGATTTCACCATTTAAAAAAAGTTAAAATCCCGCCACTTTTCTGTCTTTTAAGAAATCTTTACTATATTTGCAACTCATAACAAAATCAAGAGAAAGTAAAAGAAATAAGAATCATTTAGTCTAAATTTCCCTAAGCCAACGGGCCAAAAGGAAGCATGTGAATGTCGATTGGCGGTTGCGCTGGCACTGTGGAGGCATTATTCCGGTTTCAAGGATAATGCCCCCATTTTTTTTGAGGGCAAAAAGTTCAAACAACCATAACAACAAGGAACAACAGCAACAACAGATTTTTCAACCACACCTCTGAAGAAAAAACAAGTTGTCCAAGTTGTTACCTGTTGTTCCTGTTGTTTGACAGGTCGCTGTTGATGGACAATTTGGAGAAATTCTCTCGCCCGTGGGGGTTGAATGGAAAGTTTTTAGTAACTTTGCGTGTCTATATACTATATCAAGCATGATGATAGAGGCAAGAAACATAATCAAGCGCTATGGCGAACTTGAAGTGCTGCGCAATGTGGACATGGACATCGCCCAGGGCGAGGTGGTGTCGATTGTGGGCCCCAGCGGCGCCGGCAAGACCACGCTGCTGCAGATTATTGGCACGCTCGACGCGCCGCAGCAGGGCCAGGTGCGCTACGAGGGCACCGACGTGCTTGCGCTGCGCGACCGCGAGTTGGCGCGCTTCAGGAACCGCAACATCGGCTTTGTGTTCCAGTTCCACCAGCTGCTGCCCGAGTTCACCATGCTCGAGAATGTCGCCATCCCTGCCCTGCTGGGCGGCGACAACCGCAACGACGCCTACCGCCGTGCCAAGCAACTGCTGGAGCGCATGCACCTGGCCGACCGCCTGGAACACAAGCCCTCGCAACTGAGCGGCGGCGAGTGCCAGCGCGTGGCCGTGGCGCGCGCCCTCATCAACTCGCCCAAGATCATCCTTGCCGACGAGCCCTCGGGCAGCCTCGACACCCAGAACAAGCAGGAACTGCACCAGCTGTTCTTTGACCTGCGCGACGACCTGGGCCAGACGTTTGTCATCGTCACCCATGACGAGACGCTGGCTGCCATGGCCGACCGCACACTGCACATGCGTGACGGCATCATCGTGAACGAGACGCGACGCAACGGCGGCGCCAGCACTGCAACAGCCAACCCATGATGAGACTGCGCCTACTGCCCATAATGCTGCTGACGGCCCTGCTCGGACTGGCCTCCTGCGACAAGCAGGAGGACCTGGACCGTTCCTATACCGACTACCGCTACGACATCGTGACCTACCTGGGCCTGAACGGCCAGGGCACGGTGTTTGAATACCTGGGGCGCGGCGACAGCGCCGCCGTCAGGCTGCAGGCGGCAGCAGCCATCACGGGCGAGAACCTCAAGCCCATGACGCGGGTGCTGCTGCGGTATGAGTTCGCCGACGCGCGCCAGTCGGGCGACGCGAGGCAGATTGTGGCCTATGGCTGCAGCGGCATCATCAGCGACTCGCTGCGCTGCGCCAGCGACTTCACAGACTGGCCCATGCACCCGGTCAAACTGCGCAGCCTGTGGCGAACCGGCGAGTTCATCAACCTGCACTGCCAGGTCGAGTTCACCGACAAGGCCCGCACCTTCATGCTCGTCGCCGACAGCCTGACCTTGAGCCAGGACACCGTGCACTGCCACCTCACCCACGACTTGCGGGGACAGGCGGGAACGTTCTGGCGCGACTGCTATGCCTCGTTCAACATCGGCGCCGTGTGGAAGCGCGAGTCGTGCCGCGCCGTCAGGCTGCACCTCAACGACGCGAACTTCAAGGACAAAGACTATTACGATTTTACGAAACAATAAATACTAACCCTTAAATTTTTAAATATCACATTATTATGGCAAACGACAATCAAAACAACCAGCAGCAAATCAAGATCGAAGTTCCCCAGGACGAACTCCAGGGCCGTTACGCTAACATGGCCATGATCGCCCACAGCGTCAACGACTTTTTCATCGACCTGATTCTGCGCGGTCCCAATATGCCCCAGGCCCGTGTGCAGAGCCGCGTCATCATGGCGCCCCAGCACGCCAAGGAACTCATGCTCGCCCTGGCCGACAACATCCGCCGCTACGAGAGCAACTTTGGCGAAATCAAAGTCTCGCGCCCCGCGCCCGGCAACGGCATCATGGACTTCCCCCTGCCCAAGGGCCAGGCATGATACATTGAAACCGGCGGGCTTCACGCCCGATGAATTAACCATAAAACCAAACACCCCCCCAAAAAAATGGAACATCCTTTGTTCATCTACAATACCCGCACGCGGCGCAAGGAGCATTTCGAGCCCTTGAACGCGCCCATGGTGGGCATGTATGTCTGCGGACCCACGGTGTACGGCGACCCGCACCTGGGACACACCAGGCCCGCCATCACCTTTGACGTGCTGTTCCGTTACCTGCAGCAACTGGGCTACAAGGTGCGCTATGTGCGCAACATCACCGATGTGGGCCACCTCGAGCACGACGCCGACGAGGGCGAGGACAAAATCGCCAAGAAGGCGCGCCTCGAGCAACTCGAGCCCATGGAAGTGGCGCAGTACTACACCAACCGCTACCACGCCGCCATGCAGGCGCTCAACGTGCTGCCTCCCAGCATCGAGCCCCACGCCACGGGGCACATCATCGAGCAGGAGGAACTCGTGAAGCAAATCATGGAAAACGGCTACGCCTATGAGAGCAACGGCAGCATCTACTTTGACATCGAGGCCTATAACCGCGACCACCGCTACGGCGTGCTCTCGGGACGCAACCTCGATGACATCCTCAATGCCAGCCGCGAACTGTCGGGCGTGGGCGAGAAACGCAACCAGGCCGACTTTGCCCTGTGGAAAAAGGCCCAACCCGAGCACATCATGCGCTGGCCCTCGCCATGGAGCGACGGCTTCCCCGGGTGGCACTGCGAGTGCACCGCCATGGGACGCAAGTACCTGGGCAAGCACTTCGACATCCACGGCGGCGGCATGGACCTCGTGTTCCCGCACCACGAGTGCGAGATCGCGCAGGCCGTGGCCAGCCAGGGCGACGAGATGGTGCGCTACTGGATGCATAACAACATGATTACCATCAATGGCCAAAAGATGGGCAAGTCGCTGGGCAACTTCATCACCCTGGAGCAGTTCTTCACGGGCGACCACCCCAAGTTGACGCAGGCCTACTCGCCCATGACCATCCGCTTCTTCATCCTTCAGGCCCATTACCGCGGCACCGTGGACTTCTCCAACGAGGCCCTGCAAGCCGCCGAGAAGGCCCTGGAGCGCATCCTTGACGGATGGCACCGCCTGAACGCGCTCACCGCAGCACCCGCATCCTCCATCCAACTGGAGAACTACCGCCAGCGCTGCGCCGACGCCATGAACGACGACCTCAACACCCCCATCGCCATCGCCACGCTGTTTGACGCATGCAAGGTCATCAATCAGGCCAACGACGGCAACGCCACGCTGTGCCAGGCCGACATCGACGAACTCAAGAGCGTCTTCCAGACCTATCTGTTTGATGTGCTGGGCATCCGCGACGACGCGGCCGGAGGCGAGAGCGTCAACCTCGACCCCTACCGCAAGGCCGTTGACCTGCTGCTCGACATGCGCCGCAACGCCAAGGCCAACAAGGACTGGGCGACCAGCGACCTCATTCGCGACAAACTCGCCGAATACGGCTTCGAGGTCAAGGACACCAAGGACGGATTTGAGTGGAAAGTGAAGTAATGACCGCGGCACGCCGCGACTACAGATGATTGAATCAGGAAGCATCCGCACATTTCTCCCTCACGCCAAGGCACCAGGACAATGTGCGGATGCTCAACTCCCAACTCCTAACTCCTAACTAAAATGCCGCTCATCTCGGTCATCGTGCCCGTGTACAACGTGGAGCAATACCTGGACCAGTGCATGCATAGCATTGTCGCCCAGAGTTATCGCCATCTCGAAATCCTCGTGGTGGACGACGGCAGCACCGATGGCAGCGGCGCCATGTGCGACCAGTGGGCGGCGCGCGACAGCCGCGTCCGCGTCTTTCACCAGCCCAACGGCGGCCTGTCGGCGGCGCGCAACACCGCCCTCGACGCCATGACGGGCCAGCTGGTCGTCATGGCCGACAGCGACGACGTGCTGCACCCGCAATTCATCGCCACCCTGCTGGCAGTGATGCAGCGGCACGACGCCGACATCGCCGTGGGCGGCTACCAGCCCTTCTACGGCGAGCGCATGGAATTCCCCGCCCTCACGGGCACCGACAAGGTGGTGACGTACGACCGCCGCGAGGCACTGCAGGCCATCCTCTACCAGCGCGGACTCACCCACTCGGCATGGGGGCGCATCTACCGCGCCAGCCTGTTCGAGGGCATCCGCTACCCCGTGGGCAGCATCTACGAGGACCTGGCCATCATTTACCCATTAATAAGAAAATGCCGCCGCGTGGCGGCCATCGGCACGGTGCTCTATGGCTACCGCCAGCGCCAGGACAGCATCATCGGCGCGTTCTCGCCGCGCCGCGCCGCCGTGCTCGACATCGCCGAGGCCCTTGAGCGACAGGTCGAGCGCGACGATGCCCAGCACCTGCCCGCAGTGCGCAGCCGCCTGCTCAGCGCCTATTTCAACATACTGCTGCTCAGCCAGCAAGACCGGCAGCACGACCACAGCGCCCTGGCCAACCGCTGCTGGCAGGGCATCAAGCGCCTGCGCTGGCGCTGCCTCATCGACGGCAATGTCCGCCTGAAAAACAAGTTAGGAATCCTCGCCTCCCTCACCGGCCGCACCATCCTGTGCAGCCTCATCGGCCGCAACTACCGCCCCAAGCCGTAAATCACATCCCGCACGGGACGCCAGTTTGCCGGAGCATGAGATGTAACCCGTCGGCAAAAACCGGGCATCGTAGCGCACAGCGGCATGTAAATCACTGACTTTCAGCCCACCGCCCGAGAGCATAGCCTGATTTTTACCGCAGCATGTCGGCCACGCGGCGGGTGGCGGCGACAAAGGCATTGACCTCGTCGAGCGTGTTATAGACCGCAAACGAGGCGCGCACCATGCCCTGCACGCCATAGCGCGCCATGAGCGGCTCGGCGCAGTGGTGCCCGGTGCGGACCGCCACGCCCAGCTTGTCGAGCAGCAGGCCCATGTCGTAACTGCTGATGTCGCCCACGAGGAACGACAGCACGCCGCTCTTGCGGGGCGCGGTGCCAAACAACCGGATGCCCTCGATGCCGGCCAGTCCCTGGGTGGCGGCCGCCAGCAGTTCATGCTCATGGGCGGCGATATTCTCCAGCCCCAACTCATTGATGTAGTCGATGGCGGCGCCAAAGGCGGCGATATCGACAAAGTCGGGCGTGCCGGCCTCAAACTTGAACGGCAGGTCGGCAAAGGTGGTGCGCTCAAATGTCACGTTGCCAATCATCTCTCCCCCACCCTGATAAGGCGGCATCTTGTCCAGCCAGTAGCGCTTGCCGTACAGGATGCCCACGCCGGCAGGGCCGTACATCTTGTGGCTCGAAAAGGCGTAGAAGTCGCAGTCCAGGTCCTGCACATCCACTGCGATGTGGGGCGCTGCCTGGGCGCCGTCCACGAGCACGGGCACACCGTTGCGGTGGGCAATGGCAATCATCTCCTTAACGGGATTGACCGTGCCCAGCACATTGGACACATGGGCGATGGCCACAAAGCGGGTGTTGTCGGTGAACAGGTCTTCATAGGCCTGCATGTCCACCTCGCCGCTGTCGCTGATGGGCACGACGCGGATGAAGACGCGCTTGCGCTGGCCGATGAGTTGCCAGGGCACGATGTTGCTGTGGTGCTCCATGGTGGTGACGATGATCTCGTCGCCGCTCTCGAGCATCGTGCCAAATGACGACGCCACCAGGTTGATGGCCTCGGTGGTGCCTCGGGTGAAAATCACCTCCTGGGTGCTGCCGGCGTTGATGAAGGCGCGCACCCGCTCGCGCGTGGCCTCCTGCATGTCGGTAGCCTCCTGCGACAGGGTGTGCACGCCACGGTGCACATTGGCCTTATAGCGGTAATACATCTGTTCGATGGCCTCGACCACACGGCGCGGCGTCTGGGACGTGGCGGCGTTGTCCAGATAGATGAGCGGACGCCCGTCAATCTGGCGTTCCAAGATGGGATATTCGGCACGAATCTTGTTGATGTCCATTTATTTTCAGTGATGAGTTAAATGTTGCCCGCGCTAACGCGGCCCTATTATGCGGAGGGTTCTTTATTCATTTGTCGCCGGGGCGGCACACTTGACTACAGCCGCCACAGTTGCTCAAGGTGCCGGCAAATCGCTTTTCGACCAGGTAGTGCAAGCGGTCCTTGAGGGCGTCGAGGCGCACGCCGTCGATGACATCGGCCACAAAGGCCTGCATCAGCAGCCGCCGGGCCTCGGCCTCGAGGATGCCGCGGGTGCGCATGTAGAACAGTGCCTCTTCGTCGAGCTGGCCCACGGCCGAGCCGTGAGAGCACATCACGTCGTCGGTGTAAATCTCGAGCTGGGGCTTGGTGTACATGCGGGCCGTGGGAGCGCCGCAGATGTTGCGGTTGCCCTGGTAGGCCTCGACGCGCGGGCAGCCGGGCTTGACGAGAATCTTGCCGGCAAAGGCGCCCACGGCGTGGTCGTCGAGCACATACTTGAACATCTCGTTGCTGTTGCAGCGCGGCGCGTTGTGGCCGATGAAGGTGTGGCTGTCCACATGCTGCTCGCCGCTGGCAATGGTCATGCCCAGCAGGCGCGTCTCGGCATGCTCGCCGTTGACCTCCACATGATAGTTGTTGCGGGTATATCCGTTGGTGAGCGTGATGCCGTCAATCAGGACATTGCTGCCCTCGTGCTGCTGCACCCAGATGGACGACACGCGGCTGGTGAGCGGCGTGCTCTCTTCCATGTCATAGTAATCGACCGTGCTGCCCTCGAGGGCCACCAGTTCGATGACCTGGTTGTTGAGGTAGCGATACTCGGCGCTCTGGGTGTGGTCACAGGCCAGGATGCGCACGCTGGCGCCCTTGCCCACGACGATGAGCAGACGGCGCAGGGCCATCATGTCGAGTGCGGCATTGAAGATGTTGACCAGCTGGATGGGACGCTCGGCCACCACGCCGTCGGGCACATAGATGAGCAGGCCGTCCTGCACGAGCAGGCTGTTGAGCGCCACGGTGGGGTCGCTCAGCGGCGCCAGCTTGCCGTAGTAGGCGTTCATCAGTTCGGGACGGTCAAAGGCGGCGATGCTGAAGGGTTCCACCACCACTTGGCCGATATTGCGCTCGGCGGAGGCGCTGCTGTGGAAGGCATCGTTGCTGTTATAGTACAGGCAAGTGCTCAGGTTGGGCACATCGCAGCGGAATGCCTCGGCGGGATTGGCCTCAAAGGGCATGCGGTTCACATTCACGCCATAGTTGTGGGCAAACACCCGTTCCAAGTCGGTGGCCTCATAGTCCTCGCTGCCCTTGCGCGGCAGGCGTGCGGTCTGCAATGCCTTGCGGGCCGCGGCGCGCAGGGCGTTGAGCGTGTCGGGCGACTGGCGCTCGATGTCGGCGGCGCACTCGTCAAACAGGTCGATATATTGCCTGAGCGCGTTCATGTCACTCTTGTTGTCCATCATCACTGCTCCTTGCCGTCAACTTGTTCCTTAATCCAGTCATAGCCCTTCTCCTCGAGTTCCAGCGCCAGCTCGGGACCGGCGCTCATGACGATGCGTCCCTTGTACAGCACGTGCACAAAGTCGGGCTTGATGTAGTCCAGCAACCGCTGGTAGTGGGTGATGACGATGGTGGCGTTGTCCTTGCTCTTGAGGGTGTTCACGCCGCTGGCCACGATGCGCAGGGCGTCGATGTCAAGGCCGCTGTCGGTCTCGTCGAGGATGCTCAGCCGGGGCTCGAGCATGGCCATCTGGAAAATCTCGTTGCGCTTTTTCTCGCCGCCCGAGAAGCCCTCGTTCACGGCACGCGAGGCGAGTTTGTTGTCGAGCTGGACGATGCTGCGCTTCTCGCGCATGAGTTTCAAGAAGTCGCTGGCACCCAAGGGGTCCTGGCCATGATATTGGCGCTTGGCGTTGACGGCGGCGCGCATGAAGTTGACCATCGACACGCCGGGAATCTCAACGGGATACTGGAAACTCAGGAACAGGCCCTCGTGGGCGCGGTCCTCGGGCGAGAGGGCGAGCAGGTCCTTGCCGCCAAACTCGACGCTGCCGCCGGTGACGGTGTAGGCGGGATTGCCCGTGAGCACGGCGCTCAGGGTGCTCTTGCCCGAGCCGTTGGGGCCCATGATGGCATGCACCTCGCCGGGATTGACGGTGAGGTTGACGCCCTTCAAAATCTGCTTATCCTCAATCGAGGCCTGTAAATCTTTGATTACTAACATAATCTATATCGTTGTTCGTTATTTTTTATTCATTTGCCAATGGGAGCATGGGAAAAAACCCGCAAACGCACTCCTAACTCCTAATTAAAAAAGTTTACCCCACGCTGCCCTCGAGCGAGACGCTGAGCAGTTTCTGGGCCTCGACGGCAAACTCCATGGGCAACTTGGCCATCACCTCCTTGGCATAGCCGTTGACAATGAGCCCCACGGCGTCGTCGGTGGGGATGCCGCGCTGGTTGCAGTAGAATATCTGGTCCTCGTTGATCTTGCTCGTGGTGGCCTCGTGCTCAACAACCGACGTGTCGTTGCCCACCTCAATCACGGGGAAGGTGTGGGCACCGCTGGTGTCGCTCAGCAGCAGGCTGTCGCACTGGGTGAAGTTGCGGCACCCGGTGGCCTTGGGGGCTATCTTGACCATGCCGCGGTAACTGTTCTGGCTGTGGCCGGCGCTGATACCCTTGCTCACGATGGTGCTGGTGGTGTTCTTGCCCAAGTGAATCATCTTGGTGCCGGTGTCGGCCTCTTGGTAGTTGTTGGTGAGCGCCACGCTGTAAAACTCTCCCGTCGAGCGGTCGCCCAGCAGCACGCAGCTGGGATACTTCCAGGTGATGGCGCTGCCGGTCTCGACCTGGGTCCACGACAGCTTGCTGCGGTCGCCGCGGCACAGGCCGCGCTTGGTCACCAGGTTGTAGATGCCGCCCTTGCCTTCCTTGTCGCCGGGATACCAATTCTGCACAGTGCTGTACTTGACCTCGGCGCGGTCCTCGACAATAATCTCGACGATGGCGGCATGCAGCTGGTTCTCGTCGCGCATGGGCGCGGTGCAACCCTCCAGATAAGAGACATAGCTGTCGTCGTCGGCCACGATGAGCGTGCGCTCAAACTGGCCCGTCTGCGCAGCGTTGATGCGGAAGTAGGTGGACAGCTCCATCGGGCAGCGCACGCCCTTGGGGATGTACACAAACGAGCCGTCGCTGAACACGGCCGAGTTCAATGCGGCATAGAAGTTGTCGGTATAGGGCACCACCTTGCCCAGGTACTTGCGCACCAGGTCGGGGTAGTCCTTCACCGCCTCGCTCATCGAGCAGAATATCACGCCCAACTCAGCCAAGCGGTCGCGGTAGGTGGTCTTGACACTCACGCTGTCCATCACCGCATCCACCGCCATGCCGCTCAGGCGCAACTGCTCCTCGAGGGGTATGCCCAGTTTGTCGAAGGTCTTTTTCACCTCGGGGTCAATCTCCTTTTTCTCGCTCTCCTGCTTGCGCTTGGGCGCGGCATAGTAGCTGATGTCCTGGAAGTCAATGTCCGGCACATGCACATGGCCCCAGTGCGGCGCCTTGAGCGTCAGCCAGTGGCGGTAGGCCTTGAGGCGGAACTCAAGCAGCCACTCGGGCTCGCCCTTGAGCGCCGAGATGCGGCGCACCACATCCTCGTCAAGTCCCTTGGGGATGACATCGGTGTCAATGTCGGTCACAAAGCCGTACTTGTACTCGGCCTGCGCCGCCTGCTCTATGATTTGGTTACCGTTTTCGGTCTTGTCTGTTTCTTTCATCAGTTCAAATTCCTGCCTTTTGTCATTTAGGCCCACAAAGGTACGAATTTTTCTCGAGTTGCAGGCCCCAACGATGCAAGATTTGTCGAATCGTCAATTCTTGGCCATTATCTGTTCGTTATGGAAAATATTTACTACCTTTGCCCATGATATTATTAACGAAATTAAATAGCCATAAAGATAATGAGTTCCAAACTGATTTCAAGGCACGCTGCCCTATTGATGGCACTGGTGCTCTTTACCGCCTCATGCAACGGGGACCGCAAAGGCCAAGGCACTATCATAAAGGATGAACAGTTTGACAAAGTGTTGGTCATCAACGAAGTGATGGCATCCAACCGCACAGGACTGCTCACAGCAGACGGGAAAACAGCCGACTGGATTGAAATCAAAAACATATCGGAACAGCCCGTCGACCTTGATGGCTATTCACTGGTGTGCCACAGCAAGAAAGCCAAGAAACCAAAAGACGGCGACGGTGAAGACGACAGCACCGAAGCCGCATCAGACAGCACCGTGTTAAAAGACAAGACAAGCGAATGGAACTTTCCCAACGTGACGGTCAAGCCAGGTGAATGCCTAGTCGTGTTCGCAGTAAAAGACAAAAAGAAGAAAAACAAAGACGGCAAGGAAGACGCAGACGACGCTGAGGACAAGGAAGAGAACAAGGACAATAACGGCGAATTGCGCGCCAACTTTAAAATCCCTGGCGACAGTTGCAAACTGCAGTTGATTAGAAAAGGGACGTATGTCATGGCCGAGCTGAAAATCACCGAGCTTGACGCCGACCAATCATTCAGCCGGCAAGACGACGGCACCTACAAGAAGATATACATGCAAAGCCCCGGCTTTGACAACAACCGCGACGGCTACGAGGCCTACAACCAGCGCATCGACGAACAGCGCAACGGCAGCCCGCTGCTCATCTGGCGAGCGTCGTCGAGAATGGAGAAGGGCCATTTCAACTGGGTGACTGTCAAAAACGTGTCATCATCCCCCGTAGAACTCAGCGACTATGCCCTGTCCACCAAGGGCGGCAAGAAGGGCAAGGAATGGCAATTCCCCGCCCGGCAGCTCGCCCCAGGAGAAACCTATCAAGTGGAACTCGCCGGCAAAAAGGCGAAAAACCCCGCCACACAGGCCGGCTTCAAACTGGGCGACAGCGAGACCCTGCGCCTCACCCAGGGCGGCAGGCTCATTGACGGCATCTGCCTGAGACCCACCTATCAGGGCGTGACAATGGGCCGCGCCGAGGGCATGAAGGGATTTTTCTTCTTCGGCAGCGACGGCAAGCCGCGCCGCTTCATCGACGAGGGACCAACGTTTGACCAAGCGCCAGGCGTGTACGAAAAAAAAAAGCAGTTAACGCTACGCCTTAATAAGACTGGCAAGCCTGTCCACTACACCCTCGATGGCTCTGAACCCGGCCCTGGCTCACCTGTGCTGAAAGACACGCTCACACTCACCAAGAGCACCGTGGTGCGCACCTACGTTGAGGGCGACAGCACGTCGCTGCGCAGCCCTGTGGCCACCGCCAGCTACATCCTTGGCGACGAACACACTATTCCCGTCATCAGCATCTCAATCAAACCCGCCGACATGTGGGACTTCCACAGCGGCATCTATGCCAATGGTCCAGGATACGACCGTGAATTTCCCCACAAGGGCGCCAACTATTGGAAAAACCGGGAAAAGAAAGCCCACGTCGAGTTATTTGACGGCAAGGAGGGGTTCTCGACCGATTGCGCCTTCAAGATTCAAGGCGGATTCTCGAGGGTCGAGCCCAAAAAATCGTTTCAAGTCAAATTTTACGGCCAGTACGGCAACGCCAGCATCAAGTATAACTTTTTCGGCACCGGCAAGGCAGAGGAACTCGAAAGATTCATCTTGCGCGGCGGGTCCCAGGACCAGGCGCAATGCATGATACGCGACGAATTCTTCACCAGCCTGATGGCCGCCCAAAGCCCCACCCTCATCGTCCAGAACTACAGACCCGTGGCGCTGTACATCAACGGCGATTACTTCGGCCTCTACTATCTGCGCGAGAAAATCGACCGCAAATTTGTCAAGCAACGCCTCCAAACCACAGCCGGCATCAAGGTGTCTGACGACAACATCAATATGATTCAGGCGATATACTGCGAGGAGGGCTCCGCAGCCGGCTGGAACCGGCTCAACAACTATGTGCGATCGCACGATATGCGCAACGACAGCAATTATGCCGAGGCGAGCCAAAAGATTGACGTGGACGGCCTGATTGACTGGAAACTCGGCGAGATATACTCCCGCAACACCGATTTGGGCAACATCCGCTATGTGCAATCCGACGAAAAAGGGAGCGACATGAAGTGGCATTTCGTTTTCTACGACATCGATGCCTCGTGGGCAAGCCATTGGGGAGCTGCCCGATACCTCCGCGTGGCGGCAGCAGACAATGCCCTTACAGCAAGGCAAAACATACTGATCGACAGACTGCTGCGCAACAAGGGTTTCCGCACACGCTTCCTGGAGCGCCTGTCGCATCACATGCACAACACGTTCACCGAGGAGAACACAACCCGGGTGTTTGACAACCTCGTCGCCACCATCACCCCCGAGATGAAACTCAACTGCAAACGATGGCCCCAACTCTCATACAAGAAGTGGGAGAAAAACATAGCGACATTCCGCAAGCGTTTCACAACCCGCAACAGGGATATGCTCAACGACCTGCGCAAGGTCATAGCCATCACTCCCCAAGAGGACAAAGAATACTTTGGCGACCTGGGTTACTAAAACGCCCGCGCTATTCAGGCGCACTATAACACCAGTCTGAACTACTCCTCACACCCGTCAACGCATAATCACCGCCCGATGTTGCCATCTCGAGCGGTGATTGAGTGTTGACGGGCCATACGCCCATCCAAATCATTGACAGATATCGTTCAGGCGGCTACAGCGCCAGGCGGAAGCCCACGTCGGTGCTTGCGCTGCCGGGGTTGATGCTGCCGCGCACGGTCACCCGGGCGCTCAAAGGGTTGGCCGACCAGCCGCCTCCGCGGCACACGCGATAGGTGCCCGTTGCGGGGCCTTGGGGGTCGGTCTGCGCCGCGCTGGTGTAGGTCTTATACCAGTCGTTGCACCACTCGTCCAGATTGCCGCTCATGTCATAAATGCCCAGCTCGTTGGGCGCCAGCGTGGCCACGGCATGGGGTTGCCAGCCGCTGTTGTCAAAGTACCACGCCACGTCGGCGACATTGTCGCTGCCGGCATACATGAAGCCCAAGCTCTTGTTGCCGCCGCGCGCGGCAAACTCCCACTCGGCCTCGCTGGGCAGGCGGAAGGTCTTGCCCGTCAGCTCGTTCAGCTTGGCGATGAACGTCTGGCAGTCGTTCCACGACACGCAATCGACGGGACGCTGCAGGTTGCCCCTGAAGTTGGTGGGATTGCTGCCCATCACGGCCACCCACAGCTCCTGCGTTACCTCGGTCTGCCCGATGGAGAAACCGGACAGCGTCACCTGGTGCACGGGGCGCTCGTTGGCGTTGCATTCAGGCTGTTCCTCGCCCGCGCCCATCATAAAGGTGCCGCCCTCGACGCTCACCATCTCAAAGGTCACGCCGCCCACGGTAAAGGTCTCGGTGACGGGCGGGGTGTCCAGCGGGCGCACGGTGACGGTCGCCTCGCCGCATTGCGTCTTCTTCTTGCCGCTGGCCTGGGCCGTGGCCTGCACCTTGAGGTAACGCGGCTCGCTGCCGCGCATGGCGGTGTAGGGATTGGCGACAGCCTCGCCGTCAACAATCAGCGTCACGGTACCCTCGCCCGTGGCGGTGATGACCAGGGCGCTGTCGGTAAGCCTGGTGGAAACCTCAGGCATAGCCGTGCAGGCGGGGTCGTCGGCGGCAAGGCGCAGCCCAAAGCCCCAGTCCTTGTCGCTCGCCCTGCCTCCCCAGCGGCATGCCAGGCGGCACGTGCCCTCGCTGCCGTTAAAACCGCCGCCACGGCACACGCGGTCAAGGCCCCACGACGGTCCCTGAGGATTGGTCTGGGGCGCGCTGCTATAGTAGGCAAACGCGTCGTTGCACCACTCAAACACGTTGCCGCTCATGTCATACAGGCCCAGCTCGTTGGGCGCTTTGGTAGCCACGGCATGCGAGCCGTAGTCGGGACTGCGGCTGTCGTTAAGGGCGTTGCCCTCATACCATGCCACCTCGTCAAGACTGTCGCTGCCGGCATACATGTAGTGCCCGCTCATGTTGCCGCCGCGCGCGGCAAACTCCCACTCGGCCTCGGTGGGCAGGCGGAAGGTCTTACCTGTCATCTCATTCAGCTTGCCGATGAACGTCTGACAGTCGTTCCACGACACATTGTCCACGGGGCGCTGCAGATTTTCACCAAAATCGTGGTAACCGGCATCGCCGTTACACACGCTGGGGTTGCTGCCCATCACGGCAAGCCACAATTCCTGCGTCACCTGGGTCTGGCCGATAAGGAAGCCCGACAGCGTTACCTGATGCACCGGGAACTCGTCGTCGGCATCCTCGATGGCGGTCTGTTGCTCCTCGGTAGCGCCCATCATGAATGTGCCGCCATCGACCGTTACCATCGTGAACGACACGCCGCCCACGGTGATGACCTCGCCCGCGGGTTCGTCGGGCCACCCGCTGCCGAGCAGATAGTCGATGAGCGCCGAGATGTCCTCGGGCCCGACGCTGCCGCTGTTGTTAACGTCGGCGCTCTGCGCCGAGGCGCCGGTGTCGCTGCCAAGCAGATAGTCGATCAGTGCCGAGATGTCGGCAGGACTGACTGCGCCGTCGCCGTTCACGTCGCCCCTGACATCAGCCCAGGCGGGAACAATGCTGAAAACCAGCAATAACAATAATGCAAGAAATGATTTCTTCATAAACAAAACTTTGAGTTTAGGGCCATTCATTGGCAGTTAATATGATATATTATTTTTTTGGTTACTTGTCTCACCTCAAGATAATGTCTATCACGGCATTGATGTCGCTGATGTTGACCTCGCCGTCGCGGTTCACGTCGCCCGCGGCAGCGGCGCCGCCGCCCAGTATCATGTCGATGATGGCGTTGATGTCGGCGATATTGACCTCGCCGTCGATGTTCACGTCACCCGTGGCGGGCTCGACATGGCCCGAGTGGTTGGGATAGTGGCAGTAGAACGACTTGAGCGCCAGCGTGTGGTCGCCGGCAACGGCATCGGCCTTGCTGATGGTGAACTTGATGGTCTTGACGGTCAACGGATAAGTGCCCACATAGTCCGCGCCGCCCAGCGCGTCCAGGTCGAGCAGGATGCGGTGGTCCACGCCCGGCTCAAAGCGCGCGGCGCCGCCGGCGGGCTCGATTTTGAGGAAGTTGGACGATGGGTTGAAGCGGTTGCGTGCGTCAATCTGCACATAGTCAATGGGAATGGTGCTGTTAAACACCAGCCCCACGGTGTCGGGCAGGCTGTACAGCACCAGGTCCTTGCTCATCTGCAGGTAGGGCGCGCGGTTGCTCGCATAGGCAAAGCTCACGGTGCCCGTGGCCTCGTCGATGGCGATGTCCTTGGCACCGGCGCCCTTGAAGGTCCAGCCCGTCCAGTCCTGATAGAGGTACTCGGCGGGGCTGATTTCCACCGTCACCTGGTCGGCCTCGCTGTAGGGGCCCACCTGGCAGCCGATGTCCGTCGTGCCCTCGCCCACGCCGCGCAGCACGCCGCCCTCGATGGCGGCAACAGCGGGGTCGCTCACCTGCCAGTCGATGCAGGCGGGGTCGTAGTAATAGACATTGTTGTTGATGGTCGCCGTCACCTCCATGGGATAGTCGCGGGTGTCGATGAGAATGGGATTGAGGGCGATGCTGGGGTGCGCCTCGATGATGCGCACGGGCACCGTCGCCGTCATGTCGCCCAGGGTGGCCGTGAGCACGCCGCCGGCCACATCGCCGCCGGCCATGAACACCTGGCCGCGCGTCGTGCCGATGGAGGCGTCACAGGCCAGGGTGAACCCCTGCACATCCATGTCCACCAGTTCGCCTATCTTGTTGTAGCCCAGCACGCGCGGTGTCACCGACGAGTAGGCGGGCATGTCGATGCGGAACTGGTCAAAGGCGATGCTCGCCACCTCGTTGTCCTCCTCCCCCACGGCCTCGACCAGCCAGCCGCAGTCCACGGCGCGCGGCGTGCCCTCGGTGGTGGTGTTGATGATTTGGCCAAAGAGCATCATCTCGGCCGAGCCGCCCGCATCCATGTTCACCATCTCGCTCACATCGGGGCACATCTGCTTCAATATCTGGCACGCCACGGCTGTGGGGCAGCCGTCCGACTTGCCGTAGAGCGGGCTCGTCGAGCGGTCGATGACCAGCAGATACAGGTGCTTGCCGTCGGCGCTGGCGCCGTAGCAGGTGCGGCTGTACACCTGGCTGTTGTAGGTCTCGTCATAGTTGCGGCCCAGCAGCTCGCCGTTGTGCATGATGGGTGCGTTGCCCGTCACTAGGTTCTCGATGTCGGGGCGGTCGTTGGGGCGGTCGTCCTCATACACCATCCACCCCTGGTTGATGGTAACCGTGTCGCCCACGGCCAGCGCCGCCATCGCGTCCTTATAGGCGCCCGTGGCGGTCAGGCAGGCATCATAGTCGCCCAGCGTCATGCGGTCGCGGTTGGGCACGACGCCGGCCACCACAAGCGTCATGGGGGCATTGATTCTCCAGTCGCTGCCCTCAGCAAAGGTCAGGTAGTAGTTGTCCGTGTGGTTGTCGCCCTGGGTGTTGTAGCCCGTCCAGTTGTCCTCAAACTCGCGCGTGCGGGTGTAGGCAGGGCCCCACATCGCCATCTCGCCGCCCACGCAGCGGCGGTTGATGTTGGCAAACGACAGCGCCTGCGGCAACTTGGGCGAGGCCACCTCGCCCGACCACAGGAAGCGCCCCACAATCACCGTCTTGTCGCGCGTCATGGCCGCCGACGCCGTGCGCTTGGCGCCGCCGTCCCACTGGTCGCAGGTGTTGTTGTCGTTGACCATCACGGTGTCGTTGCGCGCCACGCCGCCCAGGGGCGACCCCAGGGCATACTGGTTCAACGGTGCGCCGCTACCCGACACTACCCAAAAGTTGGCGTTGCAGCCCGCAAAGGGGCGCTTGACGGGCGTGCGGTTGCGCGTATAGGCGTTGGCGAGCGACTCGGTGCGGCCCACGGTGTTATAGCCCATGGTGGTCTCCACGCGGTTGTTGGGGTCGTTGAGGTCCACCTCCATGACATACACATTGAGGGCATAGTCGGGGATGCGCACAATGGTGTTGACCGTGCCGGGGCCCACCTGGCGGTGCACCAGCGTATCGACATGATACTCAGCGCCATCAATCACATAATCTGCCCGTGCAGGCATACACACCACGGCGGCGAGTGCCAGCAAGAGGTAAGATAACTGTTTCATATTCATAGGTCACAATCAGTTGATTTTCTTCGGCAAATTTACAAAATTTTCCACAACATTCAAACAACATCGGCAACCATGGGCAACATTTGCGGCAAAACCATCCCCACGCGCCGCCAACAGCCCCAGCCAGGGGGTTGTTATCCCACCAGAAAAGCATGTTATCTTCATCCTCGTTATAGATACGAATAGATTCAATGCCATCAATAACTTCTTGAGGCATATCAAACAGCAATGTCACTGGCACATAATCTCCTGCATCAGCAAATTTTTGCTTGTTTTTTGCCAGCACTTCTTTCTTAACATAGCGCTCACCTCCATTCTGGCTCTTGACCATTTGATATTGGTTCATGTCAATGTCAGCATTGGATCTGCTTTGGAATTGCTGCGGTTGAGGGTAGTAACTCTTGAGCACCGTATTCTCATTTTGAGCGTTGCTCAGCATCGTGCCCGCGGCAAAGCATGCCAGCAGGCCAATCAGATTCAGAAATCTTGTTTTCATAATGAATTTTGTTTGGTTGTTAATGATAAATAAAAATTAAGTTTGCCGCAAAGTTAGGGGCAAATTGGAAAACAGGGGGTAACGGCGGGTGTGACAGGTGCGCTAATGCGGGAAAAGGCCCCCTAAAAGCGCAAAAAGGGCCATCTGGCACCTTGTTTTCAACCTTGAGGCCCTCTGTGAGCGGTGGCGCAGGGCACAAAAAAAAGGCATCCCCGCCGGGATGGGCGGGGATGCTATCGCTGTTGACGGATTGTCAAAATTGGCAATCGCTCGTCAGGAATCACTGAGCCTTGGGAACCCAAACGGGGCGCACCTGCAGGCCCACGCGCTTGTTGGTGGAACTGATGCTCTGATAGGTGCCCGAGCCAAAGAAGTAGTATGCCGTCTTAGTCGAGCCGTTCCACTCGGCCTGGGTGCTTGACCAGTACCAGGCATAGCCGTTATCGCTGAGGCCGGCATCAATCATCTGGCCGCACATGGGCAGATAGATGTACTTGGAGGCGTCGGTCTTGCAGCGCACCTTGAAGCAGTCAACGCCGCCGACGTTGGTCTTTTGGATGATGGTGTTGGCCTTGAGCTCGTCCCACTGAGCCTTGGTGGGAGTGGTCCACCTGCCGCCCCACAGGTTGGTGGCGGGGTCGTACTCGGTGCCGGCGATGCAGTCGATGGTCATCTCGTCATAGTCGTAGGAAGCCTCGTCGTAGGAAGCCTTGCCAGCCGACTCGCCCCATGACAGGAAGAGGCCGGTGCCGGTCTCGCTGGTGGCGCCGATGTTCATCGATGCCCACAGGGTGCCGCTGGGCAGGCCCAGGTCGATGGCGCGCTCGTCGGGCTCGTTAGAATCCTCGGGTGCGGGCCACTCGCCGTTGAGCAGGTAGTCGATGAGTACCGAGATGTCGTTGGGGGTAATCTGACCGTCGGCGTCAGCGTCACCACGCATGAAACAATCTTGGGCAAAAGCGGGAACAGCAAAGCAAAGCATTGCCAGGAGCGCGAAAATAGTTTTCTTCATAATTGATAATAGTTGTTGTTGTTGCCCTTGCGGGCGGGTTAATAAATAAAAGATTAATTAGTCATGTGATAACCACAAAAAAACACACTGGGTTGTCCAATTTTCTTGCAAAGGTAATGCTTAATTGCAACTGGCAAAAACCGCATGTAGTTAAAAATGGTTAATCCGCGCCAGATTAAAGATGCCTTAATCGTTGTTATTCATAGAAATACGGTTTTGGGCATAATACCAGACAGAACACAAATGAAGAAATTTGGCAAAAATTTGTTCAAATCTGAAATTTGATATAATTTTGCGTTTTCTTTGCCGTTATTTAGTTTTACCGGATCCGCCGGCGCGAAACCCGATCAATGCCGGCAACCAAGGTACACATTATAATTACATACTATCATTTATCTTAATCAAGACTATGAAGCATAAATTTGAAAAAACAAGAAACTTGACTTGGGCAGTGCTCATGCTGTGCTGCGCGTTCATTGTTGCCGGCACGTCGCTGGTGTCGTGCAGCGAGGAGCACTACGAGTTCCCCGAGCCCAATCCCGACGGCATCCCCGAGCCGGGCACCTACGTCATGGCGATGGACGGCGACTTTTGGGCCGCCGGCCCCAAGACAGCCCCGGTGCTCCTGGGCAACGCCGCACCCGTGGCTCCCTCCGGGCCCAACCTGGGTTCGATGATATTGAGCTATGGTGTTGACATCCTGGACCGCTATGTCAAGGGCAAGGCCGTGAGCGCGCTCGACGAGTTCATCAACGGTCTGCTGTTCGCCCAGCCTGTGGACAGCACGGGCATCAAGCTCAACGAAATCATCAACAAGCTCGACGCCATCAAGCAGCAGCTCGACTACATGCAGTCTGTGATGGAGAGCATCCAGCAGCAGGTCGATGAGGTGGAATTCAACGCCTTCAAGTCAGAGTACTGGAGGGTGAACAGCGAGCAGTATGCGCTGCGCGAGCACAACATGCGCTACTACTACATGCTCCAGGACGCCACCACCGACGAGGAGAACGCCCGCCTGCTGGACAAGTGGGCCAACACCATCATCAACGGCAACCCCGCCTACATGGGCGGCCAGATGCTCATCTATGAGCTCACCACATGGGTGCGCAACTACCACCAGCATGCCATCAACCTCACGGGCGTGTATGACATGATCGTGTATGACAACTACGCGTGGGAGCACGAGGGCTACGGAGCCCAGGAAGAGTACCGCGCGGTGCTCGCCACCGACTTCCTGCTGGCACAGACGCTCGCCTATGCCTACTACTGCCGCGAGGGCGACACCCGCTCGGCCGACAAGGCCATCGCCTTCCTCGAGGACGGCATCAAGTATCTGGACGGCAACGCCGTGAAGTACCACAACGACAAAGCCATCTGCCAAATCCAGGACACCCACTTCGAGCTCAACAACGACAACCCGTTCATCGACAAGAGCGAGTTCAACAGCGGCACCACGGGCAGCGTGTTCTTTGCCGACATCGACGAGATGACGCTCATCTACCAGAACAACCAGTACCCCGGACTCACCTCAACGGTCAAGAGGCCCGACGGCAAGGACGTGTACTGGATGAAGGACCTGTTCCTCATGAGCCAGTTTACCAGCCAGGAGGTGCAAAACCTCATCGCCTACTACAAGGACACCTGCCCTACCCTCACCTTCCTGGGCATACTGCAGGAAAAGGGCGGCGTGAAGCTCAGCTGGGAGTTCCAGCCCAACTACGCCATCAGCGACGGCAACGAGTTTGCCACCGTCAGGTCGCACATCAACATGCAGGTGCAGGAGTCGCACTGGAGGTTCTGGGACAAGGGCAGCGCCACCGAATATACGCAAAAGTGGACCCACCTCTACCGTGTCGATATCCCCATGGGCTACAAAATCAACTACCTGCACCCCATGGGCCCCAACAAGAACAGCAGCAAGTGGGCCAACTTCAACGCATGGGACTTCCACGACATCAACTGGCCCATTCCCGCCACCTACCTCTCGACCGAGTATGGCGACCCCAAGCCCAAGAACAACAACATCCACGAGGGCATACAGTTCTACCGCAACAAGGTGGGCGACAGCCTCAGCAAGGATTTCTACACCGAGTCTGAAGAATACAACGACGACGGCGTGACCACCGCCAAGCGCAAGCAATGGCGCGGCGCATGGGTCAAGAGCATCTGGGCGCCCCACTACACCGGCGACTACGGCTCGACAGCTGTGCTCATCGGCGTGAAAATCGACAACCTCAAGCACCTGGACTGACAACGTCCACGTACCTAATAGCAACAACCCAAGGGGGGCGGAAGATGTTCCGCCCCCCTTGGGTTGTAAAGGCCCCCGACAAGCGATGGCAGGGGCACGACAGGCTGGTCCACACAGGGCGATGGTCCGCGATTTACTGCAGCGCTTTGTGCCGGCATGGGGCGCATTATTTGCCCTTGTTATACAATAAAAGGGGCGTTTCATAGTTAATTAGTTAGACAACAAACCAAATTTTTCTAATTAGAAATGAAACTGAGTAAAACGATACTTGCCGTCCTGTTGACGGCAACGGCCATGACGGCCTGGTCTCAAGAGGAAGGTGCCCTCAAGGATGAGTTCAACCCGATTACGACGGGCGTTACCTCGCTGGGCATCACCCCTGACGCGCGCGGCGCGTCGATGGGCGACCTGGGTGCCGCTACCGACCCCGACGTGAACTCGCAGTTCTGGAACCCGTCGAAGTATGCCTTTGCCAACAGCGGCGCGGGCGTTTCGCTGAGTTACACCCCGTGGCTGCGCAAACTCGTCAACGACATCTACCTGGCCAATCTGTCGGGCTACTACAAGGTGGGTCACGACGACAACCAGGCGGTGAGCGCCTCGCTGCGCTACTTCTCGCTGGGCGAGGTGATGGCGACCGACGGCGACGGCGCCACACTGGCGACCGTCAACCCGTTTGAGATGTCGGTGGACGTGGGCTATAGCCGCAAGCTGTCCGAGAAGTTCTCGATGGGCGTTGCCCTGCGCTACATCTACAGCGACCTGGGCTACGGCGAGATGACCGGCGTGGACCAGTCGTCGAGCGCGTCGGCCTTTGCCGCCGACCTGTCGGGCTACTATACCACCTATCCCATCATCGGGCGCAACGAGTGCCAGTGGTCGCTGGGCTTCAATGTGTCGAACATCGGCTCCAAGGTGGGCTACAACGGCGGCAACGACCCTGCCTACCTGCCCGCCAACCTGAGGCTGGGCACCGCGTTCACCTTCCCCCTGGCCGACTACCACAACATGACGCTGGCGCTGGATGCCAACAAGACGCTGGTTCCGGCCAAGCCCCGCTTGGCCGACTTTGAGGACAACCTCGCCTATGAGGACGCCCTGCAGGAGTGGAAGGACAAGTCGAGCATCTCGGGCATCTTTGACAGTTTTGACGGCGACTTTGCCAAGCGCATCACCTACTCGCTGGGCGCCGAGTATGCCTACAACCAGCAGTTCTTCCTGCGCGGCGGTTACTACTACGAGAGCAAGTACAACGGCAATCGCCAGTACTTTGGCCTGGGTGCCGGCTTCTCGCTCAACGTGCTGCGCCTCGATGCTTCCTACATGATTGCGACGGCGCAGAACAGCCCGCTGGACCAGACGCTGCGCTTCACCCTGTCGTTTGACATGGACGGCATCAAGAACCTGCTGGGCCGCAACTGATAGCATTCACCTAACGAGACGATGGTCATGACACGCGTGGGAATGGGCTTTGACGTGCACCGGCTGGTCGAGGGCAGGGCCCTGTGGCTGGGCGGCGTGAACATCCCCTGGGAGCGCGGTCTGCTGGGCCACAGCGACGCCGATGTGGCCATCCACGCCCTGTGCGACGCCCTGCTGGGTGCCGCGGCGCTGCGCGACATTGGCTACCACTTTCCCGACACCGACCCACGCTACAAGGGCATCGACAGCCGCGTGCTGTTGGCCCGTGTGATGGCGCTGCTCGACGAGCACGGCTACACGCTGGGCAACTGCGACATCACCATCTGCGCCGAGCAGCCCAAACTCAATCCCCACATCCCTGCCATGCAGCAGTCGCTGGCCCAGTGCATGGGCTGCGCGCCCGGGCAGGTGAGCGTCAAGGCCACCACCACCGAGCGCCTGGGCTACACCGGCCGCGGTGAGGGCATCGCCGCCTATGCCGTCGCGTTAATCGAAACCAAACCATCCCCCCAGCCATGATGTCCGAGGCCCGTCTGCAGCGGCGCATCCCCTATCTTGACATCCTGCGCGTGGTGGCGTGCATGCTGGTCATCCTCATCCACACCCCCATCCGCCAGTGGACCGCCTACTGCGGCGCCCCGTCGGCCGTGAGCGCGGTCTATACCGTGCTGGTGGCGGTGAACTGCAACCTGTTTTTCATGATCACCGGCGCACTGCTGCTGCCGGTGACGCTGCCCGCCAGGCAGTTTCTCAAGCGCCGCCTGCGCGTGGTGCTTGTCCCGCTGGCGGTGTGGACTGTCATCTACCTGCTCGAGCACGCCCTGCTGCTGCACAACTTCACGCCACGGCTCGTTGCGTCGGTGCTGTTCCATCCCGTCGAGGGGCTGCTGTGGTATGTCTATGTGCTGGCGGCCATCTATGTGACGCTGCCGCTGTTGAGCAAGTGCATCGACGCCGTGGGCAAGCGCGGGGTGCAGCTGGTGCTGGTGCTGTGGGCGCTGTCGTCGTTCATCCCTTATCAGCACGGCATGTTCATCGAGGCATCGCAGTACAGCCACAACATGCTGGGCGCGTTTGCCAACTACTACGGATATGTGCTGCTGGGCTACTACATGCACCGCTACGGCCTGCCCGTGTTCACCGCGCGCCACGGCTGGAAGTGGGCGCTGCTGTTCGTCTTTGGCATTGTGCTCATGCCCCTGCTGGAGTTCACGGTGCAGGGCCGCTTTGGCGTTACCTGGCAGCAGCACATCGCCACCGTGACCAGCGACATCAGCGTCAACAACATCGCGCTGGCCGCCCTGATATTTGCCGCCGTGCAACGCTTTGCCCCCGCGCGTTACGACCGCGAGGCCCATCCCGCGGCCGCCGCATGGTGGCCCATGCTCAGCATCTGCACCTTTGGCATCTACCTGATGCAGATGTTCGTGCTGCGCCAGGTGGTGTGGCCCATGACCGCCTCGTGGCTTGGCCGCGCCCATTGGCTGGTGGACAGCCTGTGCTGCGGCGTCATCGCCATGTTATTCTGCTTTATTTTCACCCTCGTCATCCGCCGCCTTCCCTGCGGCAAGCTCGTCACTGGCAAGTGACACATGGGCTGGTCCATGCCGGGTGATGCTCCCCCGTGCGGCACAAAGCGCCGCATTGGGGCCGCAAAAGGCACTGCCTCGGGCTCGCCTGCCGCTACATGCAGCGTGGCGAGCCCGAGGCAGTTGTCTTTGTGGCGCAGTCCTTTTAGTCGCGGCTGCCAAACAGGCGCAACAGGTACAGGAACAGGTTGATGAAGTCGAGGTAGAGGGTCAAGGCGCCCATGGTGGCGACTTTGCCCTTTTGGGTTTCATCGGCCGTGGCGCACATGCGCTTGATGGACTGGGTGTCCCATGCCGTGAGTCCCACAAAGATGAGCACGCCGGCAATGCTGATAATCATGTCGAGCATGGAGTTTTGCAGGAACAGATTCACCACCACGCACACGATGAGTCCGATGAGTGCCATAAACATGATGGCGCCAAACTTGCTCAGGTCCTGCTTGGTGACATAGCCATAGATGCTCATGGCGCCAAAGGTGCCCGCGGTGATGAAGAATGTGGTGGCAATGCTGGCACCGGTGTAGATGAGGAAGATGGGCGCCAGCGTCAAGCCGTTGAGGGCACTGTAGGCATAGAACAGCGCGGTGGCTGCGCCCGTGCTCAGGCGGTCGATGCGGGCGCTCAGGTAGATGACGAGACCCAGTTCCAGTGCCATGAGCACCCAGATGGCGATGCTGTTGCCAAACAGCATCATCATCAGCGACTCGCTCGACACTACGAGCAGCGACACGATGGCGGTGAGCAGCAGGCCCATGGTCATCTTGCCATACACCTTGCGCATCACGCCGGCGACATAGCGCTGCAGCGTCATCTCGTTCTCAACTGCCGAGGCCGTATCGTAGCCGTAATTGTAATTCTGGTCAAACATAATTGATATTTTTTTAAGTCCTTAAATACTAATATTGTTCATGCAAGAACCGTGCCAACTGTTACATGCGCTCGGGCATCTCGATGCCCAGCAGGCCCATGCCACGCTTGATGACGGCGGCCACGGTCTCGCTCAGCAGCAGGCGCATGGCGCGCACCTTGTCGTCCTGCTCCTTGAGGATGCTGCAGTCGTGGTAGAACTGGTTGTACTCCTTGGCCAGGTCATACACATAGTTGGCGATGAGCGCAGGGCTGTAGTTGCGGCCCGCGTCGCTCACGGCGGCGGTGAAGTCGGCCAGGCGCTGGATGATGCTGGTCTCCTTGTCGTTGGGCGCCACGGCGCTGATGTCCAATGCCCTGTAGTCGTCGGCGCTCTTGCGCAGCACCGACTGGATGCGGGCATAGGTGTACTGGATAAAGGGGCCCGTGTTGCCGTTGAAGTCGATGCTCTCCGACGGGTCAAACAGCATGGTCTTGCGCGGGTCCACCTTGAGGATAAAGTACTTCAACGCGCCCAGGCCAATCATGCGCAGCACGTCGGCGCGCTCCTCGTCGGCCACGCCCTGCAGGCGTCCGGGCTCACCGGCCATCTGGGTGGCGGTAGCCACCATCTCGTCCATGAGTTCGTCGGCATCGACCACGGTGCCCTCGCGGGACTTCATCTTGCCGTTGGGCAGCTCCACCATGCCGTAGGAGAAGTGCACCAGGTCCTTGCCCCACTTGAAGCCCAACCTGTCGAGCAACAGCGACAGCACCTGGAAGTGGTAGTTTTGCTCATTGCCCACCACATATATCATGCGGTCGATGGGATAGTCGCGAAAGCGCATCTGCGCCGTGCCGATGTCCTGTGTCATGTACACCGAGGTGCCGTCGCTGCGCAGCAGCAGCTTGTGGTCCAGGCCGTCGCCCGTGAGGTCGGCCCACACGCTCTGGTCCTCCTTGCGGTAGAACAGGCCCTTGTCCAGGCCCTCGAGCACGGTATCGCGGCCCTCGAGGTAGGTCTGGCTCTCGTAGTAGATTTTGTCAAAGTCCACGCCCATGCGCTTGTAGGTCTCGTCAAACCCGGCATACACCCATCCGTTCATCTGCTCCCACAGGGCGCGGATGTCCTTGTCGCCGGCCTCCCACTTCACCAGCATGTCGTGGGCCTGCTTGATGAGCGGTGCCTCGTTCTTGGCCTTTTCCTCGGCCTGCTCCTCGGCCATGCCCTCGGCCATATACTGCGCCTTGAGCTCCTTGATTTCCTCCTTGTAGTGCTTGTCGAACAGCACATAGAAGTCGCCGATGAGGTGGTCGCCCTTCTTGCCTGCGCTCTCGGGCGTGCAGCCGTTGCCCCACTTCATCCACGCCAGCATCGACTTCATGATGTGGATGCCGCGGTCGTTGACGATGTTGGTCTTGACCACCTTGTAGCCGTTGGCCTCCATGATTTTGGAGAGGCTGTAGCCCAGCAGGTTGTTGCGCACGTGGCCCAGGTGCAGGGGCTTGTTGGTGTTGGGCGAGGAGTACTCAATCATCACCAGCTGGCTGTCGTCGGTCACGGGCTTGAAGCCGTAGTCCTTCTCGCCCGCCACATGCTGCAGCATGCCCGTCCAGAACGACGGCTTGACGGTAATGTTGAGAAAACCCTTGATGACATTGAACTTCTCCACGGCGTCGCAGTGGGCCGCCATGTGCTCGCCAATCTCCTGCGCCGTGGCGTCGGGCGCCTTGCGCGACGCCTTCAGGAACGGGAACACCACGATGGTCTCGTTGCCCTCAAACTCCTTTTTGGTGGTCTGGGGAACTATTTTCTCGGCGGGAAAGTCCACGCCATACAACTCCTTCACTGCCTGGGCAGTGGCCTGTGCCAAAATGTTGTCAATCGACATAATGTATTTTTTGTTTAGTTATTATCCTGTGAATTGAACTGCAAAGATAAACAAACTTTCCCGTTTACGGCCATCGCCCCGCGGTTTTTTGCGCAGGGGGCGACGCGATTGCGCCAAGGCGAGGGTTACAGCAGCCGGTTGCCATGCTCGTCAAGCACGATGCCGTACTTGATGTACCAGATGCGGCCCACGACAGGGGTCCCGGCGGGTACCAGGCCCGTGGCGCGCAGGCGCTCGATGTAGCCCCTCACCTGCTTGCAATGCTTGAGATGCAGGCGGTGCTCCTGGCCCGGGTTTTCCTTGTCCTTGACGATGAGCTCGCCGCTCTTGTAGTCGATGACAATCCATGTGCCGTCGGGGCGGCGAACGATGCGGTCGGGGCGCAGGTTCTCGATGTCGCTGCCGCCGTCGGCCGAGCGGTTGGCGGTGGTTACCGTACGCTCTGAATACACCTTGTTATCGGGGTCAAACCACTTGCCAATCATGCCGTTGGCATCCATGATGGGCCGCACCACATGCTCCGTCACACGGTCGATGCTGCATGGGTCATCGGCCCCGCTGGTGATGGCGCCATGCTTCACGGCCTCGGTGATGACGCGCTCCACGCCGTTGCGGTCACCGATGCGGCTCAGCAGGGCGTGCAGGCGCTTGCCCACGGCAATGTTGGAACCGGTGGCGTTTTCCACCTTGACGATAATCTGCTCGGGCATCTTGGCCGCGCGGTAGATGTCAAGCGGCTTTTGGCACACTTCAGACCGAGCCGGAGCGCCGCGCTTGGCGGCCATGTCGTCTCTTGACGACGGCGAGCCCATCTCATACCAGCTGCCCTCAAACCCGGCCACGGGAGCCATCGCCCCGACGGCGAAGTCCGCCAGCAGGTGGGGCACGGCGGCATACAGGTCGCCCAGCTTGGCATTCTTGGGCGCCTTGTAGGGCGCAAAGATGTGCAACTCGGTGCCCGCGCGGGTAAACGCCACATAGGTCTTGTTGAGGTTGTCTATGATGGTGTCGGACCGCTGCTTGAGCACAAACGCCTTGGCAGGCCCGGCAACGCCGTTATCGTCGGTGAGCTGTCCCGCCTCGAGCATGCTGACAAGGCTTTTCTTGTCAGCACAGACCAGCGGCGGCACAAGTTTCTCGTCCACGTCCAAGCCGTGCTGCCTCATGATGTCGACGACCGCCTCGCGCGGCACCCAGTACGATTTTTCTCGTGTGTTGTCTTTCAAGTCCCACTTGGCAAACGGGATGACCACACAGTCAAACTCCAGCCCCTTGGACTTGTGGATGGTCATGATGCTGACAGCGTCGCCGCCATCGGTCCCCGGCACACTGAGCTTTTCTTTCTTGGTATCCCAGTAGTTGAGGAACTCCCTCACGGTGCCGCCGTTGCGCTTGGCGCAAAAGGCTTTGACCTGGTCCTGGAACGCCAGCACAAAGGCCGCCTCGTTGTCCACCACGGCACGGTGGCGCTCATCGGCCCTGAAGCGTGCGATAATGTTCTCGACAATGCTCACCAGCGTGGTGAGTTCGCCCTCGCCGGGCAGCATTTCATTGACCAGCTGCTCGTAGGAGGCGGCATCGTTGCCGGCGGCGGCATGCTGGTCATGCTGATTGAAGCAGCTCGCCAGCACCTTGCCAATATCGCCGTCGGGCGTCTGTGCCGACTCCCTGATAAAGGCATCCAGCACAGCATGCATCCGCTGGTCGTTGCCCAGGCGCTTGAGCATGCTGTCACGATAACGGCCCTTGTCGTCGGTGGCCCTATCGGCATCGGCATCATCATCATTGGCGCTGAAGAAGCAGATGTCGATGAAGCGCAGCATGGCAATGATGCGGCAGATGACAGGAGAATTGTTCAGCAGCAGCGACTCGTCCGAGACGACATTGATTTGCTTGTCGGCGGCGACATGCTTGTTGTAGTTGAGGATGCACTCCACCACTTTTTTGCCTTCGCTGCGCCTATCGGTCAGGATGCCTATCTGCCCCCAGCCAAAGCGCTCGTGCAGCTCGAGCAGATAGCCCGGCAGCACGGCAAACATGGCGTCGTCGCTGTTGCCCCCGCCCTGGTCCCCCTCATTGTCCTGGCCGGCGTCTTGCGCCTGCCCGCCCACGGCGGCAGCCGCCTCGGCAACCACGGGAAGGGCCAGCAAGCCCTTGTAATTATCCAGATAGACGCGCACCCAGCCCGGCACCTTCGCCTCATCGACATCGGCCGGCAAGTCCTGCTCCACATCCCCATAGGCGGTGACGACAGCCGGAAAATTGCGGTAGTTCTCCCTCATGTTGACAAACAGACGGTTGTTGAACTCCACGATGGTGCGCGAACTGCGGTAATTGGTCGATTTGGTCTGCCCGCCACGGTTGATGTGGGCGGCAAAGTCCTGCTCCACCAGCTCGCGGAACACCGTGGGGTCGGCATTGCGAAAGCGGTAAATGGACTGCTTGGCGTCGCCAATGAGCATATTGAAGTTGCCGCTGGCCAGACTCTCGTCAATCAGCGTCTTGAAATTGGCATACTGCTTGGCGCTCGTGTCCTGGAACTCGTCGATCATGAAGTGAGAGACAGTAGTCCCCACCCGCTCGTACACAAATTCCGAGCCGCTCTCGAGCACGGCGCCAATGAGTTCATTGGTGTCGCCAATGAGGATGCAGTTCGACTCGTGGCGGTAATTCTCGAGGTGACGGTCTATCGCCGCCAGCATGCCCAGCAAGCCGATTTTTTTGGCCATGTGCTTGAACAACGACAATTTATTGACCGCACGAAAGTGCTGGTTAATCAGCTGCACCATTTGGGACTTGGATTGCGGCGAAGGATTCTTGCCCTTAAGGTATTGACCGTCAATCGTTGACGCATCCACGCTGGCCAGGGTGGCGGTCAGCATGGGCAGTTTCCCAGTATCGTTGGCCTTGTTCAGCCACTTCTTGAGAGACTTGCTGGCGCTCAATTTATCGGCCTCGGACGCAGCCAGCACCTTCAGTTGCTCGAGGTCGTCGGTGATTTGCTGCTCCAACCCGTCAACGATGGACCTGACCTGTTTGAGAAATCCTCTCACCTGGCCAAAGTCATAGCGGTACACCCCGTCCTGGTCCGTCTTGCCCAGATAGCCGCGGATGTCATCCATGCGGGAGCGAAAGGTCTCACTGGTCATCTGCTTGGCAAAGGTGAGCAAGTCACCGCCGTCCTCAAAGAATTTCCATTTTCGCTTGCTCGGGTCATCGTTTATCATGCCGCGCTGATATTCCTTGACCCACTTCTCCATTTGCCCGCCCTTGTCGCGGCGGCCCAGCGACAGCAGGAAGCTGTGCACCGCCACGCGCATCGCATATTCCTCATCAATTTCCAGTTCATAGGAGAAATCCCTGTCGAGCTCGCGCGCAAAGTTGCGCAGGATGCCCTGGAAAAACGAGTCGATGGTGCTCACGTTGAAGTTAGAGTAGTCAAACAGCAGTTCCTGCAGGGCGATCCGCGCCAACTCCCGCACACGCTCCTCGCCAAGGCCCGACAGGGCCATGTACTCCTTCAGATACTTGCTCTTGCCGTCGGGCTGCGACAACACATGCAGTTCCTGGATAATGCGGTCCTTCATTTCGCCGGTGGCCTTCTTGGTGAACGTGATGGCCAGGATTTGACGGTGGGCGTTCACGGGTTGGCTGCCGCCGCCGCGGCGCGGCACAGTCTGGCCGTTGCCGGTGGCAAACAGCAGATGCTTGATATATTCCATGGCCAGCCTGTAGGTCTTGCCCGAACCCGCGCTGGCCTTGATGACCAGCAGATTCTTTTCGGTATCGGTGGAGTTCATTTAATGGGGAGTTAGTTATCTATACAGATGCCTTTCTATTATAAAAATCAATCAAGTGATTCGCATCGGCCCGGCAGGGCCCAATCGCTATATCACGCGCGCCTTGAAGCCCATGGCGGTGAGTTCGTCCAGCACACGCTGGCGCCAGTCGCCCTGCACCAGAATCTCGCCGCCGCGGGCACTGCCGCCCGTGCCCAGCCGGCGCTTGAGGTGCGACGCCACCAGCCTGACGGCATCGTCATCAATGGTAAAGCCCGTGACAATGGTGGCCTGCTTGCCGGCGCGGCCCTTGCGCTCCAGCACAATGTCGAGGCGCGCCTTGCCCTGCAATGCCACGGCATCGAGAGCAGTGGCGGCAACAACTTGCGGCACGGCGGCCGTGGGGGCGGGGGCGGGTTCCTCGCCCCCGGGCATGTTAAACGCTTTGCCCAGCGCGTCTTTCCAGTCGGTCGTGTTCATGTGGCGGTAAAAATGATTGATGCGATTAAACTTTTGCGTTTTCCTATCATCAAAGGTACAAAAAAAAGCGGAAATTATGTGCTAAAAAACCTAAAATTGGCGATAGAGCAAGAAAATTCATAAAAACATGCCCGTCAGTTCAAATAAAAGCACTATTTTTGTCGCCAGATTATATTCACTGATTTAACTAATTTCATTTTTAACTAAATTACATTAGTATGGCTTACGTAATTAATGATACCTGCGTTGCATGTGGAACATGCCAGTCTGTATGCCCCGCCGAGGCAATCTCCGAGGGCGACATCTTCACCATCGATCCCGACACCTGTCTGGACTGCGGTACCTGCGCTGACGCTTGCCCCACCGGCGCTATTGCTCCGGGCGAGTAATCTGCGACACAGATTATCGACAACAACACATTGCGGTTGCGCCACCGGTTGGTGCAACCGCAATCTTTATAATGCTGTGACACCACGCCGCGCGCGGGGGCCTGGGCCTTCCCGCGCGCGGCGCGATATCTATTGTGTGTGTGCCGTCACCGTGTGGCGGTGCCCGGCGGTCACTTGTTGGACTTGAGGGGCTCGAGCACGATGAGTTTGTTGATGGGAGTGCCGCCGTAGTTGCCGTTGTCGTTAAAGGTGGCATAGTAGCGGTACAGTCCCGCGGGCACGGTGTTGCCGTTCATGTCCTTCATGTCCCAGGTGACGGGGAAGCTGGCGGTCTCGGTCATCCACACGAGTTTGCCGGTGGCGTCGGTCACGCGGACAATCACGCTGGGTGCGCCCGAGAGCTCGCTCTCGAAGGCAAAGTTCACCTCGCCGTCCTGGAATGCCGGCTGCTTGTCGGCAACGATGTTGGAGGTGCTGGCGGCACCCACCATAAAGGTGATGGTGCGGGTGGCACTGTTGCCGGCCATGTCATAGACGGTGTAGGTCAAGGTGTGCAGGCCGTCGCTCAGGTTGCTCAACGGGTAGGTGATGCTGACGGTCTTGCCGCCGTCACCAATGGTGGCATAGCTGGTGATGTCGCTGGTGGAATTCTTGCCGGCGTCAAGCACGAGCGTCATGCCGTTGTCGATGGAGTTGGACTGGGTGTTGATGCCCATGTCGTCGGTGGCGGTGATGTAAAGCGTGCCGTCGCTGCCAACACGCGCGCCGGCGGCAAAGCCGGCCTCGTCGTTGATAAACATGCTGGTGATGACGGGCGCCTGATTGTCGTGGATGGCGGCGTTGTCGTCATAGGGCAGCATGGTGACATTCTCGGTAAATCCGTTGACCATATAGTCGGTGTTGTCCTTGTGGGCATAGCTGCGCAGCAGCACGGTCTGGTCCTTGGCCAGCGGCGACTTGGGGACAATCATCGTGCCGTGGAACACGCCGTTGACCACGCGGCCCGTCACCTCGGTGAGCCTGTCGCGGTTGAAGTAGATGTCGCGGTCAACCATCTGGCTCGACACCTGGAACGACAGCGTGGTAAACTGGTCCTTGCGGTCATAGAGCGTGAGCGTGGCATCGCCGTTGAACGAGGTGTCGAGGTTGCCCTCGTCGTCAACGACCTGGGCCTCGATGTCGAACTGCATCAGCGGCCTGATGCCGGCCATCGCGTCGCCGGTCATGGCTGTGTTATTCACCTTGGTGATGTTGAAGCGCGTGATCGGGTAGTTGACCTTGATAGCGGGGTCGCCCAGCAGGAAGAAGGACATCTTGTTGGTATTCGAGCCGTTGAGGGCGCGCTTGCACTGCTTGTAGGCCTCGCCCAGCGTGGGGAAGCGGCCCAGGGTCTCGCGGCTGAACATCGCTTTGACAAAAGCGGTATTCAGCTGGTCGTTGCCCGTGGCAAACACCATGCGCGAGGTGGCAAGCAGGGCGATGGCGCCGCCTTCACGCTTGTGGAACATCAGCTCGGCGATGCCGCGCGAGTTGCCGTCATAGTGGGCCACGTCGCAGCAGGCGGTGGACATGATGGGCCAGTGGCTGTAGTTGGTGCGCACCACGTCGCCGGTGGTCCACAGGTTGTTGTACTTGGTGAAGCACAACGGGCCGGCATGGCCCACATAGGTGAAGTAGTAGGCACCCTCCTTGAGCGCACCGCTCAGATAGGCCTTGGCCTCGGTAGCGGTCTTGCGTTCCAAGGCAACATTGGGCTCGGTATTGGAACGCGGGAACATCGAGTTGTGCACCACATCGGCATTCATGCCGGTCGAGAGGTCGTTGTCAATCAGGTTCCTGTAACCCTCGCCCTGGAACATGTAGATGCCTTTGTCGGGCGAGTCGCTCATCACGAGCGAGCGGTTGCGCCACACGCCGTAGTCGGGGTTGGCATAGTATTCCACAAGCTTGTCCACGTCGCTCTTGGCCTCCTCAACGTCGGCGCAGGTGTAGCGGCCAACGCCGATGCACAGCTTGTCGGAGGAAATATTCGTGCCGGAGTTGTCATCCAGCAGACCAAAGAAGTCATCGCTCGTGAACGAGAAGTCCTCATAGTTGCTGTTGTCGCTCTGGTAGGTGAGCAGGTTGAGCGGGTGCTCGCCCAGCAACTCGCGGTTGTCCACCGAGCCGGGGCCAAAGAGCAACAGGTTCTTGAACTTGGTGCTGTCACGGTCGTAGAGCATCTTGCACATCATGCGGTAGGCCATGGCGTCGCGCGTGCCGCTCGAGAACTCGTTGAACACCTGGTCCTGGGTGACCACGGCCACATCCATGCCGTCAACGGCCTGGTGCAGGTCGGCGATGCGCTGCGCCTGCTCCACAAACTCGGGCACGGTGATGATGAGCATGTCGGGCGTGGCCATGCCGTGCAGGTTCTGGTTGGGGACAGCCTCATAGGATGTCACCTTCTTCAACGTCTTGGTGGGGTCAAAGGCAACATACTGCGAGTAGTTGCTGGCGCTGGAGAAGAAGTACTGACCCGAGCCTTCCCTCTCGTCATAGGGGTTGAGCGTCAACACCTGCGGTGCGCTCGGGGTGTTGATGTACCACACCTTCACGTCGCTCGACGCGCCGGGCAGCATGAAACGCTCACGGCCCGTGGTCTTGCCAAAGGCCATATAGGTCTGGTTGCCAATATCCTCACGCAGCACCGAGGTGCGGGGGTAGGTGATGATAAAGTAGTCGAGGCGCGACAGCTTGACGGAAACATTCGCGGAACTGACGGTCAGCAACGGCTCATACTGGCCGCGCTCCTCGGGATGGGTGAGCGTGATTTCGCCGTAGGGCTGGCTGTAATTGTAATAGATGTAGGAGTTGGAGCCCGGCGAGTAGATGCGCGCTGCGCTGGCCGTGTAGTTGGCCGTGTCAACGGCGCCGCCGCTGTGAAGCGCCGCCGACGCATAAGTCACGTCGCTCGCGTTGGCGGCAATCTGGCTCCTCACCACCACGGTGTTGCCAGCCAGGTCGGGCAGGTAATAGTCGATGAGCGTACGGCCGTCGCTGAACTCCTCGCCCAGCATCTCCTTGCCGGAGTTGCTGATGGTAACGAGCTCATTCTCATGCATGAAGAAATTGAGACTCGTGGGCTGGTCAACATAGTTGGGCACCGTCACGTTGGACTTCTTGTAAGGGTAGGCCTCGGTGCCGCCCACTTCGCCCAGGAAATAGCAGCCCACCTGCGAGTAGGGGTTGAACTCGCGCGTGATGTTGGGCATCGTGCTGTAGGCGTCAACCTTGTAGGAGATGGGGCCCTGGCCGTAAAAGACAATCTTGTCGCCCAAGCGCAGCACGGGCACCGCCTTCAGGTCATCGACGATGCCAGTGGTCAGCGTTTCGCTGATTTTGACACCGCCCGAGCCATACAGGCGCACGTTGGCGGGGTTGGAGAAACCCATTGCAATCATCTCGTCAAAGGTGATTTCATACACACCATTGTCGGGGATGGTGATTTTTACCCACTTGCCGCTGGCAAGCTTGGAATTGACCGCGGCAGCCGTGAGGGGGGCCGCATTGGCACACATGGCACCAAAGAGCACTGCAAGCGCAGCGCACACCAGTTGAAGTCTTGTCGATTTAAGCATCTTCTTCATATTATTTTGTTGATATTGTATTCTCGTTAACATCTGTATATCAATCGGTTCACAGTCTCACTTTCACATCCAGCACGGGTCGCCCGTCAACACTTGCCGTCAGGCGGTCGCCGGCAACCAGCGTGTGGCCCGCGCCGCACTCGCCCGTCACCAGCACGTCGCCCATCTTGATGCTGCAGCGCGTGCTCAAGCGTGCCAGCATCTCGTCGAGCGGCAGCGGCGACATGTCGGCCAGGCGGCAGCGCGACAGCACCGTCTCGCCCGCCTTGACCTCGACCACGGCCTGCAGGGGGTCGTCAAGGCCCGCGGCCTCGACCCACTCGCCCACGACGGCGGCGCCGTCCATGGCACGGTCCAGCGCCAGCAGGCAGGCGTCATCGCTGTCCACGGCACGCACCGCCAGGCACGCCGTCAGCGCGTCCCAGTAGCGGCGGGCAAACTTGGGGGCGATGCACTTGCCCAGCCTCCCCGTGCGCACTGCAATGGCCGGAACCGCCACATAGCGGCCCGCCCAGTCGGGGATGAACCACGGCCGCCCACTGTACAGGATGGACGAGTCGGCCATCAGATAGCACTGCGGTGGCAACGCGGGGCCGTTCTCCCCTGCCGCGATGCCGTAGTTGCCTGTGAAACCGATGACTTTCATGCCGTTGTCTTGTAAAACCGTGCAGGCGTCAGCCCTGCTTGTCAATGAACGCGCCGGCCAGCATCCTGTTGTAGATGATGGCCAGATGGGCATAGATAGACGTGTTGGCAATCGCGATATCCTTGGGGGCGCGTATGCGGTAAGGCGTGAAGTTCCACAGCGCCGTCATGCCGCTGGCAATGGCCAGGTCGGCCGTCTGCTGGGCGCGCTCCACAGGCACCGTGATGATGGCGATGGACACGCCGTGCTCACGCTGCCACTGCGCCAGCTCGCCGATGTCATAAACCGGCACGCCGCCCACCTTCTTGCCCACCACCTCGCTGCGCACGTCAAAGCCCGCAACAATGTTCAGGCCATAGTTCTCCAGGCCATGGTCCTGAATCAGCGCCGTGCCCAGGCTGCCCGTGCCGATGACCACTGCATCGTGCTCACGGTTGAAGCCCAAGAAGTTCTCCAGCTCGGTGACCATGCTGTGCACCTCGTAGCCCATGCGCGTCTTGCCGCGGATGTTCAAGAACGACAGGTCCTTGGCTATCTGCGACGACTGCACGTTCAGTTCCTTGGAAATCTGGGTGGAACTGACGTACTCCACATGCTCCTTGTCGAGCATGCGCACATAGGAGAGGTACCAGGGCAAGCGCCTGATGGTCGGCTCGGGCAACAGCGGCCGGTTCTCGGTAATCTTGGTCGTTTTCATCGTCTATAGATGCAATTAACCTACAAATTTACCTCAATTTTCCATAATTCAAACAAAATCGGCCACATTTATTAAAAAAGTGGCCGATTTTTAACAGACTTTAGTCTTTTATCAAGGCTGCCCTAACTCATCACTTCTAACTTCTAACGCTATCCCAGGATGATGTCGATGACAGCGTTCACGTCGCCAATGTTCACCTCGCCGTCGCCGTTCACGTCGGCTGCGGGGTTGGTGCCACCGCCCAGGATGATGTCAATGACGGCGTTGACGTCACTGATGTTGACCTCGCCGTCGCCGTTCACGTCACCGGGGACGCCAGCGCCCTCGCTGACAATGTTGTAAAAGCTCTTCCAGTAGTTGGCCTTGCCGTAGAGGGCAACGGCCTGGGGCGTGGGCACATGCAGCGTCACGCGGGCCTGGTCGGGGCCGTAAAAGCAGTTGACGGGCACCGACGCGGGCGTAGGCCTGGCAATATAGAGGTCGGTGAGGTCGGGCAAGTAATAGATGGCGAATTTGCCATATTCCGAGACGCTGGCGGGCAGTTTGAGCGTCTTGACCTTGCTGGTCCAGAAGGCATCGTGGCCGAGACGGGTGAGCGCCTTGCATTGCTCAAACGAGAGGCTGGTGATAGAGGGCGATGAGCCATAGAACGCGCTGTCGCCAATGGCGGCGATGAGGTACTTCTTGCCGCTGCTGCACATATTGTCGATCTCGCAGAGTTCCGGCGAGAAGGATGCCGACGTGGTGGTGGTGATGTTGGGATGGAACACATACATGGCGGTGCCGGCATAGGTCACGCCGTCGAAGGTGACAGGCTGGGAACTGATGACGGTCATGTGGTAGTTGGACTGGGCATTGTAACCCGTGCCAAAGTTGAAGTCATAGGCACCGGCCTCAACGTTGTGGCCCGACCATCCGCCCGTGCCCTTGTACTGCTTGACCATATTGACGGGCACATAGAACTTGCACGACGAGGGCATGCTGGAAAAGTCCATCGACGGCGCCGTGGACATGTTGCAATAGAACTCGGTCATGCTGCTGCAGCCCTCAAAGGCGCTCGAGGCCATCGAGGTCACCGACGACGGCACGAGCACCACCGTCACGGGAGTTTCCATGAACGCGTTGGCCGAGATGGTCTTGAGGCCGTAGGGCATCACGGCCTGCTTGAGGCCCGAGTTCAGGAATGCCCACCTGCCAACTGACGTAATCCAGTGGGGTATCACAAAGTCCTTGAGGCTGGCGCACTGGCTGAAGGTGCTCTGCGGAATCGTCGTCATGCCCGTGCTCCAGTTCACGCTGCTCAGGCTGGAGCAGCCATAGAACATGTAGGATCCCATCGAGGTCACCGTGTTGGGGATGGTGACGCTGGTCATCTTCTTCAGGTAGCCATAGGCCTCCTGGCCGATGTGTGTCACGCCCTCGGGCAGAATCACCGTCTCCAGGCCGTTGGCATTTTGGAAGGCATAGTTCCCCACCTTGGTCAACTTCTTGCAGTTGCTGAAGTCGAGTTTGGCAATGCCCGACGCCATGTTGGCAAAGGCGCTGTCGCCAATCTCGGTAATGAGGTACTTCTTGCCGCTGCCGCACATGTCGTCTGTCTCGTACAGCGAGGCGCCATAGCCCGTCACCTGCGTGGTTGAGATGTTGGGGTGATAGACATACTTGGCCGTGCCGGCATAGGCGGTGCCGTTATAAGTCACCGGCGTGGTGCTGGTGATGGTCATGTGGTAGAGCGAGCCGGCATTGTAGCCGTCGCTGCCAAAGTTGTAGTCATAGGCTCCCGCGGTCACATTGCTCGTGTGGCCGCTCCAGCCGCTGGTGGCCTTGTACTGGCCCACCTTGCCCACGGGCACATACATCTTGCACGACGAGGGCACATTGGTAAAGTCCATCGACGGCGCCGTGGGCATGTTGATGTAGATGTCCTTGAGGCTGGTGCAGTTCTTGAACGCCGTGCTGCCGATGCTGGTCACGCTCGACGGAATGAGCACCTTGTTGATGGCCGCGCCGCTAAAGGCGTCGTCCCAAATCTTGGTCAGGCCGTAGGGCAAAATCATCTCGTTGCTCTTCTTGATGTTGGCAAACGCACCCTTGTCGATGGTCTTGATCCAGTAGGGCATCTTGAAGTTGCGCATGCCGCTGTTGTCAAAGCAGTGCTCGGGGATATAGTCCATGTTGGTGGTCCAGTTCACGTTGTCCAGTTGCGCGCAGTTGGCAAACGCCCACTGGCTCATCCAGGTCACCGTGTTGGGAATGCTCACCTCCTTGAGCGACGAGCAGTATTCAAACGCGTGCCAGTAGATGGCCGTCAGGCCGCTGCCCAGGTCCACCGTCTGCAGATTGGCGCACTGCTGGAAGGCATAGTTGCCGATCACGTTCATCGACGACTTGAACTTGGCCGACTTCAGGTTGGTGGCCTTGTAGAAGCAGTAGTCCCCCACCTCGGTCATCAGGTAGCGCTTGCCGCTGCGGCACATGTTGTCCGTCTCATACACGTCGCCGGTAAAGCTCTCAAAGGTGCCCGACCTGATATTGGGGTGATAGACATAGGCGGCCGTGCCCGCATAGGTCACGCCGTCATAGGTCACGGGCTGGTCGCTCAGCACCGTCATGTGGTAGGTCGAGCTGCCAACATAGCCCGTGCCGTAATTGAAGTCAAAGGCTCCCTCCTGCACGGCCATCGCGTTCCAGCCGGCGTTGTTGTAGGCCGACACCGCCCCCACGGGCACATAGGCCTTGCACGTCGCGGGCACATTTGAAATGTTGATGCTCGGCGCCGTCTTCATGTTGCAGTACAACTCGCTCAACTTGCTGCAGCCGGTGAACGCCATCGAGCCCATCGACGTCACGCTCGACGGGATGAGCAGCGTGCGCAATTCCGCGCAGTTCGAGAACACCGAGCCCGTCAGCGACTTCAGTCCGTAGGGCAGCAGGGCCTGCTCCAGGGCGCTGTAGGCAAACGCCTGGTCGCCGATTTCGGTCAGCCCGTCGAGGAAATTAAAGTTCTTCAACGCGTCGCAGCTGTAGAAGGCATAGTTCGGGATTTTCTTCGCGTTCTGGCTCCACGTCACGCTGGCCAGCGCGTCACAGTTGAAAAACGCACACATGCCCACCGAGGTCACCGTGCTGGGCAAAGTGATGGACGCCAACTGCGCGCAGTTCTCAAACGCGCTCTCGCCGATGCTTGTCAGGCCATCATACAGCGCCACGCTGGGCAGCACCTTGCACTTCATGAAGGCGCGCTTGCCGATGGTCTTGATGGTGTTGGGCAGCGTGCAGCGGCTCAGTTCACCGCAGTCATAGAACGCCGAGTCGCCGATGGCGGTCACCGTCCACGTCGAGCCGTTGTAGGGCACCGTGGCGGGGATGGTGTACGGGCCGTTGTACTTGCCCGGGCGCTGCGTCACCTTCACCGTCTTGTTGGCGGTGCTGGTGATGATGTAATACACATTGTTGTAAATAAAGTCATAGGCTCCTGCCGTGAGCGACGTGCCCAGCAGCATGAGCAGCACCGCCAACAGCGGTAGCCTGTGGTTGTTTTGGTGTTTCATAAACCGTGCAGTTTTTTTATGTTGGTTAATATTTATTTGTAAGTCATTATCCTAAAATGATGTCGATGACGGCATTGACGTCGCCGATGTTGACCTCGCCGTCGCCGTTGACATCGGCTGCGGGGTCGGTGTCGCCGCCCAAGATGATGTCGATGACGGCGTTGACGTCGCTGATGTTGACCTCATTGTCGCCGTCCACGTCGCCGGGGATGCTGCTCTCGCTCACGATGTTGAGGAACTCCTTCCACACCTCGGCGTTGCGGTAGGCCTTGACCGCCGCCATGGTAGGCACATGCAGCGTGGCGCGCTGCTGCTCGGAACTGGAGAAAGTGTTGGCAGCCACCTGGGCGGGCGTGGGGTTCATGACATACAGGTCGGTGAGGCGGGTCATGAAATAGATGGCATATTCGCCATACTCCGTCACGCCGGCGGGCAGCCGCAGATGCTTGAGGCTGCTTTGCCAAAAGGCGTTGTGGCCCACGCGCGTCAGCCCATGGCAAGCCACAAAGTCCAGGTCGCTGAGCGAGGACTGGGAGAAGGCGCTGTCGCCCACCTCGGTGATGAGGTAACGCTTGCCGCTGCCGCACATGTTGTCCATCTCGGCGACGCCAGGCGTGAAGCCCCACGTGTCCTTGATGTTGGGGTGGAACACATACTTTGCCGTGCCGTCATAGGCCACGCCGTCAAGGGTCACCGGCTCGGCGCTGGTGACGGTCATGTGGTAGGACGTGGCGGGGTCATAGCCAGTGCCGTAGTTGAAGTCATAGGCACCGGCCTCCACACTGCGGTCCGGGATGGCACTGATGTATTGCATCTGCGCCTCAACGGGCACATAGAACCGGCAGCTATAGGAAATGCCGTCAAAACTCAGCGAGGGCGGCGTGGGCATGTTGCAGTAGAACGCGGCCAGGCGGTCGCAATACAGAAATGCGTCGCTGGCCACCTCGGTCACCGAGCTGGGAATGAGCACGGTGGTCATGACGCTGTTGCGAAACGCGCGTTCGCCGATGCGCTTCAGTCCGTAGGGCAGGACCACCTGCTCCAGGCCCGAGAGGGCAAACGAGCACAGGCCCACACTCTGAATCCAGTGCGGAATCATAAAGTCCACAAGGCTGGAGCAGCCATAGAAGGTCCAGCCGGGGATATCAGTCATGCCAGTGCTCCACTGCACCGACTGCAGGGCGCTGCAATCTTCAAACGCCCCGAGTCCCATCGTCGTCACTGTGTTGGGCATGGTGAAGCTGGTGAGCGACGTGCAGCCCTCAAACGCGCACTCGCCTATCCGCGTGATGGTGCCGGGCAAAAAGACTTGGACCAGTCCGGTGCAGCCAGCAAAGGCTTTGTCGCCCACGGCGGTGCAGGTATAGGCCACCCCATCGCGCAGGGGATTGGCAGGGATGCTCCAGGAGCCAATGTACCCATAGGGGCTCTTGGTCACCTCGCAGGCCTTGTCTTCCTCGCTGGTGACGTTGAAGCACACGTTGTTGTACATGAAGTCATAGGCCCCTGCCGTGAGCGGCATGCCCAGCAGCATGAGCAGCACCGCCAGCAGCGGCAGTTTGAGTGACAATTGTCGTTTCATAATCCTTGGGAATTTTCTAAGTTGGTGAATATTTATCTTACTTTTTCTCAATTTTTATAGTCATCACAAGTATGCGGGGACAAATTTAGTGAATATTTCTTAATTTCACAAGCATTTCGGATTTTTTTTAATTTCATAAAAAAACGCAATCCCCCGTACAAGGGATTGCGTTAATTCAGACAGCGCGCGCTTGCTGGCCGCGCGCCGTGGCGTCACTCGCTGGTGACGGCGAGTTTCTTGGCCTTGGTGGCCTCTTGCACGCCGTCGGTCGAGATGGTGGCGCGATAGACATAGATGCCGCGCGGCACGCGGCGGCCGTTGGTGTCGCGCAGGTCCCAAGTGACGGGGGCCGAGGTGTACATGTCGCTGCGGCCGGCCTGTGTGGCGCTCCACACCATGCGGCCCATCAGGTCAAACACCTCGACGGTCACGCTCACCACGGCGTCGGGGCGGTCGTGCGTCACATAGAACGAGGTCTCGTCGCTGGCGGGGCTGGGCGAGCAATACACGTCGTTGATGTCGGGTGCCAGACCGTTGATGACATTGAAGGTGAGCGTCTTTTCGCTCACATTGCTGTACACGTCCCACACGCGCAGGCGCAGGGTGTGCATGCCCTTGCTCAGGTCACTCAACTGGTAGGTGATGCTGCCCAGCGTGCCCTGCTCGGCAAACATGGGCGTGTAGCAACTCACCAGGTCGTTGAAGGTAGCGGTGCCGTCGAGCGTGAGCGTCATGCTGTGCCCGATGCCCGCCGACGAGAAGTTCACGCCGCTCTCGTCGGCCACGGTGGCCAGCAGCAGCGGGGACTCGTTGACGTCGCTGCCATTGACAAAATCCTTGTCGTTCAAGCCCATCACAATGATGTCGGGACCGATGGTGTCGGCCACCTGCTCGTCGTCATAGCCGTAGATGTAGAAGTCGCTGCACGCGCCCTTGGCCTCGCTGCCGTCGCGGCTGTCGCTGGCATACAGGTTGATGAGCGCCGGGCGGTAGTTGTCATACTCGTTGTTGACCTCGGCGGGAATCACCACGCGCACGGTGAAGCGGCCGCCGCTCACGGTGTCCACATTGATGGCCAGGCGGTTGGAACGGTCCTCATAGGTAAACGGCACGCCTTCGCCATAGCCATGGGTGGTCACGCTCTGCTCGGGGCCGAACAGCGTGGACACCACCTGGCCGTTGAAGCCCGTGGCAGGCTCGCCGTTCACGTCCACGATGCGGCCGGCAAACTCGACCGTCTCGCGCGCCTTGAACACGGGCATGTTGTCGGGGTCAACATCCTGGCCGTTGATGGTCTCGACCACGGCGGTATAGGGCGCATAGGCCAGGCGCATGGCCGGGTCGCCAAACACAAAGTAGCGGCGGCTGTTGTCGTTGTCGCCCACGGCGGCGGCGTTTTTGCCCAGGCGCAGGATGTCGCCGATGCGGCGCTGGCGGCCCTGTTCGTCGCGGGTGAAGACATAGCGGCCCACCGTGTTGGTGAGCACGCCGTTCTGGAAGATAAACGCCAGACGCGGCGAGCACATCACGGCAATGGCACCGCCGTTGGCATTAGAGAAAATGAGTTCGCCGCTCGAGGTCACTGAGTTGTCAAAGCGCAGGTACTCGCAGGTGGCGGCATACAGCACGGGCAGATGCTTGTAGAACAGGTTGGTCTCGACGTCGGAGCGCATCATCAGGCCCTCGCCGGTCCAGTTCTGGGTGCTGGCGTGGCCCACATAGTTCCACCACAGCACGCCCTCGCGCAGGGCGGTAAACATCTTGTTGCGCGCGTCGGGGTAGTTGCGCGAGCCGCCCTGGCTCACGGCATTGAAGGCGTCGGTGAACACATAGTTGTGCACCATGTCGCCGGCGCCATGGCTCATCATCACGGTGTCCATGTTCCACGACTGCGTCATGTGCACGCCCTGGTTCTCGTCGTCGGCAACGAGCAGTATTTGGTTCTTCCACGCGCCATAGGCGGGCGCGGTGACATATTTCACGAGTTTGTTGACCGCCGCGCGCGCCTCGCTCACGCTCTTGACGGGCATGCGGCCCACGGCAATGTCCATCGGCGTGTCATAGGCCAGCGCAGTGCCGTCGGCCAGCACGCCAAAGTAGTCGTCGCTGGTAAACGAGGTGTTCTCGTTGTCGCTCATCTCGGTCTGCCACGTGAGCAGGCGCGGATAGTTGAGGATGCCCGCGTCGGTGCCCACCAGACGGTTGTCATAGCTGCCGCAGCCCAGCAGCAACAGGTAGCCCAGGCGGTGGCTGGCGTGCGACGCCGTGTCAACCATCGCGCCGCGGTCGTGGAACATCTTGCACAGGCGGCGGTAGGCCATCGCGTCCTGGGTGCCGCTCGAGAACTCGTTGTACACCTTCTCGGGGTCGAGCACGAGGACCTTGAAGCCGTCGGTCTGCTCGTGCAGCGCCGCCACGCGGCTGGCCTGCTCGGCGTAGGCGCTCGGCGCCAGGATAATCATGTCGGGCGTGGCCTCGCCGTGGATATTCTGGTTGGCGACATTGCCTATCAGCTCGGGGTGAGGATAGGGGCCGGCCTGGTCAAAGGCGATGAACTCCCTGCGGCCGCCCTCGGCGGGGCTGAAGGTGATGGTGCCCGCGTCGTCATCGTCCTCGTTCATCTGCACCGGCGCAAAGGGGCGCGTCACGTCCCACACAATGGTGGTGGCGCCGCAGCCCGTGATGCGGTAACTCGTCGTGGGGCTGGCCTCCTGCAGGCCAAAGGCCAGGCTGCCGCGGCCGGGCAGTTCCAGCTTGCGGTCATAGTTCACGGTGATGTAGTCCAGCCGGGCCAGGGTGGTCGAGCCGCTGGGCGCATAGGTAACGGTATAGTTCAGGTCGGTGGTGCCGTCCAGCGTGAACTGCTTCACCGACTTGGCAAGGGTGTAATGGATGTGGGTGTCGGTGGACGAGTTGATGACGTCGGCGCTTGTCGCTGGCAGCGCCGTGCCGTTGTAGGCTGTCTCCACCGTGGCCGTGTTGGTGCTCAACTTGGCGCCGAACACGGTATAGACCTTGACGGTGCTGCCGGGCACCAGACCGTCGAGCGCAAACTTGAAGGTCTGGCTCTTGTTCGACGAAAAGTCCTCGCCCAGGTACGCGCGGCCCGTCTCGCCGGGATTGATGATATCCTGCTCGTGGTACAGGCGCTCGGTAAAGGTCGTCACCACGCTGCCCGTCGGGCTGTTGGCGGCATGCTCGATTTCCACGTCGGCAAAGCGCGGGTCGTTGGTCACCAGGTACATGCCCGAGTTGGCATAGGGGTGCTGCACCTGCAACTGCGTGAAGTTGTTGTTCAGCCGCTTCCATGTCGTGGGGCCCTGGCCGTAGAACAGGATGCCGCCGCCCGTGCGCACCACGGGCATCGGCGGCAGGTCGTCGGCATAGTTGTCGCCCAGCATCGTCTCGCTCAGCGGCGCGCCGCCGTACCCGAAGATGTGAATCTGCGACAGGTCGTTGCCCAGACCCCACGACTTGATGTCGTCGGCCGTAATCTCGTAGATGCCGCTCTGGGGCACCGATATCTTGACCCAGGTGCCGCTCGACAGCTTGCTGCTGGCGGCATAGTAACTGCTGTCCAATGCATTGGCAACCAACGCATTCACGACCACCACCACCGCCAGTGCGACGGCGCGGGCACAGTGCTTGAATGTATGTTTCATCGTCTAATGTCTGTTTTTACACCTTATTAAACGAGAAAATTCCCCCAATATTGCCCCATCATGGCCAACGCCTCTCATCATGCCGAAAAAGCACGCTCCCTGCCGTCCGCCAGCCCGCCTGAGCGACCTGCCACAGCCCAGGTTCCCCACGAGGCCCCGGACAGCGGGCACTATCGCCGAAGCGGGCTGAAAGTCCGCGATTTATCCAACCCCGAGCAATCACTGCTCTTGAGACTGCTGCACACCAGCGGCCCCGCCACAGATATCAGCCTGGCCGCACGCAGCGTGTACCCGGCCGCGGCGGAGTGCCTGTCAAGGATACCCAAAAAACAACCCGGGCAACCCCGACAAGTTGATAATCCGCTTGTCAAAGTTGCCCAGATTGTCTTGTTATTGTTTGACTGCTTGTTGTTTAAGCCGTCTTCAACCGTCGTTTTTTTGCCGTCATGGAGTGCCTACTCGGACCAGACGCTGTTCAACAGGTAGTCGATGAGCGCGCTGATGTCCGACGGCGTCACATCGCCATCCAGGTCACAGTCGGCGTTGTCCACATTGACGGAGTCCCCGCCACTATTGCCCAGCAGATAGTCGATGAGCGCGCTGATGTCGGCGGCGTTCACCGTGCCATTGTCGTTCACGTCGCCGCGCAGCACTACCACGGGGGAGTCGTCCTGCTGGATGAACGTGTAGTAGATGTAGTCGCCGGGAATGGCAAAGCACACGGTGGCCTCGCGGTAACGGGTGCCGCGGGGCAGCGGGTCGGCGGTGACCACGGCGGTAACGACGCCCGTCGACGACGTGCCGTCAAAGGTGTCGATGAGCTCAAAGTCCAGCCAGTCGGGCATGTCGCCGCCGTCGGCGTTGGTCAGCGTCCAGTCGCTGCCGGGATTGGTCGAGCAGAACTGGATGCTGCGGGTGACATGGGTGGCGTCATACACCTTAATCATCACGCCGCCCTCCTTGCCAAAGGTGTACGCACCGTCCTCCACCTCGTAGTAGTCAAAGCAGATGAAGGGGTTGTCGGTGGTGATGTAGAGCGAGTAGCCGGTCATCATCTCGCCCAAGGCAAAGAAGTTGTTCAGCCCGCGCCACTCATACTCGCCGATGTTGCCGCGGTTGTCCTTGTCGGCATACCTGATGTATGCCAGCTCGCCGTAGCCTTCATCCACATTGTAGTCAGCACTGATGTAGGCCGAGAAGTTGGCCAGCTTGCTCATGCTGGCATCGTTGAAGCCCTCGACGGCCACGAGGATGGCATCATCGATTTCGGGGAAAATCTGGCGGCCCTGGGCGTCATAGAGGTTGAAGATAATCATGCCGCCCGTCGTGGCATTGGTGTTGGCATTGATGGTCGCGCGGCCCGTGGCGATGACCTCGCCAGGCTGGTCGGGCAGCGTGGCACGGCCGCTGGTCTTGTAGGCGGGGATGCCGTCCTTGAGGCGGTACACCTTGCAGTTCATGGTCACGCTGCCGGTCACCTGCAAGTCGGCGGCATACAGCACCACCTGCTTCATCAGGTAGGGGGCGCTGGGCCGCTCAAAGGCCTGCCCGATGCCATTGAGGGCATAGGTGCTCGACGACTTGGTCACCGAGCCGTTCTTGCCAAACCAGTAGCCGCTCGACTGGCCCGTGGCGGCAGGAGCGCCGGTGAGGTGCTCAAACAGCGTCGGCTGGTCGCCGTTGCGGCCGCCGGCGGGCATGGTCTTGCTCGACAGCAGCAGGTCCTCATAGCCCAGCATGTCCATCATGTAGGCACACGACAGCACGGCGCCGGGGTTGCTGTTGGACGATGTGTTGTTCTGCAGGCGGTAGTAGTTGCTGAACGAGTTCACATACAGGATGGGGCTCTCGTCATATTCCCAGCCATACATCAAGGTGATCTCGGAGCAGTCCTCGCCCTCGGGAGTGCCGTACCACAGTTGCTCGTTCTCGCCGGTCTCGGGGTTGGTGCCCCACAGTTGGGCATCCCACATGCGGATGGCCGAGCTGCTGTTAAACCAGCTCTCAAAGGTGTACTCCCTGAAGGGCTTGACCGACAGGAAGGGCTGGTCAAACTCGCCCACATACACGCCGTTGTCAATCACCTTGGCGCCAAAGTAGGCGCCGGCGGGACGGCGGTAGTAGGGAGCGCTGGTCATGGCCTTGCGCGGTGCCGGCGCCACAGCGCCGGGAGCCAGCATCTGCATCTCCTTCTTCACTGAGGACGACTGCTTGAGCGCGGGGCGCACGCTGACCTTGGACTGGGCCTCGACATGGGCCTCGCTCATGGATTTAACCTTGATTTGGGGAGCGCCCTTCACCTGCACGGGGGCCGAGTTGAGGCGCTGGGCACTGGCACCCATCGCCAACGCCGCCGCAAACATCAATACGAAAATTTTCTTCATAACGTTCATTCGGTTATAGTGATTATATTGTATTGTGAATATGCCATCGCAATAGAGCTGTATTGCCTGGGACACAAGTAGGCAGTTACATCACTTCCAGTCCACAAAGTTCATAAAAAACGGCCAATCACGCAAGTAATTCGTCATAAAAATTCATAACAACCGCCCTGATGCAACAAAACTGAAAGACAACCCGGACAAGTTTTTTTGTCCCAAGTTGTCTTTCAGTCAATCACCAGCCTTATTGGGTGCAGATTGCTGTTCCGGCGGTTCAAGCCGATTATCGCGGCCAGGGGCCTTACAGGGCGATGCGGAGGCCCACATCCTTGGCCTTGAAGGTCATCGACTCGCTGTGGCGCACTGCCACGCGGCAGTCGGCGGCGGAGTTGGGATAGGCACCGCCGTGCAGCACGCGCTTGCTGCCCGACGCAGGACCGGTGGGGTTGGTCTGCGCATCGGCGGTATAGGAGTCATAGTAGTCCTGGCAGTATTCCCACACGTTGCCGCTCATGTCAAACAGGCCCAGTTCGTTGGGTGCCTTGGCGCCGACGTGGTGCGGCGCACCGCCGCCGTTGCCGCTGTACCATGCCACCTCATCGAGCGTGTTGCTGCCGGCGTACTTGTAGCCCAGGCTCAGGCTGCCGCCGCGCGCGGCAAACTCCCACTCGGCCTCGGTGGGCAGGCGGAAGTTCATGCCCGTCAACGCATTCAGCCGGGCGATAAACACCTGGCAGTCGTTCCACGAGACATTCTCGGCCGGGCGCCTGGCGTCACCCTGCCAGTAACACGGGTTGGCGCCCATCACGGCCTCCCACAGTTCCTGGGTCACCTCGGTCTGGCCGATGGCATAGCCCGTCAGCGTCACCTGATGGGCGGGTTTCTCGTTGCTCTGGGCGGCGCTGCCCTGCTCCTGGCTGGCACCCATCATGAATGAGCCGCCGCCAATGCCAAGCATCGTGAAGCGCACGCCGCCAACCACAAACTCCCTGGCGGTCACGCCCAGGGGCAGCACCGTGCAGGTCATTTCCCGGCTCCACCGCATGCTCTTGCCCTCCTCCTGGGCGGTGGCATAGACAGTGACGGTGTAGGCCGCAGTGCCGCGTGACACGGTGTGGGGATTGCGCACCAGCACGCCGTCAACATAGAGGCACACCGCGCCGTCGCCAGTGGCGGTGATGGTCAGGTAATCGTCCTGCAGGCTGGTGGTTATCACGGGCGCTGCAGTGGCGGGAACGTAGGAGTCGAGGGCAAGGCGCAAGCCCACATTGCTGTCGCGGTAGGCGGGACCGCGCAGGCCGTCGCGCTGTGACACGCGGCACCACGCAGCGCCATTTTGCCAGCCGCCGCCGCGCAGCACGCGGGTAGAGCCCGTGGCGGGTCCGGCGGGGTCGAACTGCAATGAGTCGCTGTAGCTGCTGTACCAGTCCTGGCACCACTCCGCCACATTGCCGCTCATGTCATACACGCCCAGTTCGTTGGCCGCCTTGGTGGCCACGGGATGCGGCTTGCTACCGCTGTTGGACGAGTACCATGCCACGTCATCAATTTCGTCGCTGCCAGCACATTTGCAATGGCTGCTCTTATTCCCGCCTCGCGCCGCAAACTCCCACTCGGCCTCGGTGGGCAGGCGGAATTCCTGGCCTGTCAGTTGGTTAAGTTTCTCGATAAACACCTGGCAATCGTTCCAGGTGACATATTCCACGGGGCGTTTCATGTCGCCCGTTGCCAAACTGGGGTTGCTGCCCATCACGGCCTGCCACAACTCCTGCGTCACCTCGGTCTGGCCGATGGTGAAATTGGACACCGCTACATTGTGCGCGGGCTTCTCGTTGGCGTTGGCCTGGCTGCCCTGCTCCCCGGTAGCGCCCATCGTGAACATGCCGCCCTCGACGGGAATCATCCTGAAGGATACGCCGCCAACAGCAAAAATCTCGCCTTCTGAAATCCACCTGCCGTTGAGCAGGTAATCTATCAGCACCGAGATGTCGGACGGCGAGAGCACGCCGTCCATATCGGCATCGGCGGCAAACTCATTGACTGCGGCGCCGTTGAGCAAGCGGTCGATGAGCATCGAGATGTCGGCCGGGTCCACCGAGCCGTCATCGTTCACATCGCCGCGCATCACCAGACCGTCGGCCCACACGGGCGCCGACAACAACAGTGCCACCATCGCAAACAATAATTTTTTCATCATAGTTGTGGTGTTTTGGTTGAGTTAAATCATTATTCCTTCATCAGTTGTGTCCCCTGCCCTGCCTGCCACGCGCAGGTGACGATGTGGCCCTCGATTTGCCGGATTTCGAGGTCATACCGGATGCCCTTGCAGGCGGCGGTAAGGCGGGCGGCGCCGGGTACAAACGGGTCAATAGTGATGTTGTCGGTCCAGTTCATGCGGTTGTCGCGGGCGGCCTTGATGATGGCCTCCTTGGCCGTCCAGGCGATGATGTGCGACTGCAGGTCGCCCTCGCCGATGAAGGCCTGCTCGGCGGCGTTGAGGTACTTGCCGCGCACCCTGAGCACCTGCTCGCGGCCGCACGCCTCGGCATCAATGCCCACGGGGTGGCCGCTGTTGATGGCCAGCGCCACCAGCGACGAGGTGTGCGAGATGCTGGCGTGCAGGCCCTGGCTGCCCGTGATGACGGGCGCGCCGAGGCCGGTGTGGGCCAGCGATGCGGTGTGGCAGGTGGCAAAGCCCACCATGAGGCGTTCCACGGCCATTTCCCTCAAGCGCTTGGGCGGCAGACTGGCCAGGTCGTCGATGGGCACGCCCTCGGTGCGGCACGTCTGCATGATGGCCGTCGTCTCCTCCTCAAGTTTCCACAGGTGCACTGCCGTGCCGTCGCTAAAACTCAATGAATCAAGATACATAAACTGTCAAAAACTACTATTACAACTTCTCTTTATCATGTGCCGGCAGCGACATGGCTGCCGGTCCCAAGCCCTGCGGGGGGCGGCGGCGCTTGTTCAGCCCACGCCGTTCTTGGCCAGCTCGATGCGGGTAAGGACTTTGGGGTTATCCTCGCTGGCGGCAATCCACGAGCGGTAGCGGCGGCGGTTGACAAAGCGCTCGACCAGATAGGCCAGGATGTACATCACGGGCACCTGCAGCCACAGCATCAGGAACTCATGCCACACCTGGTTGAGTGAGGCGCCGTCGCTCATCATGCGCACATAGGCGTTGCTCATCCATGTCGTGGGCACGCAGTCGCCCACGACGCGCCACATCCTGGACATGAGGTAGCGGGGCCACGACACGCCCGTGAGGAAGATGAACACGATGGACGAGAACACAAACAACAGGAACACGCTCTCGCGCTCGTTGACAAACGCCTGCAGCGTCTGTCCCATGAACGACACGGCGATGATGAACGGCACGGCAAGGCACAGCACGTCGGCCATGCTGGCATTCATCGGGAAGTCGAACATCCAGGGCAGCATCTTCAGGACATAGACGACGGGCAGCACATACATGATTTGGTGGCACATCATCTTGCCCATGAGCGTGGCGCTCACGCTGGCCTTGATGGCCATGGGGTCACGGCCGCCGTTGCGGCGGCGACGCTCGATGCTGCCGCCGTGCAGCATGGCGATGCCCAGTATCATGCTCTGCTGGAGCACCAGCGGCAGCACAAACAGCAGCACGGCGCTGGCAATGCCCATCGAGGTGTTGCCCACGGGCACCTGACGGCTGTCGATGATGGAGCCTTTGACACCCGTCAGCACAGGCGCCACCGCGGCAGCCAGTTTCTCGCCGCCCATGGACTGCGACACATTGGTGAGCGCGGTAAACATGGCCTTGTAGCGCATCATCACGCTCATGTCACAAAACAGCGACACATGTCCCTGCTCGCTGCGCCCGATGTTGTGCCCAAAGTCGCGCGGGAAATAGACGATGCCATAGCACTCCTTCCTGTGCATAGCCTGTTGGGCCTCCTGCATGTTGGCGGCATAGCCCACGATGCTCACCTCGGGGGTGGCATTGAGGCGGCGCACAAACTCGCGGCTCAAGGCGGTGCGGTTGTCATCCACGACCACGACGCGCTCGTCGCGCACCGTTTCGGTATTATAGATAATCGAGTAAAGCACGGGGTACAACAGGTTGAGCACGATGAAGAAGATAATCACGCCAGTGTCGCGAAACACGAGCAACAGCTCGCGGCGGCACACCGTGAGCACATCAAAGCACCACTGTGCTAACCTGTTGTGTTTCACTTTATCGGTCATTGTTTCATTAGGTCACATTTCGTTATGGCACATACACGGGATTCATGCACTCCTTCTTGAGGCGCCACATGAGCAGCATGGGCAGCAGCAGGTAGCCCACCAGCGCGGCATAGTAGCAGCGCGACCAGTACACGTCGATGCCGTTGAGCGCCTGGTCAACGGTGATGAGGAAGTAGTACTTGACGGGCACCACCCACCCCAACGCTTCCACCCACGGGTACAGCGCCTCCTGGGGCAGCGAGAAGCCGCAGAACGAGAACGACACCACACCCAGCAGCGTGCACAGCATGGTGCCATAGCGGAAGTTGGGCGCGAAGCAGAACATGAGCACGGCAAACGACTGGTTAGCCAGCACAAGCAGCGGCATGGCCAGCAGCATGCGCCACGGGTTGCAGTTGAGCGGTAGCCCGTAGCAGTAATACATGAGCCACTGGATGAACCACCCCACGGCGGTGAACAGCACCGCTTGGGGCAGCAGTTTGCCCAGCATGGCCACAAACATGCTGTCGCCCGATTGCCTGAGCCACTGGCGCGTGAGGCCCGTCTTGAACTCCGAGCCCAGCGAGAACGCCGTCACCAGCAAGATGAACAGCGCAAAGAAGCAGGGCACAAACGACGCGCTCAGGTAGTAGTTATAGTTCAGATAGGGATTGCCGGGCATGTGCACATGCGTCTGGTAGGGCTGCAGCGTAGCGGCAATCTGCTCGTTGCGCAGGCCCACCGTCTGCAGCGCCGTCTGGGCCACGCTGCCGTTGGCGAGCAACGACACGGTCTTGAAGCCCTTGAACTGCATCGACGCGGGCGCATAGTAGGCGTAGTTCACATAGAAGCTTACAACGGGCTGCCGCCCGCCCAGGGCATGTTCCTCAAGGTCCTCGGGGATGAAAAAGAAACCCAGCACAGCACCGCGCTGCACGGCATCGCGCGCCTCGGCAAAGTTGGTGTAGCGCTGCCTGATGTCCACCTGCTGGAAACCGTTGAGGGTGCGCGACAGGCGATGCGACAGGCTGCTGTTGTCCAGGTCCACGAGGCCCACGGGCACACGCTGCACGGTGCCCTCGTTCATCAGGTCCAGCAGAAACCAGCTGCACAGCACGGGCATGATGACCATGAGCAGGAAGTACATGGGCCGGCGCACGAGCTGGATGCACCCGCGCTTGAATGAGTTACCGATGTATTTCCAAAAATTCATGGCCTCGTGTCAATAAGCCTTTATTCGTCCTTGCGGAGCAGCACCGACATGCCCGGGCGGAAGTTGGCGATTTTGCCCACGGGGCGCGCCTTGACCTCAAAGGTCTTGCTGTCATAGCTGCCATAGGCCTTGGCCGACTGCCACACGGCATAGGAGCCCATGTCGTGGATGTAGAACACGCTCATTTTGGCCTGCAGGTTGTTCAGGGCGGGAATGGTCACATCGATGTCCTTGCCCATGGGCAGGTCCTTGAGCATCTCCTCGCGCACGGTGAAGCTCACCCACATGTCGTCGAGCTTGGCAATCGACATGATGGGTGTACCCATCGCCACGAGTTCGCCCTCCTGGGGGTATATCTCGCTGATTTCGCCGTCGCAGGGTGCCACGAGCACCTGGTCCTCGAGCAGGCTCTCCACCTCCATGACACTGCCCTTGGCGGCGTTGGCCATGCTGCGCGCGGCGTTCTTGTCCTCTTGCTGTGCGCCCTTGACGGCCATGTCATACTGCGACTTGGCGGCCTTGACCTGGGCGGTGGCGGCGTCATAGGCGGCCTTGGCCTCGTCGCGCTTTTGCTCGGTGACCACGCCCTGGGCAAAGAGGTTCTCGAGTCGCTGATAGGTCTTTTGGGCGATGGTCTGTGCGGCGACGGCCTGCTGCCACATGTTGTAAGCGCCCTGCTTGAGTTCGTTGCGCGTGCCGTTCTCGGCCTTCTGGTTCTGGCTGGCGGCGGCGTCATGCATCTGCTGGGCCTGATAGAGCTTGGCCTCGGCGGTGCTGCTGTAGATGGCCACCAGTTTGTCGCCCTTGTGCACGGTGTCGCCCTCGTGGACATAGAAGCGCACGATGCGTCCCGGCAGCTTGCCGCTCACGCGCACGGCGTCACAGTCGGCCTGGCCCTGCGTCGTGGTGTCGGCGGGCTTGAGCAGCAGTATGCCCACCAGCGCCACACACGCCATGACGAGGGCAAACACTGCCAGCGCGGCCAGCAGCGCCTTGTCCTTCTTGCGGACTACGGTTCTTTGTTCGTCTTTCTCCATATCTTTGGTATCTTTTTTATTTGTATGTTCCGATTAGTATTCCATGTTGCCCATCACCTTGTTGAGGTAAACATGGCACAGGCGCACGTCAATCTCGGCGTCAATCTTCTCGCTGTTGGCCTTGAGCCAGGCGGTCTGGGCGGCGAGCACCTCGTCGAGGGTGCCCATGCCCTCCTTGTAGGCGATGCCGGCAATGCGCAGGTTCTCGTTGGCCTGCGCCAGGTTGGCCTTGGTCATCTCATAGGTCTTGCAGGCCTCCTGATAGCGGAAGCTGGCCTGGCTGACCTGCAGCTCAATCTTCTCCTTGGCGTCGGCGAGCTCGAGGCGCTTGACGCCGGCGTCCACCTGGGCCTGCTTGACCTTGCTGCTCAGCCCGCCCCAGTGCCACAGCGGCATCGTGACGGTGGCGCCGATGCTGAAGCCCGCGCCAAAGCGGTTCTCAAAGCCGTCATAACTGTTGGGATTCATGACATGCAGGGCGGCCACGGCAGCCACCTTGGGCATCATCTCGCTGCGCGCCACCTTCACCTGCTGGTCATAGATCTGCGTCGCCAGTTCCAGCGACCTGACGTCGTGGCGGCGGCCATACACGTCGTCCATGTCAAAGCGCGTCTCGGTCAGGATAGTCCCCAGCTCGTCACGGTCCTCGTCGGCAAGCCGGAGTCGGCTGTCCACGGGCAGGCCGCACAGCTGGGCGAGCAGCATGCGCGACAGCTCCACGCCGTTGTTCACCTTCACCATGTCCACGCTGGCCTCGTTGAGTTTCACGTCCACCGTCAACTGGTTGGCGCGCGTGGCCACGCCCTGGGCCACCAGGGCCTTCACGTCGTTGTCGAGCGTCTGCACCAGGTTCACATAGCTGTCGGCGAGCTTTTGCTTGGCCACGAGCGACACCACCTGCCAGTAGGCGGCATCGACGCTGTACACGATGTCCTCGGCCTTGCTGTCACGCATCTCGCGCGCCAGTTGCTCGGCATAGCCGGTGATGGCGTTCATCGCGGTGATTTTGCCGCCCATGTACAGCGGCTGGGTCAGCGTCAGCGCGCCGCCCATCACGCTGTGGACGTTATAGGTCAGGCCGCTCTTGGGCAGCAGCGCCACGGTCGAGGGCACATACTGGCCATCGACCTGCAAGGGATAGCCCGTCGCGGGGTCGATGACCAGGTTGTAGTCATAGGCGCCCGTCTGCGGGTTGAACGACTTGGTGGGCAGCAGCTGGTCCTCCTTGACGAGCGACAGCTTGTTGGAATTATAGACGTAGCCCGCCGTCAGGTCCACCTGCGGCAGATAGGCTGCCGCGGCCTCCTGGCGCTGATAGCCGGCCTTGTCGATGGCCAGCGCGGCCTCCTGGATTTCCTTGTTGTTGCGCAGCGCCATGTGGCGGCACGAGTCCAGCGTCACCTGGCCCGCTGCTGTCATCGACAAGGCGCAAAGCACAATGAACATGATGTTTCGCATAGTTTGCCTCTCCTGTGTATGGTTCTTTTGGTCTGTTTTGAACCACAAAGGTAGTTATTTATCTATGTTATTGGCATCAACGACAAAAATATTTCAATAATTTGTGAAAAAAGGGACATTTTCGGGCGAAAATCACCCAATTTTTATAGTGATGAGTGAGGAGTGAGGAGTTGGTTACTTGCCCGAGTAGTAGCACTTGACCTCGCCCACGGGCAGCTTGCCCACAAACAGCAGGGGGATGCGCGCGTTGTCGGTGGACATCCAGGTGGTGATGTTGTCGCTCGACACCTTGCCGCCCTTTTGCGTGAAGTGGAACTCGATGCGGTGGGCCTTGCGCTTGGTGCCGTCGCGCATCTTGATGGTCTCCACGCCCTTGTAGTGCAACGTGAGGGTCTCCTTTTGCTTGCCCGAGAAGATGGTGGTCACATAGGACTTGCTGCGGCTCAGCTCGTCATAGTCCAGCTTGCGCAGCATGTAGAACACGCTCACCATGTCGTAGGCCTGCCCCGAGGTGCTCAGTGTCAGCGTCTTGTTGCCGCTCTTGCGGTAGCGCGTGCAGGTGGCCTTGGTGCTGCCGCTGCCGTTGGTAAACTTGACCACATCGCGGGCATAGTAACTCTTCTCGTGCGTCAGTTTTTGGTATTCCAGGGGCTGCATCTTGGCGTTCATCGTGCACTTGAGCGTGTCGCGCACCGGGTACACCTTGTCGGCCCACGAGCGTGTCTTGCCCGTCAGCTGGGCATAGTAGCCGCTGCCGCTCTTGCGTATGCTCAGCGTGGCGTCGGCGGCGTGTTTCCATATCACGCCCCAGTGATACACCACCTCATAGTTGAGCACCTCTTTGCTAAAGTCGACGGCCAGCGCCTGGCGGGGAAACGCAACCGCCAGCGCAAGCGCCAGTGTCAGGAACAATTTCTTCATCGTGTCAGTCGTTTTAGTCTGTTTTCCACCATTAGACCGCCCACACCCGCCATAGTTTAATGGCGCGGTAAAATAGTCATGCGGCCAACGCATTATCGAACAATTTGTTTGACAACAAAAACGGCCGGGACAACCCCGAAAATCAAGTTGCCCTGGCTGTTGGATGGTGTTCACGCGTGTTTGCCTACCGGCGGCTGGCGATTTTGCTGGCCGTGCGGCTGCCGTCGCTCAACGTGGTCACCCTGATGGCCACGGGCGACGCGCCGGGCCACGCAATGGGCTGGCCCTTGATGCTGTAGAACTCCTCGCTCACGGCAAAGCGGTCCTCGGGCAGGGCGATGAGCGACGACTGGGGAACGGTCACGCGGGTGATGGCGTCGTCCATGAAGATGGTCATGTTGTCAATCGTCGAGCCGCGGCACTTCCACACCAGCATGTCGCCGCCCTTGAAGGCTGGCTTGGCCTTGAACTTGAGCAGCACGATGGCCTGCTCACCGGGCGGGAAGCAGATGCGGCCCGAGGGATAGACCATCACGGTCCAGGTGCTGTCGTTGGCCTTGTTGACCGACAGGTTCATGTTGAAGTCCTCCTGCGCGGCATATTCCGTCAGCTCGTAGTCGGCAAATTTCATCTCGGGAGGCATCGTGAAGTTGAACTGGATGCCGCGTGTCTCGTCCTCGTTGGCGAGCATCACGGGCACCGTCGTGGTTGAGTCGGGCGCCAGCTCAAAGTCCTCGATATAGATGCGGTTGGTCTGTCCCGCTACCGTCAGCGCAACGAGCAACAGCAGCATCGCTGAATAATAGTGTCTCATGTCTTGCGGGTTGTTTGATTGGTTTAACCGACGCAAAGGTAAAACATTTTTCGGTACATGACAAATCTATTCCGGCAAAACCCGTCAGCACATCCCACAGGCAGGAAGAGTTGGTGTTTTACCAATACATAACCTAAACAAACCCAATAAAACCCATGGTTTTTAGAAAAAAGAAGAAGAAAAAAGGCAAGAAGAAACCTTCCCCCCGCACCCCCTATAAAGAAGAAACTAAAAAAGAAGAATAAAAAAGAGAGAGAGCTGATGTTGTTGTTGCGCGCATGCGCGAGGCTGGACTTTCATGAAAGCGCCTATCGGCAACTCTCCAAACTCAATGAAAGGCAGTGGCCACCTGGATTAAATGCAAAAATTGGTTAAATACCTTGACAAAATGGTTTTGTTGTTGTAATTTTGCAACAAAATATTTTGTTTTTACCAATTTATCAATTTTATTACACCATGCGAAACACAATTATCGAAGACGAGCTCGAGGAAAAATTCGAGCAGCAACTGGCTTGCCACGAGCAGGCCCACCAGTCGCCCGGTGCCTCCCAGCCGTGGCACCAGCGCGAACTGTGCGCGCGCCGCGACCGCGAGTTCATGGCACTCTACCACCCCACCCTGGACATGATGCTCAAGCGCGGCGTGCCCCACGCCACCAGGGCGGCGGCCGAGTTCACCATCGCCAACGGCCGCCCGCACTACCATGTGGACTATGAGAACGCCTACCGCCGCGTGTGCCGGCGCCTGGGCTCCAGCGAGAAGACGGGCAACGGCGCCCTCGACCATGACGGCGACGGCCTGGCCGAGGGCCGCCTGCGCCGCGTGATGTGGGACGAGATCACCGGCCGCGTGCGCGTGCTGCTGCGGCAGGGGCTGAGCGTCGAGACCGCTCTGATGCATGTGCTGGAGCACTGCCGCGCCTCGCAGTTCTTTGTCACTGCCGAGACAGCCCTCACCAAAATCGTGGCGCGCTACGGCCGCAACCGCGCCCTGCGCTGACTTTTTCTTCAAACAACAAAAACGACTTTGAACAACATGGACAACTTGTTATATTTTATGTTCCTCACTTTTACATTATGTGCGGGTTGTCAATAAACCTTTGATTTAACGCCATGAACATCACCATTCACCACAGGGCGGGACACCGCCTTGACATTTCCATCGACCTGAGCGAAATCCAGGAGGCCATTTACACCGAGGGCGCCTGGCAACCCGCTGCCAACGCCACCGCCTGGGGCGTGAGCGACGCCAACGAGGCCATCACCGACCGGCGCGTGCGCGAGGGGCTCGACGACCTGATGGCCCGCATGGGCGGCTACATCGTGGGCAGCAACGTCAACTTCAACATCGAGCATGAGAACATCGTGCTGGCGCTGTGCGTCGGCCATGAGCCGCGCCCCACCCTGCCTGGCGACCTCAAGCGCGCCATCATCGCCGCGCTGGCCAACTATGCGCTCATGACCTTCTACGGCGACGAGGACAGCGTGTATGGCACCGCCTGGCGCCTGCACCGCGCCCGCTGCCTCATCCTGCTCGCCCACCCCGAGCGATAGCCCCCTCCGGCCTTGCCTCTGCTGGGCATTGTGGGTGCCCCAGATGGCCACCGCCTTGAGCCCGTCGAGCGGGCCGTCGCCCAGTTTATCCACCCCGCATCCAGCCACCAAAAAACAGCCCGCCAGCGACGACGGACTGTTTTTTTTGTTGTATCGAAACGAGGAGCGGGTGACCCGTCACGAGTTGAGCAGCAGGTCGATGAGGGCGCTGATGTCGCCGGGGCTGATGCTGCCGTCCTGGTCCACATCGGCGGCAAGCTCGTTGACCGCCATACCGTTAAGCAGGTAGTCGATGAGGGCGCTGATGTCGCCGGGGTCCACATCGCCGTCATCATCGGCATCGCCGATGATGTACTGCGGGGCGGCGGGGAAGTTGAGGATGTAGGCCGGGGTGCCCTTGGCCTGAACGGTGGTGCCGCTGCTGTAGTAGTAGGCCCATGAGAAGTACTTCCAGCCGTCAACCAGGTCGTGGTCGAAGTCGAACTGCAGCGTCTTGGTCTCGCCGGGCTGGAGCTGCAGGGGCTTGGTGAGGAAATAAACCTCGCGGCCCGTGTTGTCGTGCGACACGCTGAAGAGTTTCATCGACAGGTCCTCGTCATAGGCGGTGCTGCCCGTGTTGGTGACCGTGACAACAGCACTGATCTTGTTGTCGGTGATGATGCGGTTGGAGGCGTCGGTGACGTTGAGGTATTCAACCTGCGACACGTTGAGCGTGGCGGCGGGCATGGTGTGGACGTTGAGCGTGCGGGTGCAGAAGGGCGACGTGCCGTCCTCGTTGGTCGAGAAGGTGATGGTCTTGTTGCCCGCGGTCTCGGGGGTGTAGCGGTACTCGAGAATGCCGCTCTCGCCGGGGGCGATGTTGGCCAGGCCCGTAGCGGTGAAGGTGCCGTTGACAAACATGTAAATCAGGTCGTTCTGGCTGGTGCCGCTGTTCTTGAGGTCGAGGTTCACGGCCACGGGTTTGCCGTGGTTGAGGGTGCCTTCAAAGGTCACGTCGTTGGCGACATACTTGGTCAACGAGCCGGCCTCGCCATAGCCCTTGATGGTGCAGGAATAGGTGCCGTTGATGGTCACTTCGACATAATTGACGTCAGCGCCGATGCAGGGCTTGTAGTCGGTGCCGGGATAGATGCTGTAGATGGGCTTGATGCGGTAGGTGCCGCTGGTCATGTTGGCACCGAAACTTACCGCACGGCTGCTCACGCTGATATAACTGCCGGGGCCTACCTGGCCCGTGGAGTAGCGGATGAACAGCACCTCGAGCAGGTTGCCGTCGAGGTCATACAGTCCCCAGCCCTGGCGGAACTGCGCCGACACGCTGGTGTTGTTGACGAACTTGCCCGACACGGTCACCGAGAAGGTGCTCGAAGCGGCCGAGCGCGTGGTGCTGGACGTGTTGATGGTGAGCCCCTCGAACGAGAATGCCGGGGTGGCTACCGCGGTGTCCTCGCCGTTGTCGGGCTCAAGGCCCACGGCGATGGCCTGGCTGTAGACATAGCCATAGGCACCCGCTGCGGAGCCGATGCCCTCGGCGGTGGGATTGAGCAGGTTGAGCAGGAAGAAGCCGTTGCTCTTGCCATACCAGCCCCAGTTGATGTGGAACATGCCCTCGCCGTCATAGCCGTCGCAGATGAAGGCGTGGCCGCCCGAAGCCTTGCGGGCGCTGTAAATCACGGGGCGGCCGGCTGCCAACTCGGCATAGATGGTGTCCTCCCACGACTGGGTGTTGAAAATCTGGCGCTTGTAGTAGCGGCCCGAGTTCTTGTAGCCAAAGTAGTTGGCGAGCACGTCGGGGATATCGTTGGTGTAGCCACCGGTGGAACTCGTGCCGAAGGATACCTGCAGCGCCGTGGCGCAGTAGGTGTTGAGCGTGGCGGCTGCAAGGCCTGCGGCGTTGGTGCTGTCGCTGGTGTAGTAGGCGTCGCGCATGTTGGCCCAGTCAAAGTTCACGGGAGCGAGCGACGGCATGGTCACCTCGGTGCTCTTGCCGCTGTTGGAGGTGTAGCCCGGGATGGTCTTGGTGGGACGGGCGGGATATTTCCAGTAGTGCATCAGCTGCGCCATAGCGGTGGGGACACAGCCCGTGTAGGCGTGGGCCTCGCTGCTGCCGGGCACATGGGGCAACTGCATGCTGTAGGGCATGCCCTGGCCCCAATGGGCGGTCACCATGGGAGCGATGGCGCTGCCGGCGCTGGTGCGGGCCTCGAGGCGGGCCTCACCGGCGGTGATTGCGGCAATCTGCTCGGCATAGGCGTCGAGCCACTCCTGCATGGCGGGGGGCACATTGTTGGGGTCAAAGGTGTCGTCGGGGCTGTAGCCGAGCACGGCGGGAACGCAGTCGTCACCGGCGATGACGGCATAGCCCGCTCCCTGGGGCGTGCTGAACACATAGAGCGGAGCCACCGTCGATGGCGAGGCGCTGAGTCGCCGGGCGCGGTAGAACACCGTCAGGTTGGCCGTCGGCATCTTGTGCGCCGCCATGAACCGCGCGGCAATCTTGCGCGCCTGCACCTCGGTGACGGGGCTGGCCAGCGCGATGTTGGTAACAGCGAATAAAAGTAAAACAGATAATGTGAAAATCTTGCGCATTTGGTTATTTTGGGTTTTTGGTTGCTTTCATTATATTTTTTAGGAGCTGGAGGCGCGCAATACTTGACGGGCCGCCTCTTGTATTTAGAGAAACCGCGGCGGCCGGGGCCGTCGCAGCTTCTCGTTGACGGTGCTTTGTCTTACTTCACCACCTTGGCGGTGGCGGTGGTGCCGTCGGTGTAGCGGGTGACCACGATGTTCACGCCGTCGAAGGGCTTGTCGCTCTCGATGCCCATGACATTGCAGTATCGCACGCTGGCCACGGTCTTGCCTGCCGCCACCTCATCGACTGCGGTGACAACGGAGTCCGAAGCCGTCAGGTCGAGCGGGTAAATCATGAAGGCATTGTCCACGGCGCTGCCGCTGGCACTCGAGCCGAAAGCCGGGCGGCGGCTGTAGCCGTAGGCCGCCTCGCTGGTGCGGTTGACGGCGATGTGGAACTTGTAAAGTTCATTGATTACCAAGCCCGAGGGCTCGCCGTACATATTCTGGCCAATCCTGTTGTATTGCCAGCCTGCCTCGAAGGCGCCGGCAATGTCGTAGGCATTGACGCCGTCCTCGCAGGCATAGACGTCAAACACGCCCTCGCCGCGCCACACGGCCATCACCTGTGCCACCTCCTGCACCTTGGGGTTCATGAAGAACAGGCGCATCGAGGCATCAGCATCGGAGTTAGAGCCGGGAGCCACGCCACCCTGATGGTTGCCCCAGTTGAGGTTCTGGAGCAGGAAGTTGTTGGGCAGATAGTGGTTGTAGAGGTAGTCGGTATAAAGAGTCTCCTGCGGGTCGGCCGCATAGCCATAGTATCCGGTTGCGTCCTCGGCCTGCGGAGCCTGGGTGAGGACGATGCGGTAGTTCACGCCGTCCATGTACAAGCCCTTGACCGTGGCGGCCTTGAGCGTCTTGTTCACATAGTCGTCGGGGCTGTAGCCCTGGTCCACCAGATAGGAGAAGTCGAGGACAACCCAGTTGCTCTGGTCCCAGCCGTCGGCGCGCTGGTACTTCATCAAATCCTTGACGTAGTCCTTCTCACCACTGCCGGCGGCGGTGGGGATGATGGACAGTCCATCGGCATCCTTGGCCCACAGATAGTAGCAGTTGTCGTTGGCGTTGTTCACGGCCCAGGTGCCGGTGAGGGCATCAGAGACAACCACCTTGCTGCCCTGGTCCATGTTGGCCTCGATGTAGGCAAGCGGGGTCTCGCGGGTGGGATAGACGGCGGTGCCATCGACAACAATCCAGCCGATGCTGGCCTTGCCTTCGACGGTGTTGTCGCCATCGGCGGTGAGTGTGAGGTTGTCGCCATCGTTCCAGCCGCCATCGTTGAGGTTGTACTGCATGGTGGCATCGTCCTCGGTGACGCCATGCTGCTCGGCGATGGCATGAACGATGGCCTCCAGGTCGCTGCTGATGTTCACCTCGGAGCCCGGCGACATGGTCGTGCCGCTCTCGGGGTCGAAGGTGAGCGACAGGGGAACCTCGGTAATGGTCATCGAGGTGCGGTCGGCATTGACGGTGATGCGATAGACACCGGCGGGAATCTTGAACGCGCAGTTCTCGCTGTGGCCGTCGTTGCCGGGAACGGGATAGAGGGTGGCCGTGGAGCCGTCGCCCACTGCATACTGGTCATACTCGGCCACCAGGCGGCCATCGCGGATGTAAGCCCAGCCGCCATCGTCGTTATTCTCGGCAATCCTGGTAGCGAGCGAGAAGTAGCCATTGGGGTCGTCGCCATCGCCCTTGAAATAAACGTCAATGTAGTATTCCTTGTTCTGCTCGTCCCAGACGAACTGCGGGCCATAGGGCGCCCAGCTCTGGCCGATGGCGGTGCCCAGCAGGTACAGATCGGAGATTTCGGCATAATTGGCGGTGACCGTGCAATCGTGGTCGGGCATCACAAAACTATAGGTGCCGGTGGCGTCGTCATAGGTCACGGGAACCTCGGTGCTCGTGCCGTCCTTGGTGACGGTGACGCTGGAAACGCGGTAGCCAGGGGCAGGGTTGGCGGTAAAGGTCACCGTCTCGTACTGCTGCGAGGTGCCCTCGACAACGCCGTCGAGGATGGTGACAGTGCCGCCGCCAGTGGGGTTGTTCGCGGTGGTCACGCGGTAGGACTCGGCAAGTTTGTAGAGCCACACGCGCTCGCGGGAACTATTGTTGATGTTCTTGATTTGCAAGTTATTGGCCACCGAGTCATAGCGGATGGTGTTGCTGCTGTTGGTGTTGGTGCCGCTCTTGAACCAGCACAGGTAGTTGTAGGCATTGCTGCTGATGTACATCATGGCGCGGGCATAGTCGTTGGCCTTGGTCGTCAGCGTCAGGTTGGTGCCAGTGGAGTTGACGCGGATAAAGCCGTTGAGGGTGTTGAGCCAGGCAATCCTGCGGTTGTTGGTGGTGGAGTCCTTGACCGACTGCATCTTGAACAGGCATGCGTTGCCGTCCACCTTCACCTTGCGCTTGTCGGCGGTCATCCACTGCACGATGTCGGTGCAGGGGAAGGTCGTGTCGTCGGTCTTCTTGAATTCCATCACCTTGTCGAAGTACTGCGACACGATGATGTAGGTCTTGCCCTCGACAATCTGGCTGTTGGCGGTCACCAGTTCAAAGATGTCGCCGTCGAGTTTGTCATACACGATGTCGATGGAGCCAAAGCGCACGGGCTTGGCCATGGTCGAGAACTGCATCGCGCTCGACGAGCCGGTCCACACCGCCGTGTAGGGGTCGGTCACCTTGAGGGTGCCGGGCTTGGTCTTGTCGTCAAAGTTCTGCACGATGCCCAGTGTGGTGGGTCCCCAATAGAAGCAGTCCAGGTTGCGGGCTGTGGTGCTGTCAACACAGTGGAACACAATCTTCTTAATAATGTAGTTGGCGGAGCGGACCTCGAAGTAGGTCTGCTGGTGCTCGACAAGGAAATTGGGGTTATCGAGACCGCTGGTAAAGGTCATCATCACGCCGTCCTTGATGCCATAATACACGCCGTTGGCCTCGCTAAACTGGCCGTCGTTGCGCGAGATGGTCACTGTGTGCTCGCTGGCCCACAAGGGCAGCGACAGGACAAGCGCCATGAGTAATGTAAAAATCTTCTTTTTCATAACTATAATAACTATTTAGGTATTAGTCCTTTGTAATTGGAGAGCGAACGGCAAAAGTAATACATTTTTGACACCGCGCCAAATTATTGGCCATTTTTTTTGAATTTGCGACACGAAATGGCATGGAAGTGAAACGCGTGACAGTCAGACGGCGAGCCGCTGCAGGAATTGCTGCAACGGCTCATTATTCATTATATAACACACTTGGCCGCGGGGCGGGTCAGAACGAGAGGCTGACGCCTGCCATGACGCCGATGCGCTGGGCGCCCATGCCGTAGAGGATGTCGTAGCGGCGGTTGAGCAGGTTGTGGGCCTGTGCCCACACGCCCAGGGTGCTGCTGAGGCGATAGGTGGCGCCGGCGTGCAGGTTGATGGCGTCGTCCATGTCCACAAACAGGTAATCACCGTTGTTCAGATAGCTGTAGTCGGGGTTTTGGGCGGCCATACCAAAGTCGGTCATGGCGATGAGCGGGTTGCCGAACAGGGCCATGCGTCCGCCGCGGTATTCCAGCCCCAGGTCCAGCGACAGGCGGCGGATGGGGTTGACAGTGACATCGACACTGGCGACGGTGGAAGCGCGGTCCACGCCCAGCTTGTAGCCGTTGTAGTGCTTGTCGGTCTCAAACAGTTCGTCGTCGTGGGGGGCATAGGTCAGGCTGGCCTTGACCTCGAGCAGCGAGCGGTACTTGTAGGCCACCTCGGCGTTCACATAGTAACCGCGTCCGTCCATGACCATGTAGGTGGACATCATGCCCTTGCCCAGCGCCTGGGGCTGCAGGTAGCTGTAGGAGCAACCGCGGTAGAGGATGCCGGGCTGGTCCTTGACGATGGCATAGCCCAGCGAGAGCTTGCCGCTCAAGCCCTGGATGGGGCCGACCTTGAAGCCCGCCTCGGCATCGAGGGGAGTGAACACGCTGCCATACATGAGCAGGGGCGAGTCGTAGCGGCAGTTGGCGTAGTGTGCATTGACGCGGTAGCCCAGTCCGCGGCCGCCCAGCACATTGGCAAAGGCCGAGAAGCCGTGGGCGAGGTTCAGGTCAAAGCGCACATTGGGCGAGAGCTGGAAGGCGGCGCCGTCGCTAAAGTTGACATGGGCGTTGAGGCCCAGCTGCAGGGTGAACAGGTCGCGGCGCACGGTGTAGGTGGGGGTGATGGTAATCATGCCCACCTCGTCAAACAGGTCCTCGGCGCCCGTCATGCGGCTCTTGGTGCCGCGGCGCAGGTACTCGCCCTTGACCGTGAGGGCGGCGGTGGTGAGCTCGTTGATGTCACAGGCGGCACCCAGGTCGATAATGCCCCAGTTGTCGTGCGAGCCGTGCTTGAAGCGGTCGTCATAGGCCTGGTCGTAGCCCGCATAGCCATAGGTGACGCCGGCGTTATACCTGAGCAGGCGGTCCATGAGCGTGAAGCGGCTGGCCCAAGCGGCGCTCGCCTGCACGTCGCTAAAGGTCTGCTTCTCGCTGTCCCAGTCGCAATAGGGTGCCATGGGGTCGGGCTGTCCGGTGACATAGGGGTCGGAAAAGGCAACCGGGTCGCAGTTCCATCCGCCGTACATATTGTAGCTGTCGATGTGGCCGCGGATGCCCATGGTGAGGGTGCCGGCGTCGATGGTCTTGCTGTAGTCCACGCCCAGGGTGTTGTCGTTAAACTTCTGCTTGTTGCGGTTCTCGTCGAGGGTGACCGCCTTGCTGGAGTTCTCGCCGGCCCAGGTGCTGTTGTGGTTGAGCCACACCTTGAGGCTCTCGCGCTCGCTCTCGAGTATGCGGTAGCCAAAGTCCACGGCAAAGTTGGCCTGTGTGCCGATGCCGGCGTCCAGATAGCCGCGCTTGTCGTTGAAGTTGTGCGCCGTGCGGTAGCCATAGGGGAGCATGGTGGGCACCGAGTTGGGCACATTGATGGGCGCGGTGAGGTCGCTGTATCCCAAGGGGTTTTGGCTCTTGGGCACGGTGGCCTTCTTGACTTTGGGCAGGGCATTCTTCTTGGGTGCCTTCTTCTCGATGGGTGCCACATCCTTCTCGAGGGTGATTTCCTTGTTCAGGCTGGTCTTGTCCTGGGCGGCCGCCGTGTTGAGGGTGAATGCCGCCAGCAGCAGGGCAATGTATATCTTACTGATCTTCATAGTTGTGATGATGTGATATCGTGACTGATGATTGTGCTGTAATACTACTTACTACTACTTGTTGCTGTTGTTACCTTTTGCGGGTGGGTTTATCCTTGCCGCCGCCGGTGCTTGATGCCGCGCCCGGCTTGGCATTCTTCCACTTGGCCAGGCGGCTGTCAATCTCGTTGAAGATGTCCTTCTCGTTGCCGGGATAGTTAGACTTGAGGCTCTGCAGATAGTCGCGTGCCTCGGCCACCTTGCCCTGCTTGTAGTAGGCATCGGCGAGGGTAAGGAAACTCTTGGCGAGCCAGTAGCTGTGCGGCGTGCCGGCGTTGATGAGGTCGTTGACGGTCTTCTCGGCACCCTTGTAGTCGCCCGTCTCATACTGTATGCGCGACAGTTCGCAGGAAGCCTGTGCGCCCACCTCGCTGGCGGGGTCGGCGGCGAGGGCGCGCAGTGGCGTCATGGCATCCTTGATGTTGCCCTGCTGTGCCAAGGCCAGAGCGCGGTTGAGCGTCACCTCCTTCTCCTCGGCAGCGGTGAGTGCACCGCTCTGGAGCAGCGCTGTGGCAAGGGCCTGCACCTCGCGCCATTCGCCCATCTGCTTGGCGACGCGCATGGCGCCCATCTGTGCCACGGTGCGGTTATCGTCGCTGGTAGCGCGGTCGGCCAGGTCCTTATAGGCCTGGAGGGCCTCGTCGAGTTTGCCCTGGCGCTGCAGGATGTCGCTGCGCATGGCGTAGATGTCCTGGGCATAGCTGGCGTCGCTGCCGGCCTGGAGGGCCTCGTCGAGGGCGGCCGTCGCCTTATTGAGGTCACCCTTGCCGTAATAGTAGCGTGCGATGTAGTATTTGGCCTTGGCGGCATAGGCACCGTCGGGGTAGTCCTTGAGGTACTGCTGAATCTTGCCGATGGCGGGATTGTCGCCGATGGCGGCCTTCTCGGCAGCCTCAAAGGTGAGGCGTTCCACCTCGCCCGTGTTGAGCTTGGGGGCATTGGGGACGGTGGCGAGGAACTTGCCCAGTTCGGCGAGTTGTCCGCGGTCGGCATAGATGAGTTTGAGGTCCTCGACGGCGGCGATGGCCTCGTCGCTGGCGGGATATTGCTTGATGACCTGCTTATAGGCCTCGACGGCGGCATCGTGGCGGCCCAGCGCCTGATTGACGAGGGCGGTCTGCAGCATGCCCTTGCGCGCCTCGGCGCTGCGGGGGTACTGCCTGAGCAGGGCGTCGTAGGTGGCCAGCGCGTCCTGGTTGTTGCCCATGAGGGCCTGGGTGTTGGCCTTCTCGAGCATGGCCTGCGGGATGAGGGTGCTGTTGGGGTAGGCCTTGATGAGGGCGTCCATCTGCTTCACCTCGTCGGCATAGTTGCGCGCCATGCCCATGGCGAGGCCCTTTTGCAGCATCGAGTGGTCGCCGGCGGTCTTGTCGAGCGCCATGGCCTGGTCGTAGGATGCCTGTGCGCCGGTAAAGTCACGCAGCTGATACTGCGCGTCGCCGATGCGGTTATAGGCGTCGGCCACCAGCTCGGTGTTGAGCGACTTGCTGGCGATGGCGGCCTCGAAGGCCTTCTTGGCCTCGGCATAGCGGCTCTGCTGATAGAGGCTGTAGCCCAGGTCATACTGCGCCTGGCCGTAGTTGTCGTCGGTCTTGTCGGTATTGCTCAGGTACTCCTGCTGGTACTTGGCGGCCTCCTTGTATTTGCCGCCGCGGTACTGTGCCTCGGCGAGCCACAGGCGGCTCTCGTTGAGGGCGGTCTTGTCATAGTTGCCCACGGCGATGGCATCCTTGAGGTAGGTAACGGCATCGTCGTTGCGGTTGGCGGACAGCGCCTGCACGCCCAGGTTGTAGAGCACCACCTGCTTGGCGCGCAGCACGCGTGCGCCGGGCTGCTTGACGCGCTGTATGCTGGCCAGCGCGCGGTTGTAGTCGGTGGTGTTCATGTAGGCGTCCACGAGGTAGCCCTCCACCTCGTCCTGGTAGCGCGATTTGGGGTACTCGTTGATAAACGTCTCAAACAGGCCCACGCTCTTGTCAAAGGGGTTGCGCGCATCCTGGCTCACGCCCACGGCATAGTTGTAGAAGGCGGTTTCCTTGACCTCGCGGTCGCAGTCCATCATCGCCGATGCCTCGAAGGCGGCGTTGGCGCCGCCGATGTCACCCAGTTGGCGCTTGGCTTGGCCGATGTAGAGGTAGGCGCTCTGTGCCAGGGCGTCGCTGCCGCCGGTCACGTGCAGCATGTCGTCCACCACGTCGGCCCACTTGCCGTCCTTGTAGTCGAGGGCACCCTTGATGTAGGCGGCGGTGCGGTAGGGTTCCTCGTCGGGGAACTCGAAATAGCGGCGCAGATACACACGCGCCTGGGCCTCGTTGCCGTTGCGGTAGTGGCTCTCGCCCACCAGGCGGGTGAGCTCGGCGTCAAAGTAGTCGTTGGCGCCTTGCTCGAGCAGGGCGGTACCCTGGGCAATAACGTCGGTGTAGCGCTGGTTGATGTAGTCAATCTGCGCCATGTAGTACTGCGACTGGTAGCCCAGCTCGCCGGCGGCGGGGATAGCGGCAAACCGGTCGCGGGCGCTGCGGTAGTCGCCGCGCACATAGTCCAGATAGGCCTTGTAGAACTCGCAGGCACCGGCATAGCGCGCCGTGCGGTCCAGCGCCATGTACTGGCGCTCGGCGGCGTCATAGTCGCCCAGGCGCAGGTTGCAGTAGGCGCGGCGGTACTCCAGGTCCTCGCCGTTGTCGAGGTCCAGGGCACCGCCCGGCACGAGCGAGTAGCTGAGCAGGGCGCTCTCCCACTGGCCGCGGTAGAAGTAATAGTTGCCCACCTTGAGCTGCGCCTCGGGCACGAGGGGCGACGAGGGGTAGCGCTCGATGAACGCCTGCAGCATGGCCAGGCTCGCCGCCTCGCCACGCTCAAAGTGGCTCAGGGCCAGGTAGTAGTCGGCCTGCTCGCGCATTGACGCGCTGGCGGGCAGACGCTTCATCTGCTCCAACTGGTCGATGGCGCCCACATAGTTGCGCGCCTCATACATGTTGCGGCCTCGCTCCAGGTAGCCGGCAGCGTCGCTGCCCATCACCTGCGGCTGGGCGGCCATGGTCACGGGGACGGCCACCAGCGCTGACATTAAGACTTTCTTGAGATTCATATCGTTTTAGTGTTGTGTTATCTGCATTATTAAACTGCAAATTTAACGCTAATTTGCCAATCCCGTGCAATCCAGATTCTAAAATAATGCTAAAATTGCCGCACGGCCCGACAAGGAGGGGGCGAGACGCTGCCATGCCAGCCTCGGGCGCGCCGCGCGATACGCCCGCGCGCTGTACCATGAACAAATCATCCATATCCAGGGGGCACAAAATGAATATATGCCCACTTTAGATGCCATTATTGCAAAAAAATGACTAATTTTGCGCGCCCAAGCATACATAAATAATAACGACATCTAACATTTTTAACCATCATAACAACATGAGCAAAAAACAAACACCAGCCCGATTGGCACTGATGGCACTGCTGATGCTGTGCGCGTCACTCACGTCGGGAGCCTATGACTTCTCCTACAACAACGTGTGCTTCAACATCACGAGCGCTGCCAACCGCACCTGCGAGGTGACCCAGCGCCCCGGCGGCTACAGCGGCCCATGGGTTATTCCCGCCAACCCCGTGTACAACGGCGTGACCTACACCTGCACCGCCATTGGCGACGAGGCGTTCAGTTATTGCACAGAGCTGTCCCGCTGCACGCTGCCCAACACCATTACCCGCATTGGCAACTATGCGTTCCTGCACTGCGAAATCCTGCCCGACATCACCTTCCCCAACTCGGTGACCTCGATGGGGCCCGGTGCCATGCAGCACTGCTACAAGCTGGGGTCGGTAACCTGGAGCACAGGCATGACGACAATCCCCGACTGGACCTTTGGCTACTGCTACGGCCTCACCGGCTTCCAGTTTCCGCACTGGATCACGTCGATTGGGCTGAATGCGTTCACCCAGACCAACATCAAGCAGGCCATCCTTCCCTATGGCCTCAAGATCATCGGCATGGCGGCGTTCAACAGCTGCCCCAGCCTTGCCACGGTGCTCATCCCGTCGTCGGTGACCTCGGTGAGCAGCAGCGCCTTTGGCTACTGCAGCAGCCTCAAGACCATGTACTGCAACATGGCCACGCCGCCGGCGATGGACTTCACCGACGTGCCCTACGACTGCAGGCTCTATGTGCCCGTGGGCAAGGTGGACCAGTACAAGGCCAAGAGCGGCTGGAGCAACCGCTCCTATTATGTCAAGGCCGGCGCCTATGATTTCAACTACGGCGACGGCTATAGCGCCACCACGCGCTACCACATGACCGTTACCAGCACCACGCCGGTGACCTACAACGGCACCGCCTATGCCGGCACCGCCAAGTATGTCTATCACCCCAACATCGAGGCGGCGACAGCGACGACCTTTGGCGCCACGCTGTACGAGACCGACGAGATGTGCGGCAGCGGCAAGAAGTACCTCATCACCGAGATTGGCGACAGTTGCTTCCACAACATGTCCTCGGGCGTCACCACGCTTGACCTTTCGGCCTGCAGGCAGCTCACCCGTGTGGGCAAATATGCATTCGGCTATGCCCTGGGCCTCAAGTCAATCGTGCTGCCCGATGGCGTGACCAGCATCGGCGACTGGGCGTTCCTGCACTGCGAGAACCTGTCCGGCATCACCTTCCCCAACTCGGTGACCTCGATGGGGTCTGGCGCCATGCAGCACTGCTACAAGCTGGAGTCGGTAACCTGGAGCACAGGCATGACGACAATCCCCGACTGGACCTTTGGCTACTGCTACGGCCTCACCGGCTTCCAGTTTCCGCACTGGATCACGTCGATTGGGCTGAATGCGTTCACCCAGACCAACATCAAGCAGGCCATCCTTCCCTATGGCCTCAAGATCATCGGCATGGCGGCGTTCAACAGCTGCCCCAGCCTTGCCACGGTGCTCATCCCGTCGTCGGTGACCTCGGTGAGCAGCAGCGCCTTTGGCTACTGCAGCAGCCTCAAGACCATGTACTGCAACATGGCCACGCCGCCGGCGATGGACTTCACCGACGTGCCCTACGACTGCAGGCTCTATGTGCCCGTGGGCAAGGTGGACCAGTACAAGGCCAAGAGCGGCTGGAGCAACCATTCCAGCTATGTGGACGCCGGTGCCTATGACTACAACTACGGCGACGGCTATGACCCCAACGGACTCTACCACATGACCATCACCAGCGCCACGCCGGTGACCTACAACGGCACCACCTATGCCGGTACCGCCAAGTATGTCTATCACCCCAACATCGAGGCGACGACAGCGACGACCTTTGCGCCGTGGCTGAGCGAGACCGACGGCATGTGCGGCAGCGGCAAGGATTACCTCATCACCGAGATTGGCGACAGCTGTTTCTTCAACTCACCGGCCTCTATCACGAGCATCAGCTTTGAGGCCTGCAAAAAGCTCACCAAGGTGGGCCACGATGCCTTCTGGACCAGCCAGGTCAAGAAGCTCAAGTTGCCCGCCAGCGTGACAGCCTATGGCGAGTATGCCCTCTACTACATGCCCAACCTCACCGACCTGTATGTCATGAACGCCACGCCGGCGACGGTGCCCAACAACACTTTCTACAGCCACGACCAGCAGCGCGCCACGCTGCATGTGCCCAACCGTGCCGCCGTCAACGCCTACAAGGCCGCCGAGGTCTGGAAGAAGTTCTACAGCATCGTGAGCGAGGTCGTTGGCATGCGCGGCGACGTCAACGACGACGGCTATGTGGACGTGTCGGACGTGAGCGCGCTCATTGACCACCTGCTCAACGGTGCGGCAGTCAACGAGGACAACGCCGACTGCGATGTCAGCGGCAGCGTGGACGTGTCGGACGTGAGCGTACTCATCGACTACCTGCTCAACGGCAGCTGGCCCGCATCGCTCATGGCGCCCGCCGCCGGCGCTGACCAGCCGCTCAAGCCCGTTCCCGCCTTGGACACGCCGCTCGACAGCCGCATCATCGACAACAAGGCCGTCTGACCCCCGCAGGGCTGTGGCCGGCATCCATATCACTGCAAAAAAAAGACCCCGCACCGGCACACGTGCGCCTGCGGGGCCTTGTTGCCGAGCGAGAGCAGACGGCAGCAAATATGCACGATTTTTTTGTATATATTAAATTATGTGAGTAATTTTGCAAGTTGATGAATTATCAAAAAGCCAAAAACCAATATTAACCAACTAAAAAAAACAACAAGATGAACAGACAAACGACATTATCGCGCGTGACGCTGCGCATGCTGTTGCTGTTGGCATTGTGCACCTCGCTGACGGCGGGTGCCTATGACTTCACCTACAACAACGTGTACTTCAACATCACGAGCACGACCAACCGCACCTGCGAGGTGACACAGCGCCCCTCGAAGTACAGCGCCCAGTGGATCATTCCCGCCAACCCCATCTACAACGGCGTGATGTACACCTGCACCGCCATTGGCGACTCGGCGTTCAAGGACTGCACGGGCATGACAAGTTGCACGCTGCCCAGCACCATCACCAAGATTGGCGCTTATGCATTCTCGGGCTGCAAGATACTGCCCCAGCTCATCATCCCCGAGGGCGTGACCAGCATCGGCAACTACGCCTTTATGAACTGCGACCACTTCACGAGCGTTACCATTCCCAACGCGGTGACGTGGATGGGCCAAGGCGCGTTCTATGGCTGCGACAGCCTCAAGACGGCGACCTGGAGCACGGGCATGACCAACATCCCCTATTACACCTTTTATAGTTGCTACGAGTTGAGCGACTTTGCGTTGCCTCACTGGATCACGTCGATAGACTACTGCGCGCTGGCCTACACGGGCCTGACGCAGGCCATCATCCCCTATGGCGTGAAGACGGTGGCCAGCAACGCCCTGTGCGGCTGCAGCAAGTTGCACACGGTGCTCATCCCGTCGTCGGTGACCTCGCTGGGCTACAACGCACTGAACTATTGCGACAACCTGGAGACCGTGTACTGCAACATGGCCACGCCGCCCGCCAACATGGTCTTTACCTGCGCTCCCGGGTCGTGCCGGATGTATTGCCCGGTGGGCTCGGTGCGCCAGTACAACAACGCCAGCGGCTGGGACAGATTTACCGTCAAGGCCGGCGCCTATGACTACAACTACGGCGCCAGCGGCTACAACGCCTCGTCGATCTACCACATGACCATCACCAGCAACCAGCCGGTGACCTATGGCAATATGACCTTTGCCGGCACGGCCAAGTATGTGTATCACCCCAACATCGAGACCACGACAGCGACATCCTACTCGCCGTCGCTGTATGAGGAAGACGACATGTGCCACAGCGGCAAGCGCTACCTCATCACCGAGATTGGCGACAGCGCATTCTACAGCTCGTCGGCATCCATCAAGCAGTTCAACTTCAAGCCGTGCAGCGCCCTCACCAAGGTGGGGCACGACGCCTTTTGGGTAAGTCAAGCCGAGGTCCTCACGCTGCCCTCCGGCGTGACAAACTACGGTGAATATTCGATATACTACATGCCCAACCTCACCGACCTGCATGTCATGAACACCACGCCGGCGACGGTGCCCAGCAACACCTTCTACCAGCCCGACCAGCAACGCGCCACGCTGCACGTGCCGACGCAGGCCGCCGTCACCGACTACAGCGCCGCCGACTACTGGAAGAAATTCTACAGCATCACCACCACCGAGGAGCTGGTATGGTATGACGTGTGGGTGGGCGGCGTGCAAGTGACCAACGCCAACATGCACAACATCACCAGCCCCAACATCGTGGGCGGCAAGGTGACCTATGACCCGTCGAGCAACACGCTCACGCTCGAGAACGCCACCATCACCGGCGGCGAATCGGAGTACGCCATCTCGTTCAACGTCATCGATGCCAACCGTCCCAACACCGTGCGCATCGTGGGCACCGGCAACCGCATCGGCACCGCCGACGCCCAGCCCATGTTCGGCATCGTGTCGGCGGGCCGCCTCAACGTGACGGGCAACGGCTATGGCAACAGCAAGCTCACCGCCACCACGGCCATGGCATGCCTGGAGTTTGACGACGAGCTGGGCGGCGCCATCACCAACGTGGCGCTGGACCTCACCAGCCAGCAGTACTGCCCCATCCAGGGTCCCTCGACCGACATGTACACCACATGGGGCACCCTCACCGTGACCTCGTCGCGCGTGGCCATGAACCCCGCGGGCACCAACCGCTACTACCCCATCAGCTACATGCACAACCTCACGCTCACCGACTGCTACATCGCTCAGCCCCTGGGCGGCAAATGGAGCACCGGCGTGAGCGGCATCGTGGACCAATATGGCGAAGTCGTGGTTGACCAGCCCGCTGTCATCGAGCCCGGAACCTATTACGGCGTTGACATCTGCGGCATCCCCGTCACCAACGCCAACTGCAACAACATCACCGGCCCCGGCATCAGCGGCTCGGTACAGTACATCCCCGAGGGCAACCTCGTGGCACTCAACGGCGCCACGCTGCTCTCCGATGACGTGGCCATCAACTTCCACAACGGCATGGACGCCAGAGTCTTCTTTACCGGCCACGACAACAGCATTGGTCTGGAAGACAACCCCGTGGACCTCGGCATCTGCGCCGACGGCCCCAACCTCAGCATCGAGGGCGCATCCTACACCCGCAAAGACCACTCGCTCAACATCTATTCCGAGACTACGCCCGTCTTCCACCAGAGCGTGGACACCGCGAGCTTGTCCTTCACCACGCTGGCCGATGCCAACTTCCACTTCGAAGGCTCCATCGTCATGTGGGGCGGCATGGGCATCGACCCGACGGTGGTGTTCAGGAACATCTATGCCGAGTTAGTGCCCGAAGGCCTGTACTATCCGTTCCAGTGGTATGAGTACATGACGCTGAACGACTGCTACATCTCCGAGCCCGAGGGCGGCTACTGGCGCAGCATCGACGAGACGCCCGAGGACTATCTGTTTGGCTGGGTGTGCAACGCCAACGGTCGCGCCCATGCCGGCACCATCGTCATCAGCCCGGGCGAGGCTCCCGTTATCGTCACCCGCGGTGACGTGAACGGCGACGGCAACATTGACCCCGCCGACATCAGCGCACTCATCGACTACCTGCTCAACGGTTCACAGATTAACATGGCCAACGCCGACTGCGACCAGAGCGGCACCGTTGACCCCGCCGACATCAGCGCGCTCATCGACTACCTGCTCAACGACACATGGCCCAGTGCCCTGATGGCGCCCGCGGCCGACAAGGCGCTCTCTATCCTTGAGATGCCCGCCCGCCACAGCGCCGCCGCGCCCGTGGACACCAAGCCCATCGCCCCGAAGGCGATGTACAAGGCTCCGCAGCAGCAGACCGCACCGCAGGCCCAGCGCCGCCCCTCGGTGGCCAACGAGGCTCCCCTGAAGCCCGTGCCCGCCGGCGAGGCCAAGGCTGACAGCCGCATCGTCGACGACAAGGCCATCTGACAATATTGTTCTCGCGCCCGCACGGCGGGGCTGATGCGAATTTCACGAATTATTCTAATTTTTGGCATCCGCGTTCCTTGTTTCTCACGCTAAGGCGCCAATAATAAAGAAATCATTAATTGTTCTATAATAGACAGCCGGGACAGGTCCACACTTGCCCCGGCTGTTGTTTTTTATAGCAGCACACTCCTAACTCCACACTCCTAACCATCTTTCGCCCCGGTTGTTGTTTTTTATAGGCCTGACCATTTTTTCGGGGCTGAAAATTGGGCGCTTACCATTTTTTTGTAACTTTGTAGGTTGGAAAAACATCAACCCTAATGAACAAAACCGACAAACAGATATCAGCCGCCGCCACTGCCTTTGCCGAGCGATGGAAGGACAAGGGATACGAGAAAGGACAGAGCCAACTCTTCTGGACCGAGTTATTGACCGAGGTCTTTGGAGTCGTCAACCCCTCCGAGGTCATCACCTTTGAGGACCAGGTGCACCTCGACCACACGGCGTTTATCGACGGCTATATTGATTGCACCCACACCATGATTGAGCAAAAGTCCCTCGGCAAGGACTTGCGCAAGCCCATCCCCCAGAGCGACGGCTCGCTGCTCACCCCCTTCCAGCAGGCACAGCGCTACAGCGCGGGACTGCCCTACAGCAAGCGCCCCCGTTGGATTGTCACCAGCAACTTCGAGACCTTCCTCGTCTATGACATGGAGAACCCCAACGGCGAGCCCTTCGAGATCCGTCTCGCCGACTTGGGCAAGGAATACTTCCGCTTGCGCTTCCTCCTCGAGGACGGCAACGAGCACCTCGAGCGCGAGATGCAGGTCTCCATGGCCGCGGGCGTCATGGTGGGCAAACTCTATGAGGCCCTGCTCGACCAATACATCGACCCCACCAACGAGGACTCGCTGCGCAGCCTCAATGTGCTGTGCGTGCGCCTCGTGTTCTGCCTCTATGCCGAGGACGCCGTGCTCATGGGACGACGCGACATGTTCCACGACTATCTGGACCGCTTCCCCACCGTGGACCTGCGCAACGCGCTCATCCGCCTGTTCAAGATTCTGGACACACCGCTCGACGAGCGCGACCCCTATCTGCAGGAAGACCTCGCCGTGTTCCCCTATGTGAGCGGAGGCTTGTTCAAGGGCGACATCGAGATCCCCCGATTCACCGAGGAAATACGCAAACTGCTGCTGCAGCACGCCTCGCTCGACTTTGACTGGAGCGAAATCTCGCCCACCATCTTCGGCGCGGTGTTCGAGAGCACACTCAACCCCGACACGCGACGCAGCGGAGGCATGCACTACACCAGCATCGAGAACATCCACAAGGTCATCGACCCGCTGTTTCTCGACGACCTGAGGCACGAACTCGACGGCATACTCGCCGAGCCCGTGGTCAACAGGCGCAAGCGGCTGCTGCTCGATTTCCAGGACCGACTGGCGTCGCTCAGGTTCCTCGACCCCGCCTGCGGCAGCGGCAACTTCTTGACCGAGACCTTCTTGTCGCTCAGGCGGCTCGAAAACAGGCTCATTCGCTCGCTCTACGAGGGCGAGTCGATGTTCATTGGCGGCGAGTTCGTCAACCCCGTCAAGGTGAGCATCAACCAGTTCTACGGCATCGAAATCAACGACTTTGCCGTCACCGTTTCGATGACCGCACTGTGGATTAGCGAGGCGCAGATGCTCGCCGAGACCGAGCGCATCGTGCAGCGCGACATCGACTTCCTGCCGCTCAAGACCTACCCCAACATCGTCGAGGGCAACGCCCTGCAACTCGACTGGGAGTCCGTCATACCACGCGACCAGCTCAACTACATCATGGGCAACCCGCCGTTTGTGGGATATTCGTTGCAAAGCAAAGAGCAGAAAAACGATATTTTGGGTGTCTTTGTTGATGCAAAGGGAAAGCCTTTCAAGACCGCAGGCAAGATAGACTATGTTGCAGGTTGGTACTACAAAGCGGCACAAATGATGCAAGGAACCGGCATAAAGGCGGCTCTTGTTTCGACAAATAGCATCACGCAAGGCGAGCAAGTGGCTTTCATTTGGAAACCAATCAAGGAGTTATTTGACATCAAGATAAATTTTGCACATCGCACTTTCAGATGGGATAGCGAGGCTTCTCTCAAGGCTCATGTGCATTGTGTAATCGTTGGTTTCAGCCCCCTCGAGACTAAAGCAAAACGACTTTTTGATGATGTCCACGAAATTAAAGCAGAGCGCATTAACAGTTACCTTGTAGATGCCCCTGATGTCTTTATTGAAAGTCGCAACAAATCTTTGTGTGAAGTGCCGCAAATGGTAACTGGAACCCGTCCAGCAGACGGCGGCCATCTTATTATTGAAGATGCAGATTATAACGATTTCATCACAAAAGAACCGAAAGCAATCCCTTTCATCAAAAGATTTTTGGGCTCAGCTGAGTTTATTAATAACAGAAAACGGTATTGTTTATGGCTTGTGAGCATTTCTCCTGCGGAATTGAAGAGTATGCCACTTGTTCTTGAGCGCGTAAAACTATGCAAAGAAGACAGGCTTGCCGCTCCCGATACTGGCAGACAAAAACTTGCAGATACTCCTCATTTGTTTAGAGAAACTAAATTACCTGATAAGTATATTGTTGTTCCACGAGTTTCATCAGAAAGGCGCAGATATATACCAATGGGATATGAAACTAACAATGTAGTCGCCAGCGATGCAATTCTCATGATCCCCGATGCGACGATGTATCACTTTGGCGTGTTGGAGTCGAATGTCCACATGGCATGGATGCGAGCCGTATGCGGGCGTTTGAAGAGCGACTACCGTTACAGCAAGGATGTGGTGTATAACAACTTCCCGTGGCCGAGTGTGACGGCCGAGCAACAGGCGCGCATCGAGCAGACGGCGCAGGCCATCCTTGACGCCCGAGCGCTGTACCCCGACTCGAGCCTTGCCGACCTGTATGACCCCGTGACGATGCCGCCCGAGTTGCTCAAGGCCCACCGCGACAACGACCGCGCCGTGATGGCGGCCTATGGCTTCGCGACCTCGATGACCGAGGCCGACTGCGTCGCCGCCCTGTTTGCCCTCTACGACCAACTAGTCAATAGAAATTAGAAGTTAGGAGAAAACAACAACCGAGGCAAGCATAGACCTGTCCCGGTTGTCAAAATTTGGTTTTATCTCAGCGCCTTAGCGTGAAAAAAAGCAACGCGGATGCCAACTCCTAACTTCACACTCCTAACCAGTAAAAGCGCCGAAGGTGCGCCATGTGAGCCGCAGGCGCAACTGTAACCGAGGTTGAGCGAGCCACACGGCGAGTGAGGCCCCGGACAGACACCCACCCACAAGAATGCGGGCTGAAAGTCCGCGATTGCCCCGGGGCACTTTGGAAAGGCCGGGTAAAATCCTCCCAGGTTGTCTTTTTGTTCTTGTGTAGTATTTTCCAGAAACCGTACCTTTGCCATCAGGATGAAAACCAAGTATTTTAACATTCCCGCCCCCACTTTGCACAATTCAAGCAAGCCAATGCGAATTATCAAATAATTGAAAATCAGTTATTTGATTTTATAAAAGATTTGTTTTGATTTTTGGCGGGCAGCGCCATCCGATAACCGGGTCCGTATAGTATAATTCGTGTAAATTCGTAGGCGCAAAGACCCCTAATGGCATGCCATTTGAGATACCGCAAAATTCATCGTTTCTGACTGGCACCACAAAAAAGTAACTTAAATTTTTGCTATAATGTAAAAAATGACTAATTTTGCGTGTTTATTTGGCGAAAAGCCCAAAATTTGAAAATAATAACATTATAATAATATTTGTAAATGGCTACATTAGAGAAGATTAGGCAAAGGAAGAAGATTCTTGCCATCGTTATCGGCGCCGCATTGCTCGCATTCATTATCGAGGTTGGTGTCGAGGCCATCGGTCGTTCCGGTGGAAACAGCGCCGTCGCAAAGATTGGCAGTGAGAAGATTGACATCATGACTTATCAGCACCGCGTTGAGAAAGAGGCCGCTCTGGCCCAGAACGACGAGAGCCAGAAGGACGTTGACGGCTCGATCCGCCAGCAGCAGGTTCTTGACGAGATGATCAGCGAGAAGTTGTTCCAGCAGGAGTATGAAAAGCTGGGCATTGTCGTGAGCGACAACGAAATCAGCGAGCTGATGGTGGGCAAGAACCCCGCGCCCGCTGTGGTACAGTTCTGCCAGCAGGCTGGCGCCCAGTCGCCCGCCGAGTTCTATGACTTCCTGATGAACCCCGGCAAGCAGGGCGTCCAGGAGGCACAGGTGGCTGAGTTGCGCGCCAAGTGGCAGGAGATGCAGGACAACATCACCAAGGAATACCAGAGCGCCAAGCTGATGATGCTCGTTGCCGGCTGCATGCAGGCCAACGACTTGGACCGCAAGGCCATGGAGGAAGAGGATGCCAACACCAACGTGCTGCTGTTCGCCAAGAAGGACTATGCATCGCTCGACGACAAGGACTTCCCCGTCACCGACGAGGAGCTGAAGGCCGAGTGGGAGAAGCTCAAACCCATGTTCAAGATTGAGGAGCCCGCCCGCATGATTCACTACATCGCCGTGAACATTGAGCCCAGCGCCGAGGACATCGCCATGGCCGACAAGTTGGCCGCCGAGGCATGGAACAAGCTGCAAGTGGGCACCGGCGTGGAAGCCGTGCGCCAGCTGGGTTCGGTGATGGTGGACACGGGCATGTACACCGCCAAGGAGTTGCCCGCCAGCGTGAAGGACTTTTTCCTGAACGCCAACGTGGGCGCCACCACGCGCGACACCGCTGCCTATGTCAAGAGCCAGAACAAGTACACCATGTACAAGCTCATCAACAAGATGGTCAGCCTCGACTCGGTTGACATGGGCTATGTGATTGTACAGGGCGACGCCAAGGTGCAGAAGGACGTGCTCGCACAGCTCAACAGCGGCAAGAGCCTTGACGACGTGAAGAAGGCGTTCCCGCAGAAGGTTGACGGCAAGCTCAACAGCTGGAACCGCGTGTTTGCTTCGCCCGACTCCATCAAGAACAAGGTGGCCAACGCCACCATCGGCGAGTACTTTGTGTTCAACAGCAACGAGCAGGGAGCCCAGCTCGTGAAGGTGAACGAGCGCAAGCCCGCCAAGACGTTCTACACCCTGGGCGTCGTGAACCACGAGGCCTATGCCAGCACCAAGACCAGCGAGGCCACGCTCGACAAGTTCCAGGCCTACCTGAACAAGAACAAGACCGTGAAGGCGTTTGAGGACAATGCCGCCAAGAACGGCTACAACGCCGCCGAGATGCTCATCGGTCCCTCGACCGCTCAACTGGGCATGAACCAGTTTGGCCAGGGCGGCATCAAGGACAGCCGCAAGGCCGTGAAGTGGGCGTTTGACAGCAAGAAGGGTGATGTGTCGCCCATCTTTAGCGACAACAAGGACGTGCTGCTGGCCGTTGCCATCGACGAAATCTATGAAGGCGATTACCTGCCTTGGAACTTTGCCGAGGGCCGCAAGATACTCGAGCAGCGCGTGCGCAACCGCAAGAAGGGCGAGGCTCTGGTGAAGCAGTACACCGGCAAGGCTACCGACATCCAGGGCTATGCCGCTGCCATGGGCTGCCAGGTTGACACCACGAGCGTGGTGTTCAGCACCAACGGCAATCCCAAGATTGGCAACGAGACCGGTCTGCTGGGCCGCATGAGCGTTGCCAAGACCGGCAAGGTGATGGGTCCCTGGGCAGGCAAGGACGGCGTCTATGTCTATCAGGCCATCAAGCAGGAGAAGGCCGAGCGCAAGGCCACCAAGGAAGAACTCGACCGCCGCTATGCACAGAGCCGCGGTGCCAACCTGTTTGCCAGCCGCCAGGCCATCAACGGCATCCTGACCAAGGCCACCAAGGTGAAGAAGAGCCTCATCGACTTCTATTGATAAGGAGTCAGGCTATCGACCCATAAAAAAAATCCAAGTCCCGCTGGCATCACTGCCCGCGGGACTTGTCGTTTACTGACCTTTTCTCTCCTTTTTCATCGGTCCATCGTGCAATTGTCGTGCCAAACGGCGCACCCCGCCCCGATGGCTGCGCAAAAATGGGCGACCCGCGGGTGGGGCCGCCCATGCCATAGCGACCGTTGATGGCGTGGATATCGCGGACTTTCAGCCCGCATCACCATAGGAGAGTGCCCGTCCGGGGCCTCGCTCGCGCCGCTTGCGAGATAAAATATGTAATGATATAGCAGTTGGCCCTCTTCGAGGCCCCTTGCGTTTATAGTGCCGAAACCCCCACGCCATCCAGGCACTCGGCCTTGACCTCGAGCTACTTTTTCCCAAAGAAACCAATGTTACAATTAGAGCGTGAAATCGATAAACGATTGACTATCTTTTGATTATTTTTCATCGAACTCACGTTATTTAGGACAATATTGCTTGATTTTTGATTTTTTTGTGCCTTAACAAGAGGCGGATTCAAAAAAATTGCCTAACTTTGGAGGTTAAAACTAATTACACATTCCAAAATATACAATGTCATTGATCAACGACAGACAGGACGCTATAATCGACGAGTTTGAGGGCATCACCGACTGGATGGACCGCTACCAGTGCATCATCGACATGGGCAACGCCATGCCCGCGCTCGACGAGCGCTACAAGACGCCCGACAACCTCATTGACGGCTGCCAGAGCCGCGTGTGGCTGCAGGCCGACATGGTGGACGGCAAGATGCGGCTGCAGGCCGACAGCGACGCTATCATCGTCAAGGGCATCATCTCGATGCTCATCGAGGTGCTGGACGGCGCCACGCCGCAGGAGGTGCTGGACAGCGACCTGTACTTCATCGAGCGCATCGGGCTGCGGGAGCACCTGTCGCCCACGCGCAGCAACGGTCTGCTGGCCATGGTCAAGCAGGTGCGCGCCTATGCCCTGGCGTTCCGGGCTATGGGCTAAGGACGACTAAAAAGCAAATACTATAGACTAACAATATTAACTTTAAAACCCAAAAGACTTATGTTCAAAAACCATCCCAAGGGTCTAATCCCTGCCGCGTTGAGCAACATGGGCGAGCGCTTTGGCTACTACATCATGGCCGCCGTGCTGTCGTTGTTCCTGTGCTCCAAGTTCGGTCTAGCCGATGAGAAGGCTGCGCTGATTTACTCAATTTTCCTGGCAGCCATCTATGTGCTGAGTCTCGTGGGCGGCATTATCGCCGACCGCACGCAGAACTACAAGAAAACCATTCAATGGGGCATTGTCATCATGGCCATCGGCTACGTATTGCTCGCTATCCCCATCACCGCCACAGCGGGAACAATGGCGATGCTGCTGGTTCTCACTTGCGGCGCCCTGATTCTCATCGCGTTTGGCAACGGCCTGTTCAAGGGCAACCTACAGGCCATCGTGGGTCAGATGTATGACGACTTGGAAGCCCAGGCTGCCGCCGACGGTAAGAGCGAGGCCGAAATCAAGGAAATCAAAGGCCGCCGTGACACCGGTTTCCAGATTTTCTATGTGTTCATCAACATTGGCGGTCTGATTGCCCCGTTCATTGCCCCGTTCCTGCGCACATGGTGGTTAGGTCGCTTTGGCTACAAGTATGTTGCCGAGCTGCCTGCACTGTGCCACAAGTTTATTGAAGGCAACGGCACCTTGCCCGCCGACCAAATGGCTAACCTGACCAAATACCTGCAAGACGCCGGCATTAACGCTGTCAATGTCGATGCCTGCCAGAACTACCTGACCGTGTTCAACCAGGGCGTTCACTTTGCATTCATCGCATCGGTAATCGCCATGCTGATATCGCTTGCCATCTTCTTGGCCAAGAAAAGAATATTCCCCACTCCGGGCAAGAAGGTTGCCGCCGCGTCGGTTGAACTGACCGCTGAAGAGAAGCAGTCGATGGCAAAAGAGCTCAAGCAGCGCCTCTACGCATTGTTTGCAGTGCTGGGCGTTGTCATCTTCTTCTGGTTCTCGTTCCACCAGAACGGCGTATCGCTATCGTTCTTTGCCCGTGACTTTGTCATGAGCGACCAGCTGCCCGCTGAGCTGTGGCAAGCCGTCAACCCGTTCTTTGTCATCGTGCTCACCCCCATCATCATGATGATATTTGGTTCTATGAGCAAGCGGGGTAAGGAGATTTCGACTCCCCGTAAGATTGCCTACGGTATGTTTATTGCCGGCTTGGCCTACTGCTTCCTCGCCATCTATTCCTACTGCGCCGGATATCCCTCGGGCACCGAGTTCAAGGCAATGGATGCCGAAATTGTTAAAAGCATGAAGGCCGGTCCATGGGTGATGATTGCCACCTACTTCCTGCTTACCGTAGCCGAACTGTTCATCTCGCCGCTGGGTCTGTCGTTTGTATCCAAGGTGGCTCCCAAGACCATGCTCGGCTTGTGCCAGGGCCTGTGGTTGGGCACTACCGCTGTCGGCAACATGCTATTGCCCATCGGCACCCTCATGTACAACAAGATTCCGCTGTGGCAATGCTGGGGTGTTTTCATCTGCGTGTGCTTCATCTCGATGGGCGTGATGCTGGCCATGGTTAAATGGCTTGAACGCGTCACGAGCGACAAAGCATAAGCCGATTCCACATTATATAAATATACCGCTAAATGCTGTCCCGTCGAATGCGTCACCCGTTTTTGACGGGACAGTGCTTATCACTGTAACAAGTAAAAGACATCATGTTTGAAGGACAACCTAAAGGACTATTCGCGTTGGCGCTGGCCAACACCGGCGAACGCTTTGGCTACTACACCATGCTGGCCGTGTTTGCCCTATTCTTGAGAGCCAACTATGGACTGTCGCCCGCTGTGGCAGGCGCTATCTACAGTTCATTCCTCATGTTAGTGTATTTCCTGCCCCTGTTTGGCGGCATGCTGGCCGACAAGCTCGGCTTTGGCAAAATGGTGACCACGGGCATCATCATCATGTTTGTGGGCTACCTGCTGCTGTCGGCGCCGCTGGGCGGCAACACCGCGGCGCTCATTGCCATGCTGGGCGCCCTGGTGCTCATCGGCCTGGGCACGGGCCTGTTCAAGGGCAACCTGCAGGTGATGGTGGGCAACCTGTATGACGACCCCAAGTACTCGGCCAAGCGCGACTCGGGCTTCTCGATTTTCTACATGGCCATCAACATCGGCGCCCTGTTTGCGCCGAGCGCGGCGGTCAAGATCAAGGAGTATGCCGAGACCGTGTGGGGGTTCTCGGGCAACGACGCCTACCACTTCTCGTTTGCCGTGGCATGCGTGTCGCTCATCATCTCCATCGCCATCTACTACCTGACGCGCAGCACTTTCCGCCACGCCGAGGGCAACAATGGCAAGGGCAAGGACGTCACGGCGGCGGCCGCACGCGTCGAGCCCGAGCTGAGCAAGTCCGAGACCAAGTCGCGCATTGTTGCGCTGTGCCTGGTGTTCACGGTGGTCATCTTCTTCTGGATGGCATTCCACCAGAACGGCCTGTCGCTGACCTACTTTGCCGACGAGTTCACCGCCAACACGGCCAGCGGCCTGCAGGCCATGCCGTTTGACGTGTGGAACCTGGTGCTGGTCATCTTTATCGTGTATGCGCTGTTCTCGCTGTTCCAGAGCAAGAGCGCCAAGGGCAAGGCCGTCTCGGGCGGCGTCATCGTGGCCGCGCTGGCCATCTTGGGCTACAAGTACACCCTGAGCGGCGAGAGCATCGACATCTCGGCACCGCTGTTCCAGCAGTTCAACCCGTTCTATGTCGTGGCATTGACGCCGGTGTCGATGGCCATCTTTGGCGCGCTGGCGGCCAAGGGCAAGGAGCCCTCGGCGCCGCGCAAGATTGCCTACGGCATGATTGTGGCCGCCATTGCCTATGGCATCATGGCGTTCAGTTCGCTGGGGCTGCCCATGCCTCAAGTTGGCGCCGACGGCGTGGGCCAGCATGTGGCCGACGTGACGCCCAACCTGCTCATCTCGGTTTACCTGGTGCTCACCTTTGGTGAACTGCTGCTGTCGCCCATGGGCATCTCGTTTGTGTCCAAGGTGGCGCCGCCCAAGTACAAGGGCATGATGATGGGCGGCTGGTTTGTGGCCACCGCCATCGGCAACCAGCTGGTTGTTGTTGGCGGCCTGCTGTGGGGCAAGGTGCCCCTGTGGGCTTGCTGGAGCGTGTTCCTGGCCGTGTGCCTCGTCGCCGCCGTCTTCATGTTTGCGATGATGAAGCGCCTGGAGAAAGTCTGCCAATAACGCTGCGCGCCACATCCCTCCCTTGACAACAGCGGGGGCGGTTCCGGCATGCCGGGTCCGTCCCCGTGATTTTGAATATTGGCGGGGCCAGTCCAACGTTCATACATCGAGCATCCTGCCCAAAGGGCATTATTTTTCTGTTACGGGTAAAAAAACTGGCAGGCGGGGAAACCGTTACTGAAAAGTTTTCTCTACCTTTGTAGTTTCATTACAACCCACATCAACGACAATGGAAGAATTAACTTATCAAGGCCTGACGTTTGTGCCGTATATCAAGCGTGAAGAGATTAGCAAACAGGTGCAACGCGTGGCCTGCGAAATCAAGCGGGACTATGAGGGGCAGTGCCCCGTGTTCCTGTGTGTGCTCAATGGTGCTTTCATCTTTGCCGCCGACCTGTTCCGCGCGTGTAGCCTGCACGACGCCGAGATAGCGTTCATCCGCTTCAAGTCCTATGAGGGCATGCAGTCATCGGGGCATGTCGAGCAGATTATGGGCCTGACCGAAGACATCACCGGCCGCCCCGTGATCATCGTCGAGGACATCATCGACAGCGGCGTGACAATCCACGAGCTGAAACTGGAGCTGGCCAAGCACAACCCCAAGTCGGTGGCAACGGCCTCGCTGCTGTTCAAGCCCGACGCGCTCGTCATCGGCGACAAGCCCGACTATGTGGGCTTTGAGATTCCCAGCAAATTCATCCTGGGCTACGGACTGGACCTCGACGGCATGGCACGCAACCTGCCCGACATCTATGTCCTGAAAGACCAGGCATGACCCCCCAAAAAACTATCATTCAACCAACGACTTAACAATCATCCATACTACTACTATGCTTAACATCGTCATTTTTGGTGGCCCCGGCTCAGGCAAAGGCACCCAGAGCGACAAGCTCATTGAACATTACGGCCTGTTCCACATCTCGACCGGCGATGTACTGCGCGACAACATCAAGCGTGGCACCGAGCTGGGCAAAATCGCCAAGGGCCTCATCGACAACGGCCAACTCGTTCCCGACGAGGTGATGACCGGCATCCTGGCCAGCGTGCTCGACGACAACAAGGAGCATGCGCGCAACGGCGTCATCTTTGACGGATTTCCCCGCACCATGCCCCAGGCCTACGCGCTCGAGAAGATGCTCGCCGACCGCGGCACCGCCGTCAGCGCCGTGATAGGCCTCGAAGTGCCCGAAGATGAACTCGTGAAGCGCATCGTGCTGCGCGGACAAATCTCGGGCCGCGCCGACGACAATGAGGAGACTGCCCGCAAGCGCATCGAAGTGTTCCGCAGGCAGACCGAGCCCCTCAAGGCCTTCTACGAGCAGCAGGGCAAGTACCACGAGATTGACGGGCACGGCTCCATCGACGACATCTTTGAACTCATCAAGCAGGCGTTGGATTGACCCCTGACACGACCAAGGCAACGCATCGATGGAGGACAACAGCACCAAGCCCGGCCTGTGGCAGCGCATGATGGCGCGGGCCAGGTACTGCATCAGCGGCGTGTGGGACGACAACCGCGACACGTGGCGCGTCAAGGCGGTGAAAATCGCCAACCTGAGCGTACGGTCCTATCTGGACCGCGACCTGCAGATGCGGTCGTGCGCGCTCACGTTCAAGACCGTGCTGGCCGCCGTGCCCGCACTGGCGCTGCTGTTTGCCATCGGACGGGGTTTGGGGTTCCAAAACCTGCTCACCACCCAGCTCTTTCGCTACTTCCCCGCCCAGCGCCAGGTGCTGGACACAGCGTTTACCTTCATCGACAATTACCTTGCCCAGGCGTCGCAGGGCGCATTTGTGGGCATCGGCGTGGTGGTGCTGCTGTGGACCGTCATCTCGCTGATGAGCGACATCGAAAGCACCTTCAACCGCGTGTGGGGCGCCAAGAACGGGCGCCCGCTGCGTCGCAAGTTCACCGACTACACCGCCCTGCTGCTGATTTTGCCGGTGCTGATGATCTGCTCGGCTGGCGTTTCCATCTTCATGAGCAACGGCGTGCAGCGCCTGCTAGGCGATAATTTCATGTCTCCGGTGGTGCAATGGGTGCTCAGTTTCACCCCCATCGTGCTGGCATGGATAGTGTTCACCGCCGCCTACTACTTCATCCCCAACGCCAAGGTGCGCTTCAAGGGCGCGCTGGCAGCCGGCATCTTGTGCGGCACGCTGTTCCACCTCGTGCAGTGGCTGTTCGTCAGCGGGCAGGTGTATGTGTCGAAATACAACGCCATCTACGGCAGTTTTGCCTTCCTGCCCCTGCTGCTCGTGTGGCTGCAGCTGTCGTGGCTCATCACCCTGTCGGGCGCAGTCGTCACTTTCGCCAGCCAAAACTTCGCCAGCTATGCCCACAGCGGCAAGGTCAAAGACATCTCACAGACCCTTGCCAGCCACCTTGCCATCGCTGTGCTGGCCGTGGCCGTCAAGCGCTTCAAGGAGCGGCAACCCGCCCTCACCCTCGACGCGCTGGTCAAGGACTATGACATCCCCGGCCCGTTGAGCCAGACGCTGCTCGACCGCCTGCAGCGGGCAGGCCTGCTCACCGCCGTGGCCATGGATGCCAAGAGCCGCACGACGGGCTATGTGCCCAGTTACGACCCCGACGACTTCACCGTCAACACCGCCGCCAACGCCATCGCCGACATGGGGCACACGCAGGTCGTCCCCAAGGCCGACACCGAGTTTGCCCGCCTGCTGGGCCGCATCGCCGACCTGCGTAGCCGCCAGCAAGGCGCCGTCGCCGACGTTCGCCTGCTCGACCTCGTGTGAGAAAAACGAAATTTTTGAGGGGTGACAGGCGTTTTTTTCGCCCAGGTTGCCCGTGATTCGGCAAAAAGTTGTACCTTTGCCCCGAATCCGACCGAAACACATGCCTGAATGATGGAATCGGTAGACATGAGGGACTTAAAATCCCTTGGCCATTGCGGCCGTGTGGGTTCAAGTCCCACTTCAGGTACAGTTATAGGCTGATAATCGTTTGATTATCAGCCATTTTTATCTATCAGACGTAACATGAAACGGGGGGGGGTGTCTGCATGTTTTTTGCCGCTACTTTTTTTTGCTGGTTTTATCTTTTTTTGCTAATTTTGTAACTGATATTCTCACTGGACCGATGTTAGCGACATTATTCATCAACAACACTATATCACTATGAGCATCAAGAGTTTTATTTTATCGTGTGCCGCTGTGCTGGTGGGCAGCGCGTTTGCCATTGCCGATGTCACCGTGGGCGAATATGGCTGGCTGGAGAATGGAGAGCCCGCCATGGCCGGCACTGCAACGACCGACCATGTGTTCACCCGCATGACCTATGACGGCGTGACCCACGACAACAAAGTAAGCCTGCCGGATGACAGTCCGCAACTGGTGTGGTTCTGGCTCGACGACGATGCCATCTATCAAAACCAGGCCGTGCAGGCGCTGACTCCCATCGCCTACAACAACACCGGCGACCTGTACAACGAGATTACCTACAACTCGCTACAGCTTGACCTGTACTTGCCCGACGGCATCGAGCTTGTGACGACGGAGAACGACGAGGGCGACGTGAGCAGCTATGAACAGGGCGGCCGCCTGCCCAGCGTGACCAGCATCTCGTGGAAAAAGAACATCGACAAGGTGATTGACGGCGTGACTTACCATGTGTATACCGTGCTGTGCTACAGCGTGACGGACTACGGCACGCACTTTTCGGGCCGCAATGCCAAGAGTTACCGCGACAACGGCGCGCTGCGCAAGGATGACGCGCCCTTGTTTGGCCTGTATGTGAAAAACAGCGGGCAGGCCGAGAGCGGTTACATCAACGACCTGATTGTCGCCAACCAGATGTTTTATGTGCGCGAGGCCGGCCTAGCAGGGTGGTCCATCAATCAGCGCACATACTGGTACATGACTGGCGGCAACGAGGCCGAGCAGCGCTTCCAGCTCTATAACCGCGTGGCGCTGTATGCCGGCGACATCGAGCAAGGCCTGCGGGGCGACGTGAACGGCGACGGTTTTGCAGACCCCAGCGACATCTCGGCTCTAATCGACTACCTGCTGAACGGCAGCCCCGTCGATGAGGGCAATTCGGACTGCGACCTCAACGGCTGCATCGACCCCGGCGACATCTCGGCTCTGATTGACTATCTGCTGAATGGTGTATGGGCCAACTAACCGGCGGCATTGCAAGTCGCCTCGCATAAAAATCCACCATAAGGTGTGAGTTTCTTAAATAATATTAGTATTTTTGCCAAGTGTATGCCGAATTCACCTTATTTTGTTCCGATACACAACAATTTCAATACCTTATATGTAACTATTAAATAATTAAATCAAAATTATGAAAAAACTCTTCACTCTTTTAGCAGTCCTCGCGACGCTCACCTGCGTTGCGGCAGGACCTCAGTTTGCCAAGAGGGCAAACGTGACCAAGGCGACGCCTGTTCACGGCCGTCACCTCACCGCCCAGGCCGCCCAAAAGCCGGCCAAGGTTGCCATCGCTCCGGCCAGCAAGCCCAGCCAGAAGCTGGCGAACGGCAAGATATCCCGCATCCTCCGTGCCGCTGCCTATGAGTACACCTACAACGTGTGCGATTATGAGGGTTTCGAGACTGACACATGGTTCAGCATCACCACCAGCGATGAGGCTTACAAGTTCTACTTCGACATCCTGCTGCCGGAGTCAGCCCTTGAAGTGGGCAAGACCTACACGCTGGACGATTGCGACCCGTATTTCACCTACCTGTCGAACAACACCACCTATGAGATGATAATGTTCACCGACCTGTCCCTGGTGCTGAGCAAAGACACCGACGGCAGGTTTGTGGTAGATGCCCAGTGCACCGCCGAGAATGGCGACACCTACCATCTGACGTATGCTCCGCTGGAATATCCCGAGACCTTCACCGAGGTTGAAGTGGGCGATGTTGACATCCGCCTGCTGGACTATGTCGAAGAGCAGAACGTGTTCCAGTTCATGGCAACGAATGATGTTTACGACCTGGGCATCTGCGTCGAGACAGACCTGGGCATCGAGGGCCACTGGACAACAGCCGACCTGCTTGAAGGTGACTATACCTACATCTACAAGAACAGCAAGACCATAAAACTGTGTGACGTAACGATGGATGTCACCTCGCTTGGCGGCCACAACTACCACATCGACGCCAAGATGTACTCGTTTGACGGCAACGTCTATCTCGTCAAGGGCAACTACATCGAGCCCACCCAGCAGAACACAGCCGACATCGTAGCCACCAACCTCAAGCTCGACGACGAGATGTTTGAGATTTACAAGGGCTTCTACGGCTATGGCCTGGCCGACATCACGGCCTCTAACGACGAGTACACCATCACCGGCTCGCTGCTGAGCTACACCACCATCGCCGGCCATTACGACGACTACAACCACATGGTCAACGAGCTGTTCATCACCGATGCCGACGGCAACCGTACCGACTGCTTTGCCAGCGACCTCGACATCCAGGAGGCGGACGACAGCTGGACCATCAAGGGCAAGGTGCTGTGCTGGGACAACACGCTGTACAACCTTGACCTGTGCTTCACCATCCCCGACATCAAGGACGAAGCCAGCTACACCTCGACCGACGGTGAGCTGAACGACCAGACGGCAGACCTGGGCGCATTCCAGATTTATGCCATGGACGTGAACTGGAATGAGTTCTCGGTAGCCCTGCCTGCCGATGCAGTTGTCTCGGGCCACTACGACACCTTGTCGGAAGAGAACAAGAGCTACTGCTACATTTACTACGACGGAATGGTATATCAGATGTACTCGGCCAACTTTGACCTGGACACCGATGGCGAAACCTTTACCCTGACGGGTACCTGCCAGGGCGGCGACCTGCTGTGGGACGTCAACATCACGGGCGTGTTCCTCTCTAACAGCGATCCCTACGACGCTGCCCCCGAGGATGGCGAAATTGACGTAAACTTCACTCTGGATGAGATCGTTGACTACGAAATCTCGCCCATGGAGGGCTATGCCTACATCGCGGTAGAGAACACCGAGCGCTGTGACTCGTGGGCATGTATGCTCTTCATTGACGGTGACGAACTGCCTGCAGGCGAGTATCCTATCGACATGAGCTATGCACCCGGCACGGCACAACCCGGCCTAATTTACGGCGACACCCTCTATCCCACCATGTACTTCCGCTTTGGTGAAGATGGCTATGTAACCCTCCCCGTGTGGTATTGCACCTACGGCTCCATCAACGTTGACTATGATGCCAACGGCAACATCATCATTGACTGCGACGCCCTGAACAGCAACTACGTGCATGTGCATGTCACCGTGAACGGCCAGGGCTCAACCGGCATCCAGGATGTAGCCAATGACAACGCGCCCACGGTTGGCAAGTACCTTGAAAACAACCGCATCGTGATCGTGCGCAACGGCCAGAAGTACAACACCCTCGGCCAGCCGATCAAGTAAGTGACGCCTCAAGACGGCTGACCGGCGGGGCCTCCGGTGCCCGATTGGTCAGCACCAGCCACTCCCCCTTTGCCCACCGAGGCAGAGGGGGGAGTTTTGCGTCGTGTAAGAAAAAAGTGATTGCGGCAGGCAGTTCCCGCAAAATGGACAGCCACCGGGCAGCGGGTACTATTTTTCAAACAACACCATGCGGCAGCCCTGCGATTTGCTGCAGCGCTTTGTGCCTGTCAATGGCCGAAAGCAATATTTTTCACTTCATCACCTCGATAAAGGCCTTTCCGATGTTGTCAACGAGGTCGGTGGCCACCATGCCGTAGGTGCCGTGATCCTGGGCGGCGAGGTCGCCTGCCAGCCCGTGCAGATAGACGCCCATCACGACGGCCCAGTCGGCGGCATAGCCCTGGGCAATGAGGGCGGCGATGACACCGGTCAAGGCGTCGCCGCTGCCGGCGGTTGCCATGCCGGCGTTGCCGCTGCTGTTGACATACACGGTGCCGTCGGGCCTCACGGTCATGGTGTAGTGGCCCTTGAGGACGATGGTGATGTTGTAGAGGCGCGACACCTCGATGGCCTTTTTGAGGCGCTCCTCGTCGGTGTTGTGCTCGCCGAAGAGGCGGTCAAACTCGACGACATGGGGCGTGATGATGGAGCGCGGCGGGATGCTGCGCAGCAGCACCGAGCGGCGGCTGATGCAGTTGAGGGCATCGGCGTCGAGCAGGCAGGGTTTCTTGAAGTTCATGATGAACTCGTGCACGGCTTCGAGGGTCTCGTCGTTGATGCCGATGCCGGGACCCAGGGCGACGACGCTGTACTTGTGGCGCAGGTCAAGCGACGAGGTCACGACATCGTTGGCGTCGGGCTCGAAGAGGGCCTCGGGAACGGCGGTCTGCAGCACCTGGTAGCCGCAGGTGGGGGCATGCACAGTCACCAGTCCCACGCCGGTGCGCAGGGCGGCGCGCGCGGCGATGACGGCGGCACCCATCATGCCGTAGCTGCCGGCAACGAGCAACAGCGACCCGTGGTCGTACTTGTTGCTGAAGGGGTTGCGGGGGCGCACCAGTTTCTTGATGTCGTCATGCTCGATGAGGTAGAAGTCGGTGCGGGTGTGGGCCATGCTCTCGTTGTCGAGTTCCAGGTCGATGACCTTGCACTCGCCGACGAACTCGGCGTTCTCGGAGAAATAGAACGACAGGCGCCTGCACTCATAGGTGAGGGTGAGGTTGGCGCGGATGATGTAGTTGCGGTTGTTGCCCATGTTCCACTCGCCGAGCATGCCCGAGGGCACGTCGATGGACACGACATAGGCCCCGCTGCTGTTGATGTACTGCACCAGTGCGGTGTATCCGCCGGGCTTGAGCGGTGTGCGCAGGCCGTTGCCAAACAGGCCGTCGACCACGACATCGTTCTCGTCGAGGGCGGGCGGTGTGAAATCCCTGATTACCTCGACAAAGTTGATGTCGTCGCCGGCCACCTCAAGCAGGCGGTCGCGATTGGTCATGCAACTGGGCGACAGCATCGCCGACCTGATGTTGAACAGGTAGACCTCGGGGCGGTAGCCCTGCTCATACATCATGCGCGCCACGGCAAGGGCGTCGGCGCCGTTGTCGCCGGGTCCGGCAAAAAACACAAAGCGCTTGGAGGTGCGCCAGCGCGAAATGAGCTCATAGGACACGGCCGATGCGCCGCGCTCAATCAGGTCGAGCATCGAAATGTTCTCTTTTTCCAGCGTCCTGTCGCCGATACGCTGCAGCCCATCGTTGGTGAATATTTTCATGACTTCGTCGGGTGATTTCTGGTTGGTTGTTCAAGCCTACAAAGTTACGATTTTTTTGCCGCAAAAAAGACATATTACCAAAAAATTGTGCCGATTTTTTTTGCCGTCATGCGAAAACCCGCGTGCGGCTTGCTGTGGTATGTAATTTTTTACTACCTTTGCCGTTTGAAGAAAAAAAGACAACATTATTCAACATTATTATAATTATCATGGTTAAAAGAACAATTTTAGCGCTGGTCCTGGCGCTGATGACGGCTGCCGCAGCCTGGTCCCAAGCGTTCAGCATCGGCGGTCACCACGCCGCCCAGGACACGCTCAACGGCCTGTGGCTGTGCAGCATTCCGCAGACATTTTTCGGCACCGACTACACGGCCGCCATCACTTGGGACGACGATGTGTTCACCGATTTCGCCATCAACGACAGCATTATCGCCAGCGGCGACGAGTTCACGTTTGACTCCATCGGCGGCGGCAAGCTGTATGCCGTGACCGCCCACATCGGCGACAGCCTGGTCACCGGCAGCATCACCTTCACCTGGCTGCCTGTCGTTGAGCTGTTCGGCGAGTTTGGCAATACCTATAATATTGGCAACGTCATCGTCAGCGAGCCCGACTCGACGGGTTGCACCCCGCTGCTGGCCAAGGCCAAATGGCGCGGCCGCTCGACCAACACCGCCGACAAGCACAAGCGCAACTACCGCGTGAAATTCATCAACCCCGACAGCACCAAGGTGAACCACCGCTTCTTTGGGCTGCGCAACGACAACAACTGGATACTTGACGCCTGTCAGATAGACTTCCTGCGCGTGCGCAACCGCGTGAGCACCGACCTGTGGCTCGACATGTCGCGCCGCCCGTGGTATGCCGACACGCTGCCCAACTGCCACAACGGCTCCCGCGGCCAGATGGTGGAGGTGCTGCTCAACGGCGAGTACCGCGGCGTGTACAACATGTGTGAGCCCATCGACCGCAAGCAACTCAAGCTCAAGAAGTTCGTTGAGGAGACCAAGATAATCCGCGGCGCGCTGTGGGTGGCCGACACATGGACCCGCACCGTGTCGATGAGCGAGCCCGCAAGCCGCGCGTTAGGCGCACAGTCGTGGGACGGGTTCACCTTTGAATACCCCGACTGGGACGACGTGCGCTCGGTGCACTGGAAGACACTGAGCGACGCCGTGTGGTTTGCCCACGACAACATCGGCGACGACTGCATCGAACAGCGCGCCGAGGGCATGGGCAACTACTTTGACATCCCCGTGATGCAGGACTACTTCATCTTCATCACCGCGCTGCAGGCACTCGACAACGAGAGCAAGAACATCTACTACGGCTGCCGCGAAATTTATGCCGACACGCGCGTGACCATGACACCCTGGGACCTCGACGTGTGCCTGGGACAGAACTATGCGCCCGAGGTTTACAAGCCCGATATGATTCAGCCCGAGCGCGGCATCGACTGGATTAGCCACGTGCCCATGGCCTCGATGTGGGAGACCCGTGACTACCACAACCAGGTGGTTGAGCGCTACAAGGAACTGCGCGAGACCTACCTCAACACCGACAGCCTGGTGAACCGCTACCGCACCGCCGTCAACGAGCTCAACGAGTGCGGCGCCACCGAGCGTGAGGAAGGCCGCTGGAGCGGCGACAGCGACCTGGACGGCAAGGCCCTCGACCTCAATGCCGAGATGGACTATGTCGAGGACTGGATTCGCCGACACATGGCCTACATCGACGAGAATGTGTTTGTCCCGATGGAAGATCCCGAGCCCCCGGCCGTCAAGGGTGACGTAAACGGCGACGGCGAGGTAAATATCAGCGACGTCAACGCCGTCATCGACATCATCCTGGGCGGCACTGCCGACCCCGACACGATGAAGCGCGCCGACGTGAACGGCGACGGCGAGGTGAACATCGCCGACGTCAATGCCGTCATCGACATCATCCTGGGCTGATCACTCAAGGAAACATACCCGCACCGCATCGGGTCTGGCGAGAAACGCCAGACCCGATGCGGTGTTGTGCAGATGACAAGTGCGCCACGGCATGAAAAAAAGAGGGCGCCTGAATTTTGACACACGCCCTTGCCCGTGTTACCGCGTGAACTGGATGCACACGGGTTTCTTTACCGCTATGCTGTCGATGAGTGTCAGCAGGCCAGTCTGGGCGTCGCGTGAAAAGACTTGTATGCAGTCGCTGTCGCGGCAGGCGCACAGCAGCAGCCTGTCGTTGGGCGTGATGGCAAAGTGGCGGGGGTGGATGCCCGTGGCCTGGTATCCAGCTCGGGACAGTCTGCCCGACTGGCGGTCCACCTCAAAGATGCAGATGCCGTCGTCCTTGAGCCGCTTGCTGGCGTAGAGGTAGCGGCCGTCGCGCGACAGGTGGATGTCGCCGCCGCGGCTGCCGTCGTGGTCGGCGGCGATGACCTGGATGCGGTCGAGCGTCCCCAGGGCGTTTTGCTCAAAAACCGTTACCGTGCTGGTCACCTCGCCGATGGCGTAGATGAACCGCTCGTCGCGTGAGGCCTCGATGTGGCGCGGCGCCGTGCCTACGGGTAGCGTGCCGGCCGTGAGTGGCTCTTGCACCGTGCCCGACTCATCGACTTCGAGCCGCAGCAACTGGTCGGCGCTGAAGTCGGTGGCCAGGATGCTGCCGTCGGCCATGAAACGCGCCATGTGCATGTGGGCATCGGCCTGGGGATAGGGCAGGTCCGCCGTATGGCCCTTGAAGACCTGGCTGCACGGACCGAGCGAGCCGTCGGCCGGCATGGGGAACACATTTAGTGTGCCGCCGCCGTAGTTGGCCGTGACGGCAATCCGACCGTTGGCGGCAACATGGCACGGCACGCCGTCCACGGCACGCTGCGGCACCCCCGCTGGGGTCATTTTGCCAGTTGTCTTGTCGATGTCGATGGCCGCGATGGCCGCCGTGTCGTCATCGTTTTCGCTGATGGCGTAGATGCGGTTTCCGTCGTGCGAGAATGTGAGGAATGACGGGTTCTCCATCGCCAGCGAGCCGAGTTGCTGCGCCTGTCCGGTCTCCTGGTTCAAGCGGTAGCTGTACAGCCCGCGGCTGCCGCTGCCGGTATAGGTGCCCACCACCATTGTCAGTTCATCGGTTCCCATGTTATTGCTCATTGCCGTTGCTTGAGTGCGCCGTTCAGTATCCGGCGGCGGACGCTCTTGACGGCGGGTTTGTAATAGGCCATGTCCATGGCCGCGACTGTGCGCTTGAGTTCGTCGGCCAACTCGGGATAGAAGCCGCACATCCTGTATGCCAGTTTCATGCACAGCGACTGGATGCCGGGAAACTCGTCAAGGCGCGCCATGTGGTCGAGGCAAAAGTCCAGAAAGTCTGTCCGCAGGTCTTTTTCCTCCATCTTGAGCCGCTCGATGATGTTGAGCGACAGCCGCCTCACCGATGGGTTGCCGGTGGCCATGGCCAAGTCTATCAACTCATTGAGCGCCACTTGCAGCTGCGACAATTCCAGGCTGGTGGCCTTGGTCAGGCCCCACAGGGCGTTGCGTGCCACCTGGTAGTCCTCGTCGTGCATGAAGCGCCGGGCAAGGCCCAGGAAGTCGCCCTCCCGCTTCACCTCGCCATATATCGCCAGGGCCTCGCCCTCGCTGTAAGCGCCCTTTAGTCTCTCGCTGGTAATCATTGCTTTTTCCCAACAAAGGTACGTTGAATCTGCCGTTCGCCAAAGTCTAACCGGCCAAATCATGTAAAAATCATTAAAAAGCATATCGGTTTTTTAATGTTAACATCTTTGCTTGAGTTATTCCTTTACATTTGCACCCGCACAACTAAACCATTTGGCACGATTTTTGTCATATATTTGGTATTAGTGGCCCATAGCGGGCATTAAGTGAGGAACAAGACAACAACCAACCAATCAAATCAAGTCAATCAAATGAAGAAAAGCATTTTTATCATCACCCTGGCGGCCAGCGCATTGCTCACTACCAGTTGCTCGACCAAGAAGCTGCTGGAGAACTGCCAGAACGAGAACCAGGCGCTCACGGCCAGTTATCAGGACACCAAGGTGCAGCTCGCTGCCAGCCAGAGCCGCGTGGCCTCGCTCGAGGACCAGTTGGCGCAAATGCGCGACCAGCTCGACCAGCAAAAGAAAGACTACAAGTCGTTGCAGAGGACGCTTGACAAGAGCCTGGGCAACGTGAGCGACAACAATGTCAACATCTCCAAGCTTGTTGACCAAATCAACGAGTCCAACCAGTACATCCGCCACCTGGTGGACATCAAGACCAAGAGCGACTCGCTCAACCTGGCGCTGACCAACAAACTCACCCGCAGCCTCAGCCGCGAGGAGATGAAGGAGGTGGACGTGCAGGTGCTCAAGGGCGTGGTCTATATCTCGCTGGCCGACAACATGCTGTACAAGAGCGGCTCGTATGAAATCAACGAGCGCGCCCAGGAGACGCTCAGCAAGATTGCCAAGATTATTACCGACTACAAGGACTATGAGGTGCTCATCGAGGGCAACACCGACAATGTGCCCGTCAACACCAAGCTGCCCAACCGCCAGAACATCCGCGACAACTGGGACCTCTCGTGCCTGCGCGCATCGTCGGTAGTGAGGTATCTCATCGAACACTTTGGCATCGCTCCCGAGCGCCTCACCGCCGGCGGACGAGGTGAGTTCAACCCCATCGCCGACAACGCCACCGATGTGGGCAAGCAGCGCAACCGCCGCACCCAGATTATCATTACCCCGCGCCTCGACCAGTTCATGGACCTCATCGAGGACGCCCCCGAGGGCAGCAGGCAATAGGGCTGAATTGAAACGTAAAAAACGGATTTCTCCAATGGGGAAGTCCGTTTTTTTTGTGCGTTATGGCCGGCCCGTTATTCCCAATCCTCGGGCTTGCACTGGTTCTTGGGGATGGCGCTGGGGAAGGTGAGGCCAGTGCGGCGCTCTACTTCCTTGACTGTGACGGCATATTTCCTGTAGCTGCCGGGGCAGGGCTTGTTGTCATAGATGAACCCGATGGCGCGGTTCTGGCCGGGAGCGTACAGCACCTTGAAGAAGGCGTCGGGCACGACGATGTTTTTTTTGTCAGCGCCAATCTTTTTGGGGTTCTTGCCCACAATGGGGCCCGTGTAGATGTAGATGCTCTTGTCGCGCTCGGCCCAGCGGTGGATTTTCTCCTCGAGGTTGCGCCAGTGGTCGTTGTTGAGCTTCATGTCCTGGGGGCAGATGTTGGTCATGTAGAAACTCTGCTTCATGGCCGTCGGGTCCCAGCGCATGTCCATGGCGGGGGCCATGTGGCCGCGGGAATATCCGCTTTTCTTGTATTCCCATTTCTCGGGGCATGATTTCACGCTTGGGTCTTTGTCAAAGTCATAGTTCTTGCGGTTCTCGTGCCCGGGCGCTTCGCTCATGCTCACCATCGTTGCCGTGAGTTCATAGGCCACGCAGTTGGGAATGCGCCACGACGGGTTGAAGTTGATGCGCAGGGCCTTGTAGTTCAGCACCTGGTTGGACACGCCCTTGGGAACGCCCACGCCCAGCAGCGCGTTGTTGGCGCTCGGCTTCACGGGAGCAGACAGCAACGAAGCGACTGTGCCTTGCCGGCCGCTGGTCTTCGTCTTTTTGTCCTTTTTGGGGGTGTCTTTCTTGGCTTTCTTTTTCCCTTTCTTTTTCTTGTCTTTCTTTTTGTTCTTGTTCTTGGCCTGCATCGACCACTGTGCGGTGATGCCGTTGTTTCCCGTCACCTGCGGCGGCAACGCCCCGCCCATAACCATGGCAAAGGCCAGAATCCAGATTTTGATGATGTTTTTCATTTTCAGTAATTAATTGGTTGATATTGAATTGTCGTAAAAAATTGTTTTGGTCAATCATGGTTTGCCCGCCTCAATTCAGCCAGGCGTCAAGGTTGCACACGCTTTCCGTCCGCTGCTGTTCGTCCTGCGGCAGCAGGCCGAAGAAGTCCAGCCCTGTGAGCCGTTCCACCTCATCGACGCTCACGGCATACTTGCTCAGGCGGCCGCCGCTGGCCCCGTTGGGATAGATGAACGCGATGGCGCGCACGGGCCTCACACACGGCGCCATCACCACCTTGTAGTAGTGGCCGGGCACCCTCACGCGGCTGCCTGCCAGCGTCGTGTCGCTGGCACTCACGACAGGTCCCGCAAACACCAGCAGTGCGCTGTCGCGCGCCGTCCATTCGCGCACCTTTTCTTCCAGTTTCGCCCATCCGCCGGTGTTCAGGCTGGCCGACATCGGGCAGATGTTGGTCATGAAAAATGTTTGGCGCATGGCCTGCTCGTCGCCCTTCATGTCGCTGGCGGGGACCAGGTGCCCGCGGTGCAGGCCGCTGCCCGCATAGGCGTCGGCCTCGGGGCAGCCCGCCACCGACGCGTCGCGCATGAACCCGTCGGCGCGCTGGGCGTCGCCGTCGAGCATCGCGCGCGTCATCTCGTAGGCCGTGCAGTTGGCGATGCCCCACTGCGGGTTGAAGTGGACGGCAAATGCGTCATATCCCACCAGCGTGTCGGCCACGCCCGTGGGCACGGCCACGGCCATCAGGCTGTCGCGCGCTGCGCCGCTCATGGGGCAGAGCAGATGGGTGCGGTTTCTATTCATGGTAACACGATACAGCAAAAAGCATACCAACGCGATGCTTGCCCCCCAGGCGAGAAACCTCACCGCCTCCCGCAATCCTGAATGCCATGTCCGCTCCAGCCGTCGTACCATACCGACAAAGATAGTGAAGTTTTTTGCTTGCACGACTCTCATAACCGGATTTTTTATTAACTTTGTAGGTTGAAAATAACCATTAACGCAAATAAAACACGATTCACTATGAAGTTAGTTGACAGATTCTTGAAGTATGTGAAGTTCGACACCCAGAGTGACGAACTGACCAATTTGACACCCTCGACTCCTGGGCAGATGGTGTTTGCCAAGGAGTTGGAGAAGGAGTTGCACGACATGGGCTTGAGCGACATCTCGCTCGACGACAACGGCTACCTGTTTGCCACGCTGCCCGCCAACACCGACGCCCAGCTGCCCACGGTGGGCTTTATCGCACACATGGACACCGCGCCCGACATGAGCGGCCATGATGTCAAGCCCAGGATTGTGAAGTATGAGGGCGCACCCATCGTGCTCAACGAGGAGCAGGGCATCGTGCTCGACGCCAAGCAGTTCCCCGAGATGGACGACTACAAGGGCCAGGAATTCATCGTCACCGGCGGCGACACGCTGCTGGGCGCCGACGACAAGGCCGGCATCGCCGAAATCCTGAGTGCCATCGAGTGGCTGCAGGAGCACCCCGAGGTCAAGCACGGCAACATACGCGTGGGCTTCAACCCCGACGAGGAAATCGGCCTGGGCGCACACCACTTCGATGTGGAGAAGTTTGGCTGTGACTGGGCTTACACGATGGACGGCGGCGCCGTGGGCGAACTGGAGTATGAGAACTTCAACGCCGCCAGCGCCAAAATCACCTTCAAGGGCCTGAACGTGCACCCCGGGGCTGCCAAGAACAAGATGCTCAACTCGATGCGCGTGGCCGTGCAATTTGCCGGCATGCTGCCGCGCTGGGAGACGCCCGAGCACACCGAGGGCTATGAGGGCTTTTATCATCTCATCAGCATGAAGGGCGGCGTCGAGGAGACTACGCTGCAATACATCATCCGCGACCACGACCGCGACCGCTTCGAGAGCCGCAAGCGCGAAATCGAGTTGCTGTGCAGCAAGATCAACGCCGAGTTCCCCGACTGCGCCACCGCCCAGATCAAGGACCAGTATTACAACATGCGCGAGAAGATTGAGCCGGTGATGAACATCATCGACATCGCCAAGCAGGCCATGGAGAACGCCGGCGTCACCCCCAAGGTGCAGCCCATACGCGGCGGCACCGACGGCGCCCAGCTGTCGTTCAAGGGCCTGCCGTGCCCCAATATCTTTGCCGGCGGCATGAACATGCACGGACGCTACGAGTATGTGCCCATCCCCTCGATGGAGAAGGCCATGATGACCATCGTCGAGATTTGCAAAATTGTCGCTCAGGGCTAAGGCTTCACGGCCCGGGACCACACTTGGTTTTAGGGCTTTGAGAAAAAAACGGTGAAAATATTTGACCAGGTGGGAAATTTGACCTACCTTTGCACCGCTTTTTGGAGATCCGCTAGCTCAGCAGGTAGAGCACATCCCTTTTAAGGATGGGGTCGTGGGTTCGAGCCCCACGCGGATCACGAGACAAAAGACATAATTGTCTGAAAATCAACAATTCGGTTTTCGAGTGGCATCAAAATTGACAACCATTTGGCAACCGAATTTTTTATATATAATTATTGGTGTCCGCTATAACTTAAAAAGCGATAAAAACCCCGTCCGCAATGCCGATAAACAGGCGTTGCGGATGTTTTTTCAAGAAAGCAAGCCCCCTTAATCGAAAAAAATCGGGGGAAAAGTGTGGGTTCGGGTGGCGCCGGAGGCCTTGACTTGCAGAAAACCCCACGCCACCATGGCCTCTGGCCATGGCGCCGTGGGGATAGGGCACTATATACACAAGGAGCCTCGGAGAGGGTCAACTGTGTAGTGCTGCGGGACAGAGCCGGCCCATTAGAAATTGTTGGCCGAAATCTCGAAGTAGCTCTGCGGGTGGTTGCAGGTGGGGCACACCTGGGGGGCTTCCTTGCCAATCACGATGTGACCGCAGTTGCGGCACTGCCAGATGGTGTCGCCGTCGCGCGAGAACACGATGCCGCCCTCGACATTGGCGAGCAGCTTCTTGTAGCGCTCCTCGTGGCGCTTCTCGATGGCGGCCACCAGGCGGAACTTCTCGGCAATCTCGTCAAAGCCTTCCTCGTCGGCTTCTTTAGCCATGCGGGCATACATGTCGGTCCACTCAAAGTTCTCGCCAGCAGCAGCGGCCTTGAGGTTGCTGATGGTGTCCTTCACAGCGCCGCCCTCGAGGTACTTAAACCACAGTTTGGCGTGTTCCTTCTCGTTGAGCGCAGTCTCTTCAAAGATGGCAGCAATCTGCTCATAGCCGTCTTTCTTGGCCTTGCTGGCAAAGTAATTGTACTTGTTGCGGGCCATGCTCTCGCCTGCAAATGCTTCCTGCAGGTTCTTCTCGGTCTTTGTTCCTTTTAAGTCTTTCATTTTTAATGCTTGTTTGAATATGTTTTATAACTATTTTGAAAACCAGATAATGGTCAGTATCTCCCCTGTGGCTTGCGGCGCAAACCGCCAGCGATAATCACCGACCGCAAAGTTAAAGAATTATCGCCAATGAGCCATCAAATAATGATTAAAATCATGTTAATTCTAAAGCCGGGCAGGAAACAACGCCACGAATTCGCTTTTTTTGTGTAAGTTTGCAATTCCAAACGCAAAAACCAGACACCAGTATGGAAAAGCTTGAAGAGAAAACCGACAAATTGCCGCAGCCGCATCCCCTCGTGGCGGCGATACCCGTTGTTGTGCTGATAGGCCTGCTGGCCATCGTGATTGCCCTGTTTGGCAGCGACGCGCTGGGCGGCGGCAGCCAGATTGCCCTGCTGCTGGCGCTGGCGGTGTGTGTGCTCATCTCGATGATATTCTACAAGGTGCCGTGGCAGTCGTTTGAGCGTCAGATGACCAAGACGCTGGGCGACATCTCGGTGACGCTGCTCATCCTGCTCACGGTGGGCATGCTGGCGGGGTCGTGGATGGTGAGCGGCGTGGTGCCCACCCTCATCTACTATGGCGTGCAGATACTGTCGCCGCGGTTTTTCCTCGTGTGCACCTGCGTCATCTGTTCGCTGGTGTCGCTGCTCTCGGGCAGCTCGTGGACCACGGTGGCCACCATCGGCGTGGCGTTGCTGGGCGTGGGCCACGCGCTGGGAATCTCCGAGGCATGGACAGCGGGCGCCATCATCTCGGGCGCCTACTTTGGCGACAAGATGTCGCCGCTGAGCGACACCACCATCCTGGCATCGTCCACAACCGGGGTGGACATCTTTGACCACATCCGCTACATGACGCTGACCACCACGCCGTCGATACTCATCACACTCGTCATATTCACCGTTGCGGGCTTAGGCGGCCACAACGAGGGCGCGCTGCATGTCGAGCAGTACACGACAGGCCTTGCCAGCACATTCAACATCTCGCTGTGGACCCTGCTTGTGCCCGTCGTCACGGGCGTGCTCATCGCCAAAAAGGTGCCGTCGCTCATTGTGCTTTTCGCCTCGTCCATCATGGCGGGCATCACCACGATAGTGCTGCAGCCCCACCTGCTGGCGCAGATTGCCGGGGACCCCGCGCTGAGCAACGCCGGCGCCGTGGCCAAGGGCATGGCCATAACCTTCTTTGGCCCGACCGCCATCGATACGGGCCATGCCGCGCTCAACGAGCTGGTGTCGACGGGCGGCATGGCAGGCATGCTCAACACCATCTGGCTCATCCTGTGCGCCATGTGCTTTGGCGCCTGCATGGTGGCCAGCGGCATGATTGGCAGCATCACGCGGGTGATTATCAGCCTGGTGCGCAACCGCACCACCCTGGTGGGCTCGACCGTGGGCACGGGACTGTTCCTCAACCTCACCACGGGCGACCAGTTCATCAGCATCGTGCTCACCGCCGACATGTTCAAGAGCGTGTATAAGAACAAGGGCTACGAGGCGCGGCTGCTGAGCCGCACCACCGAGGACGCCTCCACCGTCACATCGGTGCTCGTGCCGTGGAACACCTGCGGCATGACGCAGGCCACCGTGCTGGGTGTCCCCACCCTCACCTACCTGCCCTACTGCTTCTTCAACCTCATCAGTCCCTTGATGACCATCACCGTGGCCGCCCTGGGCTGGAAAATCAAAAAGCCCCAACCGCGCGACGCGCAGAATCGGCCCCAGGCCGAGGCCGAGAGACAGTAAGCCTCGCCCGCGCGTTATATAATTAATGTGTTACCCACAATCTGCGGCTAAAAAATCGGGGTCACCGATTCCTTATAGTCCCTCAAAAATCGCCCTTTTGGGTGCAAAATTGTCTATTTTTGCCCCTGAAAGCACCAGTTTGCCGATTTTTTAATCTTAATGAGTGTTAAATTTTGGTGGTGTAAGAAAAATATATTACTTTTGCGCCGCAATATGTCTAATTGGGTCGAATGCCCCATGCGCTGAATGCAACCCAATTGGACAGGATTGGATGATAAAATATTGTCTAATTATATAGTGTTTAATAATTTATTAAAATGAAAAAGATTATCTTGACTTTGGCCCTTCTTATGGGCATCTTCGCTGCACAGGCACAGTCTCTGCAGGAGAACAAGTTCTTTGACAACTGGTCAGTAACCGTAAAGGGCGGCGCCATCATGCCGTTCCAGGGTTACGCATTCTGGCCCAACGCTCGCGGCATCTTCGGTCTGGAGCTCCGCAAGCAGCTCACCCCGGTTTTCGGTCTGGGCATCGAGGGCGAGGCAACCATCAACACCACCAGCTGGGAGAAGGAACCCATGTACTGGGGTCCCAAGAGTCCCAACATCATCGACCACACCATGGCCGGTATGTTTGGTGCCGTTAACCTGAGCAACCTCTTTGGCGGTTACAAGGGCATGCCCCGCTTCTTTGAGCTCGAGGGCGTATTTGGCGCAGGCTGGTTGCACGCATTCCACCGCACCGAGTCGGCCAACATGTATGGCAATGACTACAACAGCTGGTACACCAAGGCAGGTGCCAACCTGAACTTCAACCTGGGTGAGAGCCGCGCTTGGACCGTTAGCCTGAAGCCCGCAGTGGTTTGGGACATGAACGGTGACATCATGATTCCTTATCGTTACAACGTTTCTCCCCGCGCTACTTGGAGCGGCGAGCCCCGCAACGGCAAGAGCCAGATGAACGCTAACCATGCAGCTGTAGAGCTGGAGGCTGGTGTTACCTATCACTTCAAGGGTAGCAACGGCGAGCGTTACATCACCTTCTGCCCCTACAGGTACAGCCAGGACGACATCGACGCTCTGAACGGCCAGATCAACGGCCTGCGCAGCCAGCTCAATGGCCTGCAGGGTGACCTCGACGCCGCTAACGCTCGCAACGCTCAGCTGCAGCGCGACCTCGATGCTTGCCGCAAGGCTCCCAAGGCTACCGAGACCAAGGTGGTTGACAACAACGCCAAGTACATGAACGTTCTCGTTCACTTCAAGGTGAACAAGAGCAACATCACCGCTGACCAGCAGCCCAATGTTGAGCGCGTTGCCATGTACCTGAAGAACAACCCCAACTCCACCGTTGACATCAAGGGTTATGCTTCGACCGACGGCCCCCACGACTTCAACGTCAATCTGGCCAACAACCGCGCCGAGGCTGTGAAGAACATGCTCATCAACACCTACAAGATTGCTGCTAACCGCATCAATGCTAAGGGCTGTGGCGAGACCGACATGTTCAAGGAGCTCAGCTGGAACCGCGTTTCGATCTGCGAACTCACTGTTAACGACTAATCTCTTGACAGAGTAAAGCAACAGAGTGCCTCGCGCACTCACACGACGGCACCCCGTTGACCATGCGTCAACGGGGTGCCTTGCGTTGCGGCAGGCTGTTCACCGGAAACATTGTCAATAAAAAATGTCGCCTACATTGCGGGAGATGCCAGACATTTTTATTACCTTTACGTCATAAAACCATTAATATCAATTATTACACATCATGATGGTAAAAAAATTCATATGGGCCACCCTAGCGTTGGCCATGACGGCACTGTCGGCCAGCGCACAGTATGACGGTGACGAGGACTTCGAGTTTGGCTGCCTGCGCCACTACAGCCTGTCGGTGGGCGCCGGCACCACGGGCATCAGCGGCGACGTGGGAACGATGATCGGCAAGCACGTCGGCGTGAGGCTGGGCATCGACTACATGCCCAAAATCAGTTACAACACCAAGCTGGACCTGAACGTCAGCGAGGGCATCCGTTCGCAATGTCCCGGCCTGCCCAGCGAGGTGGAAGTGAAAGGGCGGTTCGAGAACAACAGCGCACACGCCCTGTTTGATGTTTACCCGTTCAACAACAGCGGTTTCCATGTGACGGTGGGCGCATACTTCGCCAAGCAGGACAAAGTGGTCACCGTATATAGCGAGGACCGGCTGGCGCTGCAGGAGGTCGCCGACTTCAACAACCGCCAGGGCAAATATGCCGACGTGCCCGACAGCTACGGGCAAATTGCGCTGAAGTTGGGAAAATATGACATCAAGCCCGACAAATACGGCAACGCCGAGGCCTTTATCAACGTCAAAAAGGTGAGGCCCTATGCCGGCCTGGGCTTTGGCAGGGCTGTGCCCGGCGAGTCGCGCGTCAACTGCCAGTTTGACCTGGGTGTTCAGTTTTGGGACGAGCCCGAGGTGTACAACGGCGTGACGGGCGAGCGCCTCACCAAAGAGGGCGCCGGTAACGGCGGCGGAGGCATCATCCAGACCATCAGCAAAATCAAGGTCTTTCCCGTGGCCTCGCTCCGCGTGAGCTGCAGGCTGTTTTGACACACACAGCAACACAACAAAATCCCGCTCGAAGGCGGGATTTTTGTTTAGGCCGTGCATCGCATCGTCATTGTCTCAAAATGACTTCGATGATGTCGTTGATGTCAACAATATTCACCTCGCCGTCCTGATTGATGTCGGCCAGGGCAATCATTGTGGCACTGGGGCTGCCGCCCAGGATGATGTCAACCACCGCATTGACATCGGCAATGTTGACCTCGCCGTCGCGGTTCACGTCGCCATAGAGGGGACCGTCCCCCTCGGCAATGGCAATCTGCCGCACGGCGCCGTTGCTGTTGACATCGGCGCTCCACGAGGCAAAGCGCAAGCGTGCCGCGGTGACGCCGGCAGGCACGGTGAGCGACAGGTTGACGGTGTTGGTCCGGCTCACGGTTTCAGGTTTCCATGTGACCGAGTCGATAGCGGCGCCATTGTCATCGATGAGCGCGGCGGTCAATGCCACCTTGCTGACCACAAACTTGCTGCTCTGCCACTGGTCAGTAATCCACGTCACCGTCATGTCGAGCGTCTGCCCGCCATGGCATGCGAACTGCGGCGAGGTGAGCGTGAGGTGGCGACCCTCGCTGGTGGTGTACAGCACAATGCGGTTGTTGATGATGTTGCTGGCATTGAGTTCAATGGCGGGATTGCTGTAAATCCAGTCCTCAAAACTCTTGCTGGAGAACTGCGGCAACTGGGCGTGAAGTGCCTGGGACAGGAGCAATGCGGCAAGGATGGTCAAAAATCTGGTCATGTGATTGGGAACGGTTTTGATTAAGTTTGGCAAAGATAGCAACAATTTTCATAAAACGCAAAACGCACCGGCCGAAATACCGCCGATGCGTTTCTTGCGCTACCGAAATCTGTTTTGCCCTTTGACTTACCTGAGCAGTCCGACGGAGCGCTTGATGAAGCGCGTCAGGCCCTCGCCCTTGAGCATGCCGTTGCCCAGCAAGGCGATGTCGATGAGCTGGTGCACGGTGTTGTCGCCGGCGGCGTAGGCGATGACCAAGTTGTTCTTCTTGTTGCGCAGTTCGTCGAGGGCCTTCTCGTTGTCCTCGAGGTCTTTCTTCTTGTCGTCGGGCATCACCTTGCCGTCCTTGCCGAGGTCGCGCAGCGCGTTGACCACATTTTGGGTGGCGGCAATCTCGTCGTTGACAGGCTTGAGCTCGGCAGCGAGCGCCTTCTCGGCCTGCTCAACGACGCGCTGGATGAGCGGGTGCTTGGTGTTGAGCACCATGCCGTACATGTCGGGCATCTCGCCATAGAAATTCATGTGGGGCTGGAAGCGCGCCATGTCCTTCATGCGGCGCATAAACTCGGCCTGGGTAATGACCACGGGCTGGTCGTCGGGCGACATGGCGGCAAAGCTGACCATGAACTCGGCCTTGTCGACGGGCGGAATCTGTGACTTGAACAGCGTTTGGGCAATTTCCTGCTGCTCGGGCGTGAACTGGGGCTTGTGCTCTTGCTCCTTGGGGATGAGGTTGTCGATGACGTCGCTGTCGACGCGCACAAAGCGCATTTTCTCATTCTTCTGCTCGAGCATGCCAACGAAGGGCACGTCGAGCTCGCCGTTCATCATCAACACGTCATAGCCCTTGGCGGTGGCAGCCTGGATGTACTGGTACTGGGCCTCCTTGTCGGTGCAGTACAGGCACACGAGGTTGCCGTCCTTGTCGGTGTGGGCACCCTCGATGAGCTTGCGGTAGTCCTCAATCTTGAAGAACTTGCCGGCGGTGTTCTCCAGCAGGGCGAACTTCAGGCCCGACTCGCAAAACTTGTCGTCGCTGAGCATGCCGTACTCGATGAATATCTTGATGTCGTTCCACTTCTTCTCAAACTCCTCGGGCTGGTTCTTGGCGATTTCCTCGAGGCGCGAGGCCACCTTCTTGGTGATGTAGGTGGAAATTTTCTTGACCGCGCGGTCGCTCTGCAGGTAACTGCGCGACACGTTCAAGGGGATGTCGGGGCTGTCGATGACGCCTTGCAGCAGCATCAGCCAGTCGGGGACGACGCCCTCAACGCTGTCGGTGACATAAACTTGGTTGCAATAGAGCTGGATGCGGTCCTTGCGGATGTCGAGGTTGTTCTTGATTTTGGGGAAATACAAGATGCCCGTCAGGGTGAAGGGATAGTCCACGTTGAGGTGAATCCAGAACAAGGGGTCGTCCATGCCCGGCTCGATGGCACGGTAGAACTTGAGGTAGTCCTCGTCCTTGAGGTCGGCGGGCATGCGTGCCCACAGGGGCTCGATGTCGTTGATGACCTTGTCCTTGTCGGTGTCCTCATACTTGCCGTCTTTCCACTCCTGCTCCTTGCCGAAGATGATGGGCACAGGCAGGAAGCGGCAATACTTGCGCAGCAGGCCCTCGATGCGGGCGTTCTCCAAGAACTCCTTCTCGTCGTCATCGATGGTGAGGATGATGTCGGTGCCGCGGGTGGCCTTGTCACACTCGGCCATCTCATACTCGGGCGAGCCATCGCACGACCAGTGCATGGCCTTGGCACCGTCCTGCCACGACAGGGTGCGTATTTCAACCTTCTTGGCCACCATGAACGCCGAATAGAAACCCAGGCCAAAGTGGCCGATGATGGCATTGGCGGTGTCCTTGTACTTGGCCAGAAACTCCTCGGCGCCCGAGAAGGCTATCTGGTTGATGTAGCGGTCGATTTCGTCGGCAGTCATGCCGATGCCGCTGTCGCTCACGGTGAGCGTGCCGGCTTCCTTGTCAATGGTGACGGTGACCTTCAGGTCCTCGGTCGAGCCCTTGAACTCGCCTGCCCCGGCAAGGGTTTTGAGCTTTTGGGTAGCGTCAACGGCGTTGCTGATGAGCTCACGCAGGAAGATCTCGTGGTCGCTGTATAAAAATTTCTTGATGACAGGAAAAATGTTGTTGGTGGTTACACCGATTGTTCCTTTAGGCATAATGTTTACTGTTTTTTTTGATTTTGATTCTTTGTTTGTCCGGCTTTTGATACATCAAGTTTTGTGCCACGGGGCCACAGGGTGACAAATCGGCAGATGTGGTGACACCCGCCGAGCACTAAACTGAAAAGCATGAAACATGCTACTCCCTCAGCAGGCGGACGTAGGCCAACAGTTGCGCCTCGCGGTTGACGACGCTGAACAGGTCGGGCTCGTCGGTCACCTCGCACTGGCCGGCATCGATGGCGTGAAGGATGCCGTCGCGCAGTTCGTTGAACTGGTCGAGCGCCTTGTGCTCATCGCTGAAGTGATACACGTCGCTCATCGCCGACGAGTCGGTGTGGTATTCAAACACTACCTGGTACTTCATCGTGCATTACCTGTCGCCGTACATTTCGTCGTAGTACGTCTGGTAGTCGCCGCTGGTGACGCTCTCCACCCAGTCCTGGTTGTCGAGGTTCCAGCGGATGGTCTTTTCGATGCCCACCGTGAAAGGTGTCTCGGGATACCAGCCCAGTTCGCGGGCAATCTTGGATGGGTCGATGGCATAGCGCATGTCGTGCCCCGGGCGGTCGGTGACAAACTCTATCAGGGCGTCGTTGATGTCGTCCACGCTGCACTTGAGCAGGCGCTGGTACTCGGGCTCGTCGCGCATGATGCGGGCGATGATGGCAATCACCTGACGCACGATGTTGATGTTGCTCTCCTCGTTAAAGCCGCCAATGTTGTACACCTCGCCGATGGTGCCCTGGCGCAGCACCAGGTCGATGCCCTTGCAGTGGTCCTCGACATAGAGCCAGTCGCGCACATTCTCGCCGCGGCCGTAAACGGGCAGATTGCGGCCTTCGAGGATGTTCTTGATGATGAGCGGAATGAGTTTCTCGGGGAAATGGTAGGGACCGTAGTTGTTGCTGCAGCGCGTGATGTTGACGGGCAGCCCGTAGGTCTCATGATAGGCCATGGCAATCATGTCGGCGCTGGTCTTGCTGGCCGAGTAGGGCGAGCGCGGCGCCATGGGCGTGTCCTCGGTGAAGAAATGGCGGCCGTAGGTCTTGAGGTCGGTGCGTCCCTCAATCACCTCACGCACGTCGTCGCTCACCTCCAGAGCGTGGGGCTCGTCATAGTCCTTGGCGAGCGAGCCATAGACCTCGTCGGTGGAGATTTGCAGATACTTCTTGCCGGGGGCATAGATGTTGCGGCCGTCCTCGTCCTTGCCGGTGAGCCATGCCTGGCGGGCGCAGTCGAGCATATTCTGGGTGCCCAGGATGTTGGTCTCGAGGAACAGGCGCGGATTGGTGATGCTGCGGTCCACATGGCTCTCGGCGGCAAAGTTGACGATGTAGTCCACGTCATAGTCCTGCATGAGCTGTCCGACCAGTTGGCGATCGCCAATGTCGCCGCGGACAAAGGTGACATTGCTACGCTCAATCTCGTCCTTGATAGAAGCGAGATTGCCGGCATAGGTGAGCGCGTCGAGGATGACAATTTCGATGTTCTCACCATACTTGCCCAGGATATATTTCACAAAGTTGGAGCCGATAAAACCAGCGGCGCCGGTGACGAGATAAGTCTTCATATCGATTTCGGTTACTGTTATACGGCAAAGTTAGCAAAAAAGCCGCACATGGGACTGGAATTCACGATTTTTTGCAAAATTCATTGACGAATAGGAAAAATTTGATACTTTTGTGAATCAAAACCAATGCTAAAAACATTTATAAAACATAATGCAATGAAAAAAATTACACTACTCATCACATTGATGCTGCTGGCAATGGCCGCAGTGGCACAGGGCACCATCAACTATGGCTGCTACGACGGTTCACAGGCCACCAAGGCCTGGGGCACCAGCAAGGGCGACCTGCAGTATGACATCGCCATCCACCTCAACGACCCCGCCCTGGTGGGCAAGCAGGTCTCGGCCGTGATTGTCCCCATCCAGGTGACCTACACCATCACGAACTGGTCGGTGTGGCTGACCAAGGAGCTCAAGGTCGAGAACAAGCAAAACGTGCCCGACATCTGCTCGGTGCCCTTTGAACCCACCATTGAGCAGGGCGAAATGGTCATCCAGCTACCCGAACCCTACACCATCACCGAGGAAGGCGTGTTCGTGGGCTTCTCCTTCACCTGCGGCTCGCTCAATGCCAGCACCATCAACCCCACCGTGGTGATGGAAAACTACGACCCCGAGATGATGTACCTGCACACCAACAAGTCCTACGGGCAGTGGAAGAGCCGCAACCCGGGCTTTGGCGTATCGACCACGATGCGTGCCGTGCTCACCGGCGTTGACGGCGACGCCGCCGCATTGGGCACCGCCCACGCCAACAACGGGCGTCTGGGGGCTCCCACCGCCTGCACCTTCGAGGTCCTGAACCACGGCAGCAACGGCGTGAGCAACATTGACTACAGCTACAGCATCAACGGCATCGACGGCACGGGCCACGCCAATGTCGCCATTGGCGCCCACTACAACAAAGCCGCCAGCGTCGGCATGCAGATTCCCGCGCTCGGCGAGGCCGGCACCCACACCCTGTCCATCACGCTGGACAAGGTGAACGGCGTGGACAACCCCGACAAGAACACCATCGAGGTACCCGTCACCATCTTTGAGCACCTGTTCCCGCGCAATGTGCTCATCGAGGAGTTCACAACCGAAAAATGCCCCAACTGCCCGCCCATGGCAGCCACCTTCAAGCGCATGCTTGAGGGCAATCCCGACATTGCCGCCCAGGTATCCGTCATCTGCCGCCACGCCGGCTACTACACCGACAGCTGGACCAATGCCGCCGACAAAGCCTTCACATGGTTCTATAACGACAACGGCGCCACCTATGCTCCTGCGTTCATGTTCGACCGCGTCCCCTACGACATCGGTTCCAACTCGGGCAAGCCCACCCCCTGTGTATTCCCCTCGGGCGTGAACGGATTCCTCGAGTACATCAACGACCGCCTGAACGCACCGGCCTATAGCGGTCTGGATATGAGCGCCGAGTACAACGAAGACGGCACGCTGCTCACCGTCACCGTGACCAGCATGCGCGACCCCCAATTCAACGAGGAGGCCCGCCTTGTCGTCACCCTCACCGAGGACGAAATCAAGGCCATCAGCCAGTCGGGCGCCAGCAACTACATCCACGAGCACCTGGTGCGCGCCTACAGCAGCGTCTGGGGCGACGTTGTGGAGTGGAACGAGGACAACACCGAGACCAGGACCTACACCTTTGACATCGACCCCACATGGAAGAAAGACGACCTCAAGGTGGTGGCCTACCTGAGCAAGTACAACAGCAGCGACCCCGCCGACTGCGAGGTCTTCAACTCGCTCACCATCAATGCACCCGCCAGCGAGCCCGCCACGGGTGACGTGAACGGCGACAACGAGGTCAACATTGCCGACGTCAACGCCGTCATCGACATGATCTTGGGCGGTGCCAGCACCCCGCAGGGCGACGTGAACGGCGACGGCGAGGTCAACATTGCCGACGTCAATGCCGTCATCGACATCATCCTCAAGTAACATCCCGTTATCCCATACCGTACAGTCCGGGCGGCCTCGACATCGGGGGCCGCCCGGATTGGTTATCACAGCAGTGCTATTTAAGTTTTGCGGCCAATCATAAAATAGCTGCGGGGGCGCACTGCGATAGTGCGCCCCCGCATGGTGATGGATACAGTTTCTTAACTAAATTCTTTCCACCTATAATAAAAGCATGTATCAGTTGCTAAAGCACTCGCCGATCGTCGGCGAATCATCACAGCGGATTGTTCTCGGCAAAGATGGCCATGCGCTCGTCAAGGATGTCATACTGGTGGTCCTTGATGAACGAGGTGCACACGCGCAGTCCCTGCTGATAGGAGCCGGTGGTGGCGAGGCAGATGGCACTCACGCCGTAGTACAACAGTTCACGCGCCAGCTCGCCGCTGGTCATGTTGCCGTAGCCGATGGTGAAATAGAAGCCGTCGGCGATGGGCTTGTCCATGTCCATGCTGTAAACCACATGGAAGTTGTGGCAGGTGAAGATTTCCTTCAACTTGCGGGCGCGCTCGCCATAGACGAGGACCTCATCGCGGAAGCGGTAGTCGCCCTTGACGGCGGCGTCCATGATGGCCGCGAGGGCATACTGGGCGCTGTGGCTCGTGCCTGACGACAGGGCATAGAGCGTGCGGGTGATGAACACCTTGCCAAAGGGCAGGCCGTCGTAGCGCGCCGACAGGTCGGGATAGTGGCGGTTGAAGACAGCCGGGCTGATGCATGTCATGGCAATGCGCTCGCCGGCATAGGAGAACGCCTTGCTGCCGCTGATGTGCATTACATAGTTGTCGGTATATTTGGCCACGGTGGGCTGGAACGGCGCCTCGTAGGGCTTGCTCAGGTCCACGCGGAAGTCCATGGCAAAGTATGCCAGGTCCTCGAGTACGATGAAGTCATACTTGGTGGCCAGTTCGCCGATGTCGCGCAGTTCGTCGTCGGTCAGGCAGATCCACGCGGGATTGTTGGGGTTGCTGTAGATGAGGCAGCAGATGTCACCCTTGGACAGGTATTCCTCCAGCTTGGCACGCAGCTTGGGGCCGCGGAACTCGTAGATGTCGAATGTCTCGTAGGGCACGCCCTGGATCTCGAGCTGGAGCTTCTGCACGGGGAAACCGGGGTCAATGAACAAGGCCTTGTTCTTCTTCTTGTCGCTCTGTGTGATGGTGAGCAGTGAGGCAAAGGTGCCCTGCATTGAGCCAACGGTGGGGATGCAGCACTCGGGGGGCACGTCCACGTCGATAAACGCCTTGATGAAGCGTGAGGTCGCATCCTTGATCATCGGCTCGCCGGGGAGCGCAGGATAGAGGCGGGCGCAACCGTCCTGGAGGGCCTTGATTTGCGCGTCAACGCCGATTTGGGCAGCGGGCAGGCCGGGGATACCCATCTCCATCTTGATGAACTCCTGGCCCGACTCGCGCTCGGCACGCTCGCCGATAGCCTTCACCTCGCGGATGGTGGCGTTGGCATAGTCCTGTATTCCATACTCTTCAATCGCGCGGTCGATAACCTCGCGGGCAATGGGGGTGGGCTTCATCGCTGAGCCTCCTTTCCAATGGCCAGAGCCTTGAGGTTGGCGTCAACCACAGCGTCGCCCTTGCGTCCAAAGACGCGGCGGATGGCGTTCTCCAGCTTGTCATACTCGATGTTGAGCGCCTTTTGGGCAGCGCCGAGCAGAATCACGTTGGCCGAACGGGGGATGCCGTTGTCCTGCGCCAGCTGCTCGATGTCGATGACGATGACATTCTTGACCTTGTTCAGTCCAGCCATCACCTTGTCCATGTCGGGATAGTTGGGGATGTTGACAAAAGGCTTGCTCGAGGTGATGATCCAGCCTTCCTTGCTGAGGTAAGGCAGATAACGCAGTGCCTCCATGGGTTCCATCGAGATGATAACGTCGCACGAGCCGGCGGCAATCAAGTCGCTGTTGATGGGTTCGCTGCTGATGCGCAGGTTGCTCTGCACGTCACCGCCGCGCTGCGACATGCCGTGTACCTCGGCCTGCTTGATGTAAAGGTTCTCGTGCATGGCTGCCTCGCCAATAACTGTTGCGATGGAGAGGATGCCTTGTCCTCCCACGCCGCACAAAATGATATCGGTCTTCATGATTATTTCTTAGCCTCCTGTGCTTTCTTTTGTTTGAGATGACGTTGTAATGTTTGCATGCACTCGCGGCGCGGGATAATCACGCTGGTGCCGCGGTACTCAATCTCGTCGCGCAAGATTTGGGTAATTTCGGGCATGTTCTTGGGCAGGGGAACGACAACCCTGAGGTGCTCGTCGGCGAGTCCCAGTCCGCGGCAGATGGCCTCAAACTTGTTGGTGCCTGCCGAGTCTTGTCCGCCGGTCATGCCGGTGGTGAGGTTGTCGCTGATGATAACGGTGATGTTGGCATTCTCGTTGATGGCATCGAGCAGTCCCGTCATGCCCGAGTGGGTGAAGGTGGAGTCGCCGATGATGGCCACTGCGGGCCACTGGCCTGCATCGCTGGCACCCTTGGCCATGGTGATGCTGGCACCCATGTCAACACACGAGTGGATGGCCTTGAACGGGGGCATAAAGCCCAGGGTGTAGCAACCGATGTCGCCAAACACGCGGGCGTTGGGATAATCCCTGAGCACCTCGTTGAGGGCGGTGTAAACGTCGCGGTGGCCGCAGCCCTGGCACAATGCGGGGGGACGCGGAGCGACATCCTCGCAACTGTCATAGCCCTCGCACACCTCCACGCCCAGGGCGCGCTTGAGGCAGTCGGGGCTGAGCTCGCCGGTGCGGGGCAGCTCGCCGGTGAGGCGGCCCTTGATCTCGCAGTTGCCGGGCATCACGCCGCGCACCACGTCCTCGACAAAGGGCTGTCCCTCCTCGGCGATGAGCACCGAGTCACACTCGGCAGTCATGCGGCGGATGAGGTCCTTGGGCATGGGATACTGGCTGATTTTCAGCACGGGATAGGGGCAACCGTCGGGGAAGCACTCCATCAGGTAGTTGTAGGCAATGCCCGTGGCGATGACACCCACCGAGTGGTCCTTGCCGTCAACATACTTGTTGTACTGGCTCTCGCAGGCGCGGCGCTCGAGGTCGTCCTGCTGGGCGGTAACGGTAATGTTGCGCTTGCGGGCGTTGCCGGGGAGCAGCACCCAGTGGCTGGACTGCGCGTCATAGTTGAGCTCGTTCATCTCGCGGGGAGTGTCCTTGACCTCGACAACGGCACGGCTGTGGGCCATGCGGGTGGTCACGCGCATCAGCACGGGGAGACACACCTCCTCGCTCAGCGCAAACGCCATGTCCATCATGTCGTAGGCCTCCTGCTGGGTGCTCGGCTCCAGCGTGGGAATGAGCGCGAACTTGCCGTAGAAGCGGCTGTCCTGCTCGTCCTGCGACGAGTGCATCGAGGGGTCGTCGGCCACGAGGACCACCAGACCGCCGTTGACGCCCGTCATGCCGGAGTTGACAAACGGGTCGGCGCACACGTTGAGGCCCACATGCTTCATGCACACGAGGGCGCGCTTGCCCATAAAGGACATGCCCAGCGCGGCTTCCATGGCCGTCTTTTCGTTAGTTGACCAGCGGCGGTGAACATTGCGCTCGGCCGCTAATTTAGAATTCTGGATGTACTCCGTAATCTCGGTTGAGGGAGTACCGGGATAGGCATACACGCCGCTCAGACCCGCATCGAGCGCGCCTTGGGCGATGGCCTCGTCACCTAAGAGTAACTTTCTCATTATTATATGCTTTAAATAGTATTTTTTAGAATTACGCGTGGTATTACAGTTAATTGAGTGGGACAAAGTTACGCAAAATTCTGCATCGGGCAAAATATTTCGCCGTTTTAACCTTATTAAATAAGCCCCCCTGCCTGCGCCTCATGCATCAAGGCCCTGCAACGCAGATTGTTGCAGGGCCTTGACGGGTATGGGACAACGCGGCGCCATGCCGCTGCATTGCGGGTTACAGGACAGCCTTGTCGTCGCAGGTGGCGATGACCTCGCTGCGAGGCTCGTCGGCAGGGACGGGCTTGGCGGGAGCCTCATTCATGCTGGCCTCGGCGGGCTGTGCGGTGGCAGCCACCGGCTCGGAGGGCTGGAATTTGCCGTCCTTGTTGACGGCGGCGGGGGCGGCCAAGCCCACAGCCCACTTGCTGCTCAGCAGGTAGTCGATGAGTGCGCTCAGGTCGCTCACGTCAACCATGCCGTTGTTGTCGCAGTCGGCATTGGCCAAATTGACACCGGCAGCATTGCCGCTCAGCAGATAGTCAATCAGGACGCTCACATCGCTCACGTCAACGATGCCGTCGCCGTTCACATCGCCGCGGACGACGCTTGTGCCAGGCAGAACGATGACGGTGCCCAGATAGCGGGAACCGTTGGCATTGCACACCCAGCCATAGACCTCGCCGGTTTCCTCGCCGGTCTTCCAGAAACCGCCTGCGGGCTGCGAGATGTAGCAGTCGGTGAGCGTGAGGTTGTCAACCCAACTGAACTGGTAGAAGGCGGTGCTGGTATTAAACTTGGCATTCACGTTCTCGAGGATGAGGTTGGATTCATCGGCATAGTTATAGACAGGCGAGTTGCCATTGCCGTCAAGGTTGTAGGAAGCGTCGGCGAGTGTTAATGTGCGCGCGCCAGTGCCGTCATAGTACACGTGTATGCAGTGGTCGGTGGTGTTTATACTCAGCGAGTTGTTCTCAAGCGTCCAGTCATATCCCTCCACGTTCAGGTTGGCGTCCATGCACACGATGCCGCGGTAGAACTTCTTGTTGCTGGTGCCGATGACATTGGCATTGCCCTCGAAGTAAACCTTAGCATTCTTGCCGTTATTAAAGCTGATGCCGGCGTCAAGATATCCGCCCTCGCTGGACAAGGTGGCGTCTTGCAGCAAGATGCGGTTGGTCTCGGGATTGTAGGACACATTGCCGCTGATGCCGGGGCCGGTGATGCGGTTGGCGTTAGCATTGGTGACCGCGATGCCGCACACGCTCACGCCATAGTCGATGAGTGGTTCATCGGTGGTGATGTGCAAGAATTTCTTCCAGTAATTCGCTTCCTTGTAGGCGGTGAGCGACGCTTGGGTGGGCACATGCAGCGTGGCGCGCTCCTGGTCGGCATAGTAGAATGTGAGGCTGGGAACTGCGGCAGGAGCGGGATTGTTGACATACAGGTCGGTGAGGCTGAGCATATAGTAAAGGGCATATTTGCCGTAACTGGTCACGCTGGCGGGCAGGGTGAGCTGCTTGATGTTGCTGGTCCAAAAGGCGTCGTGGCCCAGTTTGCTGAGCTTGTCACAGTTGGTGAAGCTGATGCTCTGGATAGTTGCCGACGAGTTGTAGAAGCAGCTGTCGCCAATCTCGGTGATGAGGTAGCGCTTGCCGCTGCTGCACATGTAGTCCTGCTCATACAGCGCGGGCGAGAACCCTGACGATGTGGTGGTCATGATGTTGGGGTGGAACACATACTTGGCCGTGCCGGCATAGGTGGTGCCATCGTAGGTCACGGGAGTGGTGCTGGTGATGGTCATGTGGTAGAGCGACGTGGCATTGTAGCCGCCAGTGCCGTAGTTGTAGTCATAGGCACCGGCGTCCAGCTGCAGGTTTTTCCAGCCACTGGCGGCAACGTACTGGTCCACCTTGCCCACAGGGCAATAGGCGTTGCACGTCGAGGGCACGTTGGCAAACACCATCGAGGGAGCCGTGGCCATGTTGCAGTACAGTGTCTTGAGCGAGGTGCAGTAGTTAAACGCGCTGGCGGCCACCGAGGTCACCGACGACGGGATGAGCACCGTGGTCAGTGCACTGTTGTTGGCAAAAGCGCTATTGCCGATGGTGGTCAGGCCGTAGGGCAGGATGACCTGCGGCAGCGAGGTGTAGTTGAAAGCCCCTTCGCCCACAGCAGTTATCCAGTGCGGGAAACTGAAGGAGGCCAGCTTGTCGCAGCTCGAGAATGTGCGTGTGGGTATCGTCGTCATGCTGGAGTTCCACACCACGCTCTCCAGCTTGTCGCAGTCATGGAACACGCCCGTGGACATCGAGGTCACCCCGCTGGGGATGGTGACGCTGGTGAGGCCGTCGCAGTCCTCAAAGGCATACTGGTAGATGGTGGTCACCGAGGCGGGGATGGTGATGGACGTGAGCGACGTGCATCCATAGAATGCCCAGGCGCTGATGATGGTGTTGGGCAGCGTGACACTGGTGAGGCCGGTGCAGTCATAGAACGCCGAGTTGCCCACGGCAGTGCACGTGTAGGTAACGCCGTTGTACTCGGGGTAAGCGGGGATGACCCACATGCCGGAATACTTGGAAGGTCTCGAGGTCACCTCGCACGTCTTGTTGCTCTCGCTCGTGATATAGAAGTTCACATTGTTGTAAGTAAAGGTAACAGCTCCTGCTGTCAATGCCGTGCTCAACAGCAACAACAGCGCGAGCATCGTGAGTCGGAAATTGGTCGTTTTTTTGTTCATAGTGGTTGTAATTTTATGCAATCAGTTAATAATTTTTATCTTGATGCGCAAAATTACTCATTTATTTACCCCAGTTCGGGATAAGATTACTCCCAAATAGAAAGTTGCTTTGAGTG
>R27__coassemble_53_pt1 | contig 102882 bp, 102 predicted proteins | sample R27__metabat2_low_PE_027 | metagenome-assembled genome bin R27
CCCTACGGGAGAGCCGGACAACGCGTCCGGCTCTCCTTTTTTTTGTATATGCGCCGCGCTGCCGCGAGTCGATGGGAGCCTTGCCCTCATTCAACTTCGGCTCTCTTTTTCTTGCGCTGGATCTGGCCACTGGTTGGCTCATAGGAACTCGCATCACGCGGTGCCGCATGAATGCAGATTGGTAGTCTTGCTGGAGTTTTGTGCGTTGCTGTCGGTGATTTCAAGTCATGCTTGTCAACATATTGAATGATAGGGTATTGCGTGAGATATATCTTCTTTGAGACCCTTTGTGACATTGAATCATGTGCTGCCGATTGCAATCGTTTTCAAATATTCGATTCTGAGCGGGTTAAAAAATAGCATTGCCTGACCGATTGGCCAGGCAATGTCATGTTTAAATTTGTATTGCGCTTTACCAGATGGTCACGCGGTCAGCGGGGTCGCGCCACATTTTCATGCCCTGCTGTATATTGAAGGCATTGAAAAACTCCTCGAGATTGCGAATGGCGACATTCACACGGTTAACGCCCAGGCTGTGGGGGTCAACCTTGGTGCGGCGCAGCATCTCCTGCTTGGTGATGTTGTTAGCCCACACGTTGGCATAGCTCAAGAAGAAGCGTTGGTCAGGGGTGAAACCGTCAATCATCTCGTTGCCCTTGCCCTGCTCGGTGTTCTTATAGGCGCTGAATGCTACCCTCAGGCCACCGTGGTCGGCGATGTTCTCGCCCATGGTAAAGGTGCCGTTGGCGTGTACATCATCGGCGATGATAACTGCGTCATATTGCGCTCCCAGCTTGTTGGCCAGTTCCTGAAATTTAGCGGCATCTTCGGCAGTCCACCAGTCCACCATGTTGCCGTTGGCGTCAAAGTTGCGTCCTTGGTCGTCAAAACCGTGGGTCATTTCGTGGCCGATGACTACGCCGATTGCGCCATAGTTGCAGGCTGCGTCTGCCTTGGGGTCGAAGTAGGGCGGCTGCAGGATGGCTGCAGGGAAGCAAATCTCGTTGCTCGAAGGCTCGTAGTAGGCGTTAACCGTCTGCGGCGTCATCCACCAGCGGTCCTTGTCAACGGGTTGGCCAAGTTGTGCATACTCATATTCGGCTGCGAAGCGGCGGGCATTCTCAATATTCTCCCAGTAGGTCAATGCCGGGTCGATGTCGAGCGCGCTATAGTCGCGCCACTTGTCGGGATAGCCGATTTTGACGGTGAAACTGTTGAGTTTAACAAGTGCATTTACCTTGGTCTGCGGGCTCATCCATGTCAGGTTGGCGATGTGCTCACCCAGGGCGCGTTTGAGATTGTCAACCAGTTTCTGCATCTCTTTCTTTGAATCGGCGGGGAAATATTTTTCCACATAGAGTTGGCCGACGGCCTCGCCCAGCAGGGTGTTGGGCACGTCCAGCGCATGTTTCCATCGCGGCATCTTCACTTCCTTGCCCGACAGCGCGCGGCTGTACATATCAAAGTTGGCATCGGCAAATGCATCGCTCATGTAGGGGGATGCTGCGTCAACATACTTGAAAATCAAGTATTCGCGCAGTTCTTCGTCCTTGAGGGTTCTCATCATTGCATTGACTTGGGCAATCGACTTGGGCTGCATGACGCACACCTTGTCAATGCCTTTGATGTTGAGGCCATCGAGGTATTGTGCCCAGTTCATGTCGGGGTATTGGGCCTTGAGTTCGTCAAGGGTTACTACATTATATTGCTTGCTCATGTCGCGCGATTCCTCACGGGTTTGTGCGACATTGGCGAGCGCAGTCTCAATTGCCAGAACGTGCTGGGCGGCTTTCTTTGCAGCGGCTTTCTTGTAGCCGATGAGCTCAAACAAGCGCTGGATGTAGTTGACATAGGCATTGCGGATTCTTGTCGTGTTGGCATCCTTGTCCAGGTAATAGTCCCTGTCGCCCATGCCCATGCCGCCTTGAGCCAGGTAGAACATGTTGTCGTTTGAATTTTTCATATCGGCCATCACTGTCGATTCAAAGAACGGACCGGCAATGCCGTTGTGCATGCGCGCTACCATTGCCATTACTTGGTTGCGCGGCATCTTTTGGATTTCGGCCACTGTTTTGGCCACAGGCTTTGCGCCTTCGTTGTTGAGGCGGGTGCTGTCCATGCCCATTGCATAGAGGTCGCCGACCTTTTGCTTGATGCTTCCGCGCGGGTTGTTGGTGCCCAGCGTGGTGATGATGTCCTTGACCTGGTTGCGGCTGTTCTCGGCCAGTTGGTCAAATGTGCCGAAGCGCGCATACTGCGGGTCGAGGGGATTGGCGAGCATCCAGCCGCCGCAGGCATACTGGTAGAAGTTTTCGCCCGGCGCTGTGTTCGGGTCAAGATTGTTGCGGTCAACGGCTCTCTCGAGGTTGCCGGCAGTCATGCTCATTGCAATAATTGCCATGATTGTTAATGTTAATTTTCTCATTGCGTTTTTTTTGATGTTAATTGTTTTATTGTAAGAATGTTATGTTTTTTGTCTAATGGTTTTAAGTATATTGGTCAGCAGGTGTTCCATTACATCATAGCCTGCTGAACTGGGATGGACGCCATCGATGCCAAGGGCAGGGATTAGGGCACCGTCTTCAGGCCGTGCCATTGCGCTCCAATAGTCAATGTAATGCAGGCCCAGCGCGTTGGCATAGGCTGCGATGCGCTGGTTCAGGTGCTGGATTTTTTCGCTGGCGTCCTTGATGCTGGGCCGCCAGGTAAAGGCGTTGCACGGTAGCACCGATGTGAGGATGACTTTGATGCCGTGGTCCAGCGCAATTTCGGTCATCGTCTTGATATTGTCCATCGTGATGTCCTCGTCATAGGGGCCGTTGTTCTCGGCAATGTCGTTAGTGCCGCAGTTGATGACTACTGCACAGGGGCTGAGGTTGATGACGTCTTGCCTGAACCGCGCGAGCATCTGGCTGGATACCTGACCGCTGATGCCACGGCTAACAATGTTGTTGCTTTCGAAAAAGTCGGGATGTTTTTCGCTCCAGAACTGTGTGATTGAGTTTCCCATCAGCACCACTCGTTGCGGGTCGTTGCCCTTGATGAGCAGTTCAGCGTTCTGCTTGGCGTAGAATGCTTTGTTGGCCCAGTCATGTGGTTCGGCGCCTTGGCCAATGAGCATATTCCATAATATCATGGCTGTTAACAGTATTCGTTTCATGTGCTGTCTGCGGTCTGGATTTTGTGCCAAAGTTACAAAATAAACCTAATACAGCACATGCTGTGAGTAAAAAAGTTGCAATCTGGCCAGAATAAATATTGTCTTGATGCTTTAAGTGTCAATGCCAAAATTTGCTGGTTTAATCAGGGTTGAATCTGGTGTTGCTCTTGCGGAACTGTTGCGGCGGGACGCCGAATTGCTGCTTGAAGGCCTTGGAGAAATGCGACAGATTTTGGAAACAGCATTTGTTGGCAATCATTGTTAACGACATCTCGGTGTCGGCCATCAGGCATTTGGCGTGGTTGAGCCTTACTTGCAGCGCAAATGCTATGGGCGTGAGACCTGTCAGGTTTATAATGCGGGTGCGTAACTGCTTTCGGCTCAGAGATAAATCTATTGACATCTGTTCCAAGTCGATTTTTCCTTGCGCCATTTGGGAGTGAATGTTATCTATGGCCTTGTTGATAAATTCATTGTCGCTGTTGCTTAGGTGCAAGCCAATGTCTCCAGAAGCCTTGTCTGTGTTGTTTTTTACGAACTGCTCTCGCATAGATGCCCTCATCTCAACCAAGTGCAGCGTGAGGTGTTTCACTTCTTCGGGGCTTACGGGTTTGACAAGCAGGGCGTCGGCGCCGGCCTGGATGAACCTCACTCGTTCTTGCTCGCTAGAGTTGCTGGTTGTGGCGACGATGGGAATGTGGCAGAGTGCCTCGTTGGCCCTGACTTGGCGCACAAACTGCGTGCCGTCCATATCGGGCAGGACAGCGGCGGTGATAATGATTTCAGGCAGCAGTCCCTGTGCATTCAGCAGCGCCTCGTGCGCGTCGCGTGCATATCGCAGATTGAACGCGTCAATTAAATGCCGGGTTATAATGAATGCCTCATCCTCATTGTTTCCCACAATAAACGCAATCGGTGCATTGGCCTTGTCTCCGCTATCCTGTTGAAGCCACTTGTCAATGTAGGGCGTTGCATTGCCGTGCTCCTCGACGCTGGCATAGTCAGGCATGAAAGGCAAATCGATGTTGAAAACCGTGCCTTCGCCCGGCTTGCTGCTGAATGATACCGCCCCGCCCATTTCGTCAAGCAGTCGCTTGATTTGGAAGATGTTGATGACGGCTTCGCTGTCAGCCTTGTTGTTTTTGGTTATCTTTCTACTCCTGTGTCCGGGAGTAAAAACATAGGGTTGGTTTTCGATGGGGATGCCGTGCCCGTTGTCCGTTACGCTAAATCTCAAGCGGTCTTTGTTTGGCTTGGGAATCTCAACTGTAATTCTGCCGTGCGGGTCGGTATGGGCAAGCGAGTTGCAGATGAGCAAGTCAACGATGTGCCTGATGTGTTCGGCCGCATAGTTGGCAAACAGGGTCTTTAGCGGTGTCTGGAACTCCAGATTTATTTGGCGCTGGTAGGCCTCTTCGTCGTGGGTCTCAACAATGGACCTGAGAAAATAGACAAAATCTCCCGGCTGCATGGCTGGCGTGGCGCCGGGCTTGACGTCCATCCTGTTGAGCAGGTAGAGCATGGCGCCGCAGTGTTTTGCTATCATTTCTCCGATGTGCTTGTGGTCGTGGCTTTGTTTTTTCTCGTCACACAGGAGAGATTGGCCTGCTTCCATCACGGTCAGCAAGGGTTCACGCAGTTCTTGGGAGAGATATGTGATGAATTTCGACCTGATGTGTTTATTGTTATTCAGCGCCTGTGAAATGCTCACATTCCTGCGCCATACCATAAACAGCGAAATGAGTGTTGCCAGCAGCAGGGCGCCCAATGTCACGCACAGCCAATGGCTGGGCGCGCTATTCTTGCCTTCTTGGGCTTGTCGCTGGCGCTCGCTGTTGTCTTGGGACAAAAGCGCGGTAGCGCGTTTTGCTGCAGTGATTGCTGAATTGAGGTCATTGCATGACAAATAATACTCGGCCATGGTGATGTCCAGTTGGATTTCGCCCTCGTGTTGATTGGCCGATTCTTCGAGATATACCAAGGTGTCCAGCTGTTCTTCGCGGAACAACTCGGCGAAAACCGCGTTGGCATTGACGATGGTCGGGGCGTCCCTGTATGCAGCATACAGCGAGTCTATTTCGCTGGCCGCCGCATTCTGTCGGAACGCAGTGGTCAAAACGAGAATCATGAATGCAGTGCGCACAGCGATTCGTTTGAATACAGGTATTGGCCATGGATTTCTCATCACCCGCAAATTTAGTTATTTTTATTGTACAAGCAAGCATGATTTCGGTAATTTTGTCGGTATTTCCTGCCAGATTTTGTCATGGCACATTTTTTGCTTACTTTTGTGACGAAGCGGATTTTTCCGCACCAATGACAACAAGACAAAAACAAGGCATGGCTAAAGAACATAATCCAGGCACAGGCGCTGCGGTGCGCTCGCGCATAGAGATAGCGGAACCGCATGAGTACAAGGTTGTCTTTTACAACGATGACTTCACGACCATGGACTTTGTCACCGATGTGTTGGTCCAGGTGTTTGGCAAGGCTACCGACGAGGCGGTTGTGCTCATGATGAAGGTGCATCGCGAGGGGTGCGCTGTTGTTGGTGTTTACAGTTATGACGTGGCCATGACCAAGAAGGACATCGCGACAAATCTTGCCCGAAGCAAGGGTTTCCCGTTGAAGATTGTGTGTGAGCCCGCGTGATATCAGCGTCTTGCCAGATCTTATCAATACTAAAACACATATTTTTATATGCCTAATAATCAGATTGAGCTTTCAGAGAATCTCGAGAAGTTGCTTGTTAACGCCAATGCGCTCGCTGCCGTTCAGCGGACGACACTTCTCACGCCCGAGCATGTGCTGCTGGTCGCGCTGAGCGACGACAGTGTGAAATATGCTTTGCGTGACCTGGTGTCAGAGGACGACAGGCATGAGGTCCTTGTCATGCTGCGTGAGCGTCTCGATGGCTTGGAGCATGCTCCCGGCGACGAGGAGGAACCATCGGTCATGTACTCTCACCAGTATCTCCAACTCATGGGTGCGATAGTCCAGAAGTGCGAGACGGCAAGTGTCGGGGTGGCCGATGTGCCTCATTTGATGCACGCCATCATGGAATTGAAGGATTCCTATGCCGCCAATTGCTTGCATGCATTGGTTCCTGATGAAGCCGTTGGCGAGTTTCTTAGGAACTTGACCGACTCTTTCCAAATGGAAGAAGATGACCTTGACTTCGGTGACGACCTTGGCTTCGGTGATGATCTTGACTTTGAGGAGGAAGCGCTTGGCACGCCCCAGGCACAGGATAAGGCTGCCCGCAAGCCGGATTCGGCCAGTTGGAGGGACTATGTGCTCTGCATCAACGACCACATTGCCGACCACAATCCGCTCATTGGGCGAGATGCCGAACTTGACCGCACGATTCAGGTGTTGTGCCGCAAGGACAAGAACAACCCGCTGCACATCGGTGAGCCGGGCGTGGGCAAAACCTCTATTGTCTATGGCCTGGCCAAGCGCATCCAGGACGGCGATGTTCCCGCGTCGCTGCAGGGCTCGCGCATCTATCAACTGGACATGGGCTCGCTCATTGCCGGCACGCAGTTCCGCGGTGACTTCGAAAAACGCCTCAAAACGGTGATGACGGGCATTGCGGGCGAGGCCAACGCCATTCTTTATATCGACGAAATCCATACCATTGTTGGCGCCGGCGCCACGGGCGAGGGCTCGATGGACGCAGGCAACTTGCTCAAGCCCTATCTCGAAGGCGGCAAGGTGCGTTTCATCGGTGCCACGACCTATGAGGAGTTCAACCGTTACATCATGCGCAACAAGGGGCTGATGCGACGCTTCCAGCAGGTCGCTATCGATGAGCCTGGTGTGGAGGAAACGCTGCGCATCGTGCAGATGCTCAAGTCCGCCTACGAGGAGTTCCACAAGGTGCAGTATGACGATGACGCCATCGAGTATGCCGTGACGGGCAGCGCGCGCCACATCACCGACCGCTATTTGCCCGACAAGGCTATTGACCTGATTGACGAGGCGGGCGCCTGGGTGCAGTCCCATTGCCATGAGGGCGAAGAGCGCCGCGTGGACAAGAAACTCATTGCCGACGTGCTGGCGCGTGTTGCCAAGGTGGACGCTTTGACGCTTGACGAGAAAGACAACGACAGACTCGAGTCATTGGAGCCCCGCATCAAGGCCCGGATTTACGGCCAAGACGATGCCGTCAAGCAGGTGGTCGAGGCTGTACAGATGTCTAAGGCAGGCCTTACCGATGAGGCCAAGCCGCTGGCGTCGCTGCTGTTCGTTGGCCCGACGGGCGTCGGCAAGACCGAGGTGGCGCGTGTGCTCGCCGATGAGCTGGGCGTGGAGCTTGTGAGGTTTGACATGAGTGAATATGTCGAGAAACACACCGTGGCCAAACTCATCGGTTCGCCCGCGGGCTATGTGGGATATGAAGACGGCGGCTTGCTCACCGATGCCGTGCGCAAGCACCCCGACTGCGTGCTGCTGCTCGACGAGATAGAGAAGGCCCACGACGATATCTTCAACTTGCTGCTGCAGGTGATGGACTATGGCACGCTGAGCGACAACAAGGGCCGCAAGGCGGTCTTCCGCAACGTGGTGCTCATCATGACCAGCAATGCGGGCGCGCAGTTTGCCCACCAGGCCTCGGTCGGCTTTGCGTCGTCGATGACTGCGGGCAAGGCGATGCTCGCCCAAGTTAAAAAGACGTTCAAGCCCGAGTTTATCAACCGCTTGTCGTCAATCGTGGTGTTCAATGACATGGACCGCGTGATGGCGGGCATGATTCTGGACAAGAAACTGCGAGAACTGCAAGCAATGCTCGACTCCAAGCGCGTGACACTCAAGTTGGGCGCCGCAGCCCGCGAGCAGCTGCTGCAAGAGGGACATTCGCGTGAATATGGCGCGCGCGAGATGGACCGTGTGATTCATGCCCGTCTCAAGTCCCGCCTCGTGCGCGAGATTTTGTTCGGTTCGCTCAAGCAGGGTGGCGATTATGTGATTGATGAGCTTGCGCCTGAACAATAGAGTGGGGGAGATAAGACTATGGTTTTTGAATTAAGTGACGAATTGGTCTTCCCAGACCCGCATTTTGCCGAGGAGGGCGGCTTGCTCTGCTTTGGCGGTGACCTGAGCGAGGAGCGCCTGCTGCTTGCCTACAGTTATGGCATTTTTCCCTGGTTCTCGTTTCGCGACTGGCCTGTTCCCGCATGGTATTGCCCCCATCAGCGCTTTGTCATCTTTCCTGACGAGGTGCACGTGTCGCACTCGATGCGCGCGCTCATGAACAAGGATACCTACACCGTCACGTTTAACCGTGATTTTGATGGCGTGATAGAAGGCTGCAGCAAGGCCGGCGGCCGCTATGACCAAAACGGAGCGTGGCTGGGCGAGGACATGATGGCGGCCTATCAAAACCTCAACCGCAAGGGCTATGCCGCCAGCGTCGAGGTGTGGGACAAGGAGCATAAACTTGTGGGCGGATTGTACGGCGTGGCCATGGGGTCATCGTTTATTGGCGAGAGCATGTTTTCGCTGGCGCCCAGCGCGTCTAAACTGGCGCTCATTTCGCTGGCGCGTTTCATGAAGCGTGTGGGCGGCAAGATGATTGACTGCCAGTTAGAAACTCCCCACCTCAAGTCGATGGGCGGCCGCTTCATTCCCTATGATGAATATCTGGAAATCCTCAATCCGGGCGCGTTGGCAAGACTGCGGGCCGATGTTGCCGACAATCATGGGCAAGGCGTCGGCGAGTGACCATTCATTTTTTGTTTTCAATCATTCGATCAACGGGCTTCAGCAGCCAGTTGGCGAGCATGACGATGCCTGGCAGGGCCGACAGCGCCAGCATGGCGGCAAGTGCTCCGCCCTCGGCTGTGCCAGCGGCCAAGGCAAGACGGCCTGAGTAAGCGCCGGCCGCGGTGGCTATGACGGCAATCCCCAGCGCTGTGAAGTATATCCGTGCTGCGCGCAGGTCGAAGGTTAACCGAAACGCAGGCTTGTGGCGCAGCATCATCACGCCTTGCACGATGACGACGGCCGCCAGCAGCATCACCACTATCCACGATATGCGTGCCATGGTGGTGCATGCGCCGAACAGCACCGCAATGGGCAGCAAACGCTTGACCGATGACAGGCTATCGCTGTCCGTCAGCCAGTTGCGATATTTCTTGTTGCTGTACTCGCTGTTCTGAAGCACTGTCAGGTCAAATCGTAGCATGGCGCACAGGTCAAATAGCGCGGCAATCATCAGGACGATGTATGAAAGCGTTTGCAATGTCATATTTTTGTTGTCGTTTTGTTCACTGCAAAGGTAATGCATTTTTGTTAATCGTGACCATATATATAATGAGTGGTTGCATTTGTATATCTGTTCCTCACGCCACTTGCGGCGCCAGTGCCGCTATCCCATAAATCGGACTTTCCTGCCCTCAACGGCGCAAATGAGTGAATTTTGTAATTAAATGAAGTTAAATAATGTTAAGTTAAGATAAATTTCACAATTATCAAAACCACTGGAAACTATAGGTTTAGACCTAAAATATTGGTATATAATGAATTGAATTTTACATTATATATAAAATAGGGACGAAAACATTTGGCAGTTAGAGAATTAGTTTGTAACTTTGCAACGCTTTTTGCGCCGATTAGTGCCAAAATCACCACATAACCGCTTGACGGTGTGGGGGTTTGTGGCCCTTTTGAAGTGCAAGGGCAAACTGAAAAATATTAGTCAAATTAATTAAAAACAAAAGTACAACTAAGATGCCTACTATTCAGCAATTAGTAAGAAAAGGCCGCACTTCGCTGGAATCTGCCAGCAAATCGCCCGCTCTGGACGCATGTCCCCAGCGCCGCGGTGTCTGCGTTCGTGTTTACACGACCACGCCTAAAAAGCCTAATTCGGCAATGCGTAAGGTGGCGCGTGTGCGCTTGACCAACGGCAAGGAGGTTAACTCCTACATTCCCGGTGAAGGCCACAACCTGCAGGAGCACTCGATCGTCATGGTACGCGGTGGACGCGTGAAGGACCTTCCCGGTGTTCGCTACCACATCGTTCGCGGAACCCTTGACACCGCCGGTGTTGAAGGCCGCACCCAGCGCCGCAGCAAGTACGGTGCCAAGCGTCCCAAGAAGAAAAAATAAGACTTGAGACCATTCAGGCCCTAACTTACTAACAAACAATTCAAAAAATTAATTTCAAACTTAGTTTTCAGTTTTGTTGGATTGATTCATTTGGTTGAGTAAACGAGCCGCAGAGGCGGCCGTTGAAGAACAAAGCAAAAAACAACCAAGCAGACTTAAAACTACAACTGTGTTTAAGAAAAATGAGAAAGGCTAAGCCAAAAAAGAGGATCATCCTTCCCGATCCCAAGTTCGGTGACGTTCGCGTAACGAAGTTCGTCAACCACCTCATGTATGATGGTAAGAAGAACACATCTTACCGCATCTTCTACAGCGCCCTGGAACTCGTGGGCCAGAAGATGGCCAGTGAAGAAAAGACTCCGCTCGAGATTTGGAAACTGGCTCTGGAGAGAATCACTCCTCAAGTCGAGGTTAAGTCCCGCCGTGTCGGCGGTGCCACCTTCCAGGTGCCTACCGAGATTCGCCCCGACCGCAAGGAGTCGGTGTCGATGAAGAACCTTATCCTGTTTGCCCGCAAGCGCGGCGGCAAGACCATGGCCGACAAGCTGGCAGCAGAGATCATGGACGCTTACAACGAGCAGGGCGGCGCTTTCAAGCGCAAGGAGGACATGCACCGCATGGCCGAGGCAAACCGTGCATTTGCTCACTTCAGATTCTGATTTAGCGACGACGTGAACTAAGGCAATGGCTTCGGACGCACAGCTGAAATATACACGCAACATCGGCATCATGGCACACATCGATGCCGGCAAGACCACCACATCGGAGCGTATCTTGTACTACACGGGCCTCACCCACAAGATTGGCGAGGTTCATGAGGGCACCGCTACCATGGACTGGATGGAACAGGAGCAGGAGAGGGGCATCACCATCACCAGCGCCGCTACCACCACGTTCTGGAACTACGGCGGTGACAAGTTCAAGATCAACCTTATCGACACTCCGGGGCACGTTGACTTCACCGTCGAGGTGGAGCGTTCCCTGCGCGTGCTGGATGGCGCTGTCGCCACCTTCTGCGCAGTGGGAGGCGTTGAGCCCCAGAGCGAGACCGTGTGGCGTCAGGCCGACAAGTATGAGGTGCCCCGCATCGCTTATGTGAACAAGATGGACCGTGTCGGCTGTAACTACCTTGACGTGGTGCGTCAAATCCGCGAGGTGCTGGGTGCCAACCCGTGTCCCGTTCAGCTGCCCATCGGAGCCGAGGAGAATTTCAAGGGCGTTATTGACCTGATCACGATGAAGGCCCTGTACTGGCATGACGAGACGCTCGGTGCCGAGTACGAGGTGAGTGACGTCCCCGCCGACTTGCTCGACGAGGCTCAGGAATACCGCGACAAGATGCTTGAGCAGGTCGCCGAGTTTAACGACGATTTCATGGTCAAGTATTTTGACAATCCCGACTCGATTTCCGAGCAGGAAATCAGGGACGCCCTGCGTCAGGCCACCCTCGCGCGCAACATCATTCCCGTGCTGTGCGGCAGCTCGTTCAAGAACAAGGGTGTTCAGCCGCTGCTCGACGCCGTGTGCGCCTACCTGCCCAGTCCCGAGGACGCAGGCGAGGTCAAGGGCCATGCCGCCGATGATGCCGATGAGGTGATTGCCCGCAAGCCCCTGTCCAGCGAGCCCCTGTGTGCGCTGGTGTTCAAGATTGCCACCGACCCCTACATGGGCCGCCTGGTGTTCTTCCGCGTTTACTCGGGCCAGGTCGTGGCCGGTAGCCAGGTGTTCAACGTGCGCACCGGCCGCAAGGAGCGCCTTACCCGCCTGTTCCAGATGCACAGCAACCGCCAGAATCCCATGGAGGTGATTGGTTGCGGCGACATCGGCGCAGCGGTGGGTTTCAAGGACGTCCGCACCGGCGACACGCTGACCGCCCAGGATGCTCCCATCGTGCTTGAGGCCATGGACTTCCCCGATCCCGTTATCGGTATCGCCGTTGAGCCCAAGACTCAGAACGACCTCGACCGCATGGCGGTGGGCCTGGCAAAGCTTGCCGACGAGGACCCCACTTTCCAGGTCGAGTCCAACGAGGAGACCGGTCAGACCATCATCCGCGGCATGGGTGAGTTACACCTCGACATCATTCTCGACCGTCTGCGCCGTGAGTTCAATGTTGCCTGCAACCAGGGACGTCCCCAAGTGTCCTATAAGGAGGCTATCTCGCAGTCTGCCACCGTCCGCGAGGTGTTCAAGAAGCAGACCGGCGGCCGCGGCAAGTTTGCCGACATCGAGTGCCGCGTCGAGCCTGTTGACGCCGACTTTGACGGTGAACTCCAGTTTGTTGACGAGGTGAAGGGCGGCAACATCCCCCGCCAGTACATCCCCGCCATCGAGAAGGGCTTCAAGTCCGCGATGCGCAGCGGCATCCTGGCAGGATTCCCCGTCCGCGGCCTCAAGGTGACTGTACTTGACGGTTCTTCCCACTCGGTTGACAGTGACGAGTTGAGCTTCGAGCTCTGCGCCATGGAGTGCTACCGCAGCGCTTGCCGCAAGGCTGCTCCCGTGCTGCTCGAGCCGATGATGAAGCTCGAGGTTGTCACTCCCGAGGAGAACATGGGCGACGTTATCGCCGACCTGAACAAGCGCCGCGCCCAAGTCGAGGGCATGGAGAGCGCCCGCAGTGGAGCCCGCATCGTCAAAGCATGCACCCCGCTGGCCGAGATGTTCGGATATGTCACAGCACTGCGCAACATCACCAGCGGCCGCGCAACGAGCACGATGTCGTTCTCGCACTATGCCCAGGTCGCTAAGCCCATAGCCGTCAAGGTGCTGAATGAATGTATGGGTCACGTCGAATATTTACAATAATAATACAATTCACATTATTAATAATATGAGCCAGAAGATTAGAATTAAATTGAAAAGCTACGATCACAACTTGGTTGACAAGTCGGCCGAGAAGATCGTGCGCACAGTAAAGAGCACTGGCGCCGTGGTTAGCGGTCCTATTCCCCTGCCCACCCACAAGCGCATCTTTACCGTGAACCGTTCGACTTTTGTCAACAAGAAGTCCCGCGAACAGTTCCAGTTGGCTTCTTTCAAGCGCCTCATCGACATCTACAGCTCGACGGCCAAGACCGTTGACGCACTGATGAAGCTTGAGTTGCCCAGCGGTGTTGAAGTGGAGATCAAAGTGTAGTACAAAACGTTTGAACAAGAGAATTAACAGCATTAACAAACAGTAATTTAAATTTCAAGAGAAATGCCAGGATTATTAGGAAAGAAAATCGGAATGACATCCGTTTTCAGTGCCGACGGCAAGAACGTGCCGTGCACTGTTATCGAAGTAGGTCCTTGCGTTGTCACTCAAGTCAAGACTGTTGAGAAGGACGGTTACGAGGCTTTGCAGCTGGGCTTTGTCGAGAAAAAGGACAAGCACACCACCAAGCCCATGGCCGGCCACTTCAAGAAGGCAGGAGTGAAGCCGCAAAGATTCTTGGCCGAGTTCAAAGGATTTGATGGAGAGCACAAGGCCGGTGACGAGTTCACCGTCGAGATGCTCAATGACGTTGAATTTGTTGATGTTATCGGCACAACCAAGGGTAAGGGTTTCCAGGGCGTTGTGAAGCGTCACGGCTTTGGAGGCGTTGGCCAGGCTACTCACGGCCAGGACGACCGTCAGCGCGCTCCCGGTGCCATCGGTGCCTGCTCCTACCCCGCACAGGTGTTCAAGGGCATGCGCATGGCCGGCCAGATGGGCAACGTGCGCTGCACCGCTCAAAACCTGCAAGTGATTAAAGTATTGCCCGAGAACAATCTTCTCATGGTAAAAGGCTCAGTACCGGGCAGCAAAGGTTCAATCGTAATTATCGAAATGTAATAATGGAACTCTCAGTATATAACATCAAGGGTGAGGACACCGGCCGCAAGGTGACCCTTAACGATGAGATTTTCGCCATCGCCGAGCCTAACGAGCATGTCGTTTATCTCGATGTTAAGCAATTCCTGGCTAACAAGCGTCAGGGAACCCACAAGGCTAAAGAGAGAAGTGAAATTGCCGGTTCGACCAAGAAGCTCGGTCGTCAGAAAGGTGGCGGCGGTGCTCGTCACGGCGACATCAAGTCTCCGCTGTTCCATGGTGGCGGCCGCGTCTTTGGACCCCGTCCCCGCAACTATGGCTTTAAGCTCAACAAGAAAATGAAGGCCCTGGCTCGCCGCTCGGCGCTGACCTACAAGGCCCAGAACAACCAGATTATGGTCATCGAGGACTTCAACTTCGACGCCCCCAAGACCAAGGAGTTTGTCAACATCACCCGCAACCTCAAGCTCGAGGGACAGAAGGTGCTGCTCGTGCTCAACGACCAGAAGCCCAATGTCTATCTGTCGCTGCGCAACGTGCCCACCGCAAGCGTGGTTACCGCATGTGACATCAACACCTACCGTGTGCTCGACAACCGCATGATCCTCGTTACCGAGGGCTCGGTAGAGGCGCTCAACAACTTAAAGTAAAAAGGAGGATAAACAATGGATAACATTCAGATCATTCCCGTTGTAACCGAGAAGGCCAACGCCATCACCGAGAAGGGCAACCGTTACACTTTCAAGGTATCCCCCGATGCCAACAAGTTCCAGATCAAGGACGCCGTCGAGAAGCTCTATGACGTCAAGGTCGTTGGTGTCAGCACCATGAACTATGACGGCAAGAACAAGCAGCGCTATACCAAGAGCGGCATCATCAAAGGCAAAACCGTCGCCTTCAAGAAGGCCGTCGTGACTATTGCCGAAGGACAGACGATTGATTTTTATAGTAATTTGTAATATAAAATGGCAGTAAGAAAATTGAAGCCCACAACACCGGGGCAAAGACACAAGATTATTGGTGTATTTGACGACATTACAAAGCGTACACCAGAAAAGTCTCTTACGGTCGGTAAGCGTTCCACCGGCGGTCGCAACAACGAGGGTCACCTCACCGCCCGCTATCGTGGAGGCGGTCACAGGCGCAAGCTCCGCCTGATCGACTTTAAGAGGAACAAAGACGGTGTGCCGGCAGTAGTAAAAGCCATCGAGTACGATCCCAACCGTTCGGCTCGCATCGCGTTGCTCTACTACGCAGACGGCTACAAAGCTTACATCATCGCCCCCAATGGACTCCAGGTGGGTGCGACGATCGAGAGCGGTGAGAACGTGGCCCCCGAAGTGGGAAACGCGCTTCCACTAAGCAAGATTCCTGTTGGTACTTTAATTCACAACATCGAATTGCGTCCCGGACAGGGTGCCTCGATGGCACGCGCAGCCGGCACCTTCGCTCAGCTCACCAGCCGCGAGGGCAACTACGCAATTATCAAATTACCTTCGGGCGAGACGCGCAAGGTGCTTGCATCCTGCAAGGCTACCGTTGGTGTAGTGGGCAACAGTGACCACGCCCTCGAGCAGTCCGGTAAGGCTGGACGCTCGCGCTGGCTGGGCCGCCGTCCGCACAACCGCGGTGTTGTTATGAACCCCGTTGACCACCCCATGGGTGGTGGTGAAGGCCGCCAGAGCGGTGGTCATCCCCGCAACCGCAACGGTCTGTATGCAAAGGGCTTGAAGACCCGTGCTCCGAAGAAGCAGTCCTCGAAGTACATCATTGAAAGAAGAAAGAAGTAATTTGATTAAATTCGATTAATTATGAGTCGTTCACTTAAAAAAGGCCCTTACATCAGCGTGAAACTGGAAAAGAAGGTCGACGCCATGAACGAGAGTGGCAAGAAGAGTGTGATCAAGACCTGGTCGCGCGCATCGATGATCGCTCCCGAGTTTGTGGGACACACCTTCGCCGTTCACAATGGCAACAAGTTTATTCCCGTCTATGTTACCGAGAACATGGTAGGTCACAAGCTCGGCGAGTTCGCTCCGACGCGCACCTTCCGTGGCCACAGCGGCAACAACAAGAAATAATGGGCCCGGGATTATTTAACGTTTTAGAACAAAAAAGAATTAAATACAATGGGTAAAAGAAAAAGAGAATCTGCAAACTTGAAGAAGGAAGCGCGCAAGAACGAGTCCTTCGCAAAGTTGCGCAACATTCCCAGCTCGCCCCGCAAGATGCGCCTCGTCGCCGACATGGTTCGCGGCCAGGAAGTCTTCAAGGCACTTGGTCTCCTGCATTTCTCTAACAAGCAGGCTGCTGCCGACGTTGAGAAGCTCCTCAAGTCGGCCATCGCCAACTGGGAACAGAAGAATGACAAGAAGGCCGAGAGCGGCGAGCTCTACATCAAGACCATCATGGTCGACGCAGCTCCTATGCTCAAGCGCCTGCGCCCGGCTCCTCAGGGCCGCGGCTACCGCATCCGCAAACGTTCCAACCACGTGACTCTGTTCGTGGACACTATTAACAAAGACAATAAAGACGCATAAACGAAATGGGACAGAAAGTAAATCCAATCAGCAATCGTTTGGGCATCATCCGCGGTTGGGACTCCAACTGGTTTGGTGGTGCTAACTACGGAGATACCCTTGTCGAGGACGACAAGATCCGCAAGTATCTCAACGAGCGTCTGGCCAAGGCTAGTGTAGCACGCATTGTCATCGAGCGCACCCTCAAGCTTGTCACCATCACCATCTGCACCGCACGCCCCGGTATCATCATCGGCAAGGCTGGCGCCGATGTCGAGGCCCTCAAGCAAGAGCTCATCAAGCTCACCGGCAAGGACGTTCAGATCAACATCCACGAGGTTAAGCGCCCCGAGCTCGACGCACAGCTCGTTGCTGCCAACATTGCCCACCAGATTGAGGGCAAGGTCGCTTATCGCCGTGCAGTCAAGATGGCTATCCAGAACACCATGCGCATGGGTGCCGAGGGCATCAAGGTGCAGGTCAAGGGCCGTCTGAACGGTGCCGAGATGCGCCGCAGCGAGATGTTCAAGGAAGGACGCACCCCGTTGCACACCCTCCGTGCCGACATCGACTACGCTCTCGTTCCCGCCCTGACCAAGGTGGGCCTCATCGGCGTCAAGGTTTGGATCTGCCGTGGCGAAGTCTATGGCAAGAAGGACCTGGCTCCCAACTTTGCCAACAACGCCAACGAGCGCCGCGGCGGTGACCGTCGTGATCGCGGTGATCGCGGCGAGCGTCGCGGTTTCCGTGGTGGCAAGAGAAACAACAATCGTTAAACCCAGTTACAACCAGCAATTGAAGTGTAACTTTAAAAAACGAAACTAAAAATGTTACAACCTAAGAGATTAAGATACCGCCGTCCCAGTGACGGGCATCCTCGCCAATATGCCAAGCGCGGCACCCAGCTCGCCTTTGGTTCCTTCGGAATCAAAACCCTCGAGAGCAAGTGGATCACCGCTCGCCAAATCGAGGCCGCCCGTGTCGCCGTGACGCGTTACATGCAGCGCCAGGGTCAGATCTGGCTGCGCATTTTCCCCGACAAGCCCTACACCCGCAAGCCTGCCGATGTCCGCATGGGTAAAGGTAAAGGTGATGTTGCAGGTTACGTCGCTCCCGTTCATCCCGGACGCATCCTCATCGAGGTCGACGGTGTGAGCTTTGATATCGCCAAGGAAGCACTGCGCCTCGCCGCACAAAAGCTCCCCGTGGCCACCAAGTTTGTCGTTCGTCGCGACTATGATCCCACTCAACTCGTTTAATGCATTGACCAGATTATGAAAAAGGAAAATATCAAGGAATTGACCGATAAGGAACTGCAGGATCGTCTTGAAGCGCTCCAGAAGGAGTATGTACAGGAAAAAATCCAGCACACGATTTCCCCGCTCGATAATCCGGCCAAGATTACGCTTGACAGGAAGACCATCGCGCGCCTGAAGACCGAAATCCGCGAACGTGAACTCAAGAACAAATAATCCCAAGAACTGAAATGGAAGAAAAACGTAATTTAAGAAAAGAGAGAATTGGGGTTGTTTCCAGCAGCAAGGGTGACAAGACCATCACTGTGACCATCAAGTGGAAGGAGAAACACCCAATCTATGGCAAATTTGTCAACAAGACCAAGAAGTACCACGCTCACGACGAGAAGAACGAGTGCAACGTCGGCGACACCGTTCGCCTGATGGAGACCCGTCCCCTCAGCAAGACCAAGAGGTGGAGATTAGTTGAAATCATCGAAAAAGCCAAGTAATTAATTATGATACAGACTGAAAGTAGATTGACAGTTGCCGACAACAGCGGCGCCAAGGAAGTCCTCTGCATCAAGGTGCTGGGCGGCTCGGGACGACGCTATGCTTCGGTGGGTGACATTATCGTGGTCACCGTCAAGAAGGCTATCCCTGCTTCCGAGGTGAAGAAGGGTACCGTTTCCAAGGCTGTCGTTGTGCGTACCAGCAAGGAACTCCGTCGCCAGGACGGTTCCTACATCCGCTTCGACGACAACGCATGTGTATTGCTCACTAACACCGGCGAGCTGCGCGGAACGCGCATCTTCGGCCCTGTAGCACGCGAGCTGCGCGCCACCAACATGAAGATCGTTTCCCTCGCACCCGAGGTTCTTTAATCACAATTTTAAAATAGCAATAATCAATATATGGCTAAGTTAAAAATCAAGAAGGGCGACACCGTCATCGTTCTTGCCGGCGACGACAAGGGCAAGACCGGTCGCGTGCTGAACATCCTGCCCGAGGATTGCAGGGCAATCGTCGAGGGTGTCAACATCGTGTCCAAGAGCACCAAGCCCAATGCCAATGCCCCCCAGGGCGGCATTATCAAGAAGGAAGCCCCCATCCACCTGAGCAACCTGGCCGTCGTTGACCCCAAGTCGGGCCGCGACCCCAAGCCTACCCGCGTGGGCTTCAGGAAGGACGAGAATGGCAAAACTGTTCGTTATTCTAAAAAAACCGGAGAGGAGATCAAGTAACTATGAGTACCACGCTTAAGAAACAATATGACGAGAAGATTGCTCCCGCTTTGATGAAGCAATTCAACTACACCTCCTCGATGCAGATTCCGCGTCTGGTCAAGATCGTCCTCAACGAGGGCCTTGGCGACGCCACCCAGGACAAGAAGATCATTGACACCGCTATCAACGAGCTCACGGCCATCACCGGCCAGAAGGCTGTGCAGACCCTCTCGAAGAAGGATATCTCCAACTTCAAGGTCCGCAAGAAGATGCCCATCGGCGTGCGCGTTACCCTGCGTCGCGACCGCATGTATGAGTTCATGGAGCGTTTCATCCGCATCGCCCTGCCGCGCATCCGCGACTTCAAGGGCGTTAACGGCAAGCTCGACGGCCGCGGCAACTACACCGTGGGCGTTACCGAGCAGATCATCTTCCCCGAGATCAACATCGACAACGTGACCAAGATGACCGGCATGAACATCACCTTTGTCACCACCGCCCAGACCGACGAGGAAGGCTACGCCCTGCTCAAGGAATTCGGAATCCCGTTTAACAACAAATAATAATTGAGAGTCAAATTATGGCAAAAGAATCAATGAAAGCCCGCCAGGCCAAGCGTGAGCGCCTCGTAGCTAAGTACGCCGCCAAGCGTGCGCAGCTCAAGAAGGACGGTGACTACCAGGCACTGCAGGCACTGCCCCGCAACGCCTCTCCCGTGCGCCTGCACAACATCTGCAAGATGTCAGGCCGCCCCAAGGGCTACATGCGTCAGTTCGGCATCTCCCGCATCAACTTCCGCGAGATGGCATCCAACGGACTCATCCCCGGCGTGCACAAGGCAAGCTGGTGATATCAAGCACTATTTGTTAATTAAATCAAGCTAAGTATTAAATATTGTTCGGCCCTGTCGAATCAATTTAAAACAATTATAATAATGACAGATCCTATTGCAGATTATCTGACCAGATTGAGGAATGCGATCAAGGCACAGCACCGTGTCGTTGAAATCCCTTCTTCCAAGCTCAAAAAGGAGATAACCAAGATCCTCTTTGACCAAGGTTATATCCTCAACTACAAGTTCATCGAGGAGGAGAATTCCCCTCGCGGAACCATCAAGGTCGCGCTCAAGTATGACAGCGTGGACCACGTGAGCGCCATCAAGTGCCTGACCCGCGTGTCCAGGCCGGGCCTCCGCCAGTACACTGGCTACAAGGACATGCCCCGCGTGCTCAACGGTTTAGGTATTGCCATCATCTCCACTTCCAAGGGTGTCATGACCAACAAGGAAGCCAAGGAGCAGAAAATCGGTGGCGAAGTATTGTGTTACGTTTATTAATGGAGGAGATTAGCTATGTCAAGAATTGGTAAATTGCACATCGCCATCCCCGCTGGAGTGACCGTAGAAGAGAAAGACAACATCCTCACCGTCAAGGGCCCCAAGGGCGAGCTCAAGCAGACCCTGAACCCCAACATCAAGGTGGAGGTCGAGAACAACGAAATCAAGGTGACCCGTCCCAACGACGAGCGTGAGAACCGCGCGCAGCACGGCCTGTACCGCGCCCTCATCAACAACATGGTCGTTGGCGTCAGCCAGGGTTTCAAGAAGGAATTGGAGATCGTGGGCGTCGGTTACCGCGCCGAGATGGAGTACGGCGTACTCAAGCTCTCGCTCGGTTACTCCCACGCCATCTATTTGAAGATGCCCCCCGAGGTAACTTGTGACGCCAAGTCTGAGCGCAACAAGAACCCGCTCATCACCCTCGAGTCGTGCGACAAGCAGCTCATTGGCCAGATTTGTGCCAAGATCCGCTCCTTCCGCAAGCCTGAACCTTATAAGGGCAAGGGTGTTAAGTTTGTTGGCGAAGTTATTCGTCGTAAGTCTGGTAAAACGGCAGCTGCCAAATAATTAAGTAGAAAACAACATCATGATATCCAAATCTGAAAGAAGAAACAAGATCAAGGCTCGCATCCGCGGTCGCATCAGCGGCACTCCGGAGCGTCCCAGGCTGTGTGTTTTCCGCAGCAACAAGCAAATCTATGCCCAGGTCATTGACGACCTCGCCGGCAACACGCTCGTATCGGCATCGTCCAAGGGTATCACCGAGGGCACCAAGAGCGAAATCGCCGCTAAGGTGGGTGAGGCAGTAGCCAAGAAGGCCCTTGAGGCCGGCATCAGCACTGTTGTGTTTGACCGCAACGGCTTCCTGTTCCATGGTAGAGTTAAATCGTTGGCCGACGGCGCACGCAAAGGCGGACTTAAATTTTAAGAAATCATGCTGAAGAAAAGTAATAGAGTAAAGATCGCTGCCGACTCCGAGGACATCAAGGAGCGCCTGGTGGCCATCAACCGCACCACCAAGGTTACCAAGGGTGGTCGCACGTTCACCTTCGCCGCAATCGTTGTTGTCGGTGACGGCAACGGCGTTATCGGTTACGGACTGGGTAAAGCCAATGAGGTTACCACCGCTATCTCCAAGGGTACCGATGCAGCCAAGAAGAACCTCATCAAGGTCCCCATCCACAAGGGTACCATTCCCCACGAGGTAGTTGCCAAGTTCGGCGGCTCCCGCATCATCATGAAGCCGGCAAGCGCCGGTACCGGTGTCAAGGCCGGTGGCGCTATGCGCGCCGTCTTCGAGACCGTGGGCATTACCGATGTTATTTGCAAGTCCAAGGGTTCCAGCAACCCCCACAACCTGGTAAAGGCCACCCTGGCAGCGCTCGAGGAGATGCGCAGCCCGGCCATGGTCGCTCGCCAGCGTGGCATCGCTGTGGACAAGGTGTTTAACGGTTAAAAATTTGTTTACAGTTATGGCTAAGATACAGATTAAACAAGTGAAAAGCCGCATTAATCGTCCGGCTCGCCAAAAGAGGACCCTCGACGCCCTCGGACTGAGGAAGCTCAACCACACCGTCACCCTCGAGGCAACCCCTCAGGTGCTGGGCATGGTAAACGCTGTCCGTCACCTGGTGCAAGTCACCAATGTTGACTAATTCACATAATCAATTTTTATAGAAACAACATTATGGAATTACATGATTTAAAACCTGCTGTAGGTTCAAATAAGAAGAAAAGTCGCATTGGCCGCGGTCCCGGTTCGGGCAAGGGCGGTACGTCGACTCGTGGTCACAAGGGAGCTAAGTCACGCTCGGGTTACAAGCAGAAGGTCGGCTTCGAAGGCGGCCAGATGCCCCTGCAGCGCCGCGTCCCCAAGGGCGGTTTCAAGAACATCAACCGCGTGGAGTACAAGGCCATCAACGTTGCTGTGCTTGAGGCTCTCGCCGAGAAGAATAACCTCGACAAGATCACCGTTGCCGACCTCATCCAGGCAGGCATGGCTCGTAAAAACCAGCTTATTAAAATTTTGGGCCAGGGCCAGTTGACCCGTAAGCTTGATGTTGAAGCCCACGGTTTCTCCAAGAAGGCTGAAGAGATCATCACTGCCGCCGGTGGCACCATCTCAAAACTTTAATCCTGATGAAACTCATTGAAACAATTAAAAACATCTGGAAGATTGAAGACCTGCGCAAGCGTCTGATCACCACTTTCCTGTTTATCGTGATCTACCGCTTTGGTTGCCACGTTGTCCTGCCGGGCATCAGCCCCTCGGACCTGGAGGCCATGCGCAACTTCACCAACAGTGGCCTGATGCAGCTGCTCGACATGTTCTCGGGCGGCGCATTCAGCGAGGCTTCAATCTTCGCGTTGGGTATCATGCCCTACATCACCGCCTCTATCGTTATCCAGCTCATGGGTATGGTAGTGCCCAGCTTCCAAAAGATGCAGCGCGAGGGCGAGAGTGGACGCACGAAGCTCAACCAGTACACCCGTTACCTCACTGTCCTGATTCTTTTGTTCCAGGCTCCCGCCTATCTGATGAATCTGCAGTACCAGGTTAACGCCGCCGGTGGGCATGCCCACATCTCGGGCATGATGATGCTCTATCTGAGCATTGTCCTCACCGCTGGTGCGATGTTGATCATGTGGCTCGGTGAGAAGATCACCGACAAGGGTATCGGCAATGGTATCTCCATCATCATCTTGGTGGGTATCCTCGCCCGTTTCCCCGGAGCCATCGTTCAAGAGTTTACAGGTCGTCTGAATACCGCCCAGGGCGGTCTGGTGATGTTCCTCGTCGAGATCGTCATCCTGTTTGCCATCACTGCAGGCGCAGTGATGCTCACCCAGGGCACCCGCAAGGTGCCCGTGCAGTATGCCAAGCGCATCGTGGGCAACAAGCAGTATGGCGGTGCCCGTCAGTACATCCCCTTGAAGGTCAATGCCGCTAACGTGATGCCTATCATCTTTGCTCAGGCGCTCATGTTCATCCCCATCACCCTCGCGGGATTTGGCGCGCACCAGTCGGAATCCGGCATCCTCGGTTCCATCTCGCGCACCTTTGGTGACATGAACGGATTCTGGTACAATGTGGTATATTTCCTCATGATTGTAGCCTTCACCTACTTCTACACCGCCATCACGGTGCGTCCCACCCAGATGGCCGAGGAGATGAAGAAGAACAGCGGCTTCATCCCTGGCATCAAGCCGGGCAAGAAGACCGCTGAGTATCTCGACTCAATCATGTCGCGCATCACCCTCCCGGGCTCGCTGTTCCTCGGCATCGTCGCCATCCTGCCGGCCTTTGCCCGCATGTTCGGCGTCAACCAGCAGTTCGCCCAGTTCTTTGGCGGCACCTCGCTGCTGATCGTTGTCGGTGTCGTTCTTGACACCCTCCAGCAGATCGAGACCCACCTGATGATGCACCACTACGATGGTCTGATGAAGTCTGGTAAAATCAAGGGTCGCACCCGCTAAGACGCGTCAACCTGTTTATTTTGAATTCAATCAAACAATGATATACCTCAAGACAGACGAAGAGATTGAGATGCTGCGCAAGGCTAACCTTGTCGTGGCAGGCGCCCTGGCCGAAGTGGCCAAGTGGGTGAGCCCCGGCGTGACCACGCGCCGTCTCGACCAAATCGCCGAGGAGTATATCCGTTCCCAAGGCTGCACGCCCGGCTTCAAGGGGCTGTACGGCTTTCCCGCCACGCTCTGCACCTCGGTCAACGAGGTCGTAGTGCACGGCATTCCGTCGAACTATGCGCTCGAGGATGGCGACATCGTGTCATGCGACTGCGGTGCCGTCACCCCCGAGGGGTTCAACGGCGACAGCACCTACACCTTCTGTGTGGGCAATGTTGCCGAAGAGACCCTGCAGCTGCTGCGCACCACCAAGGAGTCACTCTATGCCGGCATCGAGCACGCCGTGCCCGGCAACCGCATCGGTGACATCAGCAACGCTATCCAGACCTACTGTGAGCGCCGCAACTACAGTGTTGTGCGCGAGATGGTCGGACATGGGGTTGGGCGCAAGCTGCACGAAGAGCCCGAGGTGCCCAACTACGGGCGCCGAGGCACCGGCCCCCTGCTGCGCAACGGTATGACTATTGCCATCGAGCCCATGATTAACATGGGCGGCAAGAACATCATCACCGAGCGTGACGGATGGACAACCCGCACGCGCGACCGCAAGCCGAGCGCCCACTTTGAGCACTCCATTGCCATCCATCACGGCAAGCCCGACATCCTCTCCTCCTTTGATGGCATCAAGGAGGTGCTGGGTGACAGGTTCATTTGATTGAACAACAGATAAACAGCAAACGCAACATTAAAAGGTTTTATATGGCTAAACAGACTGCAATTGAATTAGACGGCACAATCGTTGAGGCTCTGTCCAACGCGATGTTCCGCGTGGAACTCGAGAATGGGCACCAGATCACGGCCCACATCAGCGGCAAGATGAGGATGCACTACATCAAGATTTTGCCAGGTGACAAGGTGAGAGTGGAAATGTCCCCCTACGATTTGTCGAAAGGAAGAATTTCATTCAGATACAAATAACAAAACCAGAATATATTATGAAAGTTAGAGCATCTATCAAGAAGCGCAACGAAGACTGCAAGATTGTACGTCGCAAAGGGCGCCTGTATGTGATTAACAAGAAAAATCCCAAGTTCAAACAGCGTCAGGGATAAAAAAAGTATTAACTTTGCAAAAAAAATTGAAATAGATATATGGCAGTAAGAATTGTCGGGGTTGACATTCCCCAAAACAAGCGCGGCGTTATCGCCCTTACCTACATCTTTGGTATCGGCCGCAGCTCCGCCGCCACAATCCTCAAGAAGGCTGGCGTTGACGAGAACACCAGGGTAAAGGATTGGACCGATGCCGAGGCAGCCAAGGTGCGCGAGGTCATCGGCAACGAATACAAGGTAGAGGGTGACCTCCGCAGCGAGGTGCAGATGAACATCAAGCGATTGATGGACATCGGTTGCTATCGCGGCATCCGTCACCGCAATGGTCTGCCCGTGCGCGGTCAGAGCACCAAGAACAACGCTCGCACCCGCAAGGGACGCAAGAAAACTGTTGCAAACAAGAAGAAAGCTACTAAATAACATTTTTGAAGTATGGCTAAAAAGACAGTCGCATCCAAGAAGAGAGTCGTTCGCGTTGACGGTATTGGTCAGCTGCACGTTCATTCTTCGTTCAACAACATCATTGTGTGCCTCGCCAACGGTGAGGGACAGGTTATTTCGTGGTCCTCGGCCGGCAAGATGGGCTTCCGCGGTTCTAAGAAGAACACGCCTTATGCTGCCCAGATGGCTGCCGAAGACTGTGCAAAGGTCGCTTATGACCTCGGTTTGCGCAAGGTGAAGGCCTATGTCAAGGGTCCGGGTAATGGCCGTGAGTCCGCTATCCGCACCATCCATGGCGCAGGCATCCAGGTTACCGAGATCATCGACGTCACGCCGCTGCCCCACAACGGCTGCCGTCCCCCCAAGAGAAGAAGGGTCTAATCGGTTTAGGCACTTTTCCACTTGTCCTGTTTAATTAAAAACAGTATCATTATTTATTAACAAACTTTTTCGCGAATCTCTCTCAGTGAATGGATTGCATTTTTTATACGACCTCTCTGCAATCGCGGCTGCACTGAAGCGATTCCAATTCACAATGTTAATTATTTATTAAGAAAAGACTATGGCTAGATACACCGGTCCAAAATCTAAAATTGCCCGCAAACTGGGTGAACCCATCTTTGGCGAAGACAAGTACTTTGCCAAGAAAAATTATCCCCCGGGCCAGCATGGTGCCAACCGTCGCAGGAAGATGTCCGAGTACGGCACCCAGCTTCGCGAAAAACAGAAAGCAAAGTACACTTATGGCGTGCTTGAGCGTCAGTTCCGCAACCTCTTCAACAAGGCTTCCCGCATGAAGGGTGTCACTGGTGAGGTGCTGCTGCAACTGCTCGAGGCTCGTCTCGACAACGTGGTTTATCGCCTGGGTATTGCTCCCACGCGTCCTGCTGCTCGCCAGCTCGTCCTCCACCGCCACATCACCGTTGACGGCAAGGTCGTTAACATCCCTTCTTACTCGGTGAGCGAAGGTCAAATCGTTGCTATCCGCGAGAAGTCCAAGTCGCTCGAGGTTATCCAAGACGCACTCGCTGGCTTCAACCACAGCAAGTACCCCTGGATTGAATGGGACGAGAATGTCAAGGGCGGCAAGCTCCTGCACCATCCCGTTCGCGAGGACATTCCTGAGAACATCAAGGAACAGTTGATCGTCGAGTTGTATTCTAAACAGTAATAATTTTTCCATGGCTATTTTAGCATTTCAGAAACCCGACAAAGTCTTAATGTTGGAAGCCGACAACGCGTACGGCAAATTTGAGTTCCGCCCTCTGGAGCCCGGTTATGGTGTCACCATTGGTAACGCACTGCGCCGCATCCTGCTTTCGGGACTCGAAGGCTTTGCGATTTGCAACATCCGCATCGACGGTGTGCAGCACGAGTTTGCCACCATCACTGGAGTAAAGGAAGATGTTACCAACATCATCCTCAACCTCAAGAAGGTGCGCCTCAAACGCATTGTCGAGGACACCGACTCAGAGAAGGCTGTTGTCAAGGTTTCAGGCCAAAGCGTCTTCAAGGCGGGTGACATTGGCAAGGTGCTCAGCGGATTCGAGGTGCTCAACCCCGACCTTGAGATTTGCCACATCGACCCCTCCTGCGGTTTCCAGATTGAACTCTCTGTCAATCAGGGTAGGGGATATGTTCCTGCCGAGGAGAACCGCACCGCCAATGACCCCATCGACGTAATCGCCATCGACTCAATCTACACGCCCATCTTGAACGTGAAGACCACCGTCGAGAACTTCCGTGTTGAGCAGAAGACCGACTATGAGAAGCTCATCATCGAGATTACCACCGATGGCTCCATCCACCCCAAGGACGCTCTCAAGGGCGCTGCCGAAATTCTGATCCAGCACTTCCAACTCTTTACCGACCGCGAAATCGTTCTCGACAACACCGAGGTCAACGGCAACGAGGAATTTGACGAGGAGGTGCTCAAGATGAGGCAACTGCTCAAGACCAAACTTGTTGAAATGGAACTCTCTGTGCGTGCTTTGAACTGCCTCAAGTCGGCCGAGGTTGAAAGCCTTGGACAGCTCGTTATCTTGAACAAGACCGACCTGCTCAAGTTCCGCAACTTCGGTAAGAAGTCCCTCAGCGAACTCGAGGAACTCCTGGCTAAGAACAATCTGCACTTTGGCATGGATATCACTAAATACAAATTAGATAAAGAGTAATAAACGATGAGACACAATAAGAAATTCAACCATTTGAGCCGCAAGAGCGCCCACCGTGATGCCATGTTGTCCAACATGACGATTTCACTCATCATGCACAAGCGCATCGTTACGACCCTCGCTAAGGCCAAGGCCCTTCGCGTCTTTGCTGAGCCCCTCATCAACAGGGCTAAGGAAGACACCACCGCATCGCGCCGCCTCGTCTTCAAGCACCTGCAGAACAAGGAAGCCGTTAAGGAATTGTTCGGCAATGTGGCTGCCAAGATCGGCGACCGTCCCGGTGGCTATACCCGCATCCTCAAGCTCGGCAACCGTCTGGGTGACAACGCCAAGACTTGCTTCATCGAGCTCGTGGACTTCAACGAGGCTATGCTCGAGGCCAAGAACCAGGAGAAGGCTGCCGCCAAGAAGACGACCCGCCGTAGCCGCAAGAAGGCTGCTCCCAAGGCCGAGGCTGCTCCCGCTGCTGAAGAGGCCCCCAAGACCGAAGAATAATTTCGCGATACACTTCAATAAAACCTGCACCCCCATGTGGCGCAGGTTTTTTGTATGTGTATGTGTGTGGCAAAAATCAAGGGCCCGCTCTCTTTGCGGACCCTTGGTGATTCGTTGTGTGTGCGTGATATTACTTGGCTTCCCAGCCCAGGGCGCTTGCGCCCAGGACGGCCGCGTCGCTCTCCTTGAGCTCGCTGATGAGAATCTTGGTCTTGCCCTTGTATATGCCAAGCACATTGCGCTCAAAGGCCTCCTTAACGGGATCCATGATCAGGTCGCCGCTCTTGGTCAGACCGCCGAACAGTACAAATGCCTCGGGGCTCGAGAATGCGGTGAAGTCGGCCAGCGCCTCGCCCAGGATGGTGCCCGTGTAGTTGAAGATTTCCTTAGCCAAGCTGTCGCCTGCGATAGCGCAGTCATACACATCTTTGCTGGTGATGGCCTCGATGTCATAGTCGCGCAGTTTTGACGGCTCGTTGCGGATTTCCAGAAATTCGCGTGCAGTGCGTGCAACGCCGGTTGCCGAGCAGTATGCCTCAAGGCAGCCTGTGCGGCCGCAACCGCACATGCGGCCGTTGGCCCGCTTGATGACAACATGCCCGAGCTCGCCGGCAAAGCCATCGTGGCCGTAAACCATCTGGCCGTTGACAACGATGCCGCTGCCCACGCCTGTGCCCAGCGTAATCATGATGAAGTCCTTCATGCCGCGTGCAACGCCATAGGTCATCTCGCCAATAGCGGCAGCATTGGCATCGTTGGTGATAATGCACGGGATGCCGAATTTTTCGGTCACCATCTCGGCCAGGGGTATGGGACTGGGCCAGGGCAGGTTGGGGGCCTGGTCAATCATGCCCGTGTAATAATTGCCGTTGGGAGCGCCGATGCCGATGCCGTTAATCTTGCCCTCGCATTCATTGTCCCTGATAAGGCGGGTGAGCTCGGTGTGAAGCTCGTCGATATAGTCCTTGAACTCACTGTGCTTAGCAGTCTTGATTGAGCCGCTGGCAACCACATTGCCGCGTGCGTCAACGATACCGAAGACGGTGTTGGTGCCGCCCATGTCGATACCAATTACATAAGGTTTTGCCATGATTGGGTCGTTTTTATTGGTTGATAAATTATATTTGTTTTCCGGTTGGCAAAGGTAACGTTTTCTCGCCATCATGGCAAGACATTGTGACTTTTTTGCTTCGTTTTAGAACGTGGCCGACAGGCGCACGTTAAACTGGCGGCGCGTCAGATAGTTGGGCACGGCATACTGGATGTCGTTCACGTCGGTAACCCAATAATAACTGCTCACGTTGGAGATGTCCATCAGGTTGAACACGTCTGCGCCAAGCCAGATTTCCTTGAAGTGACTGAATAGACCCGATGCGGGACGGTGCTCCTTGCCGACGAGTTCATAGCTCAGGCCCACGTCAACACGCTTGTAGGCTGGCTGGCGAACGTAGGAGTCAGCTCGGGTCAAGTGGGGAGCCGTGGTGGGCAAGCCGTCGCTAATCACGCCCTTGAGGCTGAACTTGAGCCTCGGGTTGTTGGGGAAGTAGTCTGTGAAGAACAATGCCACGCTGTAGCGCTGGTCGGTGGGACGGGGCACCTTCACGCCGTTCAGGTCTTCCTGGGTCTTCATCAGCGAGAAACTCAGCCATGAGTCGGTGCCCTCAACAAACTGGCCGAACAGTTTCATGTCCACGCCGGCGATGAAGCCCTTTGACGAGTTGACGCCGCTGTACACCAACTTGAGATTGTCAATCTCATAGGGGATGAGGTCACTCAAGTTCTTGTAGTAGGCTTCGGCGGTGAATTTGAACGGACGGTCCATTGCTCTGAAGTTGTAGTCGCTTCCTAAAATCACCTGGATGCTGCGTTGTGACTTGATGTCTTTGTTCAGCAGGATGTTGCGGTTGCCCAGCGAGTCGGTGACTTGTTGCCGGTACTCTTTATAGAACGGTGCTTGGTAATACACGCCACCCGAAAGGCGCAGCGACAGATTGGAATTGCGCTCCGGGATGTAGCCAAGGCTGAAACGCGGTGAGAACAGGGTCTCGCCGTTGAAGTTCCAGTGCGAGATGCGGACACCTGCATTCAATGAAACCATGCCGTTGCCAGTGCTGAGTCGCCAGGTGTCCATCAGGTAGCCCGCAATGCGCGTTGTGTTGAGGTCGTTGCTCGAAGTCTCGGTAAAGATGACGTTGACTTGGTCGGCGATGTGGGGCAGGGAGTAGCCTGCGCTGTCTCGCCATTGCCATTGGCGGGAGCGGTCATATATGTCCTCGTTGCGCATCGACACGCCGTAGGAGATGCTGTTGTTGTTGATGCCGATGTTGCCGCGCAGCGACAGGTCCATCACGTTCATCTTCAATCGGGTGCGCTCATGCTCGTGATATTTGCCCACTCCCAGCTCCTGGCCTGCCTGGTCGAGCCAGTATTCGCCGTGGATGTCGTATGACACCAGTTCGTCGGTGCGGTAACCCGACGCCTGCAGTGTGATATCGGTGCCCTTGTCGTTGAACTTGTAGGTCGCGGCACCGGCGGCAAAGTAGGTCTGGAACTTGTCTTTCTCGTATCCGTCAAAATAGACGGTGAACGATTTTACGTCCTCGCTGGTGCCAAAGTTTGTCTCGCGGTTCATGGGTGTGAAGCGGTAGTCGTTGATGCTCACGTTGCCCAGCAACGCGATGCGCAGTTTGTCGGTGGGCTTGAACACCAGGCTTGTCTGGTAGTCAAAGTACTGCGGGTCATACTCACCCTTGCTCTCCAGCGAGCCCATCAGCGAGGAGTTGCGTTTGTAGCGCACGCCGTGCATCTGCGAGTAGCCGCTGGTGCTGTGGCCCAGCATCAGGCTGCCGCCCTGAATGCTTGCCGAGAAGGCGCCCTCAAAGGCCTCGGGCTCCCTGTAGCTGATGTCGAGCACCGACGACATGCGGTCGCCGTAGGCGGCACTGAAACCGCCTGTCGAGAACTCCACCTTGCGCACCATGTCGGGATTGATGATGCTCAGGCCCTCTTGCTGGCCCGAACTGATGAGCTGTGGGCGGTATACCTCGATGCCGTTGATATAGACGCTGTTCTCGTCGTAGGAGCCGCCGCGCACCATGTACTGCGAACTCATCTCGTTTTTGGAACTGACGCCGGCCATGGTCGTCAGCACGGCTTCCACACTGCCGCCCGAGGCGTCGGGCGTGCGCCTGAGGGCGTCCACATCAATGCCCTGCATGCCGGTGGTCTGCTTTTTATATTCGGTAATCTGAACCTCGCCCAGTTCGAGCGTTTTTTCATACAGCTTGGGATTGATTGTCACAGTGCCCTCGGGCTTGATGAGCTGGCGCGTGACGGTGGCATAGCCCAGGCAAGTAAATTCCACCATCACCGTGTCGGCGGCTGGTACCGTCATCTCATACACGCCCTTGGTGTCGGTGTTGGTGCCTATGGCCGTGCCTAGGATGCGCACCGTGGCAAACTCGATGGGCTGGCCGGCGTTGTCCACGACTTTTCCCGTGATTTTTACTTGTGTGAATACTGCATTGGCGCACAGCAAGCATGCCAACAGCGATAATATGCGGAGTTGTTGCTTCATTAATGTCTATGTTGTTTATTATAAATAACGTGGAAACCGCCGTTAAAGTATTTACGGCAGGCGAAATGTTACGCTCGTCCCCCACGGGAGGACCCGTTGGTTTGTTATGTCAAATGCGTTGTGTCAGTCGCCAAACATCGAGAACAGGTCAGCGGCGTTCATGCGCTTGTAATTGTCGGGGATGGAGCGGTCGATTTTCACGTTGCCGTTCCAGTCAATGCCCTTGTAGTCAAGCGCAAGCGAGAATTTCTTTTTCTCAAAGGTGCCGGCGGCATTGATGCCATGGGCAATTTTGCCGGCAGTGGTCGTCTTGATGTCGCTGTAGCTCACCTGGTAGGCGGCACTGGCGCTGCCGTCGCGGACAATGTTGAGCGAAACCAGATGGTTGGTTTTGTCAAAGGTGAAACTGTAGCCGTGGCCCTTGTAGCGCTCGTTGGGGGTGATGACGGTTTTGCCGTCTTTGCTGCTCTCGGTCACGCTTTGCTTGTCATCGTTGCCGAGCGTGCCTTGGCCAATGATGAACGGACGGCCCAGGAAAATGTCTTGCACCGTGCTGACGGTAACGGGAATGCCCGATGTGAGCAGCGACACTTTCTCGGCGATGTAGCGCTTGTGCACCTTGTCAAGAGCATAGACGCTGTCGGCCGTGATGACGATTTTGCCCACCTCAATTCCCAACAGGGGACGGATAGAGATAAACACAGCCTGGTCACGCAGCATGCGCACCTGTACACTCGACGACAATGATTTGCCGCCCGCCGACAGTTTGATGTTGCCGCTTGTTTGCAACGAGTTCCAGTTCCCGATGCCGCCAATAATGCCGTCCCATGCGCTGGCATGCGCCGTGTGCTGGGTGGCGGTTTGTGATGTCATCTGCCTCGTGCCGGATTTGTTGAGCGCGCCGCATGACGCCAGCGTGGCAATGCCGGCTACCAGTGCAATATATACCAAAAAATGTTTCATTGTCAACTTAATTTTCGTAGTAAACTTTGTCTTTCACCTTGCGCTGGAGCAGTTCGTTGTCGGGGTCGTTCTCCAGGGCTTTGGTCCATTGCTCCACGGCTTGGTCTGTCTCGCCGTTGAAGAACAGCACATCGCCGTAGTGCTCCAGCAGGTTGCCGCTGTCGTCTTTTTCGATGGCGCTTTTCATGTATAGCAATGCCATCTTGTAGTCCTGCTTGGCAAAAAAGACCCAGGCGTAAGTGTCAATAAAGTTGCCGTTTTCGGGATTGTCCTGTACTGCAATGGCCGCCATGCGTTCGGCCCGGTCCAGATTTTCTCCTCGCTGAGCCAGGTAGTAGGCATAGTTGTTGAGCGTTCCCGAGTTGGTGGGGTCAAGTTCAAGGGCTGTCTCATAGCACTCGACGGCCCGGCTTGTGCTGTCCATCTCACTATAGGCATCAGCCATGCTGGTGATGACTTCGGCCCTCATTTCGAGGTCTGTCGAGTCGAGTAGTGCAAGCTGCTGGTTGTAGATGCCGATAGCTTTTTCATATTCTTTCATCTGTTGATAGCAACCGCCCACATATCCGTAGAGCGTCAAATCCTCCGGATTGTATTCGAGCGCCTTGTCCGCTGCTTGGATGGCGGCGGGATAGTTGTCGTCCATCATGTTGAGCAGCATCATGTTGCGCCATCCGTCAGCATCAGTCGGGTTGACGTCAAGGCTGTAGCCAAGCTGCTCGATGGATCGCTTGTAGTCGTCTTTGGCGGCAAAGTACTCGCTGTAGAGTTCGTGGATTTTGGGCTCGTGGGGGTGTTGCTGGATGAGCACTTCAAACAAGTGGTCCACGCGCTGGGTGGTGTCATTGTCGGCGAGTACGTCGCGTATGTAACTCACCAGCACGGTGAGTTTGGCGTCCACATCAAGTTGCTCGGCGGTGAGGGCGTTGTAGATTTGCTGCTCGTAGGCGGCGCTGTCTCCCACACTGCTGTAATACTCGGCGCGGGCGAGATAGACATAGCCGTTGCCGGGGGCATATTGCTGTGCACGGTCCAGGTAATAAAGCGCGCTGTCGCTCATGTTGTAGTGGCTGAACAGCCCGCTCATGGCGATGTTGATGTAGTCGTTTTCGGGCGCCATGGCCAGCAGGCTGCGCATTTCTTGGAGCGCGCCCAGGCTGTCGCCCATGGCGATGTAGTTGTCGATTTTGGCCGACGAGACTTGGATAGCATTGCCAAACATTGTCGCGATGCTGTCATAGGCGGCATTGCTTTGGGTGTAGTCGCCGGTCTCGGAATAGGCTTGGGCAAGGCGCATCATCAGTTCCACTTTGTTGGGGTTGCTTTCATTGAGTTGCTGCAGGGTGTGCAAGGCTTCCTGGGCGTTCCCAAGCAGCATGTTGGCATCGCTGTAGAATATGGCCTCATAGATGTCGCTGGGCTTGGCGTCAAAGTGTTTCTTCATGAGAGCCAGTCCCAGTTTGACCATAGCCGAGTCAGATGTGCTCAAACCCATCTTTACCTTGCGCAAGCCCAGATAATACGACACGGCGGTGTTGCCCGGGTCAATGTCGTGTGCATACTGCAACAGGTCATGGTATGCATCATAGTTTTCCTTATCCCTGTGAACCAGTGCTTCGGTGTAGATATATTCGGCCTTGCGCTGGTCGGCATGGCTGACATAAACCGTCTTTGCCGCCCCGTTTTTGTCGGCAAAGGCGCTCAGTGCCATCAATGCAATGGCCAAAAGAACAAAATATTGTTGTTTCATTGGATTTTTTTCTGTCCTTATTGAAGTGAATGCCGTGCAAACCTCACCTTGTCCCCGTGTGCCCGAATCCGCCGCCGCCTCGGCCGGTCTCGTCGAGTGCTTCGACCGGCGCCCATTCCACGGTGCTGTGGCGCGCCACCACCAGCTGGCAGATGCGTTCGCCGTCCTCGATGACCTGCGGCGTGTCGCTCAGGTTCACGACGATGATGCCTATTTCGCCGCGGTAGTCCGCGTCGATGGTGCCGGGGGTGTTCAGCACCGTGAGCCCGCGTTTTAGCGCCAGTCCGCTGCGGGGTCTGATTTGGCACTCATAGCCTTCGGGCAGGGCAATGTGGATGCCTGTGTGTATCAGTGCGCGTTGTAGCGGTTGCAGCATCAGCGGCTCTTCAAGCCACGCCCGCAGGTCCATGCCCGCGCTCTGTGCCGTGCCGTATTCAGGCAGCGCATGCGGCCCGCGGTTCACGATTCTTACCTTTATTTTGTCCATGATTGTGGGTTTGTCTGATGATTGGTGTGTGACACCGTTGCATCTGCAAAATTACGACAAAAAAGAAAATCATTGACGATATTGGCGCACATTTTGGATTTTATTTGTATTTTTGTTCTTCATCTCAATCATTGATAACACCAAACAACACTTATAATTATGATTACTGTAACCGATTTCACCGAGTTGGAGGCCATCACCGAGTACCTCAGGAATGTGCCATTTGATGTCACCCGCCGCCGTCTCTACAATGCGACGGACCTCTATGCCGGTTATTACCCTAACGATGAGAAATCCTTCGATTGCTGCTACGACAGCGTGGTGTACAAGTACTATATGGAAAAGGGCGCCCACGCCAAGGATCCGCGCGAAACCTTGTCGCGCTCCTTGCACGACCACAACATCAGCCGGGCGCTCGACGAGTTCCTGAAGGAGCGTGACCCCATGCTGTCGGTGGGCATCATGGGTGGCCACTCGCTGTCGCGCACCGACGGCATGTACCGCCACACGGCCGTCATCAGCAAGCGCCTCACCGAGGAAGGCTTTCTCATGCTCAGCGGCGGCGGTCCGGGCGCCATGGAGGCGACGCATCTGGGCGCTTGGATGGCTGGGCGCGCCAGCGAGGAACTGGACACGGCGTTGAAGATTCTTCAGATGGCGCCGTGCTACAAGGACAAGGGATGGCTGTACACGGCATTTGAGGTGATGAGGCGTTTTCCGCAGACTGAATACTGCAGTTTGGGCATTCCCACCTGGCTCTATGGCCACGAGCCCTCAACCCCGTTTGCCACCCACATTGCCAAGTTTTTCCAAAACTGCATTCGTGAGGATGACATTCTCACACTGGCCTATGGCGGCATCATCTACACGCCGGGCAGCGCGGGCACGATGCAGGAAATTTTCCAGGACGCTGTGCAAAACCATTATCTGTCGTTCGGCGTTTCCAGCCCCATGGCTTTCATGGGCAAGGATTTCTGGACCGGGCAAATGCCGGTTTACCCGCTGTTGCAGGACCTGATGGCGAGCGGGCGTTACAAGAACCTGCTGCTGTCGCTCAGCGACACTGCCGACGAGGTCATTGCCGAGATTCTGAAATTCCGTGAAGAGCGTCAGGCGGGCAATGGCAAGGCCCATTGACCGCAATACCAAAAAAAATATCGTTTTATTGTAGTTTTCTCACTTGCCCTTGCGTCTAAAGGGTGAAAACTCAGAAATCACAACAACAATGGACAATCAACAAAGCAACTTTGCGCGCATCGTCCGCGAGAACAAGGTCACCATCTACACCGTGTGCTATATGTTCTCCAAGGACAAGGAGGAGGTCGATGACCTCTTTCAGGAAGCGCTTATCAAGCTTTGGCAAGGCTTTGACTCCTTTAAGGGGAAGAGCGACTTGAAGACTTGGATTTACAGGGTCACCCTCAACTCCTGCATCTCCATCGACCGCAAGAAAAAGAGCCGCAAGACTCAACCGCTCCTGGAGGGAATCGACTTGTTTGACAAAAACGATGCCGACAACCGCCAGACCGACATGCTGCATGAACGCATCCAGCGTCTCCAGCCATTCGACAGGGCCATCGTGCTGCTGTGGCTTGAGAATATGAGTTACGACGAGATTGCCCAAATCGTTGGCATCAATGTCAAGAATGTGTCCGTCAGGTTGTACCGCATCAAGGAGCAACTCAAGCAGATGAACTAATCTCTAATTACTGATAAATCTACACAAAAACTATATGGAAACACAAGACAACTTCAACGAACTCGATGAGATGCGCCAACAGCTCGAGGCGCTCAAGAGCAAGGTGGACAGCCAGGGCCGCTTGAATGAGGACCTGATTCGCACGTCCATTCAGGGCAAGATGCGCTCCATCCACCGCACGCTCTTCAAGGTCGCCCTTGTGTCGGTGCTGGCTGTCCCGCTATGGATTTGGATAAGATTTGACCTGCATCTTTCTTGGCCCGTGGTCATCATGGCCCTCGTCATCATGGTAGGGTCGGTAGTCGGTGACATTATCATCAACCGCATGGATGTGCATCACATGGGCGACGACATGCTCGAGACGGCCAACCGCCTGACGGTGATGAAGCGGCGCCGCAGCATAGCGCAAAGGGTGGGACTGACCGTCTGCTTGATATGGCTCATCTGGCTGGGATATGAGTTATACAGTATGAACAGCGCTGATTTAGGCCCCAAGTTTGCTTGGTTCATGATTGGCTCAATGTTCATTGGCGCCGTGATAGGCGGTGCCATCGGCATGTGCATCTATCACAAGATGCAGCGCGCCAACGATGAGATGATTGACCAGATTCACAAGTTTGTTGATGAACAAAACCAAGACGTATAGCAGTCATAATTTAAAATGAGATGGCGGTCGCCAAGTTTCTTTGCTGAAATTGGCGACTGCTTTTTTGTGTCACTTGTGTGATTGTTGTAACTTTGCACTCACATTTTGCAATGACAGCATGGACAACGACTATATCATCATCAAGGGAGCGCGGGAGAACAACCTCAACGATGTCTCGCTGCGCATTCCCAAGCATCAAATCACGGTTTTCACGGGCGTGTCGGGTTCGGGCAAGAGTTCGCTCGTGCTCGATACCATCGCCGCCAAGTCGCGGCGGGAGTTGAACGACACGTTCCCGACCTTTGTGCAGCAATATCTGCCCAAATACGGCCGCCCTCATGTCGATGCCATCGAGAACCTGCCCATTGCCATCGTTATCGACCAAAAGAAACCCGCCAAGAATTCCCGTTCGACGGTGGGCACCTACACCGACATCTTTGCCTTGCTGCGGCTGCTGTTCTCAAGGGTGGGGCAACCCTTTGTGGGCTATGCCGAATCGTTCAGTTTTAACCATCCCGAGGGTAGCTGCCCGCGTTGCTCCGGCCTGGGCGAAATCCGTGAACTGGACATCCACAAGCTGGTGGACTTTGATAAGAGCCTCAACGACGAGGATACCATCCACTACATCGCCTTTGGCAAGGGCGGCTGGCGCTGGATTCGCTATGCCCACAGCGGGCTTTTTGACTTGGACAAAAAGATTAAGGACTATTCCCCCGAGGAACTTGACCTGTTTCTCAACAGCCCGCAGATGCGCCTCAAGAACCCGCCATCCAATTGGCCCAAGTCGGCAAAATATGAGGGCATTATTCCGCGCATGTACCGCAGCATCATCAACTCCGAGGAGGGACTGCTGCATGCCGCGGTGCTCAACCCCATGCTCAACATGGGCGTGTGCCCCGACTGTGGCGGCACCAGGCTGAGCGAGCGTGTGCGTTCCTGCAGGATTGAGGGCGTGAACATTGCAGAGGTTTGCCAGTATTCCATTACAAAACTCAACGCTTGGATTCGCTCCCTCACATCGCCGCTTGCCGTTGACCTCAAGGCGGCCATCACCGCCCGCCTGACGGCGCTTGAGGAGATAGGCTTGGGCTATCTGAGCATGGACCGCGCGGTGGGCACGCTGTCGGGCGGCGAGGCCCAGCGCTGCAAGATTGCCAAATACATCAATTCGTCGCTCAGCGATGTGCTGTACATCCTTGACGAGCCCAGCACGGGTCTGCACGACCACGACATACGCCTGATGAAGCACTCGGTGCGCCGCTTGCGCGATGCCGGCAACACTGTGTTGCTCGTCGAGCATCACAAGCAGATGATTCGCATTGCCGACCACATCGTTGACATGGGGCCGTGCCCGGGCATCGACGGCGGCAACATTGTGTTTGAGGGCAGTTATGAAGACCTGCTCAGCAGCGCCACCAGCACGGGCCAGATGATGGGCCGCCGCGGTGACTTCAAACCATCGCCCCGCGTTCCCCGGGAGTTTGTGCCTGTGCGGCACGCGGCGTTGCACAACCTGCAGGACTTGAGCGTCGACCTGCCGCTGGGCGTGTTTGCCGTCGTGGCGGGCGTGGCGGGCTCGGGCAAGAGTTCGCTCATGGAATGCCTGCGCAGGCAATTGAATGCCGGCACCGACCCGCAGACGCCGGTATATATCAGCCAAAAGAACATCGGCGTGAGCCTGCGCTCTACTCCGGCGACCTATATGGATGTCGCTGGTGACATTCGCAAGCGCTTTGCCCGCGCCCACAAGATGAAAGAGCAGTATTTCACCTTTAACGGCAAGGGCGCATGCCCCGTGTGCGGCGGCAAGGGTGTCATCGTGAGCGAGATGGCGTTTATGGACAACATCGAGACCGTTTGCGAGGCTTGCGGCGGCTTGCGCTATTCGCCCCAGGCGCTGGAATATCTGGTCGAGGGCAAAAACATCGCCCAGGTCATGGACATGAGCGTGCGTGTGGCCAGTGATTTCTTCAAGGGCACGGTGATTGAGGAGAAACTCCGTCCCGTGATGGACGTCGGCTTGGGCTATCTGCACCTCAACCAGGCATTGAGCACTCTCTCGGGCGGGGAACTGCAGCGTTTGAAAATCGCCTCATTCCTGGGCGAGCGCAGCAAGTTCTTTATCATCGACGAGCCCACCGACGGCTTGCATGCCAAGGATGTGCGCCACCTCATCGACCTGTTTGAGCAGATGGTGGAGCACGGCAACACGGTCTATGTCGTCGAGCACAACACCGATGTCATCAAGGCCGCCGACTATGTCATCGAACTTGGGCCCGGCGCTGGCGAGCAGGGCGGCAATGTCCTCTACGCCGGCACTCCGCAAGGCATGCTCGGCTGCCCGCAATCGGTAACATCTGCCTACTTGAAGTGATTATCCCCCAATAATCTCTCATGAATGATAAATTTGGTGTATTTTTGCACAAAAAAATAACGCGCAATGGCAATAGAACGAATGGATTGGAACAGGCTCATCAGCGACAAGCGGCTGGGACTGGAGAAGTTTGAAGACAAGAAGGGTGGGGTGCGCAGCGACTTTGAGCGCGACTACGACCGGCTGGTGTTCTCGTCACCGTTCCGGCGCCTGCAAAACAAGACGCAGGTGTTTCCCCTGCCGGGCAGCATCTTTGTCCACAACCGACTGACGCACAGCCTTGAAGTGGCATGCGTGGGCAAGTCGTTGAGCAACGAGGTGGCTCAGCTGATGCTGGATAAATACACCGATGCCCCCTGGCTTGACAAGATGGGTGACATCGGCGAGATTGTCGCCGCGGCATGCTTGGCCCACGACTTGGGCAATCCGCCGTTCGGTCATTCGGGCGAGAAAACTATTGGCGCTTTCTTCAGCGAGGGAAGCGGCATGGCGCTCAAGGACAAGATGACCGAGGCGCAGTGGAACGACCTCATCCACTTTGAGGGCAACGCCAATTCGTTCCGCACGCTGGTCCACCAGTTCAACGGGCGCCGCCCGGGCGGCTTTGCCATGACCTACAGCACGCTCGCTTCCATTGTCAAGTATCCGTTCTCGTCGATGTATGCGGGCAGTAAGGGCAAGTTTGGTTTCTTTACCACCGAGAAGGAGATTTTTGAACGCATTGCCGATGAACTTGGCCTCATCAAACTGGGCGATGAGCGCTATTGCCGCCATCCGCTGGTCTATATGGTTGAGGCGGCCGACGACATTTGCTATCAAATCATGGACATTGAGGACGGCCACAAACTCAAGATTATCGCCACCGACGAGACCATCGACCTGCTGCTGGGATTCTTCACCCCCGAGCGCCAGGCCCAAATCCACACCCACATGGACCGCGTCGCCGACCCCAACGAGAAGATTGCCTACCTGCGCTCATGCATCGTGGGTCTGTTGGTGCAGCAGTGTGCCGCTGCCTTTGTCGCCCATGAGGACGAAATCATGACGGGAACATTTGCGGGCACCCTCATCGACTGCATTGACGAGTTGCCGGGCAAGGCCTATCGCGCTTGCAGCGCCCTGGCGGTTGAGAGGCTGTACCGTGCTGGCTATGTCGTCGATGTGGACTTGGCGGGTAACCGCATCATTAACCTGTTGCTTGAGAAACTGATTGAGGCGGTTCGCTTTCCCGAGCGCAACTATTCGCAGTTGCTGCTCAACAAGTTCCCCCAGCAGTACGATGTGCATGCCCCAGCGCTTTTCGAGCAGGTGCAGGCGGTACTCGACCACATCAGCGCCATGACCGACATCTATGCCCTCAACCTTTACCGCCAGCTGGACGGAATTTCTATTCCGACTGTATAAAAAAATATTGCATTGAACAATGGGACTGATTGACGATAGCAAACGCATCAACGATATTGAGGAGGAACGCGCGATACTCGTGGGACTCATCACGCCCGAGCAGGGCGAGGCCAAGGCGCGAGAATACCTTGACGAACTTGAATTCCTTGCCGAGACGGAGGGTGCAACCACAGTGCGCACTTTCCTGCAGCGCTGCGACTCGCCCAACAGCACATCCTATGTGGGCAAGGGTAAACTGGAGGAGATTGCCGCCTATGTTGAGGAGAATGATATCAACCTGGCAGTTTTTGATGATGACTTGTCGCCCAAGCAGGTGGCTTTCATCGAGAAGGCCCTCAAGGTCAAGACGCTCGACCGCACCAGCCTGATTTTGGACATCTTTGCCAAGCGCGCCCAAACGGCGAGCGCAAAGATGCAGGTGGAACTGGCCCAGTACCAGTATCTGTTGCCCCGCTTGACGGGCATGTGGACCCACCTGGAGCGGCAGCGAGGCGGCATCGGCATGCGTGGCCCCGGTGAGGCCCAGATTGAGACCGACCGCCGCATTGTCAAGGCCAAGATTTCGCTGCTGAAGCAGAAACTGGCGCAACTCGACAAGCAGAAGGCCACCCAGCGCAAAAACCGCGGCAAGCTCACCCGCATAGCCCTCGTGGGCTATACCAATGTGGGCAAGTCCACGCTGATGAATGTGCTGAGCAAGAGCGAGGTGTTTGCCGAGAACAAACTTTTTGCCACTCTCGACACCACGGTGCGCAAGGTGGTCATAGCCAATCTGCCGTTCCTGCTGACCGACACCGTGGGCTTTATCCGCAAGTTGCCCACCCACTTGGTCGAGTCGTTCAAGAGCACCCTCGACGAGGTGCGCGACAGCGACATCCTGGTGCATGTGGTGGACATTTCCCACCCCCAGTTCGAGGAGCAGATCGAGGTGGTCAACCGCACGCTGCAAGAGGTGTGCGGCGCCGGCGGCAAGGATATGGTTATGGTGTTCAACAAGATTGACCAGTTTACCTACACGCCCAAGGACGACGACGACCTCACACCGCGCTTGCGCGAGAACATTCCACTCGACGAACTGCAGGAGTCATGGATGTCGCGCATGGGGGATAACTGTGTGTTCATCAGCGCCAAAAAGCAGCAGAACATCGAAGCGTTGAAGAAACTGCTCTATGAAAAAGCTAAAGCGGTCCACCAGGCCCGCTTCCCCTACAACGATTTCCTCTATCAGACCTACGAGGACCTGACCGAGTGATTACGGGTTGTAGTAATCCTTGTTGTAGTAATCTAAAATCTGGATGCAGTGGCTGTATGCCTCGGCGGCGGGACCGTCGGGGTCAAGTTCCATGGCCTCGAGGTAACTGTTGAGTGCCATGCGCACATTGCCGCTCTGGCGGTAGGCGTTGCCGCGCAGGTAATAGGCGGCAGCCAGCGTTTCCTTCGTCACGGCCTTGCTGTCGATAATCTCACTGGTGGCATCGAGCGCTTTTGCGCCCTCGCTGCGTGACAGCATTTCGCGTATCTCTTGTATGGTTTTCATCTTATTTTCTGCTTTATTGCGACAAAGTTACTCCAACTTCATGAAAAATAACTACCTTTGCCCAAAATAATTTCTTTTGACATGGATAATAATAACGACAACCTCAAGAACCATCAGCGTTTGGGCCAACTCAAGAATCTCGTGATGCTCGCCGCTGCCGACGGCCGTTTTACCGACAGCGAGTTGGCAGTGCTGCTTGCTGTGGCATCGCGTGAGCACATCTCTCCCGAAGATTTCAATAAGGTGATTGACGACCCCGACAGCGTCAATATCGTCCTCCCCGAGGACGAGGACACCAAGCTCAATTACCTGCGCGACATGGTGGCATTGATGATGATTGACGGTGACCTCGATGAGCAGGAACTCGCCATTTGCAAGGTCTATGCCATCGCCCTGGGCTATAACAGCAAGATTGTTGACGGCATGATTGCCGACATCGTGGATGCCCTTGATGCCGAGGCCCGCGAGGAGTAACGGACTTTGGCACAACTTTTGCCAAATCGTTAAATATAAACCAATAATACAAGAATAATGAAGAAATCAGTTATTGCAGCACTATGCGCATCGGCATTGTTGTTGTCGGGTTGTCAGTCCTATAACCAGTTTGCCGGCGTTGTGACTGGCGCATCGGTTGGCGGAATGTTTGGCAGTGCGATTGGCGCCGTTACCGACGGACCCCGCGGTTACGACACGGGCCGTCTGTTGGGCATGGCCATTGGCGGCATTATTGGCGCCGCCGCCACGGCTCCCAAAACCCAGGACGGCAATTACCGCACATCTGACATGTATGGCGATTATGGATATGAGGACTATCGCGAGAACAATTCTTACAGCCCCTATGCCGACATCCAGATTGTTGACTTGCGCTTTGTTGACGAGAACAACAACAACGCCCTCGATGCAAGCGAGCACGCCAAGTTGGTGTTTGTGATTCGCAACACTGGCAGCCACTATGTACGTGACATCGCTCCGGTGATTACCGTCACGGGAACCAAGCAAATCTATCTCTCGCCCACAGCCATTGTGAGTGAATTGGGACCGGGCAAGGCTGTGCGCTATACGTCAGAGGTTGTCGCTTCCAAGAAACTGAAGGACGGCAATGTCGAATTTTTGATAGGCCTCTCCGACGGCAACAGGCAATACACGATGACGTCGTTCCAGCTCCGCACCCGCCGCAGATGATTAATATTAGCATCACTTTATATATTCAACCCAGGCATTTCTATCAAAGATGCCTGGGTTGATTTTTATGTTACAGCATGAGCCGGCGGCTTGCATGATGCCTGAATCACAGGATAACCCGCTCGGCCGCGACTGGCTCGTTGACAAATGCGCTGGCCAGGGGGGAGAAATGCTCCGGGTCTTCGGTCGTGTAGTAGCGGCAGGTGCCGCCGCGGCTGCAATGACGCTCAATCTCGGGATGCCGCTGCAGGTAGTCGGCCAGGCTGGCGGCCACGATAGGCCCCTGCTCAACGATGTTGATGCCCTCGGGCATGTAGCGGCCGATTTTGTTGATTAGCAGCGGATAATGCGTGCAACCCAATATCACCGTGTCGATGTCGGGGCACTCGTTGAGCAGCTGCCCGATGTCCTTTTGCACAAAGTAGTCTGCGCCGTCGCCGTCGCTCTCGCGGTTCTCCACCAGCGGCACCCACATCGGGCAGGCATGACCGTGAACGGTGCAGTCGGGATACATCCCTTCAATTTCAATGTTGTAACTGCGGCTGGCGATGGTGCCCGGCGTGCCGAATACGCCCACGTGGCCGGTCTTGGTCATTTGCCCCACGCACTCCACCGTCGGCCTCACCACCCCCAGCACGCGCCTGTCGGGCGCGATGCGGGGCAGGTCCTGCTGTTGGATGGTGCGCAGCGCCTCGGCCGAGGCTGTGTTGCAGGCCAGAATGACCAGGTGGCATCCCCTGCCGAACAGGTGCTTCACTGCCCGGAGCGTGAACTCATACACCAGCTCCCGCGAGCGCGTTCCGTACGGCGCACGCGCGTTGTCGCCCACAAACAGGTAGTCATAATCGGGCAACACACGCCTGATGTCCCGCAGGATTGTCAGTCCTCCGAACCCCGAGTCAAACACCCCTATCGGCGCGCGCTCCGCGCTGTTTTCCTTCTCTTGTGACATAGGCTTGTCGTTTTCTCTTGTGCAAAGGTAGTGCAAATCGAACGCAAAACAAAACAAGCGGGCTTGTTTTTTTTGCCGAGATGCCGCCTACCTTGGCCGCAAAGCGGCAACGGAGTGCAAATCGGGCTGGCGAGCAAGTATTAATCATAAAAGAAAGTTGTTCTTGTTGTTCAAAGTTGTCTATGTTGTTTGATAAAGCCGTGCAAATAAAATTCATCGTATGGCATATTATTTGACTGGCAAAAAAGGAGTATCTTTGCCGTCAAGCAAGATTAAACAACAGAACTATGAAAAATTTTGAAGACAGGCCGCGGTTCACGCCCGACAAAATCAAAGCGTTGAAGGATGACGAAGTCTTTGTGTTCGGCAGCAATCTGCAGGGCATGCATGCTGGCGGGGCTGCCGCTGCCGCATGGCGTTTCTTTGGCGCTGTGATGGGGCGGGGCGTAGGATTGCAGGGACATAGTTATGCCATACCGACGATGCAGGGCGGAGTAGAAACCATCGCCCCCTATGTCGATGAGTTTATTGATTTTGCCCGCCGGCACGGGGATTTGTACTTTTATGTCACGCGCATTGGCTGCGGCATCGCAGGTTTCAGCGACGAGCAAATCGCCCCGTTGTTCCGCAATGCGCTCTCTCTGCCCAATGTGTGCCTCCCCAAGTCCTTTGTGGACTTCATCGGCCAATAGCGGACATTTTCGAGGCAACTGTTGTGCGCATGGACGGAAATTTGTAACTTTGCAGGTTAAAAGCGTTGATTCATGAATTTACAACCGTTCAAACCATATAGCCTGAACTTGCATGGCCGGCTGGTCGTCATCGACCGTCCGTGGGTCATGGGTATCGTCAATGTCACTACCGACTCGTTTTACAGCGGCAGTCGCACGATTGACGAGCAGTCGCTTGCCGCCCGTGTGCGGCAGTTGGTGGCCGAGGGTGCCGACGTCATTGACCTTGGGGCTTGCTCCACGCGGCCCGGCAGCGAGCCGGTGCCGGCGGGTGACGAGGCCGACCGCCTGGCGATGGCGCTCAATGTTGTGCATGGGGTTGCGCCCGGGGTGATGACCTCGGTGGATACCTATCGAGCCGGTGTTGCCCGCCGTTGTGTCGAAGAGTGGGGTGCCGACATCATCAACGACATTTCGGGCGGAACGCTTGACGGGGACATGTTTGCTACTGTGGCCCGGTTGCGGGTGCCCTATGTGCTGACACACATGCGCGGCACGCCCGCCACAATGTCGCAGATGACCGACTATGACGACGTGGCTGCCGATGTGCTCGAGTGGATGGCGCGCCGCATCGATGAGTTGCGCCAGATGGGCGTCGCCGATGTGATAGCCGACCCGGGCTTCGGTTTCGCCAAGACGTTGGAGCAGAATTATGAGTTGCTCTCGCAACTGGAGGCTTTTCACGCTTTGAATGCCCCCTTGCTCGTGGGCGTGTCGCGCAAGCGCATGATTTATGAGGCTCTGGATTGCACCGCCGACGAGGCCCTGAACGGCACTACCGCCTGCAACACTACCGCTCTGCTTCAGGGCGCCCACATCCTGCGTGTCCACGATGTCAAGGCGGCTGTTGAGTGCCGCGCAATAGCGGGCCGCATGATGAATAATGACATAAATTAAGATACACTACATGGCAAGTTCAATCTTTGCATACTTCAGCATCAAGGACCTGGCGGACATTCTGCTGGTTGCCACGCTGCTGTTCTACTTGTACCGCACGATGAAAGACTCGGGCTCGCTCAACATCTTTGTGGGTGTGATGGCCTTTGTTGTCACTTGGGTGGTGCTGTACAAGATTATGGACATGCGCCTTATCGGCACCATTATGGACAAAATCATCGACATCGGTTTGTTCATCCTGGTCATTCTGTTCCAAGACGAAATCAGGCGGTTCCTGACCGAGGTGGGCTCTCACCGAGGTCTCAAGAAGTTCAGTAAGTTGTTCAAGAGCAAGGTGGAGACCGATGAAGAGCGCAAATGGATTTTGCCGGTTGTATATGCCTGCATGAGCATGTCCAAGAGCAAGACAGGAGCACTGATTGTCGTGCAGCAGAATTTGTCGCTGGCTGATTATGAGCGCACGGGAGACATGATCAAGGCGGACATCAATTCGCGTTTGATAGAGAATATCTTCTTCAAGAACAGTCCGTTGCATGACGGCGCTCTCATTATTGCGGGAAACAAAATCATGAGCGCCGGCTGCATCCTGCCCGTGTCGCACGACACCAATATCCCGCGTTATCTGGGACTTCGCCACCGCAGCGCCAAGGGCATCTCGCAGGCTACCGACGCCATTGCCATTGTCGTGAGCGAGGAGACGGGCCGCATCTCATATGCCCACAAGGGCGAACTGCACTTGAACCTCTCCAGCACCGACCTTGAGCACGCTTTGTCTGCGCTGGTCAATGATGACAACAATAATACCTCTAAGGATTGATGTTTGATATCGACGGAACACTGGTGAGCCTTGACCTGGTGGAGCGTTTCTTTTGTTGCGACTTGGAGACGTGCCTGGGCGCTTGTTGCATCGAGGGCGACTCGGGAGCGCCCCTCACCGAGGAGGAATACAAGAAACTCAAGGAGGTTTTGCCCGAGGTTTGGGATGACCTGTTGCCGCAGTCACAGCAGCAAATCAGGGAGCATGGCGTGGCCTATCTCGACTGCGAGGGCGAACTGGTGACGCAACTCGTTGGGGGCGCCAACTGCGTGTTCACGACCTATGAGCGCGGCGGCATGTGCCTGTGCGCTATTGAGAAGGCCTACCGCGAGGGACGCATCACATGGCGCAAGCCTGCCTCGTGCTACCTGTATCCTGCCCGCATCAAGAAATTCCCGGGCTATGAGGCGGTAAACTATGACCGCTGGAAAATCTGTAAATGCGCCGAGGTGCTGGGCCGTCGCGAGGGCATCCGCCTCTACCAGTTCCTGCGCGAACCGCTCATCGAGCGCTATGGTGAGCAGTGGTACAACACCCTGGTGGCCAACTGCGAACTTTATATCAAGGAATACTTATCGTAATAAATGATGAAAATAAAGACTAAAATTCTGTTTCTGTTTGTCTTGTTGCTCACCGCGCTGTCGGCGGCGGCTCAATTCTCGATTGACGGCAAGCATCCCGTCATGGACAATCGCACGGGGAAGTTGCTGATGACCATGCCCGAGGCAGCCTTTGACGGCCCCTGTACCGCCCGTGTCGCTATGGATGATACTGTGGCATGGGTAAAGATTGCCGGTAAGCAGATTCGCACCCCGAGCGACATCCAGCTGCCCAAAATCAGCGGTGACACCGTTTTCAGTGTGATGTATTCCACCCATGGGCACATCATGACCGTGCAGCTTCGTTTCACCTTCTTGCCCATCGTGTGCATCACGGGCAACACCGACACCATCTATCGTGTCATGCCCGTGCAGGTTACTTTGCCCGACGGCGACAGTACTCAAGAGTATCGCGCCCGCGTGAAATGGGCGGGTGCTTCGACAGCGCTCAAGTGGATTGAAAAACACAGTTTTCATCTCAAGTTTATCGACGAGAATGACGAGAAGATGGATGTCTCGTTCTTTGGCCTGCGCGACGACAATCATTGGCGGCTTGATGCGGGCACAATGGACATGATGCGCATACGCAACAAGGTGGCCCACAGCCTGTGGCAGGACTTTGACAACAAGCCTTACTATGCCGATAAGCAGCCCAAGGCCCGCACCTACACCCGCGGCGGGCTTGTCGAGGTTTTTATCAATGGGGACTACATGGGTTTCTTTGACTTGACCGAAGTGCTCGACCGCAAGCAGATGAAACTCAAGAAGTATGACACCGAAGCTGAGAAGTTTCACGGCATGCTGTGGAAGAGCAAAAACGACACGCAGCAAGTGATGTTCATCACCAATGCCCGCTGCGACGACACCAAGGACTATTGGGCGGGATTCAGCCTTGCCTATCCTGATATCGACGAAGTGTGCCCCACCGACTATTCAGTGCTGAGAAATGCCATCGACTTTGTTGCCAAGAGTTTCAATTCCGAATTCCGCGCTCAGGTGGACGAGTATTTCGATGTGCCCATCTTTGAGGACTATTTCGTCTTTATCCAGACGCTCTTTGCGATGGACAATACCAGCATCAACATGGTGTATGGCTGCTATGACAGCGAGGTGGACAAGAAACTCACGCTTGCCGTCTGGGACTTGAACGCGACCTGCGGCGCACATTGGCGCAACCATGACGGCTTTTACAGGGCCGCTGAGATTCAGCCCGAGAATGACATGGACTCGATTCGCACCGATTGGTCCCGCTTGCCCATCAACCGCTTGCTCAAGAGGATGAGGGAATTGCCCGACTTCAAGTGGCATGTCACCAACCGCTACTGGCAGTTGCGCCAGACGGTGCTCAATCCCGATAGTCTGGTGGCCCGATACTCTGCGGTGTATAACCGCCTGGACCATGCCGGCGCGCTGATTCGCGAGACCGAGCGCTGGTCTGGCTGCGAGGATTTTGCCAAGCGCCCGTTGGACTTTGACGATGAGTACAATTACTTGTGCGACTGGATTAGGCGGCGCATCGCCTATCTTGACACCCACACGTTTGCCTGTCTGCGCGGCGATGCCGACGGCAATGGCATGATAGATCCCATGGACATTTCGGCGTTGATAGATTATCTCCTGAATGGTTCCGTGTCGTTGAATAAGATAAATGCCGACATTAACGGGGACAATGAGATTGACGCGTCTGATGTGTCCGCGATTATTGACCTGATGTTGAATCATTGATAGTTGCTGCCCAATGGCTTGCCGCAGGATTATCCCGCTGATTTGTATGGCATTGTTGCTATGCACGGCTTTGCCGTTAAGCGCCCAGTTCACGCTGTGCGGCAAGCGGCCTGCCTATGACAAGCGCACGCAATCTTACCTGCTCACCGTGCCGGAGCAGTGGTACGGCACAGCGCGCACGTTGCCGATTGCCGTTGACAGCGATGTCCGCTGGTTTGTCTTTGATGGCGACATTGTTTTTGGCAACACGATAGACATTCCCATCGTCAAGGGCGACACTGCCTACTCGGTGGACTATTTTCGTGACGGTGTGGCCTGTGGAGCGCAGTTGCGTTTCACGTTCTTGCCCGTGATGGAACTTGTGGGCACGTTCACCGATGAGTATTCCCAGGGCGAGGTGTGGTACACCGACCCCAATGGCGCTTCAACCGACTTGATGCCTGCGCGCCTCAAGTGGGCCGGCTCATCGACAAACCGCCGCTGGTTTCACAAGCACAACTACCACATCAAGTTTGTTGACGCCAGCAGTGACAAGTTGGACCGCTCCTTCATGGGACTGCGCAGCGACAACCATTGGCGCCTGGATGCAGGCATGATTGACCTGGGCCGCATACGCAACAAGACGGCTCACGCCCTGTGGGCCGACATGGGTACGCCTGTTTATTATTCCGACCGTCAGCCCAATGCCCGCAACTATTCACGCGGCGGCCATGTCGAATTGTTCTTGAATGACACCTATATGGGTTTCTATGACCTGGCCGAGGTCGTGGACCGCAAGCAGATGAAACTCAAGTCCTACGACGAGGCATCAGGCGTTTTCCACGGCATGATGTGGAAACTGATGGATGACAGTTGGCAGACGCTGTTTGTCGCCGACTCAACCTATGACAACTCCCAGCAAATGTGGGGTGAATACAAGGTCATGTATCCCGATATCGACGACGTTTGTCCCACCGACTTCAGCCTGATGAGCAATGCTGTCAACTTTGTGGCGACCAGCGCCAACAGCGAGTTTGAAGCGCACATCGGCGAATACTTTGACCTGCCCGTGCTGGTGGATTACTATGTGTTCATCCAGATGCTCAACGGCATCGACAACACTTGCAAGAATATGTATTTTGCCTGCTACGACCGCGCCGTTGACAAGAAACTCACCCTTGTCGTGTGGGACCTGGACGCCACGGTGGGGCAGCACTGGAGCGATATCGACGAATGTTACCGCACCCCGGAGGTGGGGCCCGAGGCCAACCTGTGGCAGAATTCCTATCTGCGCCTCAATCGCCTTTTTGGACGGTTGATGACATTGCCCAGTTTCCGCAAGGCTGTACAAAACCGGTATTGGGAACTCCGTGAGACGTTGTTCCAGCCCGATAGCCTCATCGCGCGTTATGCCGGCACCTATGCCCGCCTCGATAGGTGCGGAGCGCTGGCGCGCGAGGTGGAACGCTGGTCGGGCGACACCGACATTGCCAAGCGCGAGCTCAATTTCAACAGCGAGCAGGAGTACCTGAGCGACTGGTTGCGCCGCCGCGTCGCTTATCTCGACGACAAGGTTTTCCGTCGCTTTAACGGTGACGTCAATGGTGACGGCGAGGTCAATCTGGCCGATGTGAATGTCATCATCAATGTGATTTTAGGTGCCCGCCATGTGCCGCTCTCGGCCGATGTGAACGGCGACGGTGAGGTCAATATCGGTGATGTGAATGCAGTTACCGACGCGATTTTTGGCAACTGAATGGTCACAATTTCCTCAAAGATAGAAAAAAATAACGTTTTTCGCTTGCTGTTTCAGCAAAATGTACTACCTTTGCACCGCTTTTCGTAATCTCTGACAAGATATTAGAGTGGCTTGTGTATATTGCGAAGTGATTATTAACACATTAAATATAGGATCAAATGGATTTGATTAAAATTGCAGAACAGGCATTTGCTACAGGCAAGCAGCACCCGGAGTTTTTCCCTGGTGACACAATCACGGTAGCATACCGCATCAAGGAGGGTAACAAGGAGCGTATCCAGCAGTACCGCGGTGTGGTTCTTAAAATCACTGGCGAGGGTGAGAAGAAGCGTTTCACCGTTCGCAAGATTAGTGACAACATCGGTGTAGAGCGCATTTTCCCGCTCGAGTCCCCGTTCATTGACAGCATTGTCATCAACAAGCATGGTAAGGTGCGCCGCGCCAAGCTGTATTACCTGCGTGGTCTCACCGGTAAGAAGGCTCGCATCAAGGAGCGCCGCATCGTCAAGAAGGAGGCTTAACCCGCTCCCACGCGATTGCGATAACACATCAAACTGCGTCTGGCATCTGCCGGGCGCAGTTTTCTTTTCGGGACATTCGGCTCGATTGGAGCGGTTGTTGTTATATGGTTTGGGCTTGTGCTCAGTCGAGGAATCGCTTGTCAAGGCCGTGGTAGTGGTCGATGCGGCGGTCGCGCAGGAATGGCCACCAGCGCCTCACTTGCTCGCTGCGTTCCATGTCCACGTCGATGATGGCGGTCTCCTCTTTGTCGCTTGACGCCTGATACAGCAATTCGCCTTGCGGCCCGGCCACAAAGCTGCTGCCCCAGAATGCGATGCCGCGCGTCTGCCCCGACGGGTCCTCTTCGTGGCCAACGCGGTTGACGGTGACCACGGGCAAACCATTGGCGACGGCGTGGCCGCGTTGCACGGTCATCCATGCGTCGCGCTGGCGCTGTTGTTCGTCGGGTGTGTCGCTGCTCTCCCAGCCGATGGCTGTGGGGTAGATGAGCAGTTGCGCGCCGCGCAAGGCCATCAGGCGCGCGCCCTCGGGATACCACTGGTCCCAGCATACCATTACGCCCAGACGCCCCAACGAGGTGTCGATGGGCTGGAAACCTTGGTCGCCGGGGGTGAAGTAGAATTTCTCATAGTAGGCGGGGTCGTCAGGTATGTGCATCTTGCGGTAGGTGCCGGCGATGCTTCCGTCGGCGTCAAACACAACTGCCGTGTTGTGGTACAGACCAGCCGAGCGGCGTTCAAACAGTGACGTCACCAGCACGATGCCGCACTCGCGTGCCACGGCGGCATACTGGGAGGTGACATCACCGGGAATGGGAACGGCCAGGCTGCAGTTGTCCACATTCTCCACTTGGCAAAAGTAAAGCGAGTCATGCAGTTCCTGCAGGACGATGAGCTGTGCGCCTTGGGAGGCAAGGTTTTTTATCTTGGTGATGAGCGCGCCGCGATTGGATGCGATGTCGCTGGTGTTGTGCTGTTGAATGATGCCGATTTTCATGTTTTGGAATTACGGTGGTTTCTATTATCGGGCACAAAATTACGCAAAATTTTGCTTGCTTCAGTTAGACTACGATACCTTTTTACCTAATGTTGAGTGCGCCTCGCGGCAGTTGCATGGTGGCGCAGTGCAGCGAGCCGTGCTGGCAGATGAGCGGACGGCAGTCAATGCCCTTGACTTGGCGGCCTGGGAAAGCCTGGGCGATGGTTTCAAGCGCGCGGACGTCGTTCTCGGGCTGGCCGTACAGGGGCACCAGCACCTGGGTGTTCATGACCAGGAAGTTGGCATAGGTGGCGGGCAACCGTGAAATCTCGTCATAGATGGGGTCGGGCAGGGGCAGCTTGAGCAGGTGGTAATGGTTGCCGTCGGTGTCGGTGAACTGCTTCAACTGCTGCTCCATCGCCATGAGCGGGGCAAAATGCCCGTCCGCAGGATTGTCGCAGCCGGTGTAAAGGATCACGCCGCCGGGAGCAAAGCGTGCCAGCGTGTCGATGTGCCCGTCGGTGTCGTCACCATCAAGTTCGCCATGGTCGAGCCACAGCATTTTGATGCACCCCAGGCGCTCAAGAAGCCTCTGCTCCAGTTCATCGCGCGTCATGCCGTCGTTGCGGTTGGGTGCCGTCAGGCAGCTGGTGGTTGTCATCACCGCACCATTGCCGTCGGTCTCAATCGAGCCGCCCTCGAGGACGATGTCGCGCCAGTTGATGAGCGGCATGCGCCACATTCCAACCACCCCTAAACGTTCGTTCACCAGATTGTCGCAGTCGGCGGCAAATTTCATGCCCCAAGCGTTGAAGGTGAAGTCGGCAAGCACATGGCGTCCGTCCTTGAAAACCGTGATGGGGCCGTAATCGCGCACCCATGTGTCGTTGGTGGGCAACTCGGCAATGGTGACTTGTTGCCAGTCCACATCAGGGCCGAGGGCGTCCCTCACATCCTCGGCGTCGGGCGCGACAATGACGAGCCGTTCTCCGCCGTCAAGGATGGCGCGGGCAATCTCTTGATAACATGCTGTCACCTCGTCGAGCATGTAGGCCCAATCGGTGCCGGCGTGAGGCCATGCGATGAGGATGCCGTCTTGTGAATCCCACTCGGCGGCAAAACTGCGGTTGCGTTTATTCGAAAACATGTGTTGGATGTGGTCATGCGGCCGGTTTGCGGCCTTTAATGTTCTTATATATTGTTGCCAAACTCGTCGTAGGTGTCCCAATAGGAATCCTGGTCTTCGATTATCTCGTCAATAAAGTCGCGATAGCCCGTCTTTGTCTCATATCCGTTTTCCTCGCACCAGGCCTCGTAGTCTTCGTTGAAGCCGGCCTCTTCGCGAAGTTTGCGCTGGAACTCCTTGTCCAACTCAGACGTGTTGCTGAAACGGTCAAGCAACTCGCGTAGTGTATCAGAAAAATCGTTCATGTTCATATTTCCAATGTTATGTTCAGAAACAATGACCCGGAGGTGTCTGGCATTGTTGATATTGACTCGTTTTTTTCAATTTTCAAATTTAGTGCTTTTTTCTGTATTGAGTGGAAAAGTTTAGTTAAAAAAACATTATGCGAGGTGTTGTTGGCCAATAAACTACTGAATTCAGTGTAATTTAATTTTTATTAAAAAACAGGTGCCTGATTATGGCACTATGTAGGCCTAATTTTGCGGCATCAAAGGAGAAATACATATCAGGGTACCCTGGGAAAATAGACCATGAAAGGCACTATCGCAGTGACTGAGAGGTGGCATTTCTGATAGTCCGGAACGGATCAAGAATATGCCGCCTTTCTTTGTCGCTGTGGGTGTTGGGGTTGATAATTTGCGCGATGAGCAAAAAAACTTTGTTTTGTTGTCAATTTTGTCGCGGTGATATGATGAACTTGTCGTATCTTTGTGGCGTTGTTGGCAGCAGGGACTGGCGGCAACAGTTTTATTACAGGAAAAAGTGATTCAAGAAACCCAAAACGGTCATGATGAAATGGTCCAAAAGTTTGTTGGCTGCGATGCTGCTGTCCTTGTTGGCAGGCTGCTCGGGCAACAATCTTGAAAAAATGATTCCCGCCGATGCCATTGGCGTGGTGGCTTTTGATGTGCCCAAAATTCTCGACGAGACAGGACTTGTTGACGACGGCAAGATTGTGTTGCCCGAAACTGTGCGCCAGGCAGTTGACGATAATGACACTGCCCCATTGTGCGTACTGCTCAACGACCTGTCGCAACTGGGCCTCGACACCGACAGCAAGGCATACGCGTTCTTCTCATCTAAGTCGTTCGGCAGGGTGCTGTTGGCCGGCCTGGATGATGCCGGTAAGGCACGCAAGACATTGGAACTGCGTGCTGGCGGCGACTTTGCCAAGGTGGAGGGGCTGGATTGCATGTATGTCAAGGACAAATTGTATGCCATCGACGATGACGTGTTGTTTGTGGGCTCGGTGAGCAAGCCAATGGATGTGAATCGGGCCGCCAAGGCAGCAAAAGGCATTCTCTCCAAGACATCGACAAGCATCACAGACAACAAGGATGCCATCAAGTTGCTGCGCAACGGCGACAATGACATCAACATGTGGGTGCAGGGCAAGGGGCTCAAAAGCATTCTCAACAAGAGCGATGTCTATCGAGAACTGGCCAAGCGTTTCCCGCTGGTCGAGATTTTCACCGAGAGTGACATCGACGCGATGACCTGTTGCATCGACCTCGATGCCAAGGAGGTGAAGATGGAGACCCGCATCCTTGCCAAGGAGGACAGTGAATATGCCCGCCTGCTTACTGCAACCATCGCCAAACCTACGGGTGACGTGCTCAAGGCCATCCCCAACTCGATGGACTATATTTTCTCGATGAGCGTCAAGGGTGATAACTTTGTGAAACTCGAGCAGATTCAGCAGTTGTTGCAACTGTTTGGAAATCTGCCATATATTGGCCGTATCGATTTGGCGAGCATCCTTTCAACCGTTGACGGGCCATTCTCGGTTGGCCTCGCGCGCGACCCGCACCTTGAGGGCGAGTGGAACATGGTGCTGGCCGCCCGTTCGACCGACCCCGACGCAGTCGTCGGTCAAATCAGTGCATTTGCCAACTCGATGGGGCAGGCGCCCGAACTCTATGACGATGAGTATATCTACCAATATGACAACAAGATGATACGTGTCGGCATTACAGACGGCATCCTCTATGTCAAGGTGCTGGACTATGAGCAGACCGAGGGGTATGCCTATGAGATGCAGCCCGTGCGCGACTTCTTTGACAATGCATTGTTGGGCTTCTTTGCACAGACACGCAACGACAGCGTCTGCGGGTACCTCAACTTTGGTTTACAGGACATCTTCAACGGCAAGGGGCGGTTCTATACCAACCAGCCCAAAGCCAACGCGGCGCAGGAATTCCTGCGTGCGTTGTGTGGCATCAAGGTGCATGACAACTTTGGCAACGAGGACGGTGAAGAAGGCACCGCCGGATTTCTGCTGGACTCAGACATACAGTTGCGTCCCGTCAATTAATGCGTGACTGAATGAGAAAAACGGTCAGGGCCGCCCCCTTATTGGGGGGCGGCCCTGACCATTCGGGGTCAGCGTCGATGCGCTGCCAGTGATTTAGAACTTGTAATTGAGGCCCAGCCCTACTACGGCCTGATCCACTTTGCGGACGATGGTGTGGCGGAATTCAAGGTTTGCGCCAAAGTGCTCGTTGAACTCATATTCAACGCCTGCACCCACATTGAGGCCGACATGATTCTCTTCATCATCACCCAATTTTACCATTGTGTAGTTAAGGCCAGCGAGCGGGTAGATGTACAGCTGCTCGTTCCACAGGCCTACCAGATAATGGGCGTTGATGTTTACGTCCCACCAGTTCACATGGTCTTTCTCAAAGAAGTAGTTAAAGCCCACCTCGGCCCTCAATTGGTCAAGAACGCCATACTGGAAACGGGCGCCCAGTCCCAGACTCTCAATCTCACTGCCATAAACCAAATTGGCTCCGACGGCGGTCTCGCCCTGGTGTACCTGTGCCTGGCCAATGCCCACGCCCAGCATGAGAGCGCACACTAAAGTTAAAATCTTCTTCATAGTTTTTTTGTTTTTTAATGTTTAATATGGAAATGTTGTTGTCTCAATGAATGTGTAAAGGTACTGCAAAAAAATGATGTGTACAACAGTAACGGGCAAAAACGACAAAAAAAGCTGCCCTTGTGAGGCAGCCTGTACTGTGTTTTACCAAAATGTTTGCAATCGCGACTTAGCCTAGATAGGCCTTGAGCAGCTTGCTCTTTTGGCCCTTGAGGCGGCGGATGGCCTTCTCCTTGATTTGGCGCACGCGCTCGCGGGTCAGGTCAAATTTGGCGCCGATTTCCTCAAGCGTCATCTCCTGGCAACCGATGCCAAAGAACATCTTCAGAATCTCGCGCTCGCGGGGATTGAGCTGCTCCAGCGCACGGTTGATCTCCTTGGCCAGTGACTCCTGGTTGAGGGTGGTGTCGGCCATGGGTGAATCGTTGTTGGGCAGCACGTCAAGCAGGCTGTTGTCCTCGCCTTCGACAAACGGGGCGTCAACCGATACATGGCGGCCCGACACCTTCATCGTGTCACTGATCTTGTCCACGGGGATGTCCAGCCGGTCGGCGAGTTCCTCGGGCGACGGACGGCGCTCGTGTTCTTGCTCAAAGCGGGCTTGGGCCTTGCTGATCTTGTTGATCGAGCCCACCTGGTTGAGCGGCAGACGCACAATGCGCGCTTGCTCGGCAAGGGCTTGCAGGATGGACTGGCGAATCCACCACACGGCATAGGAGATAAACTTGAAGCCACGCGTCTCGTCAAATTTCTGCGCTGCCTTGATAAGGCCCAGATTGCCCTCATCAATCAAGTCGGGCAGACTCAATCCTTGGTTCTGGTACTGTTTTGCTACCGAAACTACGAAACGCAAATTGGCACTGACAAGCTTGTCCAGCGCAGCCTGATCGCCTTGGCGAATGCGCTGTGCCAGTTCCACCTCCTCATCAACGGTGATGAGTTCCTTGCGACCGATTTCCTGAAGATACTTGTCAAGCGAGGCACTCTCGCGATTAGTAATGGATTTTGTGATTTTTAATTGTCTCATCTAACTAATGTAGAGTTTAAGCGTGCAAAGGTACAACTATTTTTCGGATTATCCAAATCTGTTTGCCCAAAACGGGCAAAAAACATTTTTTTGTGCCATTTTGTCGCTTTTAGACCTGCCATCTTGGGCCGTTGCTATCCCAGGTAGGCCATGAGCGACGTGTTGTGCTGTCGCCGCAGGCTGCGTATGGCGCGCTCGCGTATTTGGCGCACGCGTTCGCGCGACAGCTCAAATCGGGTGCTGATTTCATCGAGCGTCATCTCCTGGCACCCGATGCCAAAAGACATCTTCACGATTTCGCGCTCACGGTCGCACAACTGGTTCAGCGCCCTCACGATTTCGGCGGCCAGCGACTCGCTCTGCACGGTGCTGTCGGCGCTATCTGCTCTGTCGTCGGCAATCACATCAAGCAGGCTGCTGTCCTCGTCCTCGTTGATGGGCGAGTCAAACGATACATGGCGGCTCGATGCCTTCATGGTCGCCTTAATCTTTGCCTCGGTGGTGTTGAGCAACTCGGCGAGTTCGTCGGGTGTCGGGCGGCGCTCGTTTTCTTGCTCAAACTTGGCGATAGCGCTGTTGATTTTGAGAATGAGCCCGTTTTGGTTAAGCGGCAGGCGCACGGTGCGCGACTGCTCGGCGATGGCGAGCAGGATGGATTGGCGAATCCACGCCACGGCATAGGATATGAACTTGTTGCCGCGGGTCTCGTCATACTTGTGCGCGGCCTTGATAAGGCCCACATTGCCCTCGTTAATCAGGTCCGCGAGGGGAAGTCCAAGGTTTTGGTACTGCTTGGCTACCGAGACCACGAAGCGCAGGTTGGCACACACGAGTTCGTTGAGAGCGGCCTCGTCGCCGCGGTGTATGCGCTCGGCGAGCTCGACTTCCTCGTCAACGCTGATGAGGGGCAAGCGATTGATTTCTTGAAGGTACTTCTCAAGCGAGATGCTCTCGCGGTTGGTGATGGATTGGGTGATTTTCAGTTCTTTCATACTATTTGCTGTGATCTGAGAGATTAGTGGTGCGAAGCTCTATGCAACGGCACGATACATGCAATAATCGTGCCAATCCCGCGGACTGTCGGTCCACGTGACAGCGATGGCGGCGACAGGGCTGTTCCCGTCGCCGCCATCGGCGGTCGTGTGGTTGGGTGTTATTGCTCGTCGTCGCTCAGGTCAACGGCATAGTATACCTTCTTGCCCGTGGGGTAGAAACCGGTGATGAACATCACCTTGTCGCTGTCGTTGCTGCGCATAATCTGGTTGTAGATGGTCTCCACATCGTCGCGCGTGTCAACAGGCATGTTGTTGATGTCGGTGATGATGAATCCGTCACGGATGCCGGCTCGCTTGAACTTGCCGGCTTTGACGCCTACGACTTTCAGGCCCTTGGAGATGGCGAGGTCCTTCTTGTCCTGGCTGCTGAGCTCGGTGAAGGCGCATCCCAGCGACATCACGTCGCTCTGCTTGGTCATCTTGGTGTTGCCCTGGTCGTTCTTGAACACCACGGTGGCGCGCTTGAGCTTGTTGTCGCGGTAATATTCAATTTCGGCCTTGTCGCCCGGACGCAGCTTGTTCATCTCTTCCTGCATCTCGCCGCTGTTCTTCACAGGGTTGCCGTTCATGCGCACAATCACGTCGCCCTCCTGCAAGCCGGCCTCCATGGCGGCGCCGCGGTCGGTCACCTTGGCCACATAGATGCCGTCGTTGGTGGCGGTGATATTCTCCTCCTTGGCTTTGTCAGCCGTGAGCTCCGAGTAGCTGATGCCCAGCACGGCGCGCTGCACCGAGCCATACTGCTTGATGTCGGTGACCACCTTTTTGACGGTGTTGCTGGGCACGGCAAATGAGCATCCGCTGTAGTTGCCGGTCTGGGAGTAAATCATCGTGTTGATGCCGATGAGCTCGCCTGCCGTGTTCACCAGCGCACCGCCCGAGTTGCCGGGGTTGACCGCGGCGTCATGCTGGATAAATGCCTTGATGCCGCCGTTGTTGCCGCCGTCGTTCATGCCGCGAGCCTTGGCGCTGATGATGCCGGCGGTGACGGTGGAGTTGAAGCCAAAGGGGTTGCCCACGGCCACGCACCACTCGCCCACACGCACAGCATCGCTGTTGCCAAACGAGACGGCATGCAGGTCCTTGGCGTTGATCTTGATGAGCGCGATGTCGGTCTTGTCGTCGGTGCCGACAATGGTAGCGTTGAACTGGCGGTTGTCGTTCAGGGTCACCTCAAGTTTCTCGGCTCCGTCGATGACGTGGTTGTTGGTGACGATGTAGCCGTCGGGGCTGATGATGACGCCCGACCCCATGCCCATGGGTTGCGGCTCGCTCTTCTTGGGCGACTGCTGCTGGCGAGGGCGTTGCTGGCCGCCAAAGCCCGGGCCAAAGAAGAACTCAAACGGGTCGAAAAAGTCGCCCTGATACATGTTTTGGCGCGGGGTGGCATAGCTCTTGATGCTCACCACGCAGTTGATGGTGCTCTCGGCCACGTCGGTGAAGTCGCGGCTCAGGTCCGCGCCGCGAGCAGTGGTCTTGACAAAACCGTTTTTGTCGGTCTGGCCTTCCTTGTTCACCACATAGGTATCGGTTATGATGCCTTTCTTTTCCAACTCGCTCGTTGCCATCATGGTGGTCGCCGACCCGAGGACCGACGCGGCAACAAGCATTGCTGCTAATTTCAGATTCTTTTTGCTCATGTGTCTGTTCAATGTTAATTTATGGTTGGTTTTAATTTTTCAATTGTTAATTTTAACGATTCAAATATTGTGCCAAAAGTACAATGAAAAATGGCACCAGCAATAAAAATTACCCGGTTTTTAAAATTAATTAATAGCAACAATGCCCCTTTTTACTAAGTTTTACATTACAAGCCTCGCTTGCGGCAGTCCGATGGCATCGTGCCGCATGTGCCAGCCCCGCATGGCGTTGTCATGTGACTGTCGCCATGCGGGGCTGTTGGTGTGCAGTGGTGGGGCTAATCCTTGTCGTCGTCCCCGTATCCAAGGCCTTGGAGCAGCTCGGCAAGCACATACATGCTGCCGCCCACATAGATGAGGTCATCCTTGCCGGCCGCCTTGCGGGCTGCCTCGAGGGCTTCGGTCACGTTACTGTATGTGTCGCCTTGCAATTCGGCTTTCGCAGCGGCCTGTTGCAGCTTCTTGGCTGTCATCGAGCGCTGGATATTGGCCTTGGTGAAATAGTAGGCGGCATCCTTGGGCATCATGGCAAGGATGGATTTTACGTCTTTGTCTGCCATGAACCCCAATACAAGGTGAAGCTTCTTGCTGTTCTCGTTCTTGAGTTGGCGGAGCACTTGCTCAAACGCGGCGGGGTTGTGCGCCGAGTCGCAGATGGTGAGCGGCTCGTCGGCAACCTTCATCCAGCGTCCCATCAGGCCGGTGTTTTCGGTGACATGTCCCAGCGCGTGGCGCACGTCACCCTCCTTGACGCGATATTTGTTGCGCTTGAGCTCGTTGAGCGTGACCAGCACTGTGTTCACGTTCTCGACCTGGTAGTCGCCCGTGAGTTCGCAGTCAATGGTGCCGTAGTTCTTGGTCGTGATGCGCAGCATGCCATCGGTGTGGACAGCGCCGGTGACCTCGTTTTTCTCTTGGGCAAAACGGATGCGGCTCTGCATATCGGCGGCCCTCTGCTCAAAAATCTCGTGCACTTCGCCCTCGGCGCGCCCGATGACTACGGGCTTGCCGGGCTTGATGATGCCGGCCTTTTCTGATGCTATCTCGGTAAGTGTGTTGCCCAGAAACTGCTGATGGTCCAGGCCCACATTGGTGATGATGCTCAGGTCGGGCGTGATGATGTTGGTGCTGTCGAGTCTGCCGCCCAAGCCTGTCTCGACAACTGCGACATTGACATTGCGCCACTTGAAGTAGTCAAAGGCCATTGTCGAAATGATTTCAAAGAACGTGGGCTCAATGTCTTCAAAGTGCAGCTGCTTGTATTTGGTAACCCACTGCATGACGTAGTTGCGGCTCACTTTCTTCCCGTTGACACGGATGCGTTCCCTGAAGTCAATCAGATGTGGCGAAGTGAACAGCCCCACGCGGTAACCGCACTCCTGCAGGCATGACGCCAGCATGTGGGCCGTGGAGCCCTTGCCGTTGGTGCCGGCAATGTGGATGATGCGATAGTCGCTGTGCGGCTCTTTGTACAGTTTGTCAAGAGCGATGCTTGTACCCAGGCCTGGTTTGTAGCCTGCAGCACCGTCCCGTTCAAAAGCAGGGCGCTTGTTGAACAGGTAATCCATAGTGCGTTCCCACTGACGCGCTAATTCTTCTTTTCGGGCCATAATGTTGAATATCTTTTTCTAATTGTCTGGCCACTCACGTGACCGTCGCAGTGACAATATTATTATTTAATGGTAGTTGCCAAGTATAACAAAATATACAAAAAGGCAGCATGGCTATAAGCCGGGTTTTGTGCCGTTCCCGGGGGAACGGTGCCTGTCATTTATCTGTCCGGCACATTGCTGCGCCGGTATAGCGATCCACCCCCCGGCAATGGACGAGCAGCCCTTGGATGCCGGTATACATGATCTTGCAACTCACAGGTAGTGCGGCGCTCTGTGTCACCACAGTGCCCGGTGGGCTCTTACCCCGCCTTTTCACCCTTGCCGCATCTCCAACACGTGGGGCGCGGCGGTTGTTTTCTGTCACCTTAACCTTGCGGTCACCCGCAACTTCCCGTTAAGAAATGTGATGCTCTGTGTTGCCCGGACTTTCCTCTCGCAACAATTGGATTGCTAACGAGCGACAAGCCGCCATACTGGACCTTTGTATAATTTGTGCACAAAATTACATGTAAAAAATCATTTGTGCAAATTTATTGGACACATTTATTTGATTTTTTAATTTATTGTTTCGCTATAGAACAAGCCGAATGGATTGACGGATAGGCCAATGATGCCGCAAAGCCTGTGGACTGCATTCTCTTGCAGATTAATGCTGGCGCCCTGCTCATGATTCGCCACAACCGTTTGGCGCCCCGCATTTACCGCAGTTGCAGGCGTTGAAGCACGGCGACGATATTGCCCAGCTTGTCAATTAGCGCCATCTCTTGCTGGTTGATGCGTTTGCATGACTCTGTCTTTTCAAGCGCGAGCAGCAGCGACGTCTCTTTCTCAATGTCTTCACACGCGTTGTTGCCCGAGTGAAGGTCTTCGAACTGGATAGCCATGTCCTTGGAGGGGTCGAGGGTGATGATGCCGTTGATGATGTTACACCCTGTCTGGCCGTGGATGGTCTGCATTACGGCATCGATAACGACGCGCAAGTCGTGCTCAATCACATTTACATTATTCAACTCCTTGACCACCCAGGCTCCGTTCATCTCGTCGAGGTTGTGCCTCTTGAGCACGGCAATTACAGACCCCTTGGAATTCATCAGATTGAGGTATTGGGCGTTGTAACGTGCGGTGAGCGTGTATTTGCGCACATCTTCAAGCGCGCGCATGATGGTTTTCTCGGCCGTCACGCTGTTGCATGATTTCTCGGTGCTGATAAACTCGTTGAACTTCAGGTTGTTGCCATTCAGCTGGAATGAGCCGTTGATGACATTGCAGCCGTTGTTGCCGTACACCTTGTTGCCGCCGGCAAAATCAAGGTACAGATACGCCCGTTCAAGTGAGTACACGTTTTTTTTGCGCACCGACACGATGTCCCACTCGCCGTAGAGCTGGCGGGCGGCGTCGGTGACCTTGACTTCACGCGGCGTCTGGTCGGAGGCCTCGGCGCTTTCGGCTGCCACGGCTGTTTTCTCATATTTGTTGTCTTTCTTCTTTCTGGCATCGAGCGTGGCAGGGGCTGTGATAAATGCCAGCAAGAGGGCAATGACGATAAGTCTTCTCATATCATCTGTGGTCGTGAAATGGTGGTCTGCGGTTTTGTTTCAAACTTCAAATTTCGGCATTTTTTCCCATCCCACCAAATTGTTCGGCCATTTTTAATCAATAATTCCACATTTTGGCGATAAATGGCGATTTTGTTGCCCGTTACTGCGATAAAATGATTACATTTGCAGTTTAGTAGTGCCCGATAACGTGTGTTGGCGGCATCAATAAATTTAATGTCAATAAGTTAAGACTGAAATAATACTACGATATGAGTAAACAGACTACAGGAAAGAAGGGACAGGCCCGCAGCATTACCAGGAAGTTGTGGACAGGCTTCGCCATTTTCATTGGACTGCTGGTGTTGTTGTTTGTGTTGATTTACAATGGCGTGATTGGGTATATGCCTCCCATCGACCAGTTGAAAAATCCCACCGACAAGTTTGCCACGACAATCTACAGCGCCGACAATGTGGAGATGGGCCGATACTACCGCAGCCGCAGCAACCGCATCTATGTTGATTTTGACGAGATGTCCCCTTATCTGAGCCAAGCGCTCATCGCAACCGAGGACTCCCGTTTCCTCGAACACTCGGGCATTGACCTCCGCGCCATTGGGCGCGCCGTTGTCAAGCGCATTATCATGGGCCAGAAGAGTGCCGGCGGCGGCAGCACCATTACCCAGCAGTTGGCCAAGCAGCTTTATTCACCCGAGTCCGAAAATATCTTTCAGCGTGCACTCAAGAAACCCGTCGAATGGATTATCGCCGTCAAGCTCGAGCGGTATTATACCAAGGACGAGATCATCAAGATGTACTTCAACCAGTTCGATTTCCTGAACAATGCGGTGGGTATCAAGATGGCGGCCGAAACATATTTCAGCAAGGACCCCAACGACTTGACCATCGAGGAGTCGGCCACCCTGGTGGGCATGTGCAAGAATCCATCCTATTACAACCCCATTAGATATAATGAACGCACGCGACAGCGCCGCAATGTGGTGTTTGACCAGATGGTCAAGGCGGGCTACCTCGATGCGGCCCAGGCCGAGCAACTGAAGACAAAACCGCTGATTACCAAATTCAAGCGCACCGACCACAACGACGGTCTGGCTCCTTATTTCCGTGAGGAACTGCGCCGCGTGCTGACGGCCAAGAAGCCCAGCCGCAAGGATTATCCCTCATGGAACCAGCAGGCATTTGTCGATGACTCTACCGCATGGGTCAACAATCCTTTGTTCGGCTGGTGCAACAAGAACACCAAGCCCAACGGAGACCATTACGACATCTATACCGACGGTTTGAAGATTTACACCACCATCGACTCGCGCATGCAGGACTATGCCGAGAAGGCGGTGCTCAAACACATGAGCCAGACGCTCCAACCCGCGTTCCAGCGTGAGCGCGGCGGCACCAGGAACCCCTATACCAACAACCGTTCAGAGTTGTCGAGTGCCGGCAAGCAGGCGCTCATCAATGCGGCCATCCGCCACAGCGAGCGTTACCGTGTGCTCAAGGAGGCGGGCAAGACCGATGCCGAAATCATGGAGAATTTCAAGACGGTGACCACCGTGCGCCTGTTCAGCTACAATGGCTCCTTCGAGGCCCAGATGTCGCCGCTGGATTCGCTGCTTTACACCAAGTCCTTCCTGCGTTGCGCCATGATGTCGATGGACCCGACCACCGGTTATGTCAAGGCTTATGTCGGTGGCCCGGATTTCCGTTTCTTCAAGTATGACATGGTGGCCACAGGACGGCGTCAGATTGGTTCGACCGTCAAGCCGTTCGTGTATTCCGAGGCGATGCAGAATGGCGGGTTGACGCCATGCTCGGTTCGTCCTGGCGGCGCACCCAACATCTATTGGCACGGCGAGGTGTATAACCCCAAGGGCGTCTATGGTGCCATGGACCTTCGCACGGCTCTGGAAAAATCCGCTAACTCAATCTCCGCTGGCTTCATGCGCGGCACGCGCGAGAATTGGATTGAGCGCAATGGCTATTACACGATGGCTCCCGAGCAGTTGGCAAGTTGGATGCACAGTTTCGGCATCACAAGTTATCTTGACCCTGTGCCCGCATTGAGCCTCGGCTCGTGCGAAGTCACCTTGCGCGAGATGGTGGCCGCTTACTCCGCCTTTGCCAACGGCGGTATGCGCGTTGAACCGATGTATGTTTCACGCATTACCGATAACCATGGCAATGTGCTTGCCGAGTTCACCGGCAATCAGACCGAAATCATGAGCGAGGACACCTATCTCAAGATGCTCACCCTCCTCACCAGTGTTGTGAATGGCGGTACCGGTTCCCGTTTGCGTTATGCCTATGGCATTCAGGCCGAGATGGGCGGCAAGACGGGCACTACCAACGACAATAGCGACGGCTGGTTCATGGGCTTCACGCCCGATTTGGTGACCGGCGTTTGGGTCGGTGGCGAGGAAAGGTATATTCATTTCAACAGCACGGCCTACGGACAGGGCGCCGAGGCGGCGCTTCCTGTGCTGGGCTACTTCCTGAAGTGGATTTTTGATGATAGCAACCTGCCTTATAGCCAGAGCACCAAGTTTGTTATCCCCAGTGGATTCAACGCTTGTGCCGATGAGTTCGGCGGCGCATTCTTTGGCGGCGGCCGGTCAGGCGGTGGCGGCGGCGGTGGCGGCGGCGCCGATGCCGGTGAAGGTGGCGGCGGCCAGGACGAGGCGGTCGAGGGCGCTTTTGACTAATCTGCCGTCAAGGACAATGCTTGACAAAACAATTACCGCTGCCGGCCCCGGCCGGCAGCGGTATCTTGTATGTGTCTCGTTATCGGTAAAAGTCAATCGGGATAGAACTCCTTTTTGGCGGCTGCCAGGGTGTTCTTCATCAGCGAGCAGATGGTCATGGGTCCCACGCCGCCGGGAACCGGGGTGATGTAAGAGCACTTGGGCGCCACTTCGTCAAACTTCACATCACCGTTCAGGCGGTAGCCGTTCTTGCTGCTGGGGTCATCGACGCGTGTTGTGCCCACGTCGATGATGACGGCGCCGTCCTTGACCATATCGGCAGTAACAAAGTTGGGACGGCCGATGGCGGCAATGATAATGTCCGCTTCGCGGCATTCGTCTTTGAGGGTGGCCGAGTGGCTGTGGCACACGGTAACGGTGGCGTCGCCGTGCTCCTTCTGCAGCATGAGTTGTGCCATAGGCTTGCCCACAATGTTGGAGCGTCCCAGTACCACGCATTTTTTGCCCGAGGTGGGGATGTTGTAGCGCTTGAGCAGGGTGATGATACCCAGCGGGGTGGCTGAGACGAAGCACGGCAGGCCCAGCGCCATGCGGCCGGCATTCATCGGGTGGATGCCGTCAACGTCTTTGCGGTAGTCAATCACGTTGATGACATGCTGCTCGTCGATGTGTTTGGGCAGGGGCAACTGAACGATAAAGCCGTCAACGTCGTCATCGTTGTTCAAGCCTCGGATGCAGTCTAACAGTTGCTCTTCGGTGGCGTCATCCTCCATGCGGATGAGCGACGACTTGAAACCGCACTGCTCGCATGCAATCACTTTGTTCTTGACGTATGACTCCGAGCCACCGTCGTGGCCCACGAGCACCGCAGCGAGGTGCGGGCGTTTCATGCCCGCCGCAATCATTTGCTCCACCTCGGCCTTGATTTCGGCCTTGATGGCAGCGGCTGTCTTTTTCCCGTCTATCAGTTCCATGCTTTATGTGTTCTTGTTGTTTGTTGATGTTCAGATGTTTGCGCAATAGTTGGACCAATGCTGTGTGGCACTTTGCGCAAATCAAGGCACAAAATTACTCCAAAAAAATCAATTATCCGCTATATTGTGGAAACTTTTCTGCAATTCTTGGTCTCAGGAGCGTTATACGGGGTCCACATCGTAGTAGAGTCTGACCGTCTTCATCCTGGCGTCGGCGGCCAGCAGATGCTCATAGATGCCGCGCAGGATGGATTTGACTTTGGGCATGGATGCCGTGGTTTCCATCTTGAGCATTACTTGGCGGATGTAGAGGTTTTGCACACGGGCCACATGGGGTGCCATCGGTCCCAGCACGCGGGTGCCGAACACTTGGCGCAGCATGCCGCTGTAGCGCACGGCGAGTTCTCCCGCCACTGTGTCTTCGCGGTGCTTGAGGTAGATGTTGATGACCTTGGTAAACGGCGGGTAACCAAACTTCTGCCGGTCAGCAAGCTCATGCTCGTAGAATCCTTCATAGTCATGGGCTTGCACAAACTTGATGACATCGTGCCCGGGGCTTCTGGTCTGGATGATGACCTGGCCCTGCTTGTGCGCGCGCCCTGCACGCCCCGACACCTGTTCGAGCATGTCAAAGGCGCGCTCATGGCTGCGAAAGTCGGGAAAATTGATCATCGTGTCGGCATTGAGGATGCCCACGATGCTGACGGCGTCAAAGTCCAGCCCCTTGGTCACCATCTGTGTGCCCACGAGGATGTTGGTGCGATGTTGCGAGAAGTCGTCAATGATGCGGTCATAACTGTTCTTGCTGCGTGTGGTGTCGAGGTCCATGCGCGAAATCTTCTCGCCGGGGAACACGGCGTCGATGTCGTCCTCGATGCGCTCGGTGCCGTATCCCAGTATTTCGATGCCCGGCAGCTGGCAGGCGGGGCACAGGTCGGGCAGGGGGATGGAATAGCCGCAATAGTGGCACACCAGGCTGCGGCTGTGCTTGTGATAGGTGAGCGAGACGTCGCAGTTCTCGCATTTGGGCACCCAGCCGCATTGCTTGCAGCTCACCATCGGGGCATAGCCGCGCCGGTTCTGGAACAGGATGACTTGTTCGCCCGCTTGCAGCGCGTGACGGCAGTCGGCAATGAGCTGATTTGAGAACATGCCGTTCATCTCTTTCTTTTTGTAGGCAGTGGCGGTGTCAATGACGCTCACTTGCGGCATCTTGATGTCACCGTAGCGTGTCATTAGTTTCACAAGGCCGTACTGGCCTGCCAGCGCGCGGTGATAAACCTCGATGGCCGGTGTCGCCGAACCCAGCACGGTCTTTGCTCCGTGCATTTGTGCCAGCACCATGGCGGCATTGCGCCCGTTGTATCGGGGAGCGGGGTCTTGTTGCTTGTAGCTGCTGTCATGCTCTTCGTCAACGATGATGAGCCCCAGGCTGGAGTAGGGGAGGAAAATGGAGGAGCGCACGCCGACCACCACGCACGGCTCGGTGCTGTCCAGCAGGCGCTTCCAGATGTCCACTCGCTCATTGTCGCTGAATTTTGAGTGATAAATCAGCAACTTGTCGCCGAACACGCGCCTCAACCTTCTCGTCAACTGCGTGGTGAGCGCAATCTCCGGCACCAGGTAAAGTACCTGCTTTCCCAGCTTCAGCGCATCGGATATCAGGTGCATGTAGATGGATGTCTTGCCGCTGCTGGTCACGCCGTGCAGCAGGGTGATGGCGTGCTGGCGCATCGATTGGTGGACTTCACCATAGGCGCGCTGTTGTTCTTCGCTCAGCGCCGGGACGTCCTCAAGGACGCTGCCAAGTTCGGCAAAACGGTTGATTTCTTTCTTGTAAATTTCAAAGATGCCGCGTTTCACGGCTTCGTTAAGCACAGCGCCGCTCACTTGCGCGCGTTTGAGCAGATTTTCTTTGCTCACTTCGGCCACGTCACCGCTCTGCAGCCATCGCGACATGTCCAGATAGGCGAGCAGCAGCGCCTCCTGCTTGGGGGCGCGTTTGAGTTGGCCAAACCACCTATGCAGGGGCTGTTCATCCCTGCGGGCGGCTGTAAGACGGACGCAGGCCTCGGTCTTTGGGCGGTAGTTGTCGATGACGCGCTCACTGACGTGAAGGGCGTCGATGTCGAGCAGGCGGCTCACGCTGCGCTCCACGGTTTTGAAACCTGTCGCCTTGGCGATGTCGGCAATCTGCACGCGGCCTCGCTGGGCGGTGAAATCAAGAATTACCCGCTCGCGGTCACTCAGTTGGCCTGGCTGGCTCTCCTCAAAATCAGGGTTGGCGCTGATGGTGGTCTCGCTTTCCACCTTTAGCCCCGACGGCACGGCGGCTTTATACACTTCGCCCATCGAGCACAGGTAGTAGTCGGCAAGCCATTGCCAGAACTCAATCTGTGGATGCTTGAGAATGGGCTTGTCGTCCAGCGGGCACAGGATTTTCTTGACTTTATATCCCTTTGGCTCAATGTTGTGCATTTGCACGACAATGGCGGTGAATATCTTTTTGCGGCCAAAGGGCACGAGCACCCTCATCCCCAATTTCAATGTCATGCCCTCGGGAATGCGGTAGGTATAAGTCCCTGGCAACGCCAGCGGTAGCAAGGTCTCGGCAAATTGCGGCATAGTCTTGCGTTATTTTTGGGCCAGATATTGCTGGTAAATGCGATCTTCTTTGACGGCGGTGGCGCTCCAGCTCACCTCGTTAGGCAATTTTTGCTCTATTCCTCCTTGCAGCAGCTCCACTCCTCGCGTGGTGATGCGGTCAATGAAGTTGTCGCCCAGGTCAATGGCATTTTCTCGGCCGACGGCTTCGGCGGTGCCGATGACATTGGTCGCGACAACGCGTGCGCCGCACGACAGTGCTTCGATGACAACCAGCGGCAGCCCTTCAAGGCTGCTGGGCAACACGAGTAGGTCCACGCAGTTGAGCAGGTTTGGTATCTCTTCGGGAGGCACTTTGCCGGTAAAGTGGCAATTAATGCCTCGCTTGTCCATCTGGCGGCGCGTCTCGTCAAGTTGTATGCCGTCTCCGATTGCCCAGAACGTCAGGGACTTCCCGAATTTTCGCTCCATCTCCTGGAAGATTTCTGGCAGCATCGTTACGTTCTTGACGGGCTCGAAGCGCCCCACAAAGGCAACAACTTGTTTTTCAGGCGCAATGCCGTAGCGTTGGCGCAACTGTGCCCGGCGGCTGTCATCAAAGCGCTGGAATTGCGGGCCTGCGCCATTGAGCAGCACTTCGGCCGGGAACCCGTCGGTGAGTTCGGCGTGCGCTTTGTCAAGCAGGCCCTGGCTGACAAAGAAGTTGCAGGTAGCGCTGTGCAATAGTTTGATGGTCTGTTGTTTAATCATCTGGTCACGAGGCGGGTCGGTATAGATGCTTGCTCCGTGCCATGTGATGAATGAAGGGATTTCAAGTTGCTTGCCGGCAAATACTGCGGCGTGCCCCATGATGCGGTCATGGGCGCTCACCAGGTCGTTGCCGCGCATTTCCCAGCCCAACTGTTGCAGGTGCTTCATGAGAGCTCGTGGCGGTTTGTGAAACAGGCGGTGCATAATGGCATCGCTCATGCGGCGGCGAAACCATGAAACGCGCACGGTCACGCCGTCCGCCACTATCTCGCTGGGGCGGCTTTCAATGCGTTTGCTGCGGCGAATCTGCCTCATCAGCCAGCCGTCGTACACTTGCAACATCACGACGTTAATTTTATAGTCTCCAGCTTGCTGCAAGTGCTTCACGCGGCTAATCACAGCGTTGAATACACCCAACTGCCGGTTGATGTCGCCCTCAAAGAGCACTCCTATATGTCTCATGTTTTGATTTGTTCTGGTTTAACATAGCAAATTTACACATTATATTTATAATGTGCAAATCGGCAGGGTGAAATGTCATGAAAAACGACAAAAAAGAGGTCAAGCACCCGGTGCTCAACCTCATCTTGTGGCGGGAGCCAGACTCGAACTGACGACCTTTGGGTTATGAGCCCAACGAGCTGCCACTGCTCCATCCCGCGATTTGCGAGTGCAAAAGTACTGCTTTTTCCCGCCCGTGTCAAGAGAAGGCCTCAAAAAAAGTGTTTTTTAACATATTTTTATAGAATTGAATCCTGGTGCTTTCTGACGGTTTTAGGCGGGACCAGATGAATACAATGTCCAAAATGACATCAATTTATTCGTGAAACTTCGTCAGATTTCCTGATTCCTGTGACTGCATTACAAAGCGCCATTCAAAAACAATTACTTTAATGTGCTTAAAAATCATATTATAATTTAATACAATGTGTTATATTACATTAATTAAAGTGAATTATAAGGCGCTGTATGGGCAAAAACCACCCGTTGGCGGCACCATTTCATGGTATCCCGTCAACGGGCGGTGATGTTTGTTGGAATGTCCTAAATTACAGACCGATTTTCTTGAAGAAATCGTTACCCTTGTTGTCCACGAGTATGAATGCGGGGAAGTCCACGACGCGGATTTTCCACACGGCTTCCATGCCCAGTTCGGGATACTCGACGCATTCGATGCTCTTGATGCTTTCCTGCGACAGAATGGCCGCGGGGCCGCCGATGCTGCCCAGATAGAAACCGCCGTGCTTTTTGCAGGCGTCGGTGACTTCCTGGCTGCGGTTGCCCTTGGCAATCATCACCATGCTGCCGCCCATGCTCTGGAACAGGTCAACGTAGGGGTCCATGCGGTTTGCGGTAGTCGGGCCCATCGAGCCGCAAGGCATTCCGGCGGGAGTTTTGGCGGGACCTGCGTACAGCACGGGGTGGTCCTTGATGTACTGGGGAATGCCCTCGCCGCGGTCATAGCGCTCTTTCCACTTGGCATGGGCGATGTCGCGTCCCACAATGATGGTGCCGCTCAGCGATACGCGTGTAGAAACGGGGTATTTGTCGAGGATGGCGAGTGTCTCGCTCATCGGGCGGTCGAGGTCAATCTTGATGCCGTCGCCTTCGCCTGCCTGGCGCAGCTCTTCGGGAATGAGCTGGGTGGGCTGGTCGTCGAGTCTTTCAATCCACACGCCGTCGCGGTTGATTTTTGCCTTGATGTTGCGGTCGGCGCTGCAGCTCACGCCCAGGCCGATGGGGCACGATGCGCCGTGGCGAGGCAGGCGCACGATGCGCACGTCGTGGGCCATGTACTTGCCGCCGAACTGGGCGCCCAGCCCAATTTTGTAGGCCTCTTCAAGCACTTGCTTCTCCAGTTCCACGTCGCGGAATGCGCGGCCGGTCTCGTCGCCGGTGGTGGGCAGGCTGTCATAGTAGTGGGTCGATGCCAGCTTGACGGTGAGCAGGTTTTTCTCGGCGCTGGTGCCGCCAATCACAAATGCGATGTGGTAGGGCGGGCAGGCTGCCGTGCCCAGGGTGCGCATTTTCTCAACCAGGAAAGGCACCAGGGTGCCGGGGTTGAGCACGGCTTTGGTCATCTGGTACAAGTAGGTCTTGTTGGCGCTGCCGCCGCCCTTGGTCACGCACAGGAAGCGGTATTCCATGCCCTCGGCACATTCCAAGTCAATCTGTGCGGGCAGGTTGCAGCGGGTGTTCACCTCTTCATACATGCTCAGCGGCGCATTCTGCGAGTAGCGCAGGTTCTCCTGGGTGTAGGTGTTATAGACGCCGCGGGCGAGGGCTTCCTCGTCGCAGAATCCGGTCCACACCTGTTGGCCCTTCTCGCCGTGGATGATGGCGGTGCCGGTGTCTTGGCACAGGGGCAGCTGGCCCTTGACCGAAACCTCGGCGTTGCGCAGGAATGTCAAGGCCACATACTTGTCGTTGTCGCTGGCCTCGGGGTCGTTCAGAATCTTGGCTACTTGCTCGTTGTGCGCGCGGCGCAACAGGAAGTTCACGTCGCGGAAGGCTTGCTGGGCAAGCATTGTCAGTGCCTCGGACTCAACTTTGAGGATGGGTTTGCCTTCAAACTCGCCGACCGACACATAGTCGCCCGTCAGTTTGTAGTATTCGGTGTCATCGTTGCCCAACTGGAACATGGGCGCATAGCGGAATTCTGGATTGTTTGCCATAATTGTTTGCTGAATTTATTATTGTTATTTGTGGATTTTTAAGTTTTTGCATTTGTCGCCAAGTCGTCGTCAAACCCCACGCGCTTGAAATCGTCGGGGAGGGGTGCGGTGACGTCTATTTCCTTCCCGCTCACGGGGTGGGTGAAGCGGATGCGGTGGGCCTGCAGCGAGATGCCGCCGTCGGGGTTGCTGCGCGGTGCGCCGTACTTGAGGTCGCCCTTGACAGGGCAGCCGATGGCCGACAACTGGGCGCGGATCTGGTGCTTGCGGCCCGTTATCAAGTCCACTTCAAGCAACCAGTAGCGGTCGCTTGCGGCAATGACGCGGTAGTTGAGCACCGACTTTTGATGGCCTTCGCGCGGCAGCTTGCTCACGCGTGTTTTGTTGCCTTGCTCAACGGGCTTGAGGTAGTGGGTGAGCGTGTCTTCGTCTTTGGGCGGGCGATTGCCGGTCACGGCCCAATAGGTCTTGTGCACCTCGCCATTGCGGAACAGTTCGTTCATGCGGGCCAGTCCCTTGCTGGTCTTTGCCATCACCACCAGGCCGCAAGTGGGGCGGTCGATGCGATGGGTGACCCCGACAAACACGTTGCCGGGCTTGTTGTATTTCTCTTTGACCCATGCAGCCACGGCGTCAATGAGCGTGGGGTCGCCGGTGCGGTCGCCCTGCACCAGTTCGCCGGCGCGTTTGTTGACAATAATCAGATGGTTGTCGTCATATAGTACTTCCATTTTCTGCCTAAATCTGTCGTCGCCATGTTGCGACAGTGCAAAGGTACATCACTTTCCTGAAATATACGCTCCTATTGTGCGAAATGTTGATGGATTGTCCCAGATGGCCATAAAATGTGCCAAAATACTACGCTTTTCCGCTAATTATTTGACAATCAAACTACTAAATTGAAAGTGCTCTTATTTGTCTGAAATTCAGCTGATTGGATTGGCAGCGGACAGAAACTCGAAAAATCGAGTTAAAAAATCACGATTTTGTAACATTAATTAAAAAAAAAGACTTAACTTTGCATGCTGTCTTTTATAGATGTATAGTTAAGAAACTGAGTACCTCTTGAAAATCACACGCTTGACGAGAGGTAGGCGCCTTACGGCAGTGGGCGCGTTGCTGTTTTTCTTGCAACGACAAGTTTTTGAAACCATCAATCTTGAAGATAGAACCGAGTAATTCGAATATGACCAAAAACAATTTTATAATTATTAACTAAACTAAATTTTATGAGTCTTAAACATTTACTCTTGTTCCTTGTTATGGCACTTGCCTCGCTCGGTGTTTCGGCACAGGTGAGCGGTACTGTGCTTGACGAGAACAACGAACCTGTCATCGGTGCCTCGGTTGTTCAAGCGAGCAATCCCAAGAACGGCGTGGCTACCGACTTTGACGGTAACTTTACCTTGAATGTGCCTGCTGGCACTAAGATTAAAGTCACCTATGTAGGCTATGAAGACGCAGTCGTTGCTGCCAAGGCTGGCATGACGATTACCCTTAAGCCCAAAGGTGAAGTGTTGAGCGAAGTCGTTGTCACCGGTTATCAAAAGGTGGACAAACGACTCTTTACCGGTGCTACCCAGAGCGTTGATGCCGAGAAGACAAAGCTCTCCGGTGTCGCCGACGTCAGCCGTGGCCTTGAAGGCCGCGTGTCTGGTGTGCAGGTGCAGAACGTGTCGGGTACCTTCGGCACCGCTCCCAAGATCCGCGTGCGCGGCGCTACCTCCATCTATGGTAGCTCCAAGCCCCTGTGGGTTGTGGACGGTGTGATTCTGGAGGACAACGTGGACATCAGCGCCGACGACCTCTCGTCGGGTGACGCTACCACGCTGATTGCCTCGGCTGTTGCCGGCCTCAATGCCGACGATATCGAGAGCTTCCAGATTCTGAAGGACGGTTCGGCTACCTCAATCTACGGTGCGAAGGCCAACGCCGGTGTGATCGTTATCACCACCAAGACCGGTCGCAAGGGTTCGACCTCTATCAACTATACCGGTGAGTTCACCTACCGCCTCAAGCCCAGCTATCGCGACTTCAACATCTGTAACTCGCAAGAGCAGATGAGTATCCTCCGCGAGATGGAGCAGAAGGGCTGGCTCGAGTATGCCAACCTGGTGAACAGCACCACCTCGGGTATCTATGGCCAGATGTACACCTTGATGGACACCTATGATCCCGCAACCGGCACCTATGGCCTGCCCAACACCCAGAACGCACGCAACCAGTACCTGCGTGAGGCTGAGATGCGTAACACCGACTGGTTCGACCTGTTGTTCAACAACAATATCATGCAGAACCATGCAGTGAGCATCTCGGGCGGTACCGACAAGGGTTCCTTCTACACCTCGGCATCGGTAATGACCGACCCGGGCTGGTACAAGGAAAGCCGCGTTGAGCGCTATACCTTTAACGCTAACGCAATCTATAACTTGACCGACAAGATCAAGCTCAAAATTTTGAACAGCAACAGCTTCCGTGACCAGAAGGCTCCGGGTACCCTGAGCCAGAACGTGGACGTTGTTTATGGCGAGGTTAAGCGTGACTTCGATATCAACCCCTACAGCTTCGCCTTGAATACCGCCCGTACCCTTGACCCCAATGCAAGGTATGTGCGCAACTACACCACCTTTAACATTTTTGATGAGTTGGAGTCCAACTACATCGACGTTGAAGTGACCGACTTGAAGTTCCAGGGCGAAATCAACATCAAGCCCATCATCAAGCAGGACCAGACCCTCGAGTTCAACTTCCTGGGTTCGATGCGTTCGGTGAACTCCGAGCAGAACCACTATGTGCTTGACGACAGTAACCAAGCCATGGCTTACCGCGCTGGTATCATTCCCGAGAATGCATCCATCCGCTCGTCCAACAGCTACCTGTACACCGACCCCGATGTCCCCAACGCTCTCCCCGAGACTGTTCTTGACAAGGGTGGTATGTTGTTCTTCTCCAAGAACAGCCTCAAGACCTTCGACTTCCGTGCAACCGGCCAGTACCAGAAGGACTTTAACAATGGCCAGCACCTCCTCAACCTGTATGCAGGTATGGAGGCCAGCCGCGTTGACCGCTTCTATGAGAGCTTCGAGGGCTGGGGCATCGTTTATGACAACGGTAACCTTCCCTTCACCAACTACAAGCTCTTCAAGCAGATGAAGGAAGAGAATGGCACTTACTACAGCGTGAGCAAGACTCACCGCCGCAACATGGCTTACTTTGCCAATGCCAACTATGCGCTCCTGGGCCGCTACGTCTTGAACGGCACCATCCGTTATGAGGGCTCCAACCTCATGGGCCAGACCGACCAGAGCCGCTGGCTCCCCACTTGGAACATTTCGGCCGCATGGAACGTCTATAGCGAGCCGTTCTTCCAGAACCTGGAACTCAGCAAGAAGGCCTTGACCTATGCTAAGCTGCGTCTGAGCTACTCGCTGACCGGCGAGAGCGGCCCCTCGGGCTATGCCAACGCCGAGGCGCTCTATTATCCCACCCGTCCCTGGCGTCAGGAGATTGATGCCTATGAGATGGCACTCTACCTGGCTGGTCTGGGCAACTCCGACTTGACCTACGAGAAGAAGCATGAGTTTGACCTTGGTGTTGACCTCGGTTTCCTCTACAACCGCATCAACCTCGTGTTTGACTGGTACTTCCGCAACAACTACGACCTGATTGGTCTTATCCGCACCGAGGGTGTCGGCGGCTTTACCACCAAGTATGGTAACGTGGCCGAGATGAAGTCGCACGGTGTCGAGTTCACCGTTTCGTCGCGCAACATCGAGCCCAAGGTTGCCGGTGGCTTCGGCTGGAGCACCGACTGGACCTTCTCTTACGCAGTGACCGAGATCAGCAAGCTGCAGTCTCGCTCGCGCGTTATCGACCTTGTTCAGGGTAGCGGTTTCCCCCTCGAGGGCTATCCCCACCGTGCCGTGTTCTCGATTCCCTTCGCAGGTCTCGACAGCCATGGTCTGCCCCTGGTCTATGACGAGAATGGCAACATCAGCAACGTTGGTTGCAACTTCCAGGAATTTGAGAAGCTGGGCTTCCTCAAGTATGAGGGTCCCGTTGATCCCACTTTCACCGGTGGTTTCGGCAACAACTTCGACTTCCACGGATTCCACCTCAATGTGTTCATGACCTATGCGTTTGGCAACAAGCTGCGCCTTGACCCCACCTTCCATGCAAGCTACAGCGACCTGACCGCCTTCAGCAAGGACTTCAAGAACCGTTGGGCATTGCCCGGTGATGAGGCTTACACCGACATCCCCGCTATCGCATCGCGCCGCCAGGCTTACTCCAACAACTACCTGAGCACGGCCTACAATGCCTACAACTACAGTACCGCACGCATCGCCGACGGTGGCTTCATTCGTCTGAAAGAGGTTGCTCTGACCTATGACCTGCCCAAGTCGCTGATTTCGCACCTGCGTCTCAACACCGCATCGGTTAAGCTCGCTGCTACCAACATCTGCCTGCTCTACGCCGACAAGAAACTCAACGGACAGGATCCCGAGTTCTTCAACAGCGGTGGTGTGGCTTCGCCCAACCCCAAGCAGTTCACCCTTACCCTGCGTCTGGGCATGTAATTGTTGTTCCACATTATATAATATATAAATAACGACTATGAAACTTCGATATAAAATCTTATTCATTGCAGTGGCGCTCATCGGCCTCAGCTCTTGTAAGGATTTCCTTGACAAGGTGCCCGATACCCGCGTCTATCTGGTAAACCTTGACCAGCTGCAACAGCTGCTTGTTACTGGATATTTGGAGTCCAACTACGCACGCGTGGGCGAACTCTCCAGCGACAACGTGATTGACAACAACTCACCCAGCAGTGACGGCGTACGTTATCACCTGTCATCCTACGACCAGTATGATGAGCAGATTTATGCTTGGGAGGATGTTGACCTTGACATCTCCGATAGCGACAGCCCCTCGGGCATCTGGAACTCTTGCTATGGCGCAATTGCCGTTTCCAACGCTGTTCTCGAGCGCATCAACGAGTTTGAAACCACCGGCCTGATTGACGGCAACCCCATCACCTCGGCCGACCAAGCTCGCATCGACGCTATCAAGGGTGAGGCCTACATGATTCGTGCCTACCACCACTTCATCCTTGCTCAGGTGTTCTGCATGCCTTACCGCGGCTCTAGCATCAGCGCTACCCTGCCCGGTATTCCCTATATCACCGAGCCCGAGAAGACCCTTGACCCCAAGTACGACCGTGGCAACCTGGAGGAGACCTACAACAAGATTGAGGCCGACCTTATCGAGGGCCTGAAGTACATCACCGAGGAGTATTATGAGGTGCCCAAGTACCACTTCAACGTGGCCAGCTCCAACTCCTTTGCTGCCCGCTTCTATCTCATGAAGCGCGACTATGAGAAGGTTGTCGAGTATGCTACCGCTGCATTCAAGGGCAACGACCCCGCTACCATGCTCAACGACGGCTGGAACCAGACCGACTTCTACTACATCAGTGACATCGGCCGCTACTTCACCAGTGTCGAGCGTCCCAGCAACTTCCAACTCTTCACCAGCTACAGCACTTGGTGGCGCTGCTTCCTGGGCTATCGTTTCACTTGCAACCGTGACGCTAAGCGCGGCACCATCCAGGGTCCTGGCCCGGCATGGCAGAACTGCCGCTACCAGAACACCAAGACTCACGAGAAGTTTGCGATGATGCCCGCCTTCAACGGCGTTTGCGGTAGCGCAGGCGGCCAGGAGTATGGCGCATACTTTGCAGGCAACTGCTTCGAGCAGTTTGAGTACACCGACAAGATTGCCGGTATCGGCTATTGCCACGAGATTCGCGCCGAGTTCACCAGCGAGGAGACCCTGCTGATGCGCGCCGAGGCCAACCTGTTCTTGGGCAATATCGACGCCGCATTTGAGGACCTCGCCCTCTGGAACAAGGAGCACATCCTTGCCGACGAGTCGGCTAACTACAACATGGTGGAACTGACCAAGGACCAGATCCTGACCTTCTACAGCTACTATGATAACCCCGACCGCAAGGATCCCGGTTACGGTATCGTGATGAAGTTCAACCTTGATGAGGTTTGCCCCAGCGACAAGTACCACATGAACAACGAGATTGAGCCCTACATGCAGTGCGTGCAGCACTTCCGCCGCATCCAGAACGTGCACATGGGTAACCGTTGGTTTGACATCAAGCGCTTCGGCTTCACCATCCAGCACAAGATGGGCATCAGCGACGTTTACACCCTCCAGGTGCTTGACCCGCGCTATGCAATCCAGATTCCTAACGAGGTTATCGTTGCCGGCATCACGCCCAACCCCCGCACGACCACCACAAGCGAGGGCAACGCGGTTGCCATCAGCAGCGGCATGAATGTTCCTACCGCTAATTAATGCCACATTTCAAAACTATGAAAAAGATCAAATTTTATATTTCAGCGTTGCTGCTCGTGGCAATTGGAGCTATGTCCCTGTCGTCGTGCAGTGAAGATAAACTGGGTGACACCATCTTCCCCGATGTTGATGAGACGCTCGATCCCACGTCCTATACTTATCAGCTTGACAAGTTCATCAATGAGAACTATCTGAACAAGTATAACTTGACGTTCCTGTACAAGATGCCGGATGTCAGCACCAACATGAACTACAACCTGGTGCCCGCCACCTACGAGAACTCAATCGACCTCGCTGTGCTTTGCAAGCACCTGTGGTTCGACGTCTATGACAAGGTGGCTGGTCCTGACTTCCTCAAGACCTATGGTCCCCGCATCATTCTGCTGGTCGGTTCGCCGGCTTACAATCCTTCGTCGGGTACCGAGACCGTCGGTCTGGCCGAGGGTGGTATCAAGATTTCTCTGTTCAAGGTCAATGCCATGCGCATCAACGACTTTAACATGATGAACGAGTACTACTTCAAGACCATGCACCACGAGTTTGCCCACATCCTGCATCAGACCAAGACCTATCCGCAGGAGTTCAACACCATCTCGGTCGGTCACTATGACAGCAACAACTGGCAGGACCGCAACGAGGGCTCTGTGACTTCGCTGGGCTTCGTGACCACCTATGCCTCCAGTGAGTTCCGCGAGGATTTTGCCGAGACCATCGCCAACTACATCGTCAAGACCGATGCACAGTGGGAGCGCATCCTCGACTTGGCCAGCCGCGGCTGGGCTTCGGGTGACGAGGACGACGTGACCAGCGAGTTCTACTGTTACTACTACTATCCCGACAACGATGCCAACAACGATGTCGTTTACGCCTATGAGAACGAGGTTATCACCGTGGAAAATGAGGATGGCACCATCTCCAAGTACTATCGCAACAAGGTGGATTCCGAGGGCAACCGCATCGTGATTTACGACGTTGAGGACAAGGACGGCATCGACGGCCGCGAGGCTATTCTGCAAAAGGTGCAGATCGCTCGCCAGTGGCTCCAGGATGCTTGGAACGTTGACCTCGATGAGTTGCGCAACGAGGTGCAGTATCGTCAGGCTACCTATGACATCAACGAACTGCGTCGTTGGGTTTATGACATCCAGTAATGATTCACCTTTAACTTGATGAAAATAATATGAAGAAGTTTTTAAATATTGCTATGTTGGCGCTCGTTGCGCTCACGTCCCTCTCGCTGGGTTCGTGCAAAAACGAGGTTGACGAAATCTTTGACGAGGATGCCGTGGCACGCACCGACAAGGCCAGGGCCGAGTATATCGATATCCTCACCAGCAATGGCGGCAAGTGGCAGATGGAATATTATGCCAATGCCAATGAACCGGGCTACGTTTATCTGATGACCTTCAAGAAGGATGGCTCGGTTACCATCTCGGGCATGAACAAGTGGATCGGCTACGCCATTGGCGCCAGCACCGCAGGTGCTCCCGTCTATGGCAGCCAGACCTCGCTGTGGGACGTTATCACCGACAATGGCCCCGTGCTCAGTTTCAATAGTTTCAACAGCATTTTCCACCTGTTTGCTGATCCCGAGGACATCCCCAGCATGAGTGACGAGGATGACGACGAGACCGGTTACGGCCACGAGGGCGACTATGAGTTCGACTTGATGAAGTACTCCAACGACACCCTTTATGTCACCGGCAAGAAGTATGGCCTGAACATGATCATGACCCGCGTTGCCGCCGATGTTGACGACGACGTTTACATGCACGAGGTTGTCGCTATGGCCGACTCGTTCTTCAATGCCAAGATTCCCCAGGTTTACATCAACCTGCCGAATGGTGTGCGCTATGTTGTCAAGAACGGCGCAACAAGCATCCTGTCCATGTATCGCGAGGACCAGGACGAAATCTCGACGCACGTTGAGTACAACGTCATCATCACCCACGATGGCCTGTCGTTCATGAACCCCGTGACGCTGGATGGCATCACCGAGGCTTACACGATTCAGAACTTCATCCGTCAGCCGGACGGCTCGCTGCTCTGCCGTGACGACAACGCGACGACGATGACCGCCGACCCGTTGACCACCGTCTTGGCCAACACGTCGCTCACATGGAAGATAGACATTGCAACCCTGGGTGGAGCCTACGCTCAGTATGCTGCCGACCTGGCTTCCGAGCTCAAGGCTTACAACAAGTCCACCCTCAGCGGCGTCACCATTGCCTATGACTTTAACAAGAACGTTTACACCTTCGCATTCAACATCAAGAAGAGTTCAACCAAGTACAACCCCACATTCTATTTCACTATGGATGCATTGAGCGATACTCAGGTTAGATTCAACTTCGAGGCCGAGGGTGACGCGGCAGCCAAGACCTTCGTGTCGAGATGCCCGTCCATGAAGTCATTCATCGATGCTGTCGCTTCAAGCACCTTTGACGCAAGCACGACTTCGCTGCTTGCTCCCATTGTCATGAAGTTTGCCGAGAGCGGCAACGCTGCCAACTACATGATTTGGGCGCTGTAATGTAAATCGATTTTGACAGTCGGGGGCATCGGCCCCGATGCCCCTCGACTGTCTGTCTATGGAATACAATTATTTTTAGTTATATTTATCAAACAAATTTCATTATGAAAAAGATTTTACTTTTAGCAGTTGCTGCAATGCTGGCAGTTGGTGCCAATGCACAACTCGTTGCTCGCTCGAGCGCTGCTCGTGCAACAGTTAATCAGAAGATTTCTGTTGAGAAACCTTCGATGGTGAAGCAGTCTATGGACATGCGCACTCCTGGTGCTCCCGTTGTCAAGAAGGCCCCCAAGAAGGCCCCCAAGAAGGCCCCCGACATGGAGCCCTACTATCGTCGTCCCGCAGGTGCTTTTGCTGGCTCCTTCGTGTTTGACCAGGGTGAGTACATCGGCGGCTACAGCATGCCTTTCATGGTAATGAAGCCCTTCTGCGAGTACACCTATCAGCCCTACTATGACGGCAACGCTTCAGACATCCGTTTCTGGGACTATTTCTTGTTTGGTTATGACGAGGAGACCGGTGAGCGCGCCTCGCTGCTTTACATGACTCCCGAAGATGAGGACCTCCCCGAACTTTCAGTTACCTACGGCTGGGAGTATGACGATGTACCCGTCCTCTATGTTAACACCCCGAACAACAACTACCAGATGGGTGCAGACGGTGTTGCTTCGCAGGTTCTCGCTTGCGACAACATGCTTCAGATGCTCGGTTATGACGACCTCATGCTCTCGAGCAAGACGATGACCTCTCATGGCCGCAATGGCGACACGGAGTACATGTTCACCTACTACAGCGGTGCACAGGCTCTGGACGGCACCGACAGCGGTGACGGCTACTGGTTTGGCAAGAACGGCTCCTTGAGCACTGCTTCCTGCACCTATGCCCTGAACGGTATTGCCCAGGCTTTTGAGAAGCCCACCCACCCCTACATGCTCAAGCAAGTTCTGCTCTACACCACCGAGCTCACTGTTACTGCTCCTGTTGAGATGACCTGTAAGGTTTACAAGCTTGATGAGATCCAGGACTACATGGAAGAAGACGAGGTTATTCTTCCCGAGGAGCCCGGTGAACTGATTGCTTACGGTAAGGCAACTGTTACCCCCGAGACCGATGAGGTTGCCGGCGGCGTTGTTGCTTTCACCCTTTATGGTGAGGAGGATGGCCTTGAGTATGAGGTGACCCCGACCATCGAGGACGCTATCATGATCTGCATCGACGGTTACAACGATCCCGGTATGGAGAACCTGGCTAACTTCTCGGCACTCATCAGCAGCGATGATGCTGTTGACGAGGGCTATGGTGAGTTGGCTTACATGAAGTTTGCTAGCAAGAACAGCGAGGGCGGCGTTGACCAGTATGTATGGCGCGGCCTGAACAACTTCTTCACCAGCGGCCAGATGATGACCGGTCTGTCCATCTTCATCACCACCGAGAATCCCTTCATGACCTTCAACTACACTGCCGAGGATGGCGAGTACACCTTCCCTGTAGAGGGTGGCGTTATGGAGAAGAACTTTGGCATCGACGAGACTGGCGCACCCGTTAAGACTCGCAGCATTGAGTTCTTCTCTTCGGTTCCCAGTGTCGATGACGGCTGGTACCTCTCCTGCAACGGTGACGACGTTCCCGAGTGGCTGAACATTGAGCTCGAAGACGGTGAGGAAGAAGGTGAATTCAGCGGTCTGGTTAACGCTCTGGTTACCGCCGAGGCTCTGCCCGCTGGCGTAAACTACCGCGAGGCTGTTGTTCGCTTCGAGATTCCCGGCGCTTACATCGACTACAAGTTCATGCAGGGTGACAAGCCCGCTGGCCTGGTTGGCGACGTGAACGGTGACGGTGAGGTTAACATCGCCGACGTTAACGCTGTTATCGACATGATCCTCTCCGGCACTTTCGATGCCGTTGGCGACGTGAACGGTGACGGTGAGGTTAACATTGCCGACGTTAACGCTGTTATCGACATCATCCTCAAGTAAGAAGATGATACTTGCCAAGAAATAACTACAGTTTCTTAACACATACTATCTCAGAGACGGGGCGCCTGATTGAAGGTTTCCCCGTCTCGATTTTTTGTCGTAACTTTGTGGGCATGAAAAGCAAGCAAACCACCGCACTCAACCGGGTGCGCATCACGGCCGTGCGCCAGACCGTTTATCGTGAATTGATGGAACAGTACGAGAACCCCATCGAGCATGCCTGCGACGTCTGCATCGGGCAGGCCTTTGAATCGGTGAACGCGCAGCGCCCGCCCGAGTTGTGTCCCAGCGCATGGGAGGCCATGCGTCCCTTTGTCGAGTCGCTCGCCCGTGGCGAGGGCAACTTTTACGATGGCTGGATGCAGAATCCCATGAGCGCCATGATATCGTGCAACGACGGCTTCCGTCCTGTGTCATTTTACATTGAAGTCAGTAAGTGAAACCAATTATAATCAGATAGTAACGATGAAAATCAAGTCCGCCGAATTTCAAATCAGTAACAGCGACGTGGCCAAGTGCCCCGACACGGCATTGCCTGAATATGCCTTTATCGGCCGCAGCAATGTGGGCAAGTCGTCGCTCATCAACATGCTCACGGGCCGCAAGTCGTTGGCCAAGACCAGCGCTACCCCTGGCAAGACGATGCTCATCAACCATTTTCTCATCAATGGCGAGTGGTACATTGTGGACCTGCCGGGCTATGGCTATGCCAAGCGCAGCAAGGAGAGCCGCGAACAGTTGCGCCGCATGATTCAAGGCTATGTTCTCAACCGTGAACAGATGACCAACCTGTTTGTGCTGGTGGACAGCCGCATCAAGCCTCAGACCATCGACTTGGAGTTCATGCAGTGGCTGGGCGAGAACGGCGTGCCGTTTTCCATCGTGTTTACCAAGATGGACAAGCTGGGCCGTGTTGCAGGCCCCGCCGCCGTCGAGGAGTACAAAAAGGTCCTCCGCAAGACTTGGGAGGAACTGCCCCCCATTTTCATGACTTCGAGCGAGGACGCTCGCGGCCGTGACGACGTGCTTGGATACATCGACAGCATCAACCGTCAACTCAAGGAGAATTGAAAATTTGAACGCAGGCATGTACAGGACAACGGTTATCGCCTTGGTGATGGTGTTGGCGACCCTCAATGCAATGGCCCAAAGCCACCGAGAGGTGGCGCTGGAGGAGAATTGGCAGTTCTCGCGCGACCAAAGCGTCTGGCAGGCTGTTTCGGTTCCGCATGACTGGGCAATCGATGGGCCGTTTGACAAAAAGTGGGACTTGCAAGTCGTCGCCATCAAGGAAAACGGTGAGAACGTCGCTACCGAGAAGTCGGGACGCTCGGGTGCCTTGCCCTGGATTGGCAAGGGCTATTACAAGACGTCGTTCGCTGTGCCTCAAGGCTATCATCGCGCCCAATTGCTGTTTGATGGAGCCATGGCCGACGCCTATGTCTATGTCAACGGCCATCAAGCAGGTCATTGGGCTTATGGTTACAATGCCTTTATTGTTGATGCAACGCCCTATATCCACGCCGATGGCTCGGCCAATAGTCTCGAAGTCCATCTCGAGAATCTTGAGGAAAGCAATCGCTGGTATCCCGGCGCCGGCATTTACCGCCCCGTGAAGCTGGTGATGACGCGGCAGTGCAACGCGCTTGCCACATGGGGCTTGTTTGCCCACACGCTGAGCATCGCCGACGGCAAGGCTGTTTTGCAGGTCGAGCATTGCCTTGATGAACAGGCAAATGTCGCCGAAGATTATGAACTTGACATTGAACTGACCGATAAGTCGGGCATTACCGTCGCCTGCCAGCGCACGCGCCCCGACGGCTTGGGATGCTTTGCGATGCGCTTGACTATTGAAAATCCTGCCTTGTGGTCTCCCGAGTCGCCTGATTTATACAATCTTACCGCTGTGCTCAAACAGGATGGACGTGAAATTGACCGCCAGTGCACCCGTGTCGGCATTCGCACCGTCTCGTTTTCGCGCGAGAACGGTTTCCAGCTCAATGGCGTGACGCGCAAAATCAAGGGCGTGTGCTTGCATCACGACCTCGGGCCCCTTGGCGCTGCGGTTAACAAGACCGCGCTCATCCGTCAAATCGAGATGATGAAGCAAATGGGAGCCGATGCCATCCGCACGAGCCACAATATGCCGTCCACGATGCAGATGGAGGTCTGCGACAGCCTCGGCATGATGGTGATGGCCGAGAGTTTTGACGGCTGGCGCGAACCTAAGGTCCGTAACGGCTACGCCCGCCTGTGGGATGAATGGTGGCAGCAAGACATTACCAACTTGGTGCTCAACCACCGCAATCATCCCAGCATTATCATGTGGAGCGTCGGCAACGAGATTCCTGAGCAGTGGAAACCCGAGGGCGCGCTGCGCTACCGTCAACTGACTGAGTTGTGCCACTCGCTCGACCCGAGCCGCAAGGTCACTTGCGGCATGGACAATCCCGACGGCACTATCTGGAGCGGGTTTGCCCAGGTTGCCGATGTGCCGGGATATAACTACCGCGTGCACCGTTATGGCGAGATGATAGAGCGCCTGCCGCAAGGCTTCCTGTTGGGCAGCGAGACGGCATCGACCGTTAGCACGCGCGGCTGCTACCATTTCCCTGACACTTGCGCGATCAACAAGGCCACAGCCGACGGCCAGTGCTCGGGATATGATGTCGAATATTGCTGGTGGAGTAATCTGCCCGACGACGATTGGAAGATGCAGGACGACAACGACTGGACCATAGGCGAGTTTGTTTGGACTGGCTATGACTATCTGGGTGAACCCACACCCTATGACGAATACTGGCCCTCGCGAAGCAGTTACTTTGGCATCTGTGACCTTGCGGGCCTGCCCAAGGACCGCTACTGGCTCTATCGCAGCCATTGGAACAACCAGGAGCACACCATTCACCTCGTGCCGCACTGGACTTGGCCCGGCCGTGAGGGCATGGTTACCCCAGTTTATTGCTATACCGATTATCCATCGGCCGAATTGTTTGTAAACGGCAAGAGCCAGGGCCGCATTGCCAGGAGCGACACGGCACGCTTGGACCGTTACCGCCTGCGTTGGCGCGATGTGAAGTATGAGCCTGGTGAACTCAAAGTGGTGGTCTATGACGAGCGGGGCCAACAAGCAGGACAGAAGATTGTCAAGACTGCAGGCTCGCCCAAGCGTTTGCTCCTTGAACCAGAACGGTCAACGATTGTTGCCGATGGCAAGGACCTTGCCTATGTAACGGTTAGCTTGGTGGACAAGCATGGCACGTTGTGTCCCCATGCCGCCGACAAACTGGAATTTACGGTCACTGGAGCCGGTGCTTTCCGTGCCGCATGCAATGGCGATGCCACGTCACTCGAGCCGTTCACGCAACACGCGATGCACCTTTTCCATGGCCAACTCGTGGTCATATGCCAAGCCGGCAAGCAACCCGGTGTGATGACCTTGACAGCCAAGGACACTGCTACGGGAATGAAATCCAGCGTGAAAATCAATGTGAAATAATTGATACCTTGCCCGTCGCAAAGGCATGACCGAAGTCTATCTCTTCAATCCGGAACACGACTTGGCGCTGGCGCATGGCAGCCACAGTTACACCGCGCCGCCGTTTGCTCGTCGGTTTCGGCGCGACATGCGGTTGCTGCCAGCTTGGCTGGCGCCAGCAGGAGCGGTTGTCGCTGTGCCCGATGATTGTGATGTGTCGGCCGATGCCCGCTGGCTGGCAGAGGTGGGTCTGGAGGTGACCCCCGTTTCCTTTAGCCAAATTTCAACCCTCGGGGATTGCCGCATTCACCCGTGGGGCTGGGACGCTGCATTGCGCTATCGGCTCGTTCAGGCGGGCGTTGATGAGTGCGCTTTGCCGTCGATGGATGAAATGGAGTGGGTGAGGCGATTGTCCCATCGCCGCCTTACTATCGAATTGCTCAAGCGATTGGGCGATGAATCCTTGCCGATTCCGTTGGAATTAATGGATTATGAAGAAGTTATTGCTTTTGCACATCAGCATCCTGGCTGCTATCTCAAGATGCCCTGGTCGGGCAGCGGCAAGGGTGTCTATCGCGTGATAGACCCGTCGGCTGACCATCATGCCCTGCGTTGGATTGAAGGCGCATTGCGTCGGCAGGGCTCTTTGCTGTGCGAGGTGGGGCTGAACCGTGTACAGGATTTTGCCGTCGAGTGTGAGTGCCGTGACGGGAAAACTGTCTTGACGGGTTATTCGGTGTTTCGCAGCGATTTCCACAGTCAGTTTGGTGAGGGGATGGTTGCGCCGCGCGAGGAGTTGCATCATGCTCTGCTTCGGCAATTTCCTGATTTTGACCAAGTGGTTAACCGGTTGCTTGCCGCGCTTGATGAGGTGGTGGCGCCGCATTATAGCGGTCCATTGGGCATCGACATGATGCTTTATCGTGATGGCAACGGTGACTTGTGCATTAATCCTTGTGTGGAGGTGAACTTGCGCATGACGATGGGCATGGTCACAGCGGCGCTCGGGGAGTCGCATGGAAAGCGCGGAATGTTCGTCATTGGCGGCCGCGACGCGGCAGGCGAGCCACTGACGCCACCCGCCGGCTACACGGCATTTCTCGTTTAATCAAGGTTGATGCCCTCGTCGCGCTTATCGGTTGGCTTTTTGGGCGAACTCGAACAGTTCCAGGGGCAAATGGCAGTATCCCTCAGGATTTTTGTCCAGATAATCCTGGTGGTAATCCTCGGCAGGATAAAAATTTTCCAATGGCAGTAATTGTACGGCAAGCGGCTCGCCCAATTCGGCTTGCACGCTGTCATATACCTCCCCGATGGAGGCAACATCGGCCTCGTCGGTGTAATAAATCCCCGTGCGGTACTGGGTGCCCTTGTCCTCGCCCTGCTGGTTGACGCTTGTCGGGTCAATGGCCTTGAAGTACATTTGGGTCAGGAATTGCAGGCTGACGACCTGCGGGTCATAGACGATGCGCACCGTCTCGGCAAATCCCGTCGTGTCGGTGCACACCTCCTTGTATGTCGGGTTCTCGGTATGTCCGTTGGCATATCCCACTTCGGTCTCGGTCACGCCGTTAATCTTCTTGAAAAAATGCTCGGTGCCCCAAAAGCAGCCTCCGGCAAAGTATATTTCGCTCATAGTTTTATGTTGATTGAGTTTCTGTATTTTGCTGCAAAGTTACGAAAAATCTCCGATATCATTGCTATGGGCGTTGGCCGAGGTGGCACGGCTTTTGGATAACGGTATTTAACAGGCCGGATTTGTACATTTCAAGTCTTATTTGTAATTTTGTGCAGATATTATGGATAAGAAAAGGGTAGTGCTCATTGGTTCAGGTAATGTCGCGACTAGTTTGGCTCACGCTTTAGCCGCGCGGTGTGAGGTGGCTCAAATCTTCAGCCTCACTCTTTCCCATGCCACCCGGTTGGCCGAAGCCGTTGGATGCAAATCGGTTACCGATGACCTGAATGCGCTGGTGCATGATGCCGACGCCTACATCATTGCGGTGCTTGACGATGCCATTGCCGATGTCATTGCCGCCGTTCCCGACAATGGCGCCTTGTGGCTTCACACCTCGGGCAGCAAGCCGATGGACCTGTTCAAAGGCCATCGCGCCAGGTATGGCGTGCTCTATCCGATGCAGTCTTTTTCGCGTCAGGTCGTCACTCCGCTCGACGATGTGCACATTTTTGTCGAGGCGTGTGACGAGGCTTCGTTAGATGACGTGAAGTCGCTGGCTTGCCTGCTCTCGAGCAATGTCATCCCAGCCGACAGCGGCCAGCGCCACCTGCTGCATGTGGCAGCGGTTTTCGCATGCAACTTTGCCAACCACATGTGGGCGCTCTCCGACGACATCCTCACCCGTGCCGGCCTGCCGTTTGACGCGATGAAGGCGCTCATCAGCACAACAGTGGACAAACTCGACCGCTTGACGCCCGCCCAGTCCCAGACGGGCCCTGCCATGCGCAACGACAAGCAGGTGATTGCCGACCATTTGGCGATGCTTGACGGCGACGAGCGCGACATATATGAACTTATCACGCGGTCCATCATTGACCGCCACAATCAAGATAAAGACATTCATGCTTGACAATCTCAACAAATATGATGTGGTGCTGGGCAGCAACTCGCCCCGCCGTCGCGAACTGCTCAACGACATGGGCGTGAAGTTTCGTGTCGAGGCCATCAAGGGCATTGACGAGACCTATCCCGACAGCCTGCCTGCCGAGGAAATCCCTGTGTATCTTGCGCGCCTCAAGGCCGATAGGCATCCGATGGGCGACAATGAACTGCTCATTACGGCCGATACCGTTGTTGTGCTCGATGACACTGTATTGGGCAAACCTGTTGACTGCGACGACGCTTGCCGCATGCTTCGCGCGCTCTCGGGCCGTGACCATCGTGTCATCAGCGGAGTGTGCGTCTCGACAAACGACCGTGTCGAGGCGTTTGCCGACACGAGCATCGTGCGTTTTGCCCAACTCAGCGGTGACGAGATTGACTATTATGTCCAGCATTACCGCCCCTTGGACAAAGCGGGTGCTTATGGCATCCAGGAATGGATAGGGAATATCGGCATTGCAGGCATCAACGGTGATTTCTACAATGTGATGGGCCTGCCCACACGCAAGTTGTACCAAGTGTTGAAAACATTCTGAAAAAGGCGAGATATGAAGAAGTTTGCTGCTACAATAATCCGTTGCATTGTGCTGGCCGTTCTGGCTGTCTCTTCGCTGGCCGCTCATGCCGATGAGGCTATGGACACGGTCTTCCTGTATGACTCTTGGGAGAGTATTTTGTATCAGGAACCCACATCGGCGGTGCTCAACCCGATGGTTCAAGTTTATACCCCATATCAGGTGGATATCACGACTCGTGACGACGAGGTCGATAGGCATATATACAGCGATTTCATTGCTGCTACCCTCGGCGACAGTACTTGGCTCATCAGCGGTGAGTACTTGAAGCGCAATTTCAAGGGTGACACACGCAATCTGCTTGGCTTTATGCCTTTGTTCTTCAACGGCAAGGTGGCGTTTGCCATTTTTGTGGGATATGACGAGCCCAATAATGTTTCCTCGATTTTGTTTGGCTTGGAATATAATACCGACGAGGTCTATGAGGAATGCAAGAACTTCTACTACATCGACTTCGAGAACAAACGCGTGCGCAAGGTTGACCACAAGGTGATGAGCGACCTGCTTAAAGATTACCACCACTTGCTGATGCGTTACGAGGGCATGAAGGACTATAAAAAGAAATACATCATCGAGGATTATTTCTACAAGTTCATCGACCAGGCCACTGCCGACCCAATGCGCCCTTATATTCTTGACCTCGTGGGTGATGACGGCCGGAAAATTGACTAAACTCTGACTGTAATCATGAGCAGAATTTTCTTGATAGTGCTTGCTGCAGCTTTGTTGTTGCCATTGCTGTGTTCTTGCCGTAGAGGCCACGGCGATGCCGGTGTCGGGCAGGAGCGGGATTCTGTCATCACTGCTGCGCGATTGCTCTCGATGGAGCGGACCGACGGCTACACATTGGCGACCGTCAAGGACCCGTGGAAGGGTGGGGTGCTGCACCGCTATGTGCTTGTCCCTCGTGATGCCGATTTGCCCAAGGATTTGCCCCAGGGCACTGTCGTCCGCACGCCAGTAACCAACGCTTTGGTATATTCGTCGGTTCACACGAGCCTGCTGCAGGAATTGGGGGCAATAGACGTTGTGCGCGGTATAGTGGACGCGCGGTTTTTCAACGACTCAACTTTGCTGGCGGGTGTCAGGACTGGCACGATTGCCGATTGCGGCAATTCCATGAATCCCTCTATCGAAAAAGTCATCGCGATGGGGTCTGATGCCATCTTGCTGTCGCCATACCAGGACTCCAACTACGGGCAAATCGCATCGTTGGACATCCCCGTCATCGAGTGTGCCGACTACATGGAGTTTGACCCGCTGGGCCGTGCCGAGTGGATGAAATTTTATGGCGAGCTTGTCGGTAAACGTCGGCAGGCTGACAGTTTATATGCCGCTGTCGTTAGGGCTTATGACAATGTGAAGGCAACAGCCGCCACCGCCGATTCTCGCCCTACGGTGGTGACCGAGATGGTCATCAGCGGCGTGTGGAGCGTGCCTGGGGGCCAGAGTTACATGGCGCGCGTCTTGGCAGATGCCGGGGGCGGCTATTTGTGGGCAGGTGACGATAACACCGGCTCGCTGTCATTGGATTTTAATCAGGTGCTTGCCAGGGCCCAGCATGCCGACTACTGGTTTATCAAGTGGACCAATATCAACACGCTCGCCGACCTGGAGGGGGCCTATGAACTGAATAAGGAGATGGACGCCTATAAGCGCAAGCGTGTCTATGTCTGCGATACTGACCAGACGCGTTTCTTTGATCGCGTGCCGTTCCATCCCGAACTGTTGTTGCATGAGTTTGCCGTTATCATGCACCCTTCTTTGTTCTGTGGCGAGACCCCCGCATTTTATCACCGTTTGCAATAATTCATTACTATGGGTTCAGCGCGTCCAATGACATCTCGCCGATTCTCGGTCACCATCATCCTGATGGCGGCTGCAATGGCGCTTCTTGTGATGGCGTGCCTTGTCTATGGCTCGGTGGAAATTCCTGCCCGGGACGTCTTTAATATTCTCATGGGTAAAGGTTCTGCCAACTCGGCATGGCAGGTCATTGTGCTGCAGTCGCGCCTGCCCATGATTGTGACTGCCGCACTGGCAGGTTCGGCGCTCTCGGTGTCTGGTTTGTTGCTTCAAACCACCTTCAACAACCCGCTTGCCGGTCCCTCCATCCTTGGCGTGTCTTCGGGTGCGGGCTTGGGTGTCGCCATCGTCATTTTGGCAATGGGCGGCACGCTTGGCGGCGTGCTGGCAGGAACGGGAAGTTTTGTGGCCATTCTTGTCGGTGCATTGCTGGGCGCAGCCGCGGTGCTGGCCGTGCTCATCGCTTTCTCGTCGATTGTGCGCAGCAACACCATGCTGCTCATCATAGGCATCCTTGTGAGTTATCTCACTTCAAGTGTCGTGCAGCTGCTCAACTCAATGGCGACCGAACAAGGGGTCAATAACTATGTCGCTTGGGGATTTGGTAACTTTTCGGGCGTGAGTTTAACGATGTTGCCGCTCTATGCGGGCATCGTCATTGTTGCCCTTGTTGCCGCTGCAATGATGGTCAAGCCGCTCAATGCGATGCTGCTGGGCGAGCGCTACGCGCGCAATTTGGGCGTCGATGTATCCCGCTCTCGCAACATTCTTTTGCTCATCACTGGCGTTCTTACGGCTGTCGTCACAGCCTTCTGCGGCCCCATCGGTTTCATTGGCTTGGTCGTCCCCCACATTGCGCGATTGGCGCTTGGGACAAGCAATCACAGCCGTCTGGTGCCTGCCACAACCCTCGCCGGTGCTGATGTCGCCCTGCTGTGCGCTTTCATCGGTTACTGCAATCCTCAAGGCGTTATTCCTGTCAATGCGATAACACCCGTCATTGGTGTGCCCATCATTTTATATATCATTCTGAATCGCCGCCGCATCCAATACTTTAACTGACAATGAGCAAAACCAGCGATTGCATACTCACCACCCATGACCTTGCCGTCGGTTATCGCAACGGCAAGCGGCAGGTGACTTTGCTTGAGGGATTGAACCTTTGCCTTGAGCGTGGCAAACTCGTCGCTTTGTTGGGCAAGAATGGAGCGGGCAAATCAACCTTGTTGCGCTCGCTGACGGGCGACGACCGCCCGCTGGCGGGAATGGTGATGCTTGACGGCAGGGATATCGCTGTGATGCCTCAGCGCGACCGCTCGCGCCTCGTTGGCTTGGTGTCAACCGAGCGTGTGATGGCGGGCGCGCTCACCGTGACTGAACTTGTTTCGCTGGGTCGCCACCCCCATACGGGATTTTTGGGCCGTCTTGATGATAGTGACTGCAATGTGGTTCGCCAGGCGATGGACGATGCCGGCATAGCTCACAAGGCTGGCGAATACTTGGCCTCGCTTAGCGATGGCGAGCGGCAAAAGGCGATGATAGCCAAGGCTCTGGCTCAACAGACCCCGCTCATTGTCCTTGATGAGCCAACCGCTTTCCTTGATGTGGCGAGCCGCATCGAGACCATGCGCCTGCTCCAAACCCTTGCCCACGACCGCAAGGTGTCGGTTCTCCTTTCCAGTCATGACATCTCACAGTCTCTCATGCTGGCCGATGAACTGTGGCTCATTACAGCCGGGCGTCAAGTTTTGACGGGAAAAGCCGGTGATTTGATTGATGCGGGGAGCATGGAATTGATGTTTGACGACCCCGAAATTCACTTCAACAAACAGTTGCTTGACTACTCTTTTTAATAGGACTTGGCGAACGAATTTGCCAAAATACACGCAAAAATCACCACTTTTCAAAGTGTTGATAAACGACTGTTTTATTGATGTTTAACTGCTGAGCAGCGTGAAAAATTGCGCTAAAAATTTGCTCATTTCAATTATATTTCGTAATTTTGCGCCAACAAACCAATTACTAACAACTTATGCTAAAACGATTATTTTTAGCGCTTGCTGTTGTAATTGCTGTGACTGCCGTGGGGCAGGACTTTACACTGAAGGCAACCAAATATCACCCGGGACAGGGTGGTGCAGGTTGGATAACAGCAAGCGGAGACCGAATCAATTATGACAAGTTGAAAAACTATCAGATTCGATGGGTCGCTCTTTCACATGACATGTTCAAGCAACATGGTTTCAAAATGGGCGACGTGATTATTGTTGAAAGTTCATCCACGCCTGCCATCAATGGCGAGTGGGTGGTTAAGGACAAGATGGCAAAGCGCCTGCGCAAACGCATCGACTTCCTTACCCCGCGTGGTGACAAGTACAACTTCCGTAACGGAAACGTTACGATTCGCAAGAAGGCACAGTAAACCGCAGTTGAACTTGAAGAAAACCAACTTTTAGCAGCAACGAGCAAGATTGATAAACATCTTGCTCGTTGCTGTGTTTTTGTGCCTTTGCGCTTTTCTTGTTAGAACTCACTCGATGGGAATTTGGATAAGCGACACCCATCTCTCGGGGTCTTGCTCGTTCCAGGCACCGTCGATGTAGCAGGTGCGGGGATGCCCGGCAATCTTAAATCCGTGCTCCTCCATATATTTGAAGGCTTCGGCAAAGGACTCATAGAAGCGCTCGTAGGGGCCTATGTGCTTCATGCACAGCGCGCGGGGAATGGCGGGCAGTCGCTTGAACTGGATGAAACTGCTGTCTTGGCCCATCTCCTCGACTTGCTCGCAGTACTCAATGTCGATGTCGGTGGGCGTGTACTCCTGGTTGTGCTCGATGGTGAAACAGTAGCCGGGAGTTGGACACTTGCAGCCCAGGCGCTGCATCTCGGGACCGATTTTTTCATAGCACAACGGGCCCAGGGCGGCATAGTTGGGGATGACCTCACGATGGCTTGCCACGATGATGGCAGGCAAAGATTGAATGCTGAACTTTTCCATTGTTTTGATTGTTTTGCGGGAGCCTCGCCACTCGAGCAGTTGGTCACGCCGTGCTATCAGCCGCTGCAGTTCACGTTCCGTTTTCTGAATTTTGCTGCTCAGTTGCTCAATGCTGGGTGTGTGCGATTTGTCATCGTACAGTTCCTTGATTTCGTCCAGCGAGAAACCGAGCCGTTGCAGGCTGCGGATTGCGCTCAACTTCTGCATTTGGTCAATGCTGTAATAGCGGTAGCCCGTCTGCCCGTCCACCTCGTCAGGCAAGAGCAGCCCTTTTTGCTCATAATGACGCAAGGTCTTGACTGTGACCTGCATCAATTGTGAGAACGCTCCGATTTTTAATTTTGTTTTGTTACTCATTGTCGCACGATATCGTTGATGGTGCAAAGGTAATCTATGCCCCGCGGGACGAGTCAAGAGTAATGCGGATATTTAACATTAAATTAACATTTGTCCTGCGCTTGGGACTTCTTGATGACAATCCCCTCATGCAGTGACGCAATTGTGGCGATGACGGCTGTAACGGTCATCGGTATCATGGAATGGAATGAGAATGGCACTGCTATGTATAACAGCAGTCCCGTTGCCCTGTTGAGTGTTGTGTGTGGAAAAACACATTTCTTATATCTCGCCAATGAGTATAACTGGTTATTGGACTTGATGGCGGCAATCAAGCCGCCCCACATCCATAACCAGGATGGAAGCCTGAGCGCAGGAATCAGCATCCAAACGCAGCAAGCGACGAAAACCAGGTCAGCAATACTGTCCAATAATGCTCCAGTCTTGCTGGCAGCGTCCAGTTTGCGCGCCAACAGCCCGTCCGCTATGTCGCTAATGCCGCAAAACAGATATAAAGCCCAAAATGCAGGGCTGGGTACATCGCTGAACAAGATGCAGGCGGCGCCCGCGATTCGGAGTGCCGTGATAAGGTTGGGAAGATGTCTGATTTTGATGCTATACACTCTTGATTGTTTGTTGCAACAATTCCAGGAATTGCGCGGCGTGTGCCCCGTCCATCTGTACATGATGGAATTGAAACGAAACGGGCAGGCTGGTCTTAAACAACCCTTTGCGGTATTTGCCCCACATCACCATTGGGTTGCACCAGTCGCTGGTGTATTGGTTGACGATGCAGTCGAGTTCGGTCTGGATCATGGCCGAGGTACCGACCACCATATATTCGGGGAGCATCACGCTTTGGCATTGTTCGGCAGCCTTGGCGGTCAGCTCCGAGTAATCGCGGCTGAATTGGTGCAGGTTTTCATCCATGGGGATGTCGCACGAGTTGATGCCGCCCTCTTTGTTAGCCACAATCACATTGACAGCCAGTCGGTCATATCGGTACAGCCGCCCGTGTTCGGGCAATGTATAGAACTCCTTGACCTGGCTTGCGGCCCTGCCGATGCACCAGCATAGCAGCATGTTGAAACTCATGCCATGCTTGTTGCTGTACTTCACCAGCCGGGTTACGTCCAGCGTCTTCACCAGCGTCACCATCGGCATTGGCGAGGACATCCATAATTCGAAAGCCCGCGCCCGCGTGGTCTGCTTTGGGCTGATTTCCTGTTTCATGATGCGCAATCGACAGCCATTGTTATTGCTTCCACCGCTTCAGACTGGGAAAAAATTTGCGCATCTCGACGATAGCCTCTTCGCGGGTAAAATTGACGCCTGCATCTTTGTTGAACTCCTCAACAAACTGGGCGCAATGCTCAATCATCTCGTCCATCGTGCAATCCATCGTGAACGCGCCGTCGGCATAACAATACTTGCAATAGTCCTTGTTCTTGCTGCCATCGGCATTGCTGCCGAGCACTTTCTCATTGAGCGGCATGCCGCAACTTTGGCAAAATTTCAGTTCCATATATGTATCGATGTGTATTATTGTTTTGTCTGTCAAGCCTCATCACCCGCACCGGACGGTCGCCGTCAACCTCGAGGCTGGGGCATAGCGTTTCTTTACCCGTGTCCTTGAATCCGCACTTTTCCATCACTCTGCCCGACGCAGGGTTGTCGGGGAAGAAATCGCCCCACAAGGTGCTGAAACCTTTCTCGTTGAAGCAATAATCGACAACCAACCGCAGGGCTTCGGTGCCGATTCCCATTCCCCAATAGGGACGCGCAATCCAATAGCCCACCTCGCACTCGTCATCGTTGATGTCAAGATTGGAACCGTCGGCCGGCAAGTACCCAACGCATCCGATGACTTCATCGGTCTCTTTCAAGGCAACAGCCCACATGCCATCGGAGCTAAACACGTTGCGAATGGCATCCAGGCTCTCCTCAACGCAGTGATGCGGCGGCCAACCTGCCCGTGGTCCCAATTCGGGGTCCGATGCCCATTTGAACAGCACATCGGCATCGCTGTCGAGCCACCGGCGCAATATTATTCTGTTGGTCTCCATTGATTTTATCTAATATTCAAACAGTCATGAAATCGTGGATGCGCCGCACTTGGTTGCCGCTGGCGGCAACAGCGCTATGCGTCATTGACGGCACTGCGGTGGCTTTGAATCATTTATGCCTCATGTGCGACGTGCTTCTTTGGGGATTGGGTGCGTCTAATCGGTAATCGGGAATGCCGCTTTGTGCTTGCTCAGGGCCTTTAATGCCGCAAGGATGGTCTTGTCGTTACGGTTCAAGATGGGATAGAACGCATGGTTGCCGAAGATGTCCCGGGCAATCAGCGCCTTGACGGTCGTGACAATCTCGCTTTGCGAAATATTGATGTAGTACCACCTGGGCGTGATGCCGTTGGCCGCGGCATATTCGGCAAAGTCCTTAATCAGCGCATCATCGCTGGGGGCCATGCGCAGGAATTGCTTGTAGTCGGACATCTTCTCCAGCGAGGCGCGGTTTTGGTCGCAGTAGTTGAAGGCATATTGTTGCAACAGTCCGGCATTGGCAACCTCAATATAGTAGCTGGTGATGCCGCTCGTGTCGCGTGCCACAAAGATGTCAGGCACTATGCCGCCGCCGCCATACACCGTGCGGCCGTGAGCTGTGGTGAATATCTGGTCTTTGTCGATCTTCATCTTGTCGCGGTCATATAGCTCGCCGTTGGTGTAGCGCTCAAGCAGCTCTTTCTCGTAGTCAAGCGCGCCCTGCTTGTAGTCCTTCTGGATACAGCGGCCGCTGGGGGTGTAGTAGCGGGCGATAGTGAGGCGGATGGCGCTGCTGTCAGGAAGGATAAACTCATTTTGCACCAGTCCTTTGCCAAATGAGCGGCACCCCACAATCAAACCGCGGTCGTTGTCCTGAAGGGCACCGGCAAAGATCTCGCTTGCGCTGGCGCTGAACTCGTCAATGAGTACAGCCACTTCGGCCTCTTGGAACGAGCCGTTGCCATCGCTCCACAGTTCATTGTCATTGCGCTTGTAGCGCCCCTTGGTGGACACAATTAACTCGTTGGCGGGCAAGAACTCGTTGACCATCAGCACAGCCATCTCCATAAACCCGCCGCCGTTGCCGCGCAGGTCTATCATGTATCGTTTGGCACCGTCATTCTCAAGGCTTATCATGGCCTGCATGAATTCCTTGTAGGTATTGCGGCCAAACTGGCTCACCTTGATGTATCCGGTTGTTTTGTCGAGCATATAGTAGGCATCGACCGAATTGACGGGAATGTCTCCTCGCGTGACGGTAAATGTGAGAATCTTGTTGGAATTCTGCCGCTTGATGCCCAATTTCACTTGGGTGCCTTTTTCGCCCCTGAGCCGTTTCATCACCACATTGCTGTTCATCTGTTTGCCTGTGGCGGTAGAGTCATTGATAGTTACGATGCGGTCTCCCGCCATGATGCCCACTTTCTCGCTGGGACCGCCTGGGATGACCTCGGTGATGCCGATGGTGTCGTTCAGCATCACAAACGAGATGCCGATGCCGCTGAACGTGCCGTTCAGGTCATCTGATGCCGCCTTGAGCTCATCGGCGCTCAGGTAACTGGTGTGCGGGTCCAGGTTGCTCAGGATTTCCGGGATGCTCTTTTCAATCAGGTCGTCAAAATTGGTCGTGTCCACATAGTCCTGCGCGACAAGGTTTAGGATGGCGTTGATTTTGCGGTCACGGTCGGCCGTGAATCTGCCGCTTGAGAAACGCTGGCCCAGGAAAATCCCCACGATCATCGCCGCTGCAATGATGAGGGGCAACCAGATGTACTGATGTTTGGACTTCTGATTCATTCTTGTCTTAGTCTCGTGTAAGGCTGGTGTTTATTGTTGTGAGCAATGGTATTGTTCAACTTCGTTGTAGTGGCTGTCGCTGTTCTCGAGGGTGAGCGTCACAGGCTCGTAGTCGTTGCCGCGTTTCCACAGGTGCACCACCTCGATGCCCGAGCGGCACAGCAGGTCCACGCCGTCGTGCATGCGGTAGTATTCGCCAAACACAACCCTTGCGATACCCGCTTGAATGATGAGTTTGCTGCATTCCATGCAGGGCGAAGTTGTGATATAGAGTGTAGCGCCGTCGCTGCTGTTGTGGCTGCGCGCCACCTTGGTGATGGCGTTGGCCTCGGCATGCAGCACGTAGGGCTTGGTGTGGTCGTCCTCCTCGCACACGTTCTCAAAGCCCGACGGCGTGCCGTTGTAACCGTCACTGATGATCATTTTGTCCTTGACCAGCAATGCGCCCACCTGGCGGCGCCTGCAATACGAATTTTCGGCCCATATCTGCGTCATGCGCAGGTACCGGCTGTCGAGCAGCAGTTGTTTTTTCTCCCGAGTGTCCATGTTTCTCTCGTTTAACCTACAAAATTACTGCAAACAAAATGATAAGCAATAACAAACATCCAAGTTTTTTTATAATTGTGGGTGATTATTTTACAATTCTTGATTTTTGGGGCAAAACAAATGGGGAATTGCTGGTTTGCAGCAATTCCCCATCTAAGTCAGGAACGTTGTTTTTACTTCAGGATAATGTCGATGACGGCATTGACGTCGGCGATGTTGATTTCACCGTCACCGTTCACATCGGCCGCAGGATTGCTGCCGCCTCCGAGAATCAGGTTGATGACGGCATTGACGTCAGCGATGTTCACCTCGCCGTCGCCGTTCACGTCGCCCTTGAGCCCGCTGCTCACGCCGATGGGCTTCGGTTTGCTCTCCTGCGCGTTGCCCACCTCGTCGATGGCCATGGCATAGAAGGTGTAGTCGGCTGCGTTGGCGCCGTCGGGCATCTCGTAGTCAAACTCCGTGCCGGTGCTGCAGCCGATGAACTGCTCCTCGCCGCCGGCAATCGCGTAGTAGTGGTACTGTCCCACGCCCGATTCGGCGTCGTTGCCGCGGCACTTCACGGTGACGGTGTTGCCGCTTAGGGTTGCCGAAACCATGCTCGCCGTGGGTGCTGCCAGGTCAAGGGTGTTGAGGTATTCGTTGGTCTCGATGGGCGCATTGTAGTCAAAGATGATGGTCGCCTTGTTCTTGATGGCCGTCATGTTGGACAGGCCAGGCTTCAGGTCAACCGAGAAGGTCACATAGCCCTCGCCCTCGGGAGCATTGACATTGGGCGGCAGCTCGATGCCCTCGATGTCCCACGACACCTTGTTGCCCTCGCGGCTCATTTTCCAGTTGTAGCCGGGACCGTCATGGCTGGTGGAACCAAAGCGCACGCTGCTGATGTCAAACACATTCTCATCGAGCACATCGGTGATGCGGATGCGATAGGCTGGGGCAGTCGCCTCTTTCTTGTTCTCAAACAAGATGCGGTAGTCGATGGTCTGCGTCTTGCCGATGTAGTTCGCTTCGCCCACACCCACGGGGCCCACCATTTCGTTGGGGTCCCATGAGCGCACAACGTGGTCCACGCCGCACTGGGCGCCATGCCACTTGGCCTTCCAGTCTTTCTCCCATTCGGCAAAGTAGCCCAAATCACGCTGAATCCAGAAGTCGAAGCGGCGGTACAGGGCTTTGCCCAGAGCACCGGCGGTCTCAATGACCTCGCCAGCAAAGTTGATGATTTTGCCGCCAGGTACCACGTCAAGCAGATTGGACACCAGTGTTTTCGCAACACGCTTGCCCGCTTTGACACCGATTCCGGTCCGTTCTTTCTCTTCTACCAGGTCTTTATATACATTGGCATTCTTGTGCCTGTACAGGTCAAGTTCCTCCAGGCTCAGGTCCACGCGGTCGTTGATGAGGTCGGTGCCAAAGTTGATGACCTCGTCGCCCACATAGTCAATAACCGAGTTGAGCACGAGAGCACCGATAAATATGCCCGTGGTCGCCATAATGACGACATCCTTCTTGCCGTCGATGCTGTGTTGCTGTGGCATCACAAGGCCCTGCGCAATGAGGGTGAACGCATAGCTCTCGTGTGGCGACATGGTGGGAACGATGAAGAACATGATGCTGTCGCCCGCGTTGCCAATCGAGTCCATGGGCAGGTATTCCTCGCTGCCGTCGTTGCCCGGCAGGCGCGCGCCCAGCAATTCGATGTCGCTCGTGCACATGATGGGCAGGAAAAATCCCTCCGATGGGGTGTCGCCGGTGTTTTCAATTCTCACGGTATATTCGCTCGGGACGCCCAGGCGAACCGAGTTGCGGCCCTCAAAGGTGACCTTGATGTTCGACCCGTCGTAGTAGGTGTTCTCGCCGCACACGATTGTGTAACCGCCACAGCCATAGTTACGGTTCACTTCAATGTAGTAATCGCCTGGCTCGACGTTGTTGGCTATAAAATCTTTTTCGCCCTTTCGCGGGTCGATGCCGCAAATGCTGCACCCGTTAGCGTCAAGCAATGCCACCTTCCACACGTAGAGTGTTGAGGTGGTGTCGGGCAGGAACTCAAAGGTCGATATGCCGTTCAGGTGAATCTTGAAGTTGTCTATCTCGTCCCTCTTGTTGTTGCTGCTGTTGATGTATCCCAGATGGCCCGAGAAGGAGGTGCCGTATTCCACGGGCATTGCCGTCTCGCGGCTGTCGTTGGGCTCGGTGTCGTTGGCATAATTGTTGGCGGTGAACTTATAGTGCAGTGTGTATCCGCCGCTGCCGCGGTCGCGGGGAATTCTGATATAATAGGTTCCCTCACTCATGTCGTCGCCGCAATAGTATATGGAGTCTGTCCAAAATCCGCCGAATGCGCCGCGGTCTTTG
>R27__coassemble_55_pt1 | contig 101207 bp, 85 predicted proteins | sample R27__metabat2_low_PE_027 | metagenome-assembled genome bin R27
TTTTACAATTTTTTAGACCACTATTTTCGATAATTTCTTATCCCGAACTGGCGTACTAATTGGGCGAAGATGATTATAAAATAATTCGTGATAATTCGCTGATATTTGTGTAATTCGCATTAGCCCCGCAGGGCGTAATTAGAGTCAACCCCCGCAGGGATGCCCACGCAGGGTAAAAACCAAGATGTTTGGCAGTCCCCCGCCGATGTTGTTTGGCCAATCAAAAATCCAGGCGGCCCCGTTGCGGAGTCGCCTGGATGTAGAGTTGTTGTATCTTCCCTTGCGGGGAACGATTGATTTCTCGATTACTTCATCACCTTCACGGCGCTGGTGGTGCCGTCGGTGTAGGTGGTGACGGCGATGCACATGCCGTCAGCCTCGCTCATCTCCTGGCCAGCCATGTTGTAGTAGCGGGTGCCGGCCACGGTCTTGGCGCTCGTGAGTTCATCAACGGCGGTGGTGCTCTCGTTGAGGGCGAAGCCCACAAACACGCTGTTGGACTCTATCTTGCCGTCGGCGCTGGCATAAGCCTCAATCATATAGGTGCCGAACTCGGTGAACACAACCTCACTGGTGTAGGGCATCCACTCGCTCCACTCGCCGCCGTTGTACTGCACGCGGTAGTACAGGTCGGCCTCGGGGTCCTCCTCGGGGGCGGTGATGTTCACAGCATACATCTGCTCGCCAGCGGTGGCGGCGATGCTGGGATTGGCGGTGTATTCTAACTCGACAACATTATCGAACGCGATCCAATAATCGGTCTGCGAGTAGGAGTCATAGGAGCCGGCGGGAATATAAAGCGTTGCACTTCTGGTGGTGCCATATGAGAAAGTGGTTTGAGGCAATGGCACAGCCTCAGGTCTCAGGCTGGTAACTGCCAGTAGGCCCGTGCAGCCGTTGAACGCACTGGCGCCGATGCTGGTGACCGATTTGGGGATGGTCACGCTCGTCAAACCTTTGCAACCACGGAACGCATATTCGCCGATGCTGGTGACCGCGTTGGGGATGTTCACGCTCGTCAGGCTTGAGCAGCCGAAAAACGAATAATTGTTGATGCTGGTGACCGCGTTGGGGATGTTCACGCTCGCCAGGCCAGAGCAGTTATAGAACGCACTGTTGTCGATGACGGTGACTGATTTGGGGATGGCCACGCTTGTCAGGCCACTGCAGGAGCGGAACGCAGTGCGGCCGATGGCGGTGACCGCATAGGTCGTGCCGTCGTAGGTGACAGTGGAGGGGATGGTCACATTGCCCGAGTATGCCTTAGAAGTATAGGAATCACCTTGATAGGTAACCGTGGCTTGGGTGCCATTGATGTTGTAATAGATGCCGTCAACTTCAAAGTCGTGGGCAACAGTGCTTAATGCCATCAGGGCAACAGCGATAAGAGTAATGATTTTCTTCATTGTAAATAAGATTTAAAGAGTTATTAAAAGATATTATTTTGTTGAGTATAAGTAATTTAGCGCCTCGTGGGGGTAATGCATACACTACAACCACGTTGCAAAATTAGAACAAATTCTGCAAACGGCAAAGCCCAGATGGACGCAATATCAAACAACAATAACAACATCCCTGCGGGGCTTAATGCGAATTTTTGCGAAAGGGGACAAATTGTGCGCGGGCCCGCCCGCGCACACGCAACACCCCCGCAGGGATGGATGCTGCACGGGGATGCCCCCCGCACGGGGTCTAAAAAATAATTCACTTTAATTCGCCGTTATTCGCGCAATTCGCGATAGCCCCCGCAGGGATGCCCCCGCAGGGTAAAAACCAAGTTGTTCAAGTTGTTTGACAGTCCCCTGCGCGCGGTTGTTTAGATGAGGTTGCATTTGTGTGACAAAATGCCATTGGGGGCGGGGTTTTTGTGGCAAAAATTTGTTGGTGTGTGGGGTATTATATACCTTTGCGAGCGTCTTTGAGTCTTTTACTTGTTGAGTGGGGATGAAAAAGCGATATTAAGTTACTAAAACCGAGAACAATAAATTAAATTTTTACTATACAATTATCAGATTTTACATCTTTATGATCAAGAGAACCCTTTTCACTGTTGCGGTCTTGGTTGCGGCAATGCAATTGATGGCTGCACCTGTCGATGTGACGACAGCCCAGAGCAAGGCGCAGAACTTTCTGCGCAATGCCGCTGGCCGCTTCATGGCAGCCGGCTCAAGTGATGTGCGTCTCGCGCTGGCCGAGAAGAACACCAACGACTTTACCAAGAATGTTTATTACATCTTCAACAGCAACAACCACTTTGTGATTGTGTCCGGCGAAGACCGCGGCGAGCAGATTCTCGCCTACGGCGACGGCAACATCGACGTGAACAAAATTCCGTGCAACATGAAGGCCCTGCTGCAGGGCTACCGTGAGGATATCGAGTACCTGCAGGCCAACCCCGGTTTCCAGGCGTCGCTCATGACCCCGTCGCTCCACGCCGTGGATGTTGACGAGCTGCTTCAGGAGCGCTGGGACCAGGAAGCCCCCTACTACAACCAGTGCCCCAACTTTAGCGGCCGCAGCCTCACGGGTTGCCCCGCCACCTCGCTGGCGATGATTTTCCACTTTTGGCAGTGGCCCGTGGAGGAGACCGGAGTAGTGCCCGCTTACAACTATGAGGAGTCCAGTTGGTGGTGGAGTTCGACGACGCGCCACCTCGACGCGCTGCCCAGCATCACATTTGACTGGAACAACATGCTCAACGAGTACCACGCCGGCCAGTATTCCACCGCCCAGGGCGACGCCGTGGCAGCGCTCATGCGCTACATCGGCCAGGCCGAGCACATGGAGTATGGCACCGACGGCAGCGGCATTGACGCCGACAGCTGCCAGCTCATCGTCAATGCCGTCAAGTTCTTTGGCTATGACGAGGAGAGCGTGAAACTGTACAAGAAGACCAGCGCCTATAGCGGTGGCCACACCAACTACACCGACGCCGAGTGGGCACAGATGATTCAGGACGAGCTCGCCGAGGGCCGTCCCATCGAGTTCTGCGCCATTAGCAACGCGGGAGGCCATGCCTTCAATGTCGACGGCTACCGCGTGAGCGACAACAAGTACCACGTCAACTTTGGCTGGAGCGGTTCGGGCAACGGCTGGTTTGCGTTGAACGCCTTCCGCGGCAGCGGCAGCACCTTCAACCAGTATCAGCAGATGGTCATCGGCATCCAGCCCCCCGTCTCCACCCCGAAAATCAAGGCCAATGTCACCGACCTGACGATGGAATGCTACAAGGGCCAGACCGCTACGGCTGCCTTTACCATCAACGGCCGCAACCTCGAGGGCGACGTTACGCTGACCCTCAACGATGCCAATGGCTGCTTCAGCATTGACGCCAACAGCATGCCCGCCGAGGCTGCCAAGGAGGGCCGCACCTTCACCGTCACCTATGCACCCCAGGCTGTGGGTACCTTCACCGCCACCGTCACGGCAACGTCGTCCAACTGCGAACCCGTTGTCATCAACCTGACCGGTACCAGCCCCCTCGAGATTTACCGTCCCGTGATGCTCGACATCGATGAGACTACGGTCACCGCCAACGCCTTCCGCGCTGACTGGACCGACAACACCCCCGGCGAGAATGTGGTTAGCCGCACCCTTGAGGTGATGACCAAGCCCGCTGTCACCCTCGTGGGCGATGCCGACTTCAGCAACCTGCCCAAGGACAACAATAACCACGCTGCCGACGCTGCCAACTATCTGCCCGCGGACTGGACCTACCAGGGTTCGCACCTCTACCTCGACGGCGGTTTCATCTCGCCCGGACGCGGTGACATCATCAACGCCAACTGCGACCTCACCGGCTACAACAAGGTGAGCGTCATTATCAAGGCTAAGAACTATCAGAACAAGGCCACCGACTTGACCGTCGCCACCAGCGAGGGCTCTAAGAAGTTTGACCTTACCAACGACGTTGAGGCCTATCTGGCCGTGCTCGACCTGGGCGAAAACCAGACGGTGCAAATCATTGGCGGCTACTACCCCGAGATTCAGAGCATTCAGGTCTACGGTGGCGAGATTGCCGACATTGCGCCCTTCACCTTCAAGTCCAGTGAGCAGGGCGACGGCTCCTATCGCCTCGTCGAGGGCATCACCGGCATGAGTTACACCGTGGGCGGCCTGCTCGCCGGCGGCAACTATTTCTACCGCGTCAAGGACATCTACATCGACGGCACCGAGAGCCGCTGGAGCAATGTCAAAGAAGTGACACTGCTTGCCGGTGGCGACACCCTGCGCGGCGATGCCAACGCCAATGGCAACGTCAGCATTGATGACGTTGCAGCCATCATCTCCTATCTGCTCAACGGCGATCAGATTGACGCTGCAGCCGCCGACTGCAACCTCAACGGCGCGGTGGACATTGATGACATCGCAGCACTGATTAACTATCTCCTCAACGGCGAGTGGTAATCGGCAGTACGAGACATTTGACAATTCTATAGCATGGCTGGCCGGGAATGTTTTTCCCGGCCGGCTTGTTTTCTTATTTCTTGTTAATTTGCGGCAAGGCGATGTAACTTTCCCACTCCCGCCGAGTCTAATGAGCAGTCAGGAAGCGGGATTGTTCCCGTCATTTCTTGGCGAATGCCTAAAACATGCTTTTTTCGGTAAAAAGGCTTGATAATTGCCAAAAAAGCAGTAAATTTGCAGGTTGTAAAATGAATTGACAACAAGATGAAACGATTGCTTTACATAGTTGCCGCCATGATGCTGGCCGTTGCCGCAGTGCAGGCTGTGCCTGTTTCTGACAGCTTCCTGCCACAGCGCGTCGAGACTCCCGCTGCGGGTCCGACGGCCCAGGGTGGGGAGGGGCGCATCATCTTCACGGCGGGCAACAGTGATGCCACGTTCAACATCTACTCGATTACCGGCCAACTGGTCAAGGTGGTGCGCGTCAGCGCCGACCAGCGCGTCACGGTGGAAATCCGCAAGGGTTTCTACATCGTCAAGTGCAGCAACCAGTGGTCCCGCAAGGTGGTAGTGCGTTAAGGATGAGCCTTTGTGACAGGGCATGCGCCGCCGTGCGGCTGTTGAGACGACTTTGAATGGACGTGGCATGGTCGCGTCCATTGTTGATAAATTAGATATATCCAGTGAACTAAATACCTCAAAACCTGTGAGATGATACTGGCCGAGTTGTTCCCATACGCACATGTGGTATTCAAAGTCTTCACGATTTTGTATTTGCTTGCGTCGCTCACGGTAATTGGTTTGGTAATCAGTGAGAACCGCAACCCCGTCAAGTCTATGGCGTGGGTGCTGGTGCTGCTGTTGCTGCCTGTGGCGGGACTTATCATCTATCTGGTGTTTGGCCGCAGCCTCAAGGGCATGAAGCTTATTTCCCGCTCCGACCTGCGAGAACTGCGGGCGATGAATCACTTTCCCGAGCACGGCGAGTTGCCCGAGGGGCTGACCGACGAGTCGCACCAGATTATCGCGATGGTTGACAAACTCATCGAGCCACACCTGTTTGCCGGCAACAGCATCGATGTGTTCACCTCGGGGCAGGACAAGTTTGACGCCCTCAAGCGCGATATCGCCGCGGCCCAAGACTATATCCACATCCAGTATTTCATCATCGAGTACGACGCCATCGGCAAGGAAATCATCGGTCTGCTGGCCGACAAGGCGCGCCAGGGCGTCGCCGTGAGGGTGCTGTATGACTATGTGGGTTCTCATCCCATGTCGGCAAGGGCGCTCAAACTCATGCGCAGCGCGGGCATCGAGGTGCATGCCTTCATGCAGGTGACGCTGGCCAACATGCCCTTCCGCATCAACTGGCGCAACCACCGCAAGGTGGCGGTCATCGACGGCAAGGTGGGTTACATGGGCGGCATGAACATAGCCGACCGCTATGTCACGGGCAGCAAGAAGCAGCGTCCCTGGCGCGACACCCATTACCGCATCACCGGCGAGGCGGTGTCGGCGCTGCAGGCCTCGTTTGCCATCGACTGGAACTTTACTACGCGCAAGCTGCTGAATGTGGAGGCCCAGCCCATCGCCCGCCCCGACGGCGGCGGATGCCTGATGCAGATGGCCAACAGCGGGCCCGCCAGCCGCTGGAACAACATCTCGATGATTTTTCTCAACGCCATCTCGCTGGCCAAGCGCAGCGTCTATCTGCAGACGCCCTATTTCCTGCCCAGCGACGCCTTACTGCAGGTGCTGCAGAGCGCCGCGTTGTCGGGCGTGGATGTGCGCGTGATGTTGCCGGCCCGCACCGACTCCCGTCTGCTGCAGCTGGCCACTGGGTCTTACATCAAGGAGTGCCTGCTTGCGGGCATTAAGATTTACTTTTACGAGCCCACGATGCTGCACGCCAAGGTGCTCATCATCGATGACGAGTTCGTTACCTCGGGCTCGACCAATTTCGACTTCCGCAGCTTTGAGCACAACTTCGAGATTAACGCTCTGGTCTATGACAAGGGCTTCAACCGCCAGATGAAGGACATCTTTGAGCAGGACATGCAGCAGTCCGCGCGCATGAGCATGGGCCGCTGGAAACGCCGCCCGCTCGTGCAGAAGGCCCTCGAGTCCGTCGTCCGTCTCATCAGCCCCATCCTGTAATTTACCGACAACCGATGATAACATTTCCTAACGCCAAGATCAACCTGGGTTTGAACATCGTGGAACGCCGCCCCGACGGCTACCACAACATCGAGACCGTGTTTTTCCCTATTCCCCTGACCGATGTGCTGGAGATGGTTCCAGCCGCACAGGGCGAGGGCACGACACTCACTTGCTATGGCAATCCCGTGGATTGCCCAGCGGAGAAAAACTTGGTCATGAAGGCCTATCGCCTGATGGAGCAGCGCTGCGGCCTGCCGCCTGTGGCGATGCACCTCTATAAGCGCATCCCCGACGGCGCCGGACTGGGTGGCGGCTCGAGCGATGCCGCTCATGCGATGGTGGTGCTCAACAAGATGTTTGGCCTGCGCATCAGCGATGCCGAACTTGCCGCGATGGCAGCAACCTTGGGGGCCGATTGCGCGTTTTTTATCTACAACCGCCCCATGATGGCCACGGGCATCGGCGATGTGCTCACGCCAGTCGAGGTGGACCTCAAGGGCCGCACGCTGCTGCTGGTCAAGCCGTCCGTCGGTGTGGACACCCGCACGGCCTACAGCCGCGTCTCGCCCCATGCGCCCGCCGATGACCTGCGCCGTGTCATCAAGATGCCTGTTGCGGCATGGGATGGACTGATGGTCAACGACTTTGAGCCGAGCGTCTTTGGCGTGCTGCCGCAGTTGTGGGTCGTCAAGTCGATGCTCATCGATGCCGGGGCGCCGTATGCCGCCATGTCGGGCTCGGGTTCAACGGTGTTTGGCATTTTTGATAATGACAAACTGGCAGAACAGGCTGCTGACACTTTTACCGATTGCGCCACGTTTGTCCTGAAACTATAGGCGCGGCACCGCCAACGGGTCGAAACCGCCACAGCCTGGCCGTTGGAGTGGTTCTTGCAGTGTGCTTTTTGTAATGCGCTCCCTCCGGCATCGCTGCGGGGCACGCAACGCAAAACCAAGTAAAATCAAATCAAAAAATATATCAACATCACTCATGTCTAAGAAGAAAAAGAACAAAGTCAATAGCGAACCTGCTGCTCCCGAGGAAGTGAACACCCCCCAGGAAACTCCGCAGCAGGCTGCCAGTGAGCAGCAGCCCGAGGCCGAGCAGATTGAGCAAACGGAGCAGCCCGAGGCCGACCCCGCACAGCGCATCGCCGAACTGGAGGCCGCGCTCGAGAAGGAGAAGAAGGAATACCTGTTCCTGATGGCCGACTTCGAGAACTTTCGACGCCGCACGCTCAACGAGAAAGCCGAACTCATCAAGAACGGCGCCGAGGGCGCCATGCGCGACCTGCTGCCCGTCGTCGACGACCTGGAACGCGCCATCGACGCCATTGCCCGCGGCGGTGACCTCGACAGCATCAAGGAGGGCGTGGACCTTATCCACGGCAAGTTTGTCAAGTACCTGGCCAGCCAGCATGTCACCCCCATCGAGTCGACAGGCAAGGACTTCAACGAGGATGAGCACGAGGCGGTGACCATGTTCCCCGCTCCCGACCCCTCGATGAAGGGCAAGGTCATCGACACCACCATCAAGGGTTATAAAATTAACGACAAGGTGCTACGCCACGCCAAGGTGGTCGTGGGCAGTTAAAGCATACCAGAGAACATTATGGCTCAAAAGAGAGATTACTACGAGGTGCTGGGCGTGGACAAGAACGCCTCGGCCGATGAACTGAAGAAGGCCTACCGCAAACTCGCAATCCAATACCATCCCGATAAACAGAACGGCAAGAGCGATGCCGAGAAGAAGGCTGCCGAGGAGAAGTTCAAGGAGGCTGCCGAGGCCTATAATGTCCTCAGCGATACCGACAAGCGCGCCCGTTACGACCAGTTTGGCTTTGCCGGTGAGCAGATGGGCGGTGGTGGCGGCTTTGGCGGCGGTATGTCGATGGAAGACATCCTGCGGCAGTTTGGCGACCTGTTTGGCGGTGGCTTTGGAGGCTTTGGCGGTTTCGGTGACATGTTCGGCGGTGGCGGCCAGCAGGCCCAGCGCGTGCGCCGCGGCACCGACCTGCGCGTGCGGGTCAAGATGACGCTTGCCGAGGTTGCCAAGGGAACCGAAAAGAAACTCCGCATCCCGCGCATGAAGTCGTGTAACCCTTGCGGCGGCACTGGCGCCAAGGATGGCACGGCCCTTGAGACATGCCCCACCTGCCACGGCGACGGCGTGGAGGTGCGCATGCAGCGCACGATGTTCGGCACCATGCAGTCCCAGTCGGTGTGCCACACCTGCGGCGGCAGCGGCAAGCGCATTAGGGAGACTTGTCCCCACTGCGGCGGCAAGGGATTGGTGCGCAAGGAGGAAGTGGTGAGCATCAGCATTCCCGCCGGCGTGTCCGCCGGCATGACGCTGCGCATGGCCCGTCAGGGCAACGACGCCCCCGGCGGCGGCGTGCCCGGCGACCTGCTCGTGGTCATCGAGGAGGTGCGGGACGCACAACTTACCCGCGACGGCAACGACCTCATCTACAACCTCATGCTCGATATCCCCACGGCGGTCCTGGGCGGCAAGGTCGAGGTGCCCACTGTCGATGGCAAGGCACGCGTGACCATCAAGCCCGGCACCCAGCCCGGCAGCATCCTGCGCCTGCGCGGCAAGGGATTGCCCTCGCCCGAGCGCTACGGCTCGGGAGATCTGTTGGTCAATGTCATGGTCTATATGCCCGAGAAATTGACCGACAAGGAGAAACAGGCCATCTTAGCGCTCCAGGGCGGCGAGCATGTCAAGCCTGCCGAGTCGGACAAGAACCGCATCTTCTCTCGTCTGCGCCACATCTTTGACTGATGGCGGCTTGTAACACCACAAACAATAACTCATAATATGCCTAACCGAGGCCACAACCACCGCGTTCCGCGCAACGACGACAAGGGCGTTGTCGTTACCGTCAAGCAAGCAGATAAATTGCTCAACTTTGTTATGCACACCCTTGACGGCATCAGCCGCAACAAGGCCAAGTCCATCCTCGCCCGCGGCGGCATCACCGTCGATGGCCAGGTGCAGACCCATGTGGACTTCCCCCTTGACGCCGGCAGCGTGGTCAAGATTCGCCGCCACGCGCAGCCCGCAGCGGCCAATAGTCCCTATTACCGCATCATCTATGAGGACCGCCAGGTTGTTGTGGTGGACAAGCGCGAGGGCGTGCTGTCGATGCCCGTGGGCGCTGGCAGCCTCAACATGAAGACCCTGCTCGACAAGCATTTTGCCGAGACCCGCCAGCGTTGCACCGCCCATGTGGTGCACCGTCTCGACTGCCGCACGTCGGGACTCATGGTCTATGCCAAGAGCGTCGAGGTGCAGCAGCAGATGACCGCCGACTGGCACCACACCATCATTGACCGCCGCTATGCTGCCGTGGTCGAGGGGCACATGGAACATCCAGCGGGCAAAGTCGAGAGCTGGCTGCACGACACCGACCGCATGGTGGTGGTGAGCAGCCCCGTGGACGACGGCGGCAAGTTCGCCGCCACCGAGTGGGAAGTGGTGGACGAGGGTCCCGAGCGCTCGGTGCTGTATTTGCACCTGCTCACCGGTCGCAAAAACCAGATTCGCGTCCACATGGCCGACATTGGCCACCCTGTGGTGGGCGATGGCAAGTACGGTCATCAGGACCAGCCCGGGCGCCGCATGTGCCTGCATGCCTGGCGACTGGATTTCCGTCACCCCGTCACCGGCGAGGCTATGGAGTTTGAAATCCCGGTTCCCCGCTACTTCGAGACCGCCGTCAACGCCAAATCCTGACGGCAATATCACACCAGAAATATAAGGCGAGGCGCGGTCCGGGATGATGGTCCGCGCCTCGCTTGTGGACAGTGTCAATGGTTAATTTCAAAATTATTGCTATATTTGCCTCAGTGATTATAAAGATATGTTGACATGAAAATAAAATCTGCCTCGTTCATCGCGCTCATCTCGGTGTGCGCCATCTTGTTAAGCCAATTTTTATACTTTACTTTCAGTTTCATTCATTTTCTGGGCAGCCGGCTTGTGCTCTGGTACAAGGCAAGCGAAGTGCTTTTTGAGTTAGGCTGGATTGGAATTTTAGTTTTTTTCGTTGCGCTATATAAGAAATCGGTCAAAATCGGGGCCGCGAGCACCCGCAGGGCCACGCTGTTCGCGCTCGCCTCGGTGTGTGTCATGGTATTGTGCGACACCATCAACACGGCGCTGTATCTTGCCGATGTCCAAGGTTCGCGCGGGCTGATGGTGCTCACCACGGTTACCAATGTCATCTGGCCGCTGGCATGGATAGGCATTATCTTCTTCTTCAAGTCCCTCTATAATAGAACCCAAGCCACGACCATCAACACCCCCACGCTGGTGGCGCTCATTTCGTCATGTGTCTTGGCATTGCGCGCACTGGCCAACATTTCCATCAACATCATTCAATATGCGACCGGTCCAGGTTCAATGAATGCGTTGGCATGGTACAAGACAAGCGCCGTGTTAGGGCTGCTGGGCTGGGTTGGAATGCTCATTTTCTTTGTAGCGCTCTACAATCATCAAAAGTAACTCCTAACTCTTAACTCCTAACTCTTCACCGTCCTCGCCGTTGCCCTGCTGCTCGCGCAGTCTCTTGATGTATTCGAGCTCGTTGATGGCATAGTCGGCGTTCTCCTCCTCGTTGAGCATCTGGGTGAATATCTTCTCGGCTGCGTCGAGTTGGCCAAAGTTGATGAGTGTATAGGCGCGGCGGCGCTTCAAGAAGTTGACAAGCTGAAGGACATTGCCGGGCACTTCTTCATCGTCCTTGTAGTTCTCCTGTACTTGCGCCATAATTTCGTCCAAGAAGTTGAGGGTGCGGTGGTCCTTGCCGTTGACCAAGGTGTTGACGAACTCCATGATGTGGTCGATTTTGCCGTCTCGCGAGCACATGTTCAGGTAGTAATAGGCCTGCTTGTAGAGTTGGAGTTCGTTATAGCAGAATCCTAGTTTGTAGGCCACTTCCTGTAACATGCCCTTATCTTCTTTCTTCATGTCAAAGTAGTGGCGGCGGCAGTAGTTGAACACATTTTCATAGTGAATGATGGCCTCGACGTAGCGCTCATCGTTGAACATCTGCTGGCCCCAGTACAGGTTGTAGGCCACCTGCGGGGTGGTGACGCGGCACAGCAGCATCTGGTCCTCATCCAGCGTCTCGCCGTTTTTTAGCTTGAGTTGGGCATCGGTCCACATGTAGTCAAACTCCTGGTAGTGCTGCTTGTCGGTGCTGCGGTCTAGGGCGGTGAGCAGGCTCATGCTGTGCGGATAGCGGGCCTCTTTGTTGTTCAGCGACGCGGTGGCACTCACATTGCGCGGTGGTGTGGTGACGGTGATGCGGCTGTACAGCGCGTGCTCGTCGGCGCCCTCGGCGGTGACGGCAATGGTGAGCATGCGGGACTTGGTGCAGGTGCCCTCGGTGTAGTGCAGGTCGATGAGGGCGTAGTCGCGGGCAAAGGCGGCATCCTGCCCCTCGCCGGTAGTGAGCACGCGGCGCAGGTCATAGCCCTGGATGTCGCCGGTGTCCTCGATGCGCTGCTGGCCGTCGGCGGTGTTCACGGTCATGTACCGGAACGTCGGCTGCAACTGCGGTGCCATCACGTTGAGCACGCGTTGCAGCGTCAGTGCCTGGGTGCCGCTATTGAGGTCGTCGGGCAGTTGCTGGTGCCGCAGTTCCTGCTGGCGCAGCAGGTACGTCTCACGCGCGTTTTGCACGTTGTTCCACTCCAAGTCGTCGGCATTGTGCTGCTTGGCGGCATCGATGGCCTTGTCGATGGTGCTGTTCAGTTCGTGGCTGGCTTGGAATATGCACGAGAGCATCAGGTCCAATGATTCGGGCCTGATAATGTTGATAAAAAACGAGATGTGAGTTTTGATGCAGTTGTGCTCGTGCTCAATGGAGTAGGTGGTCTTAAAGAGCATGTGACCCTCGTTGACGTAGTTGCACGCGCTGCGCACCTGGTCCAGTTGGCTCAAGGGGTACTCGCCGCACGCGAGGAAGTATATCACCGTGTCGCTGTACTTGTCGCGCACGCTGGCGACAAAGTGTCCACCCTGGTAGTCAAACCTGTAGGTTGTGCGTTCATCCTCAGTCTCTTTATTATACTGGCAGTTGCGGCTCTTGAGGTAGTTCTCAAAGTCGCTGGTCATGGAGGCGTATTTTTTCCTAAATAGCATATATGTGTAGATTAGATGTGGAGGGACAATAATGCTATTGGACCTGCAACTATCGTGCCAACGTGGGGAATGTGCCGCCAAAGTAGCGCCGCTGCAGGCCATAGAGCACCGCCGTGTCCTGGCGCAACTGGCGGTGCCACATGTTCAGGCTGTCGCACAGCCCTTGGCGCCGCTTCGACACCATCCACGACTGGAATTGTGACAGGCTGATGGCAACCGAGCGGTCAAGGTTGGGCAGACGCTTGGTCATCGCGCGCGCGATGGTACGGTTCACCACCGCATAGCGGATGTCGCCGCCAGCCACCATCATCAGCAACTGCTCAGGGCCGTACAACTCCTCGACCTGCACATAGATGGTGTCGCCTATCTCGCGGCTCAGGCTGGCGATGCGTTCAATCATGGGCGAACCTTTCACCACCCACACCGTGTCGCCAGCCAGCTCCAGCTGCGAGTGGATGGCGTGGCTGTCGCGGCGCTGCACCAGCACCTGCTGGTCCACATAGATGGGGTCGGTGAACGCAAAGCGCGACTTGTCGCGCGCCGTCATCGGGAACTGCGCCACCACCATGTCATATTGTCCGCCATCCAGGCCGTCGAGGGCCTTTTCCAGCGTCACCACGGGGTGGAACTTCATCGGGCGGCCCGACTTGGCGGACATCAGCCGCAGCAGGTCGTAGTTGTAGCCCCCCAGCGTGTCGGCATAGGTGTAGTAGGTCACTGGCGAGTACTCGATGGCCACATCCAGCGTGTCGCCGCCGCTGTGAGCCCCCTCGGGGACCTTGGGCTTGTCGCACATGCTCAGCGCCACCATGCAGCCCACCACCACGGCAAGCAGCGTGCCGTACAATATCATCTGTCCGCGCTTGGCGCAATGCAGTTGTCTCAACATAGTTCTTTTGTCCTTACTCCCTTGTCGGGAAATTATTATATGCGAATCTGGCGAATTTCCGCCGATTTTGCGAGTGAATGTTTTTTCTGCAAAATTATTAAAATTCGTGTAATTCGCATCATTCCCTCAGGAAAAATAGCAAGAGAAATTTCGCGTCAGGCGTTAAGCGTCTTACCCTCGCGGGTGAGCTTCTGGAACGCCGATGGGGTGATGCCAACGATGTCCCTGAATACGGCGGCAAAGTTGCTGCGCGACTTGAAACCCACGCTGTTGGCAATGGCCTCGATAGTGTATCCCCCGTATTTCTCGGCATCCATCAGGCGGTGACAAGCCTCTTTGACGCGGTATTCGTTCAACAGCACATTGAAGTTGCGTCTGCCGCAGGTGTTGATGGCACGGGACACATATTTTGGATTGGTTCCTATCAGTTCGGCAAGGCGGAACAGCGAGAATTTCTCGCTATATACCTCGTCTGTCGTTTCCATCACTTCAATTACCTTTTCCATCAGGTCGTGGTCGGCCTGTGTCGGCTTGCCGCTGGTAGGTTTCTCGCTGGCTCTTGCAGGCACTGCGGGGGTTGGAGTTGGGGCGGGGGATACTGTCGCCGCGGGTAGCAGTTCCTTGCCCTCGCTGAGCAAGGCGATGTTTTTCTCATAGAGTAACCTGTTGGTGCGCTTGGTTTTGCGGTAGTTCACCCATAGCACGCCCAGCAGGGCAAGTGCTAACAGGGCAATGATAATGGCGCTCCACAGCACGATGGCCTGCATCCGCTGGCGGTAACTCATCTCACTGATGCGCTCACGTGTCTGTTCCAGCTCCAGATTGAGTTTTGCCTGGTCTATCTTGCCTACGCGGCTTTTGTTGATGAACTCATCTTTGGTCATATAGTACTGCAGGGCATATTTGTCGGCCATCGCCTTGTTCCCGTCGGTCTCATAATGTTGCCAGATGAGTTGCAGAGCCTCTAACTGCTCGAAGGTCATCCTCTTTTCACGCAGGGACAGCTCATGCTGTAGCAACAGGTTCAATGCCTCGGCCCGTTTGCCGCATTTGAGCAACACGGCATATTGGATGACTTTGAGCATCGCTTGTGATTGTGCGGAATTTCGGCTGTTGACCAGCGGCGTGCGGGTCATTGGCGTCTGCAAGGTTTCAAGTGCTTTGTCAAATTTGTCGGCGTTGTACGCATCGATGGCGTCGCAGATGACTTTGGCCACATTGCAAGTGACACCATATTGCTTTTGCGCTTCTTGGTAAGCCTGCACTTCCTTGGTCACATCCTTGGTTTTGTCAAACTTGACGGCAAGGTAAAGCAGGTTGGGCGCTGTGACTTCCAGATTTAATCTGGTGTATTTTGTGTTGGCTATCTTTTTTATTTGGCCAAGTGTGCGATAGAATGATTTTTTGAAACCATCTATCACCTCTTTATTATAGGCGAAGTTGTTTTCTAGGTCGTTTTGCGTGGCTGCCAGGATGGCCCTGTCCATTGTGACAAGGGTCTGTAACTGCTTGAATTCATTTTTGTCGGCAATCTGTTCGGCCTTCAGCAGGTTCTCTGATGCCAGTTGATAGTTGCAATAACTTTGCAAATATTCCAGCCCCATATACCGGAACGCGGCACAGCACGCTTCGAGTTCCTCGGTCGTGAGTTTTTCTTTGCCATATTTGCTGGCCTGGATATTGGCACACTGCATGGCGCTGTCGGTTTGGTTATGCAGGGCGTAGTAATTGAGTTGATTGAAAAATTCCTTGGGAGAAAGATTGTAATACCGCTCAAATGTCTTATTGTCGGTACTGCGGCAGAAACCCGTCAAGGCGATCGCCACCGCTGCAAGTATGATGATATGCCGTTGAAAGTTCATATCTATTGTTTTTTTTGTTCTACCACAAAGGTACACAATATTTCAAACAACAGCGTCTTGGAATTATACGAATTACACGAAAGATGGCCGTATCGTCCTGAAAAGAGTTTACTTTTTGTTTACAATTTTGTAAACCTAATTCAGGACAAGTCAAAAATCAAAGATAAAATAGTGCCGACTCACGTGTGGGCCAGCACTATTTTGCCTTTGTGAAGAAATTCTATGTTTATCTTACAAGCACTTTTTTCATGCTGCCGTCGCTCATCTTCACGATGTTCACGCCAGCCTGGGGTGTGCTGATGGCACGGCCGTCGACGGTGTAGCGAGCCACCTCGGCTGCGTTATCGCTATTGACGGTCTCGATGCCTGTGATGCTGCCCTCGCCGATGCGGAATGCGGGAGAAATTACCTGCTCTTGCCAGTTGCCTGAGGGATCGGTCAACTTAATCTTCAGGTCATACCAGCCTGTCTCGCTATTGCCGGTTACATTCTGCAACGAGCCGCGATAGAAGTAACCAAAACCTGGCATGTAAAATTCGCTTGCAACCTCGTTCACATCGAGCTCAGTCCAGTCGTCGGCATCGTAGGCCGAATAGGATACTTCTACGGTTTGCTCCTTGCAATCAAACCAGAATCCGCTGGATAGCCTTTGATAATCAAAGTCGCCGCAGGCAAACTCCAGTATTCCCTCGTCGGCCGTCGCGAAACGGTCGATGATGTTGCCCTCGTGGTCCTTGAAGAGCAGCATCTGCATCGTGGGAGCGGTCCAGTCTTCCTGGCGCTGGTCGTAGTAAATATTGGTCACGTTCTTGCCCTGCAGTCCGTCAACCACGGCATTGTGAGTCTCAAAACGGGCGGTTATCACGCCATCGGGGAGACCCATAGCTGCAAAGTTGTACATGTCCTCTTCCATGGTGAGGCAGTTGTTGCTGATGACCTCATCATTGTACTTGATGTCGGTGGCGACATAACCATCCACGATTTCGCCATAGCGACCAATGAAGCAGGGGTTGAGGTAAGAGTATTTGCCTTCCATAAAAGAGTCGGTGGTGTTTTGCGACATTACCGCGCAAATGGGGCTGTTTGAGCCTAATTCAAGCACTTTCTGCTGGGGTGTGTATGAGAACTGCGGGTGACCGGGATATTCCACGATGTCACCGCCGCCCACGGGAACATGGAATGCATAGTTGCCGCCTGCGTCGTGGCCGGCGTTGACATATTCCAGGCTGCCGTCACTGCCAATTATCACGGGCAGGCCGATGACGGTACGGTAAATCTGCATGGTGTCAACATGCACGATGGGATTGTTGTAGTAGTCATAATCAATCCAGGTGTAGGTCTCAGGGTCTGAAACATTGTCCTGAAATATGGGCTGAATCATGATGTCAAATCTACTCAACTGGTTGTCGGTGCTCTTTGCAGCGTCAACATATACCCGTGTAGTGGGAGACGAAATGGGTAACGAGGCTTCGCCAGTGATGCCGTCACAGCTGATGTTGTCAATCATGCCGACTGTGGAGAAACCTTGGAATAATCCGTTGTTGTCGTTGCCGATAGAGGTGAAATTCTCTTCATATAGCACATAGTTTGCGGGGTCGTTTTGAAGCATGGTTTCACTCATGCTGGTTGATTCATACTTTACGATGTAGGTGTCGTTGTTATCTTCAAACATCCTCTGCGACACCAGTTTATAGCGGTCGCTCACGTTGTTGAGCATGATGGTGCCGCTGGGATTCTTGCCGTCCACTTGAAGTGAACTCCAATTGTACAAACCCCCGACAACGCCAATGCCTTTCAATACAGGCATAACGACATCGGTAAAGTAGTGTGTATTGCCTGGAATCATGCCTGGTTGGCCGGTCTCATCCACTCCGCGCCTGTTAAGAATCGCTTCTTCGCCGTTGGCTTTAAGGGTCTTGAAGCCATATATCATGTCGCACTCGGCAAAATCAAAAGTGACGGTCATGTCATTGCTGACATCGGCAAGTTCCTTAATATTGAACGCCATACCACCGCTCATGAGCATAGCCGAACAAATGAAATCATAGGTCCCAGCAGGCAGTTGGCAGGTCAGCTTATATTGGCCGGTTTGCCACTCATATTCCATCTCCACGTCTCCTGAGAAATTCTCGCCTTTGATGGTCACATAACCATTTGGGAACATCTTTGACTGGTCGTAACTCATCTTGAATGTCACGTTAAAGAGATTGCCTTCATCGGCGTTCAATTTTTTGTAGAAATTGTCGTGCCTGGGCACGTATGCCTCCATGCCGTTGGCAAGGGTGCACTTTTCGTATTTGGCCATGTCGATGTTGGGCTTCACGCCCACATTTATCGCGCCGTTGTTGTTGACGACGATAACTTGTGCCGCCGTGGTGCCAAACATGAGGCACAGCACAAGCATCATAACTGATTTAATGAAATTGTGTTTCATAAGCTGAATGTTTTTTTGATTGTGAATAAAAAATTGTTTGGCGCAAAATTAGGGCTAAAGTGGGGAAAAACGGGAAAAAATGGGGTTTGTGGGTGTCTTAAATTCGGGATTTCGTCCAAAAATGGGGGATTTTGGCTACAAACACCCTGCGGGACTAATGCAAATTTTGCGAGATTTTTGAATTTCGGAATCCCTCGCTGGGGCAAACTGCCTAAAGGCAAAACGATTTTTTCATCACGCCCACTGATGTCAATTGGATGAATTGGTGAAACCGGTAGGCCAAAATGAATGCGTCTTGCCATTCTGCTTGATTCGTGCAATAACGGGGGCATGGTGCCCGTTATATATAATGTATAAATCAAGACAAGTGCGCACTATGAACAAGCATCTCTTTTGCCTCATGGTTGCCGTGCTGGCTGTGCTGTATGCTCACGGCCAAGTGGCATTTACAGGCGTGGGGCAGTATCCCGTCATCGAGGTGACACCCGAGGCCCGCACGGGGCTTAACGCGATATATGTAGTCTTTGACACCCAGGGCGTGGGCATGACCTACACTGCCGCGAGTGACAATCCCGTGACGTGGTACAGTTATGGCCCGCAGGGCGGCGGATATGCCCAGGAGATTCAGGGCGTGACCCGCGCGGGCAATGTCACGACGCTCGCCCAGGTGCTGCCCAACACTGGGTACATCATCGAGGAGGGCACCGACAGGACCTACCTGTGGGTGTGCAACTATGCCGACTGGGTGCTGGAGCTGAATGACATGTCGTTTGGCGAGGGGTCGCCCTGCAGCACGGCGCACATCGACGTGGACGGCACGGGCGAGAAAATTATCTATTACGGCATCAATGGCTCGACCGAGGTGCTGGACCGCGAAATCAAACTGTCGTACAACACGCTGGAGTGGGACGACAGCACCAAGTGGCAGGAAAAGCCCGTGGTGGACAAGTTCGCTTTCCTGAGCGACGCCATCGAGATTGACCCGCCGCTATGCAACACCGTGTTCACGCTCACGGGCGACCGTTTTCTGGAGCAATGGGGGCTGGGCGAGGGCATCGAGAGCCAGACCTATGTCACCCAGGCCGTGAGCTGCGGCGCCACTGCGGTGCAGGAAGACCGCGGCAACAACAATGAGAAGGGCCTGGACAGCGGCCTGGGCGGCAGCGCACCGGTGCACATCGTGTTCACGGGCTATCCCACCGATGCCGTGGTCTATCGCGAGTGGCAGATGGCACGCGACCAGGAATTTGAGGACATTGTGCTGCAATACAACCAGGACGAGGTGGACTATGTCTCGACCGAGGCCGGCACCTATTATTGGCGCTATGTGGTGGCCAATGCCGCCGGCAACTGCGAGTACTACAGCGACACCTACACCGTGACTGTGACCGAGAGCGAGCTCATCTGCCCCAACTGCTTTTCGCCGGGCAGCACCGAGGGCGTGAACGACATCTGGAAGGTATCCTACAAGTCGCTCATTGAGTTCCATTGCTGGATTTACAACCGCTGGGGCAACCTCGTGTGCGAGTTCACCGACCCCGGACAGGGCTGGGACGGCACCTACCACGGCAGGCTCGTTGACACGGGCGTGTTTTACTATGTGGTGACAGCCAAGGGCAGCGACGGCATCGACTACAAGAAGCGCGGCGCCATCACCATTCTGCGCTACAAGCGCGGCAGCGCGTCGGGCGGCGGAACGGCCACCGGCGGCGTTGAATAGCCGGCAGCACTCCCTCCATTGTTTTTAATGACTATAAAACAATGACTTAAATGAAACTCAACGGCAAGGACATTGAATGCGTGGAGGTGCTGGGTGCGCGTGTGCACAACCTCAAGAACATAGATGTGGACATCCCCCATCACTGCCTCACCGTGGTCACGGGACTGAGCGGCAGCGGCAAGTCGTCGCTGGCGTTCGACACGGTCTTTGCCGAGGGGCAGCGGCGCTACCTCGAGACGTTCTCGTCCTATGCCCGCAACATGATGGGCATGCTTGAACGCCCCAATGTGGACAAGATTTCGGGCCTGTGTCCTGTCATTTCCATCGGCCAAAAGACCGTCAACCGCAACCCCCGCAGCACCGTGGGCACCACCACCGAGGTCTATGACTACCTGCGCCTGCTGTTTGCGCGCGCCGCCGACGCTTATTCCTACCAGTCGGGCGAGCGCATGGTGAAATACACGACCGAGAAAATCCTCTCCCTGATACTCGACAACTACAGCGGCCGCAAGATTTATATCCTTGCTCCCGTGGTCAAGAACCGCAAGGGACATTATAAGGACTTGTTTGAGAACCTGCGCAAGAAGGGCTACATCCGCGTGCGCGTCGACGGCGAGATGCGCGAAATCACATTCGGCATGAAGCTCGACCGCTATGTGAACCACAGCGTGGAACTTGTCATCGACCGCCTGAAGGTGGCCGACAAGGATGGCAAGCGCCTGGCCGACACGGTGGAACTTGCTTTCAAGCAGGGCAACGGCCAACTGATGGTGCAGGATGCCGACACGGGCGAGGTGGCCTATTACAGCCGCTCGCTCATGGACCCCGTCACGGGACTCGCCTACTTGGAGCCGGCGCCCCACAACTTCTCGTTCAATTCGCCCTTGGGCGCTTGCTCGCGCTGCAAGGGGCTGGGATATGTGAATATCATCGACCGCGACAAGATTATGCCCGACATGACCGTGAGCATACGCAACGGGGGCATCTTGCCGCTGGGCAGGTATAAGAATGTGCAGATATTTTGGCAGATTGACGCCATTTGCGCCAAGTATGGCTGCACGCTCGACACGCCGCTGGGCGAACTGCCCGATGAAGCCATCGACGACATCCTCAACGGCACCGAGGAGCGTCTGAGCATCCGCACCGAGACGCTGAGCACATCTAACTTCTTTCTGTCGTTCGACGGCTTGATCAAGTACATCGAGATGCAGCAGGACGAAACGGCCACCAGCCAGGCGCAAAAGTGGGCAGGGCAGTTTTTCTCACGCGCCGTGTGCCCCGATTGCCAGGGCGCGCGCCTCAACCGCGAGGCGCTGCACTTTCGCCTGCACGACAAGAACATCGCCCAGTTGGCGGCGATGGACATCAGCGAACTGCGGGAGTGGATTGGCGACCTGCACAATCACGTCACGCCCACGCAGTGGAAAATAGCGCGCGAAATCGTCAAGGAAATCGGTTCGCGCCTCGACTTCCTGCTTGAGGTGGGGCTGGACTATATGTCGCTCAACCGCAACTCGGCGTCGCTGTCGGGCGGCGAGAGTCAGCGCATCAGGCTCGCGACGCAGATTGGCTCGCGGCTCGTGAATGTGCTGTACATCCTCGACGAGCCGTCCATCGGCCTGCACCAGCGCGACAATCAGCGCCTCATCGACTCGCTCAAGACCCTGCGCGACGACGGCAACACCGTGCTCGTTGTCGAGCACGACAAGGAGATGATGGTCCAGGCCGACTATGTGATCGACATCGGCCCCATGGCGGGGCGCAAGGGCGGCAATGTGGTGTTTGCGGGCACGCCCGCCCAACTGCTCAAGCAGCACACGCTCACAGCCGACTACCTGAACGGCTCCCGTGTCATCGAGGTGCCGGCCACGCGGCGACAGGGCAGCGCCAAGTGCATCCGCCTGACAGGTTGCTGCGGCAACAACCTCAAGAATGTTACCGTAGAATTCCCGCTGGGTGTGTTCATCTGTGTCACGGGCGTGAGCGGTAGCGGCAAATCAACACTGGTCAATGCCACGCTCCAGCCCATCCTCAGCCAGCGTTTCTATCGTTCCAACAAGGCACCGATGCCCTACGGCTCGATTGACGGCCTCCAGTTTGTGGACAAGGTGGTCACCGTTGACCAGGCGCCGCTGGGACGCACTCCGCGCTCCAATGCGGCGACCTATACGGGCGTGTTTACCGACATCCGCAGTCTGTTTGTCAACCTGCCTGAATCCAAAATCCGCGCCTACAAGCCGGGCCGTTTCTCGTTCAACACGGGCGGCGGACGCTGTGAGGCCTGCGGCGGCAATGGTTACAAGGCGGTTGAGATGAATTTCCTGCCCGATGTGCTGGTGCCCTGCCAGGAGTGCGGCGGCAAGCGCTATAACCGCGAGACGCTCGAGGTGAAGTTCAAGGGCAAGTCCATCGCCGATGTGCTGGACATGACCATCAATCAGGCGGTGGAGTTTTTTGACGCCGTGCCGTCGATTCTGCGCAAAATCAAGGTCCTGCAGGATGTGGGGCTGGGATATATCAAGTTAGGGCAGCCTTCCAGCACGCTCTCGGGCGGCGAGTGCCAGCGCGTGAAATTGGCGTGTGAACTGGCCAAGAAGGACACGGGCAAGACGGTCTATATTCTCGACGAGCCGACCACGGGTCTCCACTTCGAGGACATCAAGGTGTTGCTCGGCGTGCTCAATCGTCTTGTCGATAAGGGCAACACGGTCATTGTCATCGAGCACAACCTCGACGTGATCAAGAGTGCCGACTACATCATCGACATGGGCCCCGAGGGGGGCAGGGGCGGTGGCCAGGTTGTCGCTGCCGGCACCCCCGAGAAGGTTGCTCTCTTCCCTGATTCCATCACTGCCAAATTCCTCAAGCGGGAATTGGAGCAAGCCACATCAAATAAATCTGACCAATAAGTTCTAATTGGGCACAAAGCTCTAATTGGTCCATCTGTCGTGCCCTGTCCTGACTTCATCACTTTTTTCTGCCATCAAATAGCGGCTATTGAAAATCAATGAGCTAGTTGCTCAAAGTGGGTGACGCAGGGTGACGCAAACGTTTTTGCCTACTCTGCGCCATGTTTATAAGAAAAATGTGTTTTATAACATATTTCCGCGGCGCACTTTGGAGCGATTTTTTCGGTATTATACAACGAAAGGAGGATTTTTTATGTTCATGTGGCCTTATTATGATTTCTCTGATTTTTTTACCTTACTGTAAGGTGTGCTGGGACGTATTATTGTCCTTGCATTGGCTCTGTTGGTTATTGTCGGCTACGTTCTTGCCGCCATGATGGCTTATGTGTTAGTCAAGGCTTTATGGTTCTGGATTTGCAGGTTTATGGTCTGGGCCTTGCCTAAGGGGTCATGGTTGCACAGGTGGTTCGAATCCGTGCTCATGAGCAAGATGTAATAACATAATTGAATCTTTTTTTAGCGGGGGCGTGATGGCCCCCGCTTGTCTTTTACTGCCAATGCCGTGTGGATGCGGCGGCATTACATTTGAGGGGTTCAAGCCCAGGAGGGGCGGCCAGTTGTCGCTTGGGCGATAGGTCCATGACCGGCTGCAGGATTTCGTGACCGGTCTTTTTCGCTTTTCCCTGTTTCATGTCATCACGGCATTTTTTATATCCTGCTTTAGCGCATTTATTAAGAGAATATTTATTATAATGTTTAGTATAAAAATGCGATACTCTAAAGGATTATCTGTGCGAAAATCAGCGGGATTTTTCCCGAATTGTCAGATTGCGTGATTTTGTACGGAATTTTGGTCCAGAAAATTTTGCTGTTTTTGCTGGCCTTTGCGTTTCAATGACCATGCCAGGTAATGCCTCGTCGGGTTGTTTGCAGTGGCAGGTGTTCATCTGCTTGAACGGCATGCCGGGGCGGGTTGATGCGTTCACGTCTGGGGCGGGGCAGAGGATGTGTTTGTCAAAATTTGACAAATTTTGGCGGCCTGTTTTGGGTGCCGTAGCAGATGGTTCATTCGTGTTTTTGCCTCCTTCTGGGTGTTGCTTGGCAGCGTAAATCGCTCTCAAATCTGTTTCCCTGTGGTGAAACTTGGGCTATCGGATAACCGTTTCGGTGGCTAATGGGCATCCTTAATTATCGGACAGCCGAGGTGGGTTCAGCGTTTTTTTTGATGCTGGGAGTGGGGTGGAGCAGGGCGGTTTCAAAAAATGCACAGATTTTTGCCCAGAAAAATCCAGAAAATACCGGTTTTCTGAGTCTGATTTTCGCATTTGTGACGATGGCGCTAGGTAAAATTGATTGGTTTTTTCATCGTTTTCAGGAGCTGATAATTGGACCTAATTGTCTGTGGGGTGGGAGAGAAGTGCAGTCCCTTGTCGGGCGAAATATGGCCTGATTTTGTTCAAAATGTTCCATTTTTCCTTTGTTCCCGCTCGAAATCGAGATATAGGCCCGATGGTGCTTCTTTGGCCCCATTTTACATTTTTCTACTCACAGTATCTGCATCGTCTTCAGGAGGATAAAAAGAGTATTAAATAACTGAACAACAACGAAATGCTAAATACAAACATTGATATTAACTAAAGCAGAATTGGGAAAAATGCTGAATTTCGCACCGCAATAGGGTTTGCTGGAAAAAATCGCAAGGAAATCGAGTTTAGCAATCAGATAACAGAAAATGGTAAAACGCCAACGCCCTGTTTGGCATTCGAAACCGCGTTTGGTTTGCGTTTCAAAACACCAGGGTGGAGGTGAAAATCGGCAGTTTTCGCCAGTGGGCTGGTGTTTGCATTTGTGCCCACGACTTAAAAAACGGGAATTTTCACATGTAAAGTTTACAAAATCACAAAAATATCTCATTAACATTTATTTACATTGTTTGTAAATCGCTGAAATAGAGTAAAATAATAAAGATTTATAAAGTATTGCTCTATAAAATGGTTACATTCTCGGCAGACGCATGAATCGCATAAGTTTACCGCAATATATATGACTATAAATAAGATTAATAACTACATAATAATCAAGTGATACTTTATGATTGTTTGTTTACTTTTGAGACGGGTCGAAATTTGTCGGATTTTGGGAAAAGTAATTGCAAATTTGAAAATTTTCGTTTTTAAATTTGGTCATTTCAAAAACTTGTTCTAAATTTGCAATCCCAAAATTAAGAAAAGCAAATAGCGGCTTTTTTGGATGAAGGGTGATTTCAGGGGTATCCCTGGGATGATAGTTTGGGTCAGAAAATATTTCTCCCGCTAATTATGACACTCTCGCTCACTTGGGGCGGCATTATAAATGTTCTAAATGGATATAGTATCACGGATAAAAAAGTTCCTTGATCAAACCGGGATTTCCAACTCCCAGTTTGCGGACACTTGCGAGATACCTCGCCCGACACTTTCCCAGTTGCTCAACGGACGCAACAAGAAGGTGAGCAACGAGGTTATCGACAAGATCCATACGGCTTATCCTACCCTTAATATAATGTGGCTCATGTTTGGTGATGGCGAGATGTGTCTGTCAGGTGCCGACACCCCGGCAGCCGACGAGAATAACGCCGCGCCGCACAACGGTGAAAGCTTGATGGACGACAAGGGCCAGCGAGCCATCTCGTTTGTTGATGATGATGCTTCGGGGTTCCCTCCCGCCCACAGTACCCAGCAGCGCTCCCGCCAGCCGTCGTTGGAGGCTATCCAAGACCTCATGCGCCACAGCGGCATGGGCCGAATGGCCCCCCGAGGCAACGCTTCGGCCGACGGGCGGCGCGTGGAAAGCATACTGGTTTTTTACAGCGACGGACGATTCGAACAATTTGGACCATCAAAATAACTTAGAATAACTTCAAAAAAATGAGATTTATAAAAATGTAATAATGTTGATCTTTCATTCATGCGGTTTGCCGGCTGCGGCAGATATTTCCAACTTATGAAACAACGACTTTTGCCGCACATTAATTTAGTAAAGCAAACCATGCAAATATATAATAACAGACCATTGCCAGAAGAGCAGCCGGCAAACCAATGAATGAGGAAACAAGGGTTATCGAAGCACAACAACCATTACAAGCACAGCAACATTAAACTGCCAAATAAAACAATAAACTGAACAAACTGTAAGTCAAAATGCCAGAAACCGGCTCAAAGGTGCGTCCTTGAGTCGGTTTCGTTTTGGCGTTCCTGTATGTGTCTTTGCCTGTAAGGAACCAGTGATACGGCCGGTCACTTGGTCAGGTTGCCCAGGATGTCACGGGTGATTTGGCGCGTGGCGGCGCTGGTGGCGTTCTTGACGGCCCTCCCCGCCGCATCTTTTACGCTCGTGCCCTTTTTCTTGCCCGTCACGGCACCCGAGACGGCCGAGCCCAGGATGGTGGCCAGCGTGCCTGTCACGGCGGTGACAACGGCCTTCCACACCTTGGACCAGATGCTCTTCTTCTTTGATTTCTCTTTCTCTTCCTGTTCGGCCTGCTCGGCGGCCTTGGCTTCGGCTTCGTCCTCGCGGGCAAAGGCTTCAAACGCGCTGTCGCGGTCCTTGGACTCCTTGTACTTGCCGCTGATGTCGCTTGCGGCATTTATGATGTCCAGGCGCTGTCCCTCGGTGATGGCGCCGATTTGGCTCAGCGGGAACAGAATCTTGGCGCGCTCGACAACGCTTGGTGCGCCTTTCTCGTCAAGGAACGACACCAGCGCCTCGCCCGTCTCAAGGTTCAGGATGGCCTCGTCGGTCTTGAACGCCTCGTTGGCGCGGAAGGTCTCGGCAGCGGTCTTTACGGCCTTTTGGTCCCGCGGCGTGTAGGCGCGCAGGGCATGCTGGACGCGGTTGCCCAACTGGCCCAGAATAATGTCAGGAATGTCGGTGGGCAGTTGCGAGATGAAGAAGATGCCCACGCCCTTGCTTCGAATCAGGCGGATGACCTGCTCGATTTTGTCGGTCAGCGCCTTGCTCGTGTCCTCAAACAGCATGTGCGCCTCGTCAAAGAAGAACACCAGTTTGGGCTTTTCCAGGTCGCCCACCTCGGGCAGCGTGGTGTAGAGTTCGCTCAGCAGCCACAGCAGGAAGGTGGAGTATAATTTGGGCTGCAGCATCAACTTGTCGGCGGCGAGCACGCTCAGCACGCCCTTGCCGTCCTGTTGCGCCAGCAGGTCCTGGATGTCAAACGACGGGATGCCGAAGAACTTGTCGGCGCCCTGGTTCTCGAGTTGCAGCAGCGCGCGCTGTATGGCGCCGATGCTGGCGCTCGACACATTGCCGTACTGGGTGGTGTATTCCTTGGCATGCTTGCTTAGCCAGTCGAGGGCGCTGCGCAGGTCCTTGAGGTCATCGAGCAGGATGCCCTTGTCGTCCAGTATGCGGAACAGGATGTTGAGCACGCCCGTCTGAGTGTCGTTCAGGTCCATGATGCGCCCCAGCAGGTCGGGACCCAACTCGCCGATGGTCGTGCGCATCGGTATGCCCTGCTCGCCATAAACGTCATAGAAGCGCACCGGGCAGCCCTCAAATGTCAGGCTCACCTCGTCGATGCCGAATTCCGGCAGCCTCTTTTGGATAAACCCTGACATCGCGCCGGGCTGGCTCACGCCAGACAGGTCGCCCTTCATGTCGGCCATGAAGCACGGCACGCCAGCCTTGCTGAAACTCTCGGCGATGACCTGCAGGGTCACCGTCTTGCCCGTGCCCGTGGCACCGGCAATCAAGCCGTGCCGGTTGGCCATGCTGCCCAGCATGCTGATGGGGCCGTTGGGCCCGTGGGCGATGTAGAATCCGTTTTCTTGAGTGTACATGATGTTATCCGTATTATTATGGTTGCAATGATTGCTTTGTTGACACAAGGTTACAAAGTTACGAAATATTTCTCGAATATCACCGCGCGGCACGAAGAAAATGTAGTACCTTTGTTTTTCAAAACCAACAGATTCACAACCGTGGCTAACGAAAAAAACAATACCAGGAAAAAAGTCTTTGTCTCGGGCTGCTATGACCTGCTGCACTCGGGACATGTGGAGTTTTTCCGCCAAGCGGCGCAGTATGGCGACCTGTATGTGGGCATTGGGTCCGACCGCACCATCGAGCGCCTCAAGCACCACAAGACCGTGTACAGCGAGCAAGAGCGCCTGTTCATGGTGCGCGCCATCCGCTATGTGACCGAGGCATATATCAACCAGGGCGATGGTTATCTGGACTTTGTACCCACGCTCGACCTGGTGCACCCCGACTGCCTCGTGGTCAACGAGGACGGCGACCGTGACGACAAGCGCGAACTGTGCCGCCAGCGGGGCATGGAGTACATCGTGCTCAAGCGCACTCCCGGCGAGGGCTTGGACGCGCGCAGCAGCACGGGACTCAAGCAGACTCCCAGCCGGTTGCCCACGCGCCTCGACCTGGCAGGCACCTGGATTGACCAGCCTTATGTTTCGTGCCACGCCCCCGGCTGGGCTTTGACTGTGTCGCTGGAACCCACCTTTGAAATTCGTGAACGCTGCGGACTGTCCACCAGCACGCGCAACGCCATCCGCCGCATCTGGCCCTACCAGCTGCCCAACATGGACCCCGAGACGCTGGCGCGCCTGGTCTTTTGCTTCGAGAACGACCCCGAGCGCAGCGACGGCATCGTGAGCGGCGCCCAAGACGCCATTGGCATCTGCGTGCCCGGACTGGCAAGACATTATTATAACGGCAACTATTGGCCCGAGAAACTGGAATACACCCAGGACCCCGCCACGTTGCAGTGGCTTGAGGACCACCTGTGCCTGGTGCCCATGTTTCCGCGCCGGCCGGGGTGCAGCGTGGTCGAGGGCAAGGACATCACCCCCGGCAAGGTGCGCGCGCTTGCCGCTGCGGCCAGCGACTGCTGGGATGCCATCATGGCGCGTGACCTTGATGCCTTTGCCCGCGCCTACAAGGCCTCGTTCAACGCCCAGCTGGCGATGTTCCCTGCCATGATTCAACCCGGGGTGCAGGAGTATATCGACCGCTACAGTGCCCTCGACGGCGTGCTGGCGTGGAAGATGCCCGGCGCCGGCGGCGGTGGCTATCTCGCCCTGGTGTGCCGCAGCCGCGTCGATTTCCCGCAGGAAGCCATCGCGCTCACCATCAGGCGCGGAGAAATGTGACCTAAATCAACCTCAAAGCAACAATAAAGAATGAAACGTTACTGCCAAACCCTCACCCTGCGCGACGACCGCGAGATGATTGAGAAATATGTCGAGGCCCACGCCCATGTGTGGCCCGAAATCCAGCGCGGCATCCGCTCGGTGGGCATCCTTGACATGCAGATTTACATCCTGGGCAACCAGTTGTTCATGATATGCGACACCACCGACGACTTTGACTGGCAGGCCGACAACGCCCGCCTGGCCGCCCTGCCCCGCCAAGCCGAGTGGGAGGCCTATGTGGCGCGCTTCCAGGGCTGTGACCCCGGCGCGCCCTCGACTGCCAAGTGGCAACTCATGGAACGCATCTTCAAACTCGACACAGCATTATGACACCCCACTCCTCACCCCTAACCCCTAGCTCCTCACTCCTCGTCTCCCGCGAGGGCGTGAGTTATGTGCTTCCCTTTATCGTCGTGACCTGCTGCTTTGCGCTGTGGGGATTTGCCAACGACATCACCAACCCCATGGTCAAGGCGTTCTCCAAGATATTCCGCATGAGCGTCACCGATGGCGCTTTGGTCCAGGTCGCCTTCTACGGCGGCTACTTCTGCATGGCGCTGCCTGCTGCCTTGTTTATCCGCCGCCACTCGTTCAAGAGCGGCATCTTGATGGGCCTGGCGCTGTATGCGACCGGAGTGCTGCTGTTCATCCCCTCGCGGGCATTGGGCAGTTTTGCTCCTTTCCTTGCGGCGTACTTCATCCTCACCTGCGGACTGTCGCTGCTGGAGACAACCGCCAACCCCTACATCCTGAATATGGGCGATGCCGAGACCGCCACGCGGCGACTGAACCTTGCCCAGGCCTTCAACCCCATCGGCTCGCTGGCGGGCATGTTTGTGGCGATGAACTTTATCCAGGCACGCCTCTCGCCCCTCGACACAGCGCAGCGCGCCGCGCTCGACGACACACAGTTTGAGGCGTTGAAGCAGAGCGACCTGGCGGTGCTCGTCCACCCCTATGCCATGCTGGGCGTGGTGCTCATCGTGCTGCTGCTGCTCATGTGGTTTGTGCCCATCCCCGCCGTGCGCCAGGCGGCACGCGAGCGCCACGAGCCGTTGTGGCCTGCCGTCAAGCGCCTGTGCAGCAACAAGGTGTACCGCAACGGCGTGGTGGCGCAGTTCTTCTATGTGGGCGCGCAGATTACCTGCTGGACTTTTATTATTCAGTACGGCACACGCGTCTTCACCGCCGAGGGCATGGGCGAGCAGGCCGCCGAGATGCTGTCACAGCGCTACAACATCGTGGCGATGGTGCTGTTTTGTCTGATGCGCTTTGTCAACATCTATCTGATGAAATACATCAAACCGGGCAAACTGATGGCGGTGTTTGCCGCCTTGGCGCTGGCGCTGCTGTGCGGCGTCATCTTTGTGGGCGGACGCACGGGCATGTGCTGCCTGGTGGCCGTGTCGGCTTGCATGAGCCTGATGTTCCCCACCATCTATGGCCTGGCCCTGGGTGGCGTGCGCGACGACACCGAGGTCGGCTCGGCGGGTCTGATTATGGCCATCCTGGGCGGCAGCCTGCTGCCCGCAGTGCAGGCAATGATTATCGACAGCGGCATCCAGGCCATTCCCGCCGTCAACGCTTCGTTTGTCGTGCCTGCAGTGTGCTTTGTGGTCGTGCTGATTTACGGGGCCAGGAGCGGGCAATGATTTAGGCAATAATGGATCAATCCAAAATCACGGCAGTGAAAATCGTGAGGATAAAATCGTTGCGCATACGAAAATAATGAGTACCTTTGCACAGCGTTACGGGGCCTCATGCCCCGCGCTGTACCACGAGACAAAAACCACTAATAATTAACCTGAGAAGACCATCCCAGCCACGGCAGGGGCGTCTTCGATTAATACTTAAAATTAAATTGGAAAACGAAATTCTGGCGCTTAACGCCAACCAGGTAGTGGCCTACCTGCAGAAAGAACCCAAGGAGTTCACCAAGGAGGACATCATCCGCTTTATCGAGGAAAACGAAATCCGCATGGTCAATTTCATGTACCCTGGCGGCGACGGCAAGTTGAAGACCCTCAACTTTGTCATCAGCAACAAGGATTACCTGCGCACCATCCTGTCGTGCGGCGAGCGCGTTGACGGCTCGAGCCTGTTCAGCTTCATCCAGGCCTCGTCCAGCGACCTGTATGTGCTGCCCCGCTTCAGCACCGCGTTTGTTGACCCCTTTGCCGAGATTCCCACCCTGTGCCTGCTGTGCTCGTTCTTTGACAAGGACGGCAACCCGCTGGAAAGCTCACCCGAGCACACCCTGGTCAAGGCCGCCAAGGCGTTTAAGGAGGTGACCGGCATGGACTACCACGCCATGGGCGAACTGGAGTACTATGTCATCCGCCCGTCGGTTGACTTCTACCCCGCCATCGACCAGCACGGCTACCACGAGTCGATGCCCTATGCCAAGACCAACGACTTCCGCCAGCGCTGTATGGAGTATATTGCCAAGGCAGGCGGCCAAATCAAGTACGGCCACAGCGAGGTGGGCAACTTTGAGCAGGACGGCCTGGTGTATGAGCAGAACGAGATTGAGTTCCTGCCCGTGCCCGTGTGCGACGCCGCCGACCAGCTGATGATTGCCAAGTGGGTAATCCGCAACCTGGCCTTCCGCGCCAACCTCAACGTCACCTTCGCGCCCAAGATCACGACTGGCAAGGCCGGCTCGGGCCTGCACATCCACATGCGCTTGATGAAGGATGGCCGCAACATGATGATTAACGACAAGGGCGTCTTGAGCGACGAGGCACGCACCGCCATCGCCGGCATGATGGAACTGGCTCCGTCAATCACCGCCTTTGGCAACAAGAACCCGATGTCATACTTCCGCCTGGTGCCCCACCAGGAGGCTCCCACCAACGTGTGCTGGGGCGACCGCAACCGCTCGGTGCTCGTGCGCGTGCCGCTGGGCTGGACCGCAGGCGCCGACATGTGCCGCACAGCCAACCCGCTGGAGCCCGCCAGCAACTTTGACACCACCCAAAAGCAGACCGTGGAGATGCGCTCGCCGGATGGCTCGGCCGACATCTACCAGCTGCTCGCCGGCCTGTGCGTGGCATGCCGCCACGGCTTTGAGATGGAAGGCGCCCTCGACCTGGCCGCCAAGACCTATGTCGATGTCAACATCCATGACGCCGCCAACGCTGCCCGCCTGGGCGAACTCGACTGCCTGCCCGACAGCTGCGTGGCCAGCGCCGACTGCCTGGAGAAACAGCGCGCCGCCTTTGAGAAGAAGGATGTCTTCAGCCCCCACATGATTGACGGCATCATCGAGCAACTGCGCGCCTTCGACGACCGCACCCTGCGCGCCGACATCGAGAACGACCACAACCGCATCCAGGAGCAAGTGAACAAGTACTTCCAGTGCGGTTAATCCGGACGCTTGTCATTAGCATATCAACAGCAGCGGGACATCCTCATGAGGGCGTCCCGCTGCTGATTTTGGTGTGCTTTCTCAAACAGCATTTGCCGTTTGATGTTACTTTTCTTCAGGGTTGTCCATCAAGCCTGAACGGATGACGCCTTGGGCGGTTTGGACACCATACTGGTAGCCCAACTGGAAAATCTGCTGCGCGGTCTGCTGCATCTGCTGCACGAGTTGGCTGTACTGCTGCTGGTACTGTTGCTGCTGGTTGGGCATCTGCGGCTGCGGCGCCGGTTGCGTCGGGATGTTGGGAATCTGTTGCTGCTGGGTGGTTGTGGTCGGGTTTTGGGGCCACGGATTGGGGATGTCGTCGTTGCCGCCAGTGTCAACGCTCATGCCGCCGCCCGAAGCCTAACGGGCTGCCTCTTCAAGTTTTTTTTGGATTTCGTCAAGTAGTCCCATATTGCTAATTTTTAAAGGTGAGTAATATTACTGTTTTAAGTGAGAAAAATATTTTTATAGGGGCAAATTTAGAGATTTCTTGCCAAAATCACAAGAAATTGCAACAGTTTTTCTTGGTGGACACAAACTAAAAAATCATCCGTCGGAGGGTGTTGCTCCTCCGGCGGACGATGATGGTAATGGAAGGGTCAGCGCCCTGTTTCCTTACTCGGGATCAACACCCCACTGCTGGCGGGCCAGACGGCGGTAGTTGTTGTAGCGCCACTGGGCATTGGCCTTGGCAGCTGCGAACAGCTCGGCTGCCTCCTCGGGATACTGCTTGAGTACCGATGCGTAGCGCACCTCGCCCTTGAGGAATGCCTCAAAGCCGTCCCAGTTGGGTTCCTTGCTGTCGAGGGTGAAGGGGTTCTTGCCTTCGGCCTCGAGCTGGGGATTGTAGCGCCACAGGTGCCAGTAGCCGCATGCTACAGCAGCCTGCTCCTCGGCCTGGGCCTTGCCCATGCCGGCCTTGATGCCGTGGTTGATACACGGAGCATAGGCGATGATGATCGAGGGACCGTCATAAGCCTCGGCCTCGCGGATGGCCTTGAGGCACTGTGCGTTGTCGGCGCCCATGGCAATCTGTGCGGCGTAAACGTAGCCGTAGGTGCTGGCGATGAGGCCAAGGTCCTTCTTGCGGACGCGCTTGCCGGCAGCGGCAAACTTAGCAATGGCACCGATGGGCGTGGCCTTGGAGGCCTGGCCGCCGGTGTTGGAGTAAACCTCGGTGTCGAGCACGAGGATGTTGACATTCTTGCCGCTGGCAATCACGTGGTCCAGACCGCCAAAGCCGATGTCGTAGCTGGCACCGTCACCGCCAATGATCCACTGCGAACGCTTCACCAGGTACTGGCCCAGGTCGCGAACCTTGATGTCGGCGGGATTGTTGCTGTTCTCGATAGCCTCGAGGATGCGGTCGGCCAGGTCACGCGTCTTGTCACCGTCGTTGAAGTTGTCGAGCCACTCCTGATAGAGCGCCTTGACATCGGCGGCAACGGTAGCGTCGTCAATGGCCTCCTTGACAAGGCCGGCAACGCGGGTGCGCATCTTCTCGTCGGCGATAGACATACCCAAACCAAACTCGCAGAAGTCCTCAAACAGGGAGTTAGCCCAAGCGGGACCATGACCCTTGGCGTTGGTGGTATAGGGACTCGAGGGAACCGATGCACTGTAGATTGACGAGCAACCGGTGGCATTGGCGACAATCTGACGGTCGCCAAACAGTTGGCTGATCAACTTCACATAAGGAGTCTCGCCGCAACCCGAGCAAGCGCCCGAGAACTCAAACAGCGGCTGAGCGAACTGGCTGTTCTTGATGTTGCTCTTCACATCCACCAGGTGCTGCTTGCTGGTCACATGCTCAACGCAGTAGTCCCAGAGCTTCTGGTCCTGCTCGTGGCCCTCCATGGGAACCATCTCGAGGGCCTTCTCACCCTTCTTGCCCGGACAAACATCGGCGCAGTTGCCGCAAGCCAGGCAGTCCATCACGTCAACAACCTGAACAATGCTCATGCCCTCAAAGCCCTTGCCGATGGCCTTGAGCTTGTCCTCGGCCTTGAAGGGCGAAGCGGCAGCCTCGGCCTCGTCCATGACGAAGGGGCGGATGGCAGCGTGCGGGCACACGAGCGCGCACTTGTTGCACTGGATGCAGTTCTCGGCCTTCCACACGGGAACAAAGGCACCCACGCCGCGCTTCTCATAGGCAGCCGTGCCGGCATCCCAAGTGCCGTCCTCACGGCCCTTGAATGCGCTCACGGGCAGCAGGTCGCCGTTTTGGGCGTTGATGGGACGCACCACGTTGTGGACAAATGCGGGAGCATTGTCGGCACCAGGAGCGTCAACGGTGAGGTTGCTCCATGCGGGGTCAATGGTGAGTTCCATGTACTCGCCGCCGCGGTCAACAGCCTGATAGTTCTTGTTCACCACATCCTCGCCCTTGCGGCCATAGGACTTGTTGATGAACTTCTTCATCTGCTCGATGGCCAGGTCAACGGGAATCACCTCGGTGATGCGGAAGAATGCGCTCTGCAGGATGGTGTTGGTGCGGTTGCCCAGACCGATTTCCTGAGCAATCTTGGTGGCGTTGATGTAGTAAACCTTGATGTTGTTGTCGGCAAAGTATTTCTTTACCTTGTTGGGCAGGTTCTCGGCCAGCTTGTCGGCGTCCCAAACGGTGTTGAGCAGGAAGGTGCCGCCCTTCTGCAGGCCGCGGGTAATGTCATACATGTGCAGATAGGCCTGTACGTGGCAAGCAACAAAGTTGGGGGTGGTCACCAGATAGGTCGAGCGGATGGGCGTGTCGCCAAAGCGCAGGTGCGAGCAGGTGAAACCGCCTGACTTCTTGCTGTCGTAGGAGAAGTAGGCCTGGCAGTGCTTGTCGGTGTTGTCGCCGATAATCTTGACGCTGTTCTTGTTGGCGCCCACGGTACCGTCAGCACCGAGGCCGTAGAACTTGGCCTGGAACATGCCGGCGCCGCCCATGGCGACTTCTTCCTTCATGGGCAGGGAGGCAAACGTCACGTCGTCCTCGATGCCGATGGTGAACTGGTTCTTGGGCATCGGCAGGGCCAGGTTCTCATAAACGGCGAGAATCTGGGCGGGCGTGGTGTCCTTGGAACCGAGACCGTAGCGGCCGCCCACGATGAGGGGCGCATTCTCGGTGCCGTAGAAGCAGTCCTTGACGTCAAGATACAGGGGCTCGCCGTTGGCGCCGGGCTCCTTGGTGCGGTCGAGCACGGCAATGCGCTTGGCAGTGCTGGGAACGGCAGCGAGGAAGTGCTTGGCGCTGAAGGGGCGGTACAGATGCACGGCAACGAGGCCCACCTTCTCACCCTGTGCAGTGAGGTGGTCGATGGTCTCGCGGATGGCCTCGGTCACACTGCCCATGGCGATGATGACGCGGTCGGCATCCTTGGCGCCGTAGTAGTCAAACAGACCATACTTGCGGCCGGTGATTTCGCTCACCTTGTTCATGTATTCCTCAACGATGGCGGGAACAGCGGTATAATAGTCGTTGCACGACTCGCGGTGCTGGAAGAACACGTCGGGGTTCTCGGCGGTACCGCGGGTAACGGGCTTGTCGGGGTTCATGGCGTTCTTGCGGAACTTGGCCAGCTCTTCCATGTCAACGAGGGGGCGCAGGTCTTCCTGATCCATGGCCTCTACCTTCTGGATCTCGTGGCTGGTGCGGAAACCGTCAAAGAAGTTGACGAAGGGAACGTGGCCCTTGATGGCGCTCAGGTGAGCAACAGCGGCGAGGTCCATAACCTCCTGAACGCTGCCTTCGCACAGCATGGCGAAACCGGTCTGACGGGTGGCCATCACGTCCTGGTGGTCACCAAAGATGCACAGCGTGTGGCTGGCCAGTGTGCGCGCCGATACGTGGAATACACCCGGCAGCAGCTCACCGGCAATCTTGTACATGTTGGGAATCATCAGCAGCAAGCCCTGCGATGCGGTGTAGGTGGTGGTCAACGCACCTGCCTGCAGCGAGCCGTGAACGGCGCCTGCTGCGCCACCCTCGCTCTGCATCTCCTGCACCATGACGGTCTCGCCAAAGATGTTCTTGCGACCTGCAGCGGCCCACTCGTCCACGTGCTCGGCCATCGTCGATGACGGAGTGATGGGGTAGATGGCTGCTACCTCGGTAAACATGTAACTGATGTGTGCCGCGGCCTGGTTACCGTCACACGTCATGAATTTCTTTTCTTTACTCATAAAAAACGTTGTTGTAAAAAACCGATATTGTTAGTTATTAGTCGTGAATTTTTATTGATGATTTTTCAAGGTGCAAAGGTACGCATTTTTTATTTAACAAGGTATATATTTCCAAAAATATGTTCCTCGAATTGTTTTGGTTTCATGCGATAAATCAACAGCCAAGGTCCTTGACTAAAACCTTGGCTGTTGGTTGTATTTGTTTGATGTTGGGTGCTAGGATATTATTTTGTCCATGCCGATATGGTGCCAAGCTGGTCAATCGTGCCGATGGCAGCCATCGCAGCCGAAGAGTCTTGGATGCGCAGGCCTTCGCTCTCGCCCGCGGTGGTGTGCTTGACAGAGACATAGCCGTGGGTGGTGAAGGCTTCGCCGTTGGGGGCCTTGGCTGTGACCTGCGACCCGTTGACCTCAAAGGTGATTTCGTCGCACAGCAGGGCCGTCATCTGGGGATTACTGCAGAAGTCGAGTTTCCAGGGATTGGTCTTTGAGGGCGGATTCCAGGAGCGCTTGGGGCCGAGGGTGAGGATGTATTCGGTGTGGCCGGCCTGGTAGGTGACTGTGAGGTTTTTGACAGTGCGGGAAGTGATCTTGCAGTTGTCGTTCATGTGGATTTCGCCCTCGGCGAGGGTGGCGGTGGCGACGATGTCCTTGTAAAGCTTGGTGGCCATGAAAGCCTCGGCGAGTTGATAGGGGTCTGCGCCGTTGGGGTTGAGGACGTCTTCACCGTTCCAGCCTTTCTCGGTCGGGATGAGGGGCAGCAGTGAGTTGATGTCGGCCACATAGGCCGCATAGGCGGCGTCAACGCCCCAGGCATTGAGCGAGAAGAGAGCCGCAATGAGGATGAGTACTTGTTTCATAGTGGTGATGATTGTTTGGATGTATTGCGGCGCAAATATAATATGATTTTGTCAACTTTGTGCAACAAAAAGGCAAAAAAAGGTGCAGAGGCTTACAAGCAACAAACGATGCCCACCGTTCTGGCTGGCATCGTTTGTCTTGATTTTGCAATGGATGTTTATTTCTTCACGGGAACTTCCTCGAGTGCCTTGACGAGCAGTTCCCAGAAGGGCTCGGCGGCGGGGATGTGGCAGCGCTCGATGGTGGTGTGGGGGCTGCATAGCGTGGGGCCGAAGCTCACGACGTCCATGTGCGGATACTTGCCCAGGATGATCGAGCACTCCAGGCCAGCGTGGTCAACTTGCACGATGCCTTCCTTCTTGAACAGTTTCTTGTACAGGGCGAGCAGCATGTGCAGGGCTTCGCTGTCGGGGTTGGGGTCCCAGCCGACGTAGTCGCCGCCGGTCTCAACCTTGAAGTTGGCGAGGTGGAAGCAGGTCATGAGCATCTTGGTGATGTATTCCTTCATGTCCTCGCGGGCCGAGCGGGCGAGAATCTGCACCACAGCCTTGCCGTCCTCGATGTCGATGATGGCGAGGTTGCTCGAGGTCTCAACAACGTGGGGATAGGCGGGAATGAAGCGCACCACGCCGTCGTGGCAGGCGTAGAGGGCGCGCAGGATGGTGGTCTGGTCATCGACGGCCATCTTCATCTTAGGACGGTCGATAGCCTTGAGCGTCAGGTCCACGGTGTCCTCGATGAGTTTGAACTCACTCTCGAACAGGGCCTTCATGGTCTTGACCAATTTCTTGATGCCCTTGAGGTTGTCCTTGGGGAGCACGAGCACGGTCTCGGCCTTGAAAGGGATGGCGTTGCGCATGTTGCCGCCGTGCCAGTTCACCAGGCGGGCCTTGTAGTCCTTGATGGCGAGTTGCACGAGGCGCGCCATTAGCTTGTTGGCGTTGGCGCGTCCCTCATGGATTTCGAGGCCGCTGTGGCCGCCCTTCAGGCCCTTGAGGGTGATGCGCACGGCCTGGTCGGCGCTCGTGGTCTTTACCTCGGCATAGTTGCGGGTGGCGGTAACGTCAATGCCGCCGGCGCTGCCGATGACAAACTTGCCCCAGGTCTCGCTGTCGAGGTTGAACAGGATGTCGCCTTGCAATTCGCCCTTGGGCAGGTCGTTGGCGCCGTACATGCCGGTTTCCTCGTCCTTGGTGATGAGGCCCTCGATGGGACCATGCTTCAAGGTCTTGTCCTCCATCACTGCCATGATGGCGGCTACGCCCAGGCCATCGTCGCTGCCCAGGGTGGTGCCGCGGGCCTTGATCCACTCGCCGTCGATGTAGGGCTGAATGGGGTCGGTCTCAAAGTTGTGCTTGGACTCGGGCGTCTTTTGGGGCACCATGTCCATGTGGGCCTGCATGGTGATGCACTTGCGGTTCTCCATGCCCGGGGTGGCGGGCTTGCGCATCACGATGTTGCCGGCGGGGTCCTGGAAGGCCTCAACGCCGCATCTCTCGGCAAAGTCCAGCAAGAACTTCTGCACTTTCTCAACATGTCCCGAGGGACGGGGAATCTGCGTCAGCGCATAGAAGTTGCGCCAGATGCACGTCGGTTTCAGTTTTTCAATTTCGTTCATAAGTTGATTTGTTAATGTGTCTTATAGGTTATAATAAATCTGTTGTATGCCACAAAGATAGGTCTTTTGCCCCACTGTGGCAAGAAAAGCGGCCAAAATTTTGTTGCTGGCGGTGGTAATAACGCAACCATGCCGAGGCGAGTGCCCCGGCATGGCATTGTTTTTTAGTGTTTCGGTTGTACTTTAGTTACCTGCCGACCACTGCTGTGCGGTGTTCTTGCATCTTTGCGTAGGCAGCCTTGGTGGCATCGTCCATCTTGGCGTCTTGGCCATAGAGGATGTTGCTCATCTTGTTCAGGCACCTGAAGAGGTCGGTGTCCTCAGCGCCGAGGGGCTCATTGCCCTTCATGATTTCGATTTCGGCTTTCGACATCTGCTCGGGGGTGTACTTCTCGGCGAAGTAGTTGAGCAGACCCTCGGACTGCTCGATGGCCATGGTGAAGACGGTGGGGTCCTCGGTGTAGGTCTCGCTGTTTTGGAGCACCTTGTCGTAGAGGGCCTCAATGACCGCCTTATCAAAGGCGGGCGCTGTGGCGGCTTCCTGGGCATTGCCCCGGGTGGCAACAATAATAATCGCAACAACTATGGAAACTAAACGCAATGCTTTCATTTTCAGTCAGGTGATTTTTAGAATAATGCGCGCAATCACTGACCCATGACAGCCTTGGCGTGCTCCTGGAACTTGGCGTAAGCCTCCTTTGTCGCGTCGTCCATCTTGGCATCTTGGCCAAAGAGGATGTTGTTCATCTTGTTGTAGCACCTGAAGAGTTCGGTGTCTTCGGCGCCCAGGGGCTCATTGCCCTTGGCAACCTCCATTACGGCGGCCTTCATCTGGTCGGGGGTGTACTTCTCACCAAAGTAGTTGAGCAGGCCTTCGGCCTGTTCGATGGCAGTGGTGAGAATGGCGGGGTCGTCGGCATAATTCTCGCTGTTTTGGAGTACTTTCTCATACAACGCGTCCATAGTGGCCTTGTCAAAGCCCTTGTTGCCACCGCAGGACATTATGCACAATGTGAGTGCTAAAATTGCAAATAAACGTAATACTTTCATATTGCTGTGGTTTTAATGATGAATAAAATGGGAATACAAATCAGTCGGTATGCCCCTTATCTATGCCGCAAAGATATGATTTTTTTATGATAACTGCAATATATGCAGATAAATTATCAGTGTACAACTTTGTTTTTGGGCAGGCGGACTACAGTTCCAGGTCAAATTCCACCGGGTGGCGGCGCCGGTAGCGGGTCCAGAATTTGACGCGGGCCTGCATCGTCAGCTCCACGGCGCGGGCGGTGTCATAGCCGCGGGCGGCGGCGTAACTGCGCGCCACCAGTTCGATGAACCGCTTGGGTCCCCACAGGCGACACAGCGCTTGGCAGCCGTCTTCCATGTTTACCTTGCCGAATCGCATGCGGTTGATGTCCACCACGGCAAAGCGGTACCTGCCCTGTTCGTCGGTGTCCCACAGGATGTTGCCCGGCGAATAGTCGAGGTGCAGCACCTCGCTCTCGTGCATGGCGGCGGTGAAGCGGCCCAGGGCGTCGGCCAGGGCCTCGTAGGTGCCCTCGGCGGCATTGCCCGCTTCGTAGAGCGTGTGACACAGCGGTGACTGCACGCTCACAAAGTAGCACTCGCCAAGCATGCCCCAGTGGAGCTGCTCGATGTAGGCGATGGGCTCGGGCGTGTCGATGCCGCGCTCGAGCAGGCGCGACGGGTAGCGAAAGGCGCGCAGGCCCTTGGGCTGCCTTATGCCCAGCGAATAGACCAGGCGGTTGGGCTGGCGCGGCGTGCGGTAGCGCTTGATGTTGACCACCGTGCCGTCGGGGGCGGTGACAACGCGCAGCTGGTTGCGCTTGTCATAGATGACCTCTCCCAGGCGGGAGAACTCTTCGGGCAGGCGCTCAAGCCAGTCGCGCAGGTGGGCGTATTTGGGGTTGAGGAGCATCGAGCGGTCCTTAATTCTTGTCCATGACGGCGCGTAGCATCATGAACATGGCAATGAGGCGGTTGTAGTGGTCGCCGCGCACGATGACATGGTGGTTGCCGATGCTGCGCTGCATGAAGTAGTCCAGCGGCTCGTCGAGGCGCAGGCGCAACTGGGTGCGGCACATGTCGGGGCTGCTGGTGCATTCCAGCAGTTTGGCGCGACTCAGGAAGAAGCGCTCCATCTCCAGGCCGCCGCACTTGACGACGGTGACGTCGGTGGGCTCGATGATGCCCTCGATGGCAACGCCGCTCTGAGACTCGTAGTGGTTGCGCACGATGTAGCGGTCAGTCATTCCAGGGGCGATGGTGCAGTGAGCGAATACCATCTCGTGCTTGTCGTGGTCGGTGATGGTCGACGGGTTGGCCATGAATGACATTTCGCCTGTGGCGGCCTTGACGGCGAGCATGGTGAGTATCGTCTGCATGTCGCCCTCACAGCCGGCGGGGATACCGTCCTGGTTGAGCAGCGCCAGCGCTACGCAGCCTGTGGTGCCGGTCTTGGGGATGAGGTCAAAGCAGTTGAGCGTGAGCGCGTTCAGATTGTGGCGGGCCACAAGGTCCTTGAGGGCGGCATAGAGGCGCATGGCCTTGACCACCTCGTTGCGGTCGGGCTCCTTCATGCCGGCACTCTCGGTGATGAACTTGTCAGTGATGTCCTGTACGGCGCTGTCGGGAACGCTCTCATAACCCTTGACCACCTCGTCGAGGTTAATGTCCACCATTTGCACGCCCAGGCGCTTGCGCGGATTGATGTATGCGACATCGCTGGCAATGAGCCAGTCCGAGGGCTTGCCGATGATGCCCACGCGGTTGCCGCGCAGTTTGTTAAAGGCCTTTTGTGTGTCCATATAGGCGTTGATATACCGCATGATGTGGTCGGTGGTGCCATGCAGCACATAGCCGTGGTAGTCATGCATGCGCATCCACGACAGTGCCTCAAGCGATGCGGCGAGCGAATTCTTCAGGCCATCGGCGACGAGGATGATGACAGTCGGCAGTTTGTCGATGTTATCTTTTATCATCTGTTCCACGCCACCGCTGCCCACCAGGACCATCGTTGGACCCTCGATGGGCCTGTTAGTCAGTTCGTTGGGGAAGATGAAGCGAATGTCGTATTTCTCGGCGATGGCGTCGAGCAACTCGTGGTGGTCGGCCATGACTGACTCTTTGGAAGCGAGTGCCGACGAAAATGTGATTAAGTTCAGTTGCATGATAATTCGGTTTAGTTTTTTTATTTCTGGCGCAAAGTTAATGGAAATTTCTGGCTATGGCAAGAACTGGTCCGCTTTCATCGTGGCGGATGCATCAGATGAATGCCCTGTTTTGCGCAAATTTGGGTAAAATAGCAACTCCTAACTCCTCACTCCTCACTAAATGTGGCCAGGGCGGCAGTGGCTGCCGCTTCGTAGGCTTCGAGTTTGCGCGACTTCTTGATGGCTTTGAGCAGTTTGCGGTCGGTGCCGGGCAGGAAGTGCTGCCAGATGTCCTGAAAACGGCGCAGCAACTGGGCCTCGCCGCCGTTGGGTTGCTCGCTGTAGCCGTCGATGAGCAGGTCATGGAAGCGGCGGTAGTCGTCGGGCGCGGCGCCGGGGGCCAGCAGCCCTGGGTTGGCGGCCAGGCCTTCGCCAATCATCACGCCGGCCAGGGTGGGGTAACGGCTGGTGATGGCGTCGATGTCCTGTGTGGTGCGGATGCCGCCGTTATAGACCACGGGCCACGGCGAGGCATGCAGCAGTGCCTCAAATTGTTCCATGTCCAGGTCGCCGCGGTACTGCTGTTTGCCCATGCGGGGATGCACGGTGATGTGGCACGGCTTGATGATGTCCATCGGCGGCAGCACGGCGAGCCACTGGTCGCCCGAGTCCCAGCCCAGGCGCATCTTGACGCTGTAGGTCACGCCCTCGACGGTGGCCAGCGCTTTGAAGAGATCCTCGGCCAGTTCGGGGTAGGGCAGCATGCCCGCACCCTTGCGGTGAAGGGCGATGGGCGGGAAGGGGCACCCCAGATTGATGTCAATGCGGTCATAGCCCATGTCGCGCAAGGCGTGAACCATCATCAGCGCGTGTTCGGGCGCGCAGGCGAGAATCTGCGGAATGAGCGCGATATCCGCGTTGCCTGCTGGGTCCACGTCGCGCAGGTCCTTGCGGCGCACCTCGCCGCGCTCCACGCGCATGAAGGGGGCAAAGTAGGCGTCCACGCCGCCAAACACGCTACTGTGCGCCATGCGCCACACGCGGTCGGTCACGCCCTGCAGCGGGGCGGCATATATTGGTAATTTGTTGTCGGTCATCATTTTGTCATTGCTTGGCGCTGCGATAGCGGCCGTTGGTGATTTGTTGTAAGGTTAATTGCTCGCACAGCAAGTCGTAGTAAGCGGTGCCAGCGTTGTCGTTGCAGTCCTCGTGCATGAAGGCGATGTCGCCGCTCTCGAGTTCAACCATCGTTGAGTAGGCCGAGTAATTGCCGGTCACCTGATAGGGCCTCCATCCCCATGCGAAATCCTCGGGCTGGTCATAGTCCTCGGGCGTGAGCAACTCCTTATAATATATGGTTACGCGCTGGCGGCCGGGACCCCGCGGCACGGACTGCAGCGCCAAGTGCAGGCTGCGGCCGTCGTTGGTGCGCAAGGCTGCCACGACGAGCAGTTCGCCGTTGCAGGAGCAGCCCTGTGACCATGTGCCCTCGATGCTGTCGTTGCTCACCGCCATGCGGCCCCAGGTGCCCGTGGCGTAATCAAAGATGTTGAACAGTCGGCCGCTGGTTTCGGCCAGTTTGGAGCGGCAACTCAGCAGCACTTTGCCGTCGGGCAGTTCCTCGACCTTGGCTTCATCGCCCATGGGGCCTGTCGTGGGTCTCGCGGCGGGGCCGCCCAGGGCTTGCCATGTCATGCCCAGGTCGTCGCTGTACAGCACCAGGCACCCGGTGCCCCACGGGCCGTCGATGGCCGAATAGATGCGATAGTGGCTGCCGCGCTTGATGCGCTTGCTCTGGCAGATGCGGCCGCTGGAAAAGAATAGGCCGTTTACCTCGCGATGACCGGCAAAGATGCCGTAGATGGCGCTTGTGGCCTCGCCGCCCGACCATGTGGCGCCGCCGTCACGGCTCACATAGCGGCCCACGCGCAGGGGTTCTTGCAGCGTGGAGGCGCCGAAGCCCACCGCCCCCGAGGCGCACATCACCAGGATGTCGCCCGTCTCGCGGTCGGCAACCGCCGCGGCGTCGCCGTGGTTGTCGTCAAAGCCCGCTCCCGAGCCGTCGCCGTCGGCAATCATCACGGTTTCGCCCCACGTGGCGCCGCCGTCACGGCTCATGCGGCCCACGATGTCGATGCCGTGGTTGCCGCCGATGTCGCTGTCGCTGCCGTGGCGGTCGTCGCCCATGGCCAGCAGGCTGCCGTCTTGCAGTTGCACGATGGCGGGGATGCGGTAAAACCGGCCGCTGGCGGGCGCGGAATCGAACACGACCGACTGGGCCGCGCCATTGAGCGCCGCTGCCACTGTCAAAGTCGCCAGCAATCGTGTAAAATGGTTGATTTTCATCTCACGGCAAAGGTAGTGAAATTTCTTAAATTCAAAAAAACGAAAAAACTTTTTGCCAAAAAATTTGGTCGGTTGTGGAAATGGTTATACCTTTGCAGTCGCTTTTAGGAAATGGCGGGATAGCTCAGTTGGTTAGAGCGTCGGATTCATAACCCGGAGGTCCTGAGTTCAATTCTCAGTCCCGCTACCAATAGCACGGCGATGCGCTTCAATATTGAGGCGCATCGCTTTTTTTGTTATTTGGCAATCACATATACAATTTCTGGTTCTCGAAATCCACCTCGCGGTCGAGCAGGGTGGTGAAGTTGTCGAGCACATCGGGATCAACATCTCCCAGCGAGTATTCTTTCTCGGCATCCTGGCGGATGAGCGAGATCCACTGCCGGCGGGCGCTCACATAGTCTTTGTGGATGCGTTCCACGGCGGCATCGGTCAGTTCGTCGATGCCGTAGTAGTCCAGAATCATGCGGTAGCTCCATGCCCAGCGCAACTCGTTGTAGTTGGCGTCGATGTCCTTGAAGCGTGCGTTCACCTGCTCGATGGAACTCAATCGGCCCGTGATGATGTCATCGATGAGTTGGTCCTCGGCGCTTTGCGGCATGAGCAGGCCCGCCAAGTCAATCCAGTTGCCCTCTCCGTTGTTGCTCTTGGGCGGTTCGGGTTTGTGGCGTTTGAGCACGGCGCCCATATAGATGCGCAACGCCATGTCATAGTACTCGATGCCCTTGCGCAGCAACGGGGCCTTGATGACATACTCGTGGTAGTTGTAGGTGCTCACGCGGTCACCGCTGGCGGCACGCAGTTTTTCCAATATCGTCTTGCCCCTGAGCACCTCGCTGATGGTGAACGGGCTCAGCCAATCAAAGTTGACAACACTCTTTTGCTCGCTCTTGGTGCGGCGGTCGCGCTTGGGCCATTTGCGGATGTCGCGGTACAGGCCCACGGTGGCAAAATTGCGGCCCGGCGCCAGGAACATGGTGTCGCTATAGGCAATGAGGTAACTGAACGGCAGGTCGCGCGTGTCGGGGTGATACATCAGTTTGCCAAACAACACGCTGAATGCGCCGATGTTGGCCGGCAGCAGCAGATAGGCGCCGCTGGCCGTTTTGGTGCCGCGTTCGAGCGAACCGTAGTGCATGGGGCCCATCTTGTAGGCATGGTTGCTGAAGTTGGTCGCCGAGCCTGCGTTGTAGAACGAGAACATGGCACCAATGAGCAGCGAACTCTTGTGGTGGCTCACGGTAAACGGGCCGCAAAAGGCGGCGCATGCCTCGCCGTTGGACATGTAACTGTTGGCAAAAAAGACACTGCTTGCGGCGGTGAAGCCGTTCTCGAGGTGGCAGCATTCACCCACAAAGCAGTCTATCAGTTTCACGCTGCCGTTGATGCGTGAGCCGCTGCTCACGATGGTCTTTTCCAGGATTACGCCCGTGGATATGGTGATGGGGTTTTCCGTCGTGCTGCTGATGGTGCACTCGTGCAGGCGTGACACGCCGCAGATGCGGCAGGCGTCGTCGATAATGGTGTTGGTGATGGTGCCGCTGTTGACGATGCGCACATCGTTGCCGATGGTGCTGCAAGCCGGCCGTGAGGCGGCAACCGACTCGTTGATCATTGCGGTAAGGGCGTTCATCAATGGCTTGTTGTCGCCATGCTTGACCATAAAAGCCGCCAACTGGCTGTTGAGGTCGTTGAGCAGCATCAGGTTGCCGTCGCCCGCCTCGTTGAGCACGGCGATGAGGTGGCCTTGGCCATAGAACGGCTCGCCCGCGGTGTCGATGATGCTCACGTTGGAGATGTAGCAGCCGTCACCCACGTCAACATTGTTCATATAGTTGCCGATGTTCTCCACGAGGCACCGGTCGCCAATGGTGACATTGCGCAATGTGGCATTGTAGATGCCGCAGTTTTTTACAAAACCATCTGTGATTTCGACGGTGCCGTCGCAGTTGCCCAGCCGTGCGCTGCCATAGAATTGCACCCGGTGGCACCGATGGGTGTCAAAGCCGTCGGTTACCATGATTTCATTCCAGTCACGGGCCCAGCAGTCGTTGCTTTTCAGGGCTTCGATTTGATCACCGGTTAGGTGTCGGTATTGTTTCATGTGTTAGATTTGAGAAATAGTGTGTGAAATTCGGTGGCAAAATTAACTCTTTGCCGCCGAATATCGCGGAATTCCCACCGCTTTAACCTATGATAGGAATTGTAAAAATATTTTTTGAAAGATTCTTTACTTGTCCAGGCAGTGGACCAGGAGGTCGGCCTTGCCGTTGTCGACAAGGTGGATGACCAGTTCGCCGAAGAGGGTATTCTGCCAGGCAAACCAGGCGCGGGTGTAGTGCTTGGCGTCGTCCTTGTCAAAGGACTCGTGCATGAAGCCCGTGCCGGCGTCGGTGGTCAGCAGTTGGCGCATGCAGTATGCGATTTCCTCGTCGTTGTCGGCGGTAAAGGCCTTCATCATGATGCTCATGGGCCAGATGAGGTCATAGCCCGTGTGCGCTCCGCCGACGCCTTCACCGGCTGTGCCGTGGAAGTAGCAGGGGTTGTCCTCGCTCCACACAAAGCGGCGCGTGTTGCGGTAAATGGGGTCATCCATGGGCACATCGCCCAGGTAGCCCATGGCCAGCAGGCTGGGCACATTGGCGTCGTCGGCGAGCACGCGGCCGCCCCAGCCGTCCACCTCGTAGGCGTAGATTTTGCCGTATTTGGGATGGTCCACGACGGCATATTTGTGCAGGGCGTCTTCGACCTCCTGCGCCAGGTCACGGCACTGTGCCGAGAGTGCCCCGTTGTGGTTTACCTTGTCGAGGATTTCGCCCGCCTTGCGCAACGACGAAACGGCCATGAAGTTGCTGGGCACGAGGAACGGCATCACCGTGGCGTCGTCGCTGGGACGGAAGCATGACACGATGAGGCCCACCGGGTTGCAGGGAGGGCCCCAGCCATACCATGTGAGCGACGACTTGGCGTCGATGTCGCGGCGCATAAACTTGTACGGGCCCTTGTCGCCGCCCTTGCGCTGCTGCTCCTTGAAGGTGCGCAGCACCGCCTGCACGGCCTGGGTCCACAGGTCGCCAAAGATGCTGTCGTCGCCGGTGACCAGCCAGTACTCATAGGCGAGACGGATGGGGTAGCACAGCGAGTCGATTTCATATTTGCGCTCATGCAACTCGGGCTTCATGTCGGTGAGGTCGCTCTCCCACTGGCTGCCCGTGGGACCGTCGTTGAAGGCGTTGGCATAGGGGTCCAGGACGATGCAGCGCAGTTGCCTGAGGATGACGCCGCGCAGCATGTGGCGCAGTTTCTCGTCCTTGTTGGCATACTTGACATAGGGCCACACCTGCGCCCCGCTGTCGCGCAGCCACATCGCGTGGATGTCGCCCGTGTAGACAAACGTGTCGTCGTCGCCTTCGAGCAGGCGGTAATGCACGGTGCTGTCGAGGGTGTTGGGGAAGCAGTTCTCAAACATCCAGGCCAACTTGGCGTTGCCCTTAATGAGTTTAAGCACCTGCTCGATTTTCTTGTCGATGGCGGCGCTGGTGAACAACCGCTCCTCAACGGGCGGGCGCTTGGTCACATAGGCGCTGGTGGCGTCGCTAACCATGGCGGTGTAGCGCGGGTTGACATCGGCGGCGGCGGGCAGTGCCGCGGCCATCGCCGTCATCAGGGCGAACAGGAGGTGTCGTGGTTTCATCTTGTCTTGCAGTGTAAAGATCATGTGTTATTTAACTGCAAAGTTATGAAAAAATCCATTCAATATATATTATTGTTGAAAAAATGCGTTAAATTTGTGACCTATATTGCAACAAACAAATGTGTTCATGAGATTTACCAGACAACTGATATTGGGCCTGACTGCCTTGCTGGCGCTGGCTGCCGCCGCCCAGGGCAACGCACCGGCCCAGGCCGAGCAGCCCCAAGCCGAGTGGTACCTTAACGATGTGGTGCACGACGTGTTTGTGCTGCACAGCGGCTTTGAATACTACTACACGCCCAGCGCGAGCGACATGGAATCGATGCGCCGCAAGGGCGAGGTGTCCTACATGCTGAATACCCCTGCTGGATATACCGTCAAGAAGACGCGCGAAACCATCGACAGGCTGATGGCGAGTTACGACGACATCATCGCCGTGGGCGATTGGTACCAGGGCGACGGCAACTACTGGCGTGAATTCCGTTTCGACAGGAACAAGTTCCGCTTTTCGGTGGGTCGCAAGGCGGTCGAAGAGGGCGGGGTGTACTTTGTGAGCGTAACCGAGAGCGCCAATTACTACAAAACGCTGGGCAAGAAGGGCAAGGAAAAGGACGAGTCGGTGGATGACGACGGCAGCGCTGACAAAGACGGCAAGCGCACCACCAAGCGTGCCGCCCGCTCCCGCAAGGCCGCAAAGGACGAAATTCAGGCCACTGGCAATGATGCCGCCCTCGATGCCGAAGAAGACAATGCCGACGAGGGTGACGATGTTGAGCAGGCTCCTGCCGTGAGCGAGAAGGAGCGTGCCCGTGCCGCCCGCGAGTCGCAAAAGGCCCGTGAGCGTGAGCAAAAGGCGCTGAAGCGCGAGCAGGAAAAGAAGGCCAAAGCCGAGGAAAAAGCCCGCAAGGCACAAGAGAAAAAGCAGCGACAGGAGGAAGAGCGCATCAAGAAGGCCGAGGAAAAGCGCCTGCGCGAGGCCGAGCGACAGGAGAAAGCTGCCGCCAAGCGTGAGCGGGCTAAGCAAGACAAGAAGGCCGCCGCTGCCGCCGCCAGCAAGTACCACTACACCGATGTGGCCCTGTGGCTGAGTGAGAAATACGGCTTTACCCAGGTCAGCGACAATGGCAGCGGCACCGTGATGTATTCTACTGCCGTCACCGACGCCGATATGGCTAAACTTGCGATAAAGAATGCCCTCAAGGGCAGCGACGCCCGCATGGCCATGCCCTGGCGCGTGAATGGGCAGAACGGTGCCGTCGAGACGGGATATACCGTTGACGGCCATGTGCTGGTTTTCGCCATCGGCAGCGACGAGGCAGGGCATGTCACGCTGACGGTCACCGAGGTGAGCGGCGAGGACTTTGAACTCTTCAGGTCGGCCCGTGCCGCCGAATAGAAGGATTATCCATCCAAAAAAACATAACACTATGATTACCAAAAAAATCCCATTGATAGCGTTGCTGGCGGCTTTGCTGCTGGCGGCAGGCGGGTGCAAGCCCAAGCACAATGCGGTGCCCGTGAGCGAGGACTTTGCGGTGCCCGATGTGGCCGATGTCGTGCTTTACCAGGTCAACCCGCGCGTGTTTGCCCCCAGCAACTCGTTCCAAGCCGTCACCGCCCGCCTCGACAGCATCCGCGACCTGGGGGTGAACATGATATGGATTATGCCCATCTATCCCATCGGCGAGGTCAAAAGCAAGAATTCGCCCTACTCGGTGCGCGACTACAAGGCCGTGGCAGCGGAGTACGGCACAGTGGACGACTTGAAGGCCCTTGTCCAGGCAAGCCATGCCAAGGGCATGGGTGTCATCCTTGACTGGGTGGCCAACCACACCGCTTGGGACAACGTGTGGATGACCGAGCACGAGGACTGGTACACCCACGACGACAAGGGCAACGTCATCTATCCTCCTGGCACTAATTGGACCGATGTCGCCGACCTCAACTATGACAACATGGACATGCGCGCCGCGATGATTGACGCCATGCGCTACTGGGTGGACAGCGTGGGCGTTGACGGATTCCGCTGTGATGTCGCCGACCAGGTGCCCGCCGACTTCTGGAAAGAGTGCATCGGCACCCTGCGCGATGCCGCCAAGCCCCGCGAACTCATCATGCTCGCCGAGGGCGCTAAACCCGAGAACTTTGAGGCGGGTTTCGACCTGAACTATGCCTGGGAATTCATGGGCGCCATCGACAAGGTGATGAAGGGTGATGCCCCTGTTGACAAACTCCTCGAGGCCGACAAGAACGAGTACAAGGCCTTGCCCGCCGGCAAGTACAAACTGCGCTTTACCACCAACCACGACGAGTCCACCAAGGCGACGCCCGTCAAGCAATATGGCGGTCCCAAAGCTTCGATGGCGGCATTTGTCGCCACTACGATGCTACATGGCGGCATGCTTGTCTATGGCTCACAGGAGGTGGGACACCCCGACCCCATCAGTTTCTTCAAGTATGTCCCCGTCAACTGGGCCGGCAATCCCCAGATGCGCGACGAGTACAAGCGGCTCATTAATATATATAATGAGCATCCCGCCCTGCGTGCCAGCGGCAAGATGACCGTGCAGCGCGACCCCGACGGCAATGTGCTGTGTGTGCAGCGCGTGCTCAACAACGATAATGTGCTTGTGGTGGTCAATGTGCGTGACAAGGAATGCGCTATTGACTTGCCCGTGTCGTGGCACGGCAAGAAGGTGATCGACCTGATGAGCGGCAAGGAAATCACATTGCGCAACGAGGCGCGATTGATGCCTTATGCTTATCTGCTGCTCAAACCATAATATTCGGCAATATTAGAGCATAAAGTGTAGTGCAACAGGAGTTTGTAACGTCCCGTTGCACTAATTTTGCGTACCAATTAACTGCAAATAAATATTAAATAATAAAATTTCTTGCTCAAAAACCATGTTTTATAACATAAAACGCATTACCTTTGCACCAGTTTTCAAATGACAATTTGCGAAAGGTTGCCGTGAGGCAAGGATTTCAATGATTTTCTAAGGTAAAAATTAAGTTTTAAGGTTTATGTTAATGGTATTAGAGGTTAATTAGTTTTTTTACAAATGATCCGCGGCGCGAGCCGGGGATTTATTTTTTTGTTGGGGGTAAGGAGTGAGGGGGGGCTCCAGTGAGCAGGCCCACCGGTGACATTAGCGTTGCCAATGATGCGCGGCGGCGTCACACCGGGACGACAAGCATGGGGGTGTCGGTCTGGAACAGCACGCGGTGGGCGATGCTGGGATTGAACAGGCGCGAGAAGATGCTTGCCTTCTTGTTGGGGACGGTGATGAGCTGGATGTCCTCGTCCTTGACCAATTGGTTGAATGTCTCCATAAATGTCTTGGCTGCCAACCGTTTGGTCTTGAATGTGCACTCGGGGTAGCGCTCGCGGCAGTATTGCACGAGTTGTTGCAGGGACTGGTCCACGAGGTGGCGTTCCTTTTTATCGACCACCGGGATGATGGTGACCTTAATGCCGCGGATGTTGAACAGCCGCGCCATGCGGTCAAACGAGAGCATGTCCTGCTGGATGAGGTTGGAGAAGAACACGATGTGCTTGATGTCGGCAAGCGCCACATCGGGCATGCCCATGGGCAGGGTGAAGATGGGGAACTTGCAGGCGTCAAGCACCTCGCCGGCCACGCTGCCCACCACGTTCTGGCGGCGGTGGTTGGTGCCGCTGGTGCCCATGACGATGAGCGACACGTCATATTTCTCGGCATAGTGCAAAATCTGTTGCTCGGGAATGCCCTCGGTGACAATGCTCTCAATCTGTACCTTGGGCAGTTTGCCAGCGGCAATCATGTCTTGAAGCATCTGCCTGAAGTCTTCCATGCGCTCGCTGGCGGCGCGCTTGATGTCCTTGACGTCAAGTTCGGGGCTGTCGTAGCGGTCGCTGCCCAGGGGCAGTGACATGGTGCGGCGGTCATTGGTGTAAACATGGAGCAACAGCGTCTTGCCGCGGATGCGGCGGGCATATTCCATGCCCAGTCGGCATGACTTCATGGTGTTTTTGCCAAAGTCCACCGGCAGCAGCACATAGCGGCGGTCGCTTGTGGCGGCCGTCGGGGACTCGATGATTTCGAGCGCCTGGGGCAGGTCACGGGCGCGGATGCGCACCCTCACGCCCGACGAGATGACTTTCTCGTCGAGGTTGACGTTGTGGAGGACGACTTCGATGCCTTCTTCCTCAAGGGTGTTCTTGAGGTTCACGGCGTGGTCAAAGGTGTGGATTGCCACGGTGATCAACCGGTTGGGGTCGTTGGAAATGTTTTTACTATTGTCCATCGGGGGGATGTGGAGGGTGGTTGGCAATGATATGTTTTAATTGTCTGGGCCTGGGCCGTGTGCCGAGGCCTATGCATCGTGCAACCAGAGCGCCGAGCGCTCCAGTGTGGGATTATTGCTGGACGGGATTGCCTGACTGCTCAAGGATCTCAAGCGCCATATCCAGAATCTGAGGGTCGTCAAGGACGACCAGTCCGCCGTTGGGACCAGGCTCCAGATGGAAACCCATGTTGGTCCCTAAATCATAATTTGACCCGCCAAAATAGTTTCTCACCGACTGAACCGGCAGGTTGAGTTTGTCGGCGATGACATGGATTGAACCTTCGGGCAGGCTGTTTTTGATGCGCCTGAGTTCATTGAATGTTATGGTCCTCGGCATAGCTATGATTTTGTTTTGTGGTATGGTTGTGTTAAATCAGACCTCAAAGGTACAACCTTTTTAATTGACACACAAATTAAAATCAGCATTTTTAGATATTTATAAGAAAAAGTCACATGCTGCCGTGTTGAAAAATATGGCTTGGACAGACGACTGCCGCAGGCTGTTAATCTTTTAACAATATATTTGTTAAATTAACGCGGATTTTTGACCTTTATACCATGAAACGCAGTATTTTTGCACCACATTATCAAAATATAATTTGGATAAAATAGACTTAACCAATAAGACTTATGGCAGAATCAGTCAATATCAGGGAATTAAATGACCTGATTGCAAGTAGAAGCAATTTTGTGAACCTCATTCGTCAGGGTATGGACCAGGCCATCGTGGGCCAAAAGCACCTTGTCGACTCACTCCTCATCGCGCTGCTCGCCAACGGGCATGTGCTGCTCGAGGGCGTTCCCGGCTTGGCCAAGACCAAGGCCATCAGCACCCTGTCACAACTGATTGACGCGCGTTTCTCGCGCATCCAGTTCACCCCCGACCTGCTTCCCGCCGACGTGGTGGGTACCATGATTTACAGCATCAAGAAGGAACAGTTTGAGGTCAAGAAAGGCCCCGTGTTCGCCAACTTTGTCCTCGCCGACGAGATTAACCGCGCCCCCGCCAAGGTGCAGAGCGCGCTGCTCGAGGCCATGCAGGAGCGACAGGTGACCATCGGCGAGCAGACCTTCAAACTCGACGACCCGTTCCTCGTGCTGGCCACCCAAAACCCCATCGAGCAGGAGGGCACCTATCCGCTGCCCGAGGCCCAGGTGGACCGTTTCCTGATGAAGGTGCTCATCGGCTATCCCAGCAAGGCCGAGGAGGGAGACATCATCAAGATGAACATCGACCCCGACCCCGTGCAGGTGCGCCCGCTGGTGTCGCCCGCCGACATCGTGGACACACGCAAGGTGGTTCAGCAGATTTACATCGACGACAAGATTCAGAAGTATATCGTGGACATCGTGTTTGCCACCCGTTTCCCGAGCGACTACGGGCTGAATGACTTGAAGAGCATGATCAGCTTTGGTGCCTCACCGCGCGCGTCCATCAACATGGCGCTGGCGTCGAGGGCCTATGCCTTCCTGCGCAACCGCGGCTATGTCATCCCCGAGGACGTGCGCGCCGTGTGCCACGACGTGATGCGCCACCGCCTGGGACTGACCTATGAGGCCGAGGCCAACAACATCACCAGCGACGAGATCATCAGCAACATCCTGGACAAAATTGCAGTGCCTTGATGCAGGCGCGCCAGCCAGAGATTGACACATGGACACTAACGAACTGTTGCGCAAGGTCCGCAAGATTGAAATCAAGACCAAGGGCCTGTCGCAAAACATATTTGCCGGCGAGTACCACTCGGCCTTCAAGGGCAGGGGCATGACCTTCAGCGAGGTGCGGGAGTACCAGTATGGTGACGACGTGCGCGACATTGACTGGAATGTCACCGCTCGTTACAACCGCCCCTATGTCAAGGTCTATGAGGAGGAACGCGAACTGACGGTGATGCTGCTGGTCGATGTGTCGGGCAGCAAGGACTTTGGAGCCGTGGGGGTCGCCAAGCGTGAGATGATGGCCGAAATTGGCGCCACCATCGCGTTCAGCGCCATCGAGAACAACGACAAGGTGGGCGTCATCTTCTTTAGCGACAAGGTGGAGAAATTCATCCCGCCCAAGAAGGGACGCAAGCACATCCTGCTCGTCATACGCGAACTGCTGGACTTCCGGCCCACCGGCACCGGCACCGACATCGACATGGCGCTGCAGTACATGACCGGTGCATTGAAGAAGCGCTGCACGGCATTTGTCGTGAGCGACTTTATCGACGAGCACGACTACAGCCAGTCGCTGTCCATCGCCAACCACAAGCATGACGTCATCGCCGTGCAGGTCTATGACAAGCGCGACGCCCAGTTGCCCGATGTGGGACTGGTGCGCATGCGCGACATCGAGCGAGGCACCACGCGGTGGGTCAACACCGGCAGCAAGCGCGTGCGCGACGCCTACAGCCGCCAATGGTACCAACAGCAGCAGCGTGTCAACGGCACACTGCAACGCTGCAATGTGGACATGGCGACCGTTGCCACCGACGAGGACTATGTCGCTGCCCTGATGGGGCTGTTCAAGAACAGGGGAACCCGCAAGAACTAAGGACCAAGGATTAAAATGCAAAAAATGAAACATATCGTGATCACTGCCGTCATGTTCCTCGCCACAGCGGCGACAGGGTGGGGCGGCAATGTCACGTTCAGGGCCAAACTCGACAGTGCCACGCTGCTCATGGGCAAGACCACCGCGCTGCACCTCGAAATCACCCAGGACAAGAATGCGAGGGGCTTTTTCACCAACGAGCAGGCCGACACGCTGAGCACCATGATTGAGATAGCCGGGCGTCCCAAGGCCGACACTGTGGACCTGGACAACAACCGCATCCAGATTAACCGCGACCTCATCATCCAGTGCTTTGACTCGGGCAACTGGGTGATCAAGCCCATCGCCTATGTGGTGAACGGCGACACTGCCTACTGCAACCAGCTGGCCATCAAGGTCAAGCCCGTTGATGTGAGTAAACTGAAGGATGTCCACGACATCAAGCCCGTGGAGGAAGTGCCTTTCAGCCTCACCGACTGGCTGCCCGACTACTGGTGGCTGTGGTTGTTGGCGCTGTTGCTCATTGGCGGCGGCATCTGGGCCTACTTCAAGTACTTCAAGAAGGGCATCAACCCGCTCAAGTCGGTGAAGAAGCGCCTGCCGCCCTACGACGAGGCGATGGCCAACCTCCAGCGCCTCAAGGCCGCCCAGTTGTGGCAGCAAGGCCAGGAGAAGGAATATTTCACGGGCCTGACCGACATCCTGCGCGTGTACATCGACCGCCGCTTTGGCGTCAACGCTGTGGAGATGACCTCGTCGCAGATTATCGACACCCTCAAGCACAACAACGAGACCAAGGCTGTGAACGAGCAGCTGGAGATGATTCTCGAGGTGGCCGACATCGTGAAGTTTGCCAACGCCCGCCCGCTGGCCGACGACAATGAAGTGGCCTATCAGCGTGCCGTCAACTTTGTCGAGGCCACGCGCCCCGCTGCCGATGCACACGAGAAGGAGGATAACCCCGACACCAAACCCGCAAAGAAGGAGGACAAGCGATGATGACCTCTATGTTCTCCCATCTTGCTCATCCCGGCTGGCTGTGGCTGCTGTTGCTGCTCATCCCGCTCATCGCATGGTATGTTTACAGCCAGGACAAGAATGAGCCCGAGATGAATGTGTCGTCGACGCGTGCGTTCGACGGCTTGGGCACGAGCTGGAAAGTGTGGCTCAAGCACTTCTCGTTTGCCCTCAAGCTGGCGGCCCTGTGCTGTCTCATCGTCATCCTGTGCCGCCCGCAGACACGCGACAGCTGGTCCACCAGCGATGTCGAGGGCACCGACATCGTGATTGCCCTCGACGTGTCCACGAGCATGCTTGCCAAGGACTTTCAGCCCAACCGCTTTGAGGCGGCCAAGAAAGTGGCGACACAGTTTGTCAGCGGACGCGACCACGACAATATCGGCCTGGTGCTGTTTGCCGGCGAGAGTTTCACCCAGGTGCCCATGACCATGGACAACGCCATGCTGGTCAACGCCATCGGCCAGACGCAGATGCTGACCCTTGAGGACGGCACCGCCATTGGCGACGGCATTGCCACAGCCATCAACCGCATCCGCGACGGCAAGGCCAAGAGCAAGAGCATTATCCTGCTCACCGACGGCAGCAACAACACGGGCGTGGTGGCGCCCAACACGGCGGCCGACATCGCACGCAAGTTTGGCATCAAGATTTACACCATCGGTGTGGGCAGCAACGGCACTGCCCTATATCCCGCTTCCATCGACTTTGCCGGCAACATCCAGTACCAGCGCATGCCTGTCGTCATCGACGAGGCCACGCTCAAGAACATTGCTTCCAACACTGGCGGCAAGTACTTCCGCGCCACAGGCAACAGTGTGTTGCGCGAGGTGTTCAAGGAGATTGACCGTCTCGAGAAGACCCGCATGGACGTCCAGCGGTTTACACACACTCAGGACTGCTACGAGCCGTGGGCGCTGCTGTTGCTGGGCCTGTTGCTCTTGAGCCTGCTGTTGGACTACACCATGTTGCGGCACATACCTTAACCGACTAATAGAAGATGTATTGAGTTATGATTAACTTTGCTCATCCACAATATTTCTATCTGCTGCTGTTGCTGCCCGCGCTGTTGCTGCTGCTGCTGTGGAACCGCCGCGACCGCGCCGGCCGCCTGGCACGCTACGGCAAGCGGTCGTCAATCGACCCGCTCATGCCCGAGGTGTCGCGCTACAAGCCGTGGATAAGGCTCGTCATTGAGATGCTGTTGCTGGCCATGGTCATCGTGGTGCTGGCACGGCCCCGCGCCGGCTCCAGCAAGACGACTGCCCGCGTTCACGGCATCGAGGTGATGGTGGCTGTTGACGTTTCCAACTCGATGAATGCATCCAGCACCGACAATCCGCAGGATGTGAGCCGCTTGCAGCGTTCCAAGATGATTTTGCAGAAACTCCTCGACCGCCTCGAGAACAATAAGTTGGGACTTATCGTGTTTGCCGGCAATGCCTATATGCAGATGCCCATGACCGGTGACGCCGCATCGGCGAAACTGTTCCTTGACGGCATCAGCACCAGCATGGCGCCCACCCAGGGCACTGCCATCGGTGCCGCTATCAACATGGCGCTCAACGGGTTCTCGCAGAGCAAGACTGCCCAAAAGGCGATTATCATCATCACCGACGGCGAGAACTTTGAGGACGATGCCGTCGAGGCGGCCAAGAACGCGGCCAAGATGGGTGTCCAGGTCGATGTCATCGGCGTGGGCTCCACCAAGGGTGCTCCCATTCCCATGGACGGCGGTTACATGACCGACGACCAGGGCAACCCTGTGACCACCTACCTCAACGAGAAGGTGGCGCAGCAGATTGCCGATGCCGGCGACGGTGTCTATATCTCGGGCATCGCGAGCGATGCCTTCGCGACGCTGCAGGAGACGCTCGACAAGCTGGCCAAGAGTGACCTTGCCGCCGTGACCTACACTCAGCACGACGAGCAGTTCCCCGTGTTTGCTGCCCTGGCACTGCTCTTGTTGCTCGCCTTGCTGCTCTTGCTCGAGCGCAAGAACCCGTGGCTCAAGCGCTACAATTTCTTCACCAAGGACAAGAAAACCAACGACATCATCGATATCAAGAAACAAAATGACGATAAGAAATAACAAAAACTGGTTATTCGCGGGCGTCCTCGCCGCCGTGATGGCGCTGGCGAGTGTCATGCCTGTTCAGGCCAGGGCTCCGCAGGGTCCCAAGATGACCAAGCAGGAGCGTTCCTGCCTGCGCGCCGGCAACAAACTGTATGAGAAAAAGCGCTATGCCGAGGCCGAGGTGGAGTACCGCAAGGCTCTGCAGGCCAATCCCAATAGCGAGAAGGCCCAGTTCAACCTCGCCACTGCGCTCATGCGACAGGGCAGTGCCACCGCCAAGCAGGACGACGCCAACAACCCGATGAACCAGGCCGAGGAACTCCTCACCAATGTGGCCAAGAACGCCAGCGACAAGTTGTTGCGCGGCAAGGCCAGTTATGACCTGGGCAATATCGCCTACGGCCGGCAGCAGTATGACCAGGCCGTGGAATTCTACAAGCAGGCCCTGCGCTGCAATCCCGATGACGACCACGCACGCGACAACCTGCGTCTCGCCCAGCTCAAGAAGCAGGAGCAGGACAAGAATAAGGACAAGAACAAAGACCAAAACAAGGATAAGAACAAAGACAAGAACAAAGATAAGGACCAGAATAAAGATAAGAACAAGGACCAAAATAAAGACCAACAGAACAAAGACAAGCAAGATAAGCAGAATCAAAATAACCAGAATAACCAAAACCAGCAACAGCAGCAGCAACAGCAACAAGGCGGCATGAGCCAGCAAAACGCCGAGCAGGTGCTCAAGGCCATGCAGGACCGTGAGCGCGCCACCCAGCAACGCATCAATGCGCAGCAGGCACAGCAGCAGCGGCATGAACGCCGACGCACGGGCAACAAGTGGTGATGGTTTTTACGACAGACAATTGATGCAATGAAGCGCATATTTTACATAGCAATCTTGCTCCTCACGGTGCTGGTGTCGCAGGCGGCATCGTTCACCGTCAGGGCTCCCAGGCAGGTCGCCGAGGGCGAGAGGTTCAGCGTGACGTTTGTGCTCAGCAATGCCGATGCCAGCAATTTCACGCCGCCCCAGGTGAGCGGCGCCAACTTGCTTTACGGCCCTGCCGAGTCCCGCAGTTCCAGCTGGTCATCCATCAACGGCAAGACCAGCCAGAGCTCGAGCGTCGAGTTCACGATGACCTACAAGGCTACCCAGACGGGCCGCTGCCACATTGGCGCCGCTTCGGTCACGGTTGGCGGCAAGCGCATGTCAACCAATCCCGTTACCATCGAAGTGGTGGCATCAGGCAGCCGGCCCAGCCAATCACAGCCGCAGCAGCGCACCCCCGGCGCGCCGACCGCTTATAGCGACCCGATGACACAGACGGCCGACAAGGCCGTGACCGGCAAGGACTTGTTTGTGCGCATTGAGTTGAACAAGCCGCGCGTCTATGAGCAGCAGGCGGTGGTATGTACCATCAAGTTGTACACCAAGTACCAGGTGTCGCAGTTCATGCCCACCATCCAGCCGTCGTTTGACGGTTTCCTTATCGAGGAAATCCCCATGCAGCCCAGTCTCAACAAGGTGGAGACGCTCAACGGTCAGCAATACATGGTCGCCACACTCAAGAAGTGCATCCTCTATCCGCAGCAGAGCGGCAAATTGACCATCACGTCGGGCAACTATGATGTGAATGTGGTGCAGTTCGATACCTACAGGAGTATCTTTGGCACCATCTCCCAGCCCGTCGAAAAACAGCTCAAGGTCACGAGCAACACCTCCACCATCAATGTGCTGCCGCTGCCCGAGCCCAAGCCTGCATCGTTCACGGGCGCCGTGGGCAAGTTCAGCATCTCCAGTGAGGTCAAGCCCGCCGCGGGACTCAAGACCTACAGCGCCGCCACATTGCGATACATTATCAGCGGAACGGGCAACATCAAGTACATCAAGGCACCCGAGGTCAAGTTTCCCGAGCAGTTTGATGTGTATGACCCCAAGACCGACGCCAGCGTCAATGACGGCGGCGGCGACATGAGCGGCAAGGTGGTGGTGGACTATTCGTTCATTCCGCAGTTTGCGGGCGAGTTTGACATCCCTGCGGGCGACTTCACCTACTTCAACCCCGAGACGGGCCAGTATGTGACCTTGAAGATTCCCGCCCGCCACCTCAAGGTGGCCAAGGGCGCAGGCCAGCCCAGCAACCATTACCGCATGAAGAATATGGACATCCGGCCCATCAAGACTGGCGACCTGGACCTGCAGAAGACGCACACCTATCTTGTGGACAGTTGGACTTACTGGCTGTGGTTCCTGCTGCCGATGTTGGCGTTTGCTGGCTTGATGATGTACTACCGCAAGCAGTTAAGGGAACGCGCCGATGTGCGCCGCATGCGCTCCAAGCGCGCCAGCAAGGTGGCCCAGCGCCGCCTGAAGTCGGCCCGGGCTCTGGCCGCCAAGCAGGACAGCAACGGCTTCTATGCCGAGATGCTGAATGCCCTGTGGGGATACATGAGCGACAAACTGTCGATTCCCGTGAGCGAACTGAGCAAGGACAACATCAATGCCGAGTTGGAACGCTATGGCGTTGATGAGGCACTGCGCGGCGAGTCCATCGTGCTGATAGACAAATGCGAGTTTGCCCAATATGCCCCCGAGTTGGCCTCGGGCGACATGAACGCCGTGCTGGACGAGGCGGCGGGCATCATCGACCGCCTGGAGCGTGTCAACCGCAAAAAAGATTCCGTAACCACCGAGCAGTCATGAAACAGATCATTGCCTTTATCATCATAGCGCTGGCCGTGCTGCCGCTGGCGGCCGCCAATGCCAATATCGACCGTGCAAACCAGGCCTATAAGCAGGAACTCTATAACGAGGCCCTGAAACTGTATCAGCAGGAGGCCGAGAAGACCGGTGTGTCGTCGGACCTGTACACCAACATCGGCGACACCTATTACCGCCTCAAGGATAATGCCCATGCCGTGCTGTACTACGAGCGCGCGCTGGTGCTGGACCCGTCAAACGGTGACGCGCGCTATGACCTGGAGTTTGTGCGCAGCAAGATGCAGTTGCCCGACGACGCGGGCGACTCGTGGTTCAGCAACTGGGTGGACCAGACGATGTGCCGCCTGCCGAGCAACACATGGGCGGTGATGGCCATCGTGTTGTTTGTCCTGTTCTTGGCGGGCGTTGCCGCCTATCTGTTCGTGGACAGCGTGTCCGTGCGCAAGGTCGGGTTCTTTGGCGGCGCGGTGTTGCTTGTGTTGAGCATCATCGCCGTGTCATCGGCCTTCCATGTCTATCACAAGGGCACGGCGGGCAACGGCGCCATCGTCATGCCCGAAAAGGTGACGCTGAGCACCGCTCCTCGTGAGCCGCGCGACAAGCAGGAAGAGGCCTTTGAACTGCAGCAGGGCACGCGTGTCGAGATTGTCGATTCACTGAGCGAAAAAGGCAAGGAAAAGTGGCTCAATGTGTCCACTGCCGGCGGGCACAGGGCATGGATTATGGCCAAGGATGTGGAAGTGATATGATTGAATACCTCAACGATATTGACACCGAGGCGCTGTTGGCCATCAACGGGCTGAACGATGCTTTCCAGGACGCTTTTTGGCCGTTGCTGACAGCATTATGGGCTTCTTTGCTGTTGCTGTTTGCCTTGCTGTGGGTGCTGCTGCGCGATGCTTCACGCCGCCGCACGGCATTGCTTACCATTGCGATGCTGGTGCTGGTGTTCGTGGTTGCCGACCAGGTGTCGGCAACCATCATCAAGCCTTTGGTGGAACGCTTGCGGCCCACCCAAGACCCGTCGTTGACAGGGCTGGTCCACATTGTCAATGGCTATAAGGGAGGAAGATACGGCTTTGTGTCGAGCCATGCCGCCAACTCGTTTGCAGCGGTGATGTTTGTGTCGTTGCTGATGCGCCGTCGCGTGGTGGCGGTCTCGCTGTTTGTGTGGGCCGCATTGCAATGCTACAGCCGCATGTACCTGGGCGTGCACTACCCGGGCGACATCTTGGGCGGCACCATTCTCGGTCTGCTGGTCGGATGGCTGGTCTATCGCCTATACCTATCGCTCCAGCAACGCCTGCAACTGTCGCCGATTGACTACACCCCCATCGACGCCCGCCTGGTCGCAGGCTCAGTATGGGTAACGGTCATCGCCCTGCTGGCAGCCGCCTGCGTTGAATTGATGTGCCAATGATTGTTGATATTTTTCCCTTGGAGCAACTGACGATTCCTAAAAACCAATAATTAAGAACAATGAAGAAATTTTTATCCATCATGATGATTGCCGCCTTGAGCCTGGTGCTGTGGTCGTGCGGCGACGACGAGAAGAGTGAACCCGTCAGCCCCGTGCAAAACATCGAGAGCGTGTGCGACAATCCCGACACCGACACGCATTTCACCTTTGACATCAACACCGATAATGAGTTGAGTAGCATATATCTGTACCATGTGAGCTTCTCGATTGGCGAGCGCCAGTCGCCCGCGATGAACATCCGCATCGATGCGCCCTGCACCGCCAGCGGCAAGGTGTTTACCTACCAGGGCACCGGTCTCGTGCCTTTCCTGATGATGGGTGCAACGGCAGTGCCCTCGCCCGATTTCATGGTCACCGACCTGGTGTGCCACGTGGATGTGGAGCACAAGACCTACGACATCTACTTCAAGTGCCATGGCGGCGAGTTCAGCCACAGCGGCAAGCTCAAGTGAGCCACCGACATTTTATCATCAAGTGCCGACCCGGCAACAGCCAGGGCCGGCACTTTTGTATTGTTTGGCAAACATTTGGAATTGAAAATTTGGAATGGAGAAGATTATTCTATACTTTTGCGGATGTTGTTAACTAAACTTACTATGAAAAGGTTTTTCTTATTACTGGTTGCGCTAAGCGCACTGGTGATGTCGGAGATGCCGTCATCCGCACCGATGGGTGCAAACGCCGCGCCGGCGAGTGCCAAAAAGGCACAGCGGCAAAAGGTGTACATGAGCCTGTGGGGCAATATCGGCGAGACGCACTGCCCCGACTTTGTCATGGAGGGGACAACAGGCTACTACACCCTCGACGGACAGGAGCGCGCCCGCCGTACGCTCAGGCTCAAGTCCTTTGACAAGAAAACCCGCCGCTGCGTCATCAACGCCTACTTGAAGGAAAAATACATCGGCATGTTTGACGGTGTTTATACCGAGGATTACGTCCCAGAGGCCGATAAATATGTGTGCGTGTATCAATGCACATTCATCAGCGTGGGCGGTGCGAACCTCGATTGCTACCTTTATATTGACTAAACCGCATCAGGCAGTTTTTGGATGAGTGATTTTTTCCGAAAAATTCCCTCGGGTGGCGCAAATCTACTAAAAATTGTCTATCTTTGTCGGTTACAAGACAATTACTCAATACTGCTATGAACGAGAACATACCAATTCCGGTGGAGTATCAGGACATTTGTCCGACTGCTGACAAGGATTTCCAGACCGAGATGTCGATTCTGGTACAGGAGCCTGGATTCCAGGAACTTGTAAACATGATGCTGCCTAACTACAAGTACTCTCAACTCAAGCGCGTGCTGCTGGGGATGAATTCCAAGCATGAGTTCCAGGTGAAGGTGATGCGCCCCTTTGTCGAGGGGATGAACGCCAAGACGGGCACAACGCTCACCACGAGCGGCACAGAGTGCCTGGACAAGGATTTACCCTATCTGTTCATCACCAACCACCGCGATATCGTGCTCGACTCGGCGCTGTTGAGCTATCTGCTGCTGCTGGGCGGGCGTGACTCGTGCGAAATCGCCATCGGCAACAACCTGCTGGTGTATGACTGGATTACCAAGTTGGTGCGCCTCAACAAGAGTTTCATCGTCAAGCGCAACGTGGGTCGCATACAGACGCTTGCCGCCGCTATGCAGCTGTCGGGATACATCCATTTTGCCCTCAACGACAAGCGCTCGTCGGTGTGGATTGCCCAGCGCGAGGGCCGCTGCAAGGACAGCAACGACCGCACCCAGGAGAGCCTCGTCAAGATGCTCGCCTTTGGCAACCGCGACAAGTCGTTCCTCGAGAGTCTCAAGGAGTTGAATATTGCGCCCATTGCCATCAGTTATGAGTACGACCCCAACGATTACCTCAAGGCCAAGGAATTTTTGCTCAAGAGCAAGAACCCCAATTGGCGCAAGTCGCCCGACGACGACCTCATCAGCATGAAGACGGGCATGGCCGGTCACAAGGGCGAGGTGCATTATGCCTTCACGCCCTGCATCAACGAGGAACTGGACAAGGTGCCCGAGGGACTGGACAAGTTCTTGATGGTGGACCGCGTCTGCGCCATCATCGACCATGCCATCCACATGAATTACAAAATCTATAAGACCAATTTCATCGCCCACGACATCCTGTTTGACGACAAGCACTTTGCCGACAAGTACACTCCCGAGGAGCGCGAGGCGTTTGAGCGATACCTCTCGGGCCAGATCGACAAGACCGAGGGCCTGAAACTGAGCGAGGCAGACCGCTTCTACATGTACAACAAGATGTTGCAGATGTACAGCAATCCGCTGACCAACCACCTCGAAGCACTCAAATGAAAATTCACTGGGTTGGACTCATCGTTGTGGCGGTGCTGTGCATCGTCATGGATGTGTGTGCCTGCCGGCGCCTGTGGCGCACCGGACACCGCCGGGCGGCGTGGCTCAATGCCCTGCTTGCCGTGACGGCGGCGGTCATTCCGGTCGCCCTGTGTGTGATGCCGATTCGTGAGGCTGATGCCCCAATGGGTGCTGTGGCCGCTTCGCAATACATGCTTTTTGTTTTCTTTGCCCTGCTGGTGCCCAAGGTGCTGGCCATGCCGTTCTATGCCGTCGGGCGCTGGCTCAAGCTGCGCTGGCTGACAGTGGTGTCGTTTGCCGTGGCGGCGCTGGTGCTTGCCGTGATGCTGTGGAGCGCATTGGTGACGCCGCACCAGTTGCAGGTGCGCGAGGTGGAGATGGCGTTCGATAATCTGCCCGAGTCCTTTGACGGCTACCGCATCGTGCAATGGAGCGACGCCCACTTGGGCACATACAATGGGGCAACGGCCGATGTAGAGAATATCGTCAATACCGTCAACGCCTTGCATGCCGACATGATATGCTTCACGGGTGACCTCATGAGCCGTGTGTCGGCCGAGGCCGAGCCTTATCGCAGCGTGCTGTCCCGCCTGCATGCCCGCGACGGCGTGTACTCGGTGCTGGGCAACCATGACTATGCCAACTATGTGCATTGGGACGATGAGGCTGCAAAGGGTACCGACCGCAAAGCCCTGTGCGGCTTGCAGGCCGCCGCGGGATGGAAACTGCTCAACAACGCTCATGCCGTCGTCAAGCGCGGCGAGCAGCGGCTGGTCGTTATTGGCATGGAGAATTATGGTGAGCGCGCGCGTGACAGGCGCGGCAACCTTGCTTCGGCCTATGGCGGCACGCGTGACGGCAACTTCAAAATATTGCTGCAGCACAACCCCTATGCCTGGCGCACCCTTGTGATTCCCAACAGCAACATCGACTTGACGCTGTCGGGCCACACCCATGCCTGGCAGATGCTGCTCGGCATGGGAGAGTGGCGCTGGTCACCGGCCGGCAGCCTCTATCCCGAGTGGGGCGGCGTTTACAGCGAGGGACGCCAGCGGCTGCATGTCAATACCGGGACCGGGACGGTGGGCATCCCGATGCGCATAGGCGCCAAACCCGAAATCACTGTCATCACATTGAAGAAGAAACAGAATTAGCCATAATTTCCAGGCTTCCCATAAACCCCCGTTTACAACCATGGCAGATAAACTTTCAACCCTCATTTCACAGGAACTCAACATCCCCATCAACCAGGTGGCGGGCACCGTCAGCCTGCTTGACGACGGAGCGACCATACCGTTCATCAGCCGTTACCGCAAGGAGGCGACCGGCAACCTCGACGACTTGTCCATCCAGACCATCGACCAGCGGCTGCGCTACTACCGCGACTTGGAAAAGCGCCGCGCCACCATCCTCAAGACCATTGAGGAGCAGGACAAGCTCACGCCCGAACTGGCGGCGCGCATCAACAACTGCTGGGATGCCACCACGCTCGAGGACATCTATCTGCCTTACAAGCCCAAGCGCAAAACGCGCGCCGAGTCCGCGCGGCAAAAAGGCCTGGAACCGCTTGCCAAAATCATTATGGCGCAGCACGCCGACGACATCGAGGCCCGCGCCAAGCAGTTTGTGGATGGCGATAAGGTGCCAGACACCGATGCCGCCATTGTGGGCGCGCAGGACATCATCGCCGAGTGGGTGAGCGAGAACGAGGCGGTGCGCAATGCCGTGCGCCGCGGATTCAAGTATGATGCGCGCCTGGTGTCGCACTTCGTGAAAGGGAAGGAGATTGAGGGCCGCAATTATGAGAATTACTACGAATTTTCGGCACCGTTGAAGCGCGTGTCGTCCCACCAGCTGCTGGCCATTCGCCGCGGCGAGAAAGAGGGATACCTGAAGGTGAGCATCGAAATCAACGACGACCGCACGATGGACAACATTGCGCGCATCGTGGTCAAGGGCCGCGGCGAGGCTGCCCAACTGGTCGAGGAGGCTGCCGAGGACAGCTTCAAGCGCCTGGTCAAGCCGTCAATCGAGACCGAGTTTGCCGCCGTCGCCAAGCAAAAGGCCGACGACGAGGCCATCGACACCTTTGCCCAAAATGCCCGCCAGCTGCTGTTTGCGCCGCCGCTGGGACACAAGCGCGTGCTGGCGGTGGACCCGGGATTCCGCACGGGCTGCAAGGTGGTGTGCCTGGACGAGCAGGGCAATCTGCTGCACAACGATGTCATCTATCCCACCGCACCGCATTACGACACCGAGGGGGCGACCAAGAAGGTGCACAACCTGGTGGAGGCCTACAAGGTTGACGCCATCGCCCTGGGCAACGGCACGGCAAGTCGCGAGACCGAACGGTTCTTGAAGCGCATCCGCTACCGTCGGCCCGTAGACGTGTTTGTGGTGAGCGAGAACGGGGCGTCGATTTACAGCGCCAGCAAGATTGCGCGCGAGGAGTTCCCCGACAAGGATGTGACCGTGCGCGGTGCCGTGTCCATCGGCCGCCGCCTCATCGACCCGCTGGCCGAGTTGGTGAAGATTGACCCCAAGTCCATCGGGGTGGGGCAGTACCAGCACGATGTGGACCAGACGAGGCTCAAGGAGGCGCTGGATTTCACTGTGGAGTCGTGTGTGAATAGTGTGGGCGTGAATGTGAACACTGCGTCGCGCGAACTGCTTACCTATATCGCCGGACTGGGTCCCACACTGGCGCAGAACATCGTGGACTACCGCGCCGCCAATGGTCATTTCACCTCCCGCCAGCAACTGCTCAAGGTGCCCAAACTGGGCCCCAAGACGTTTGAGCAGGCGGCAGGCTTCCTGCGCGTGCCAGAGAGCGACAACCCGCTGGACAACAGTGCGGTGCATCCCGAGCGATATACCCTCGTCGAGCGCATGGCGCGGGACTGCGGATGCGCCATTCAGGACCTGATTACCGACGCTGGTCAGCGCGGCAAGATTGACTTGGGACGCTATGTGTCGGCCGAGGTAGGCGAGCCCACGCTGCGCGACATCATGAGCGAACTCGAGAAGCCCGGTCGCGACCCGCGCTCAACGGTGCAGGTGATGGAATTTGACGATAATGTCAATGACATCAAGGACTTGAAGGTGGGCATGGAACTTAACGGCATCGTTACCAACGTGACTCAGTTCGGCGCTTTTGTTGACCTGGGTATCCACAAGGACGGCCTGGTGCACGTGTCCCAGATGCCCCAACGCGGCCTGCCCCCCGCCAAACAGGTGCGCGTCCACCAGCACGTGCGCGTCGCCGTCTCCAGCATCGACATGGACCGCCAACGCATCGCCCTGACAATGAAAGGTATCGAACAACCCAAGTAACAGTTCAGGATTGGATAAAGCATCACCCCCAAGCGACAATGGCCGCTTGGGGGTGTGTTCATACATCATCACCGCTGAAACATCAGAGATGGTCAGCGGGTGATAAGATATCAGGTTACTTGTTGGCCAGGTTGCGGGTGTAGTCTTGCCATTTGGCGATGAGGGATGCGATGTCGGCTGGGAGGTCGCTGTCGAAGTCCATCTGCTGGCCGGTGGCGGGGTGGACGAAGCCCAGGGTCTTGGCGTGCAGGGCTTGGCGTGGGCAGAGTGCGAAGCAGTTGTGGATGAACTGGGCGTAACTCGATGAACGGACGCCGCGCAGGATTTGGTCGCCGCCGTAGCGGGCGTCGTTGAACAGCGGGTGGCCGATGTGCTTCATGTGTACGCGAATCTGGTGGGTGCGGCCGGTCTCGAGTTGGCAGCGCACCACTGCCACATGGGCCAGATTCTCAACTGTATGCCAATGCGTTACGGCGTGCTTGCCCTGGTCGCCGTCGGGGAAGACCTTCATGAGCACCCTGTCGCGGGGGTCGCGGCCGATGTTGCCGGTGACGGTGCCGTCAGGGCTTTTCATCTCGCCCCACACCACAGCGATGTACTGCCGCTTGGTGGTCTTGTTGAAGAATTGTTTGCCCAGCGATGTCTTGGCGTCGGGCGTCTTGGCCACGACGAGCAGGCCGCTGGTGTCCTTGTCGATGCGGTGCACCAGGCCCAGGCGCGGGTCGGTGACGTCATAGTCCTTGTTGTCCTTGAAGTGCCACGCGAGGGCGTTGACCAGCGTGCCGTCAAAGTTGCCGTGGCCGGGGTGGACGCACATGCCGGCGGGCTTGTTGACCACCATCAGGCTGTCGTCCTCATAGACAATGTCGAGGGGGATGTCCTGCGCCACGATTTCGCACTCATAGCGCGGGCGGTCCATCACGACGCTGATTTCGTCGCCCGGGTGCACGCGGTAGTTGCTCTTCACGGGGTGCCCGTTCACGCGTATGCACTGCGCCTCGGCGGCGTTTTGCACGCGGTTGCGGCTGGTGCCCTTGATGCGCTCGACCAGATATTTGTCAATGCGCAGCAACACCTGCCCCGGCTCCACCACATAGTGGTAGTGCTCCCAATAGTCGCGCCCGTCCTCGGTGAAGTCGGGCTCGCTGTAGTCAAACTGGATTTCGTCCTTGCTGCCGCCTGAGTCCAGGCCCTCGTCAAACAATTCGTCGTCTGGCGCTATCATCGTCACGGCTTCTTGTTCTTGTCCTTGTTGTTATTGGGTTGCTCTTTGGCGGCTTTCTCGCGGTCACGGCGTTCTTGGGCGGCCTGTTCCTTGCGTTCCTGCTCGGCGCGGGCAGCGCGTTCTTCCATCGCTTGTTCGTAGTTCAGCTGTTCGTCCTTGAAGTTGGCCTCGTCGATAGAGTCCATTGCGGCTTCGTCAAGAATCTGTTCGGGATTGAGGTCCTTGATGGAACCGTCGCCCACGGTCACTTTGATCACGCTGTTCACGCTGACCTTGGTGCCGGGTGCCACATTGCGCCCGTTGACGGTGACATTCAAAATCAGGCCATCCATTTCGCTGGGCACACTGTCCACTTCAATGTGCTTGTAGCCCATGGCCTTGAGTGACGCAACACCTTGTCGTCCAGGCAGGTCCTTGAGCTTGGGCAATGCCACGAATGGGGCATGCATTGCGTTGACATTCAGGTAGATTGTACGGATTTTCTTGATATAGGACTTGGGCTTGGGGTCCTGGTCGATGACCTGCCCCGGCTTGTATTGCTCGTAGAATGTCGTGGAGTCGCTGATTTCCCAGTTCAGACCGGCATTGTCCAGAATTTGGATGGCCTTTTCAAGCGGCATGTTGCGCACATCAGGCACCTGCACTTGCTGCCCGTGGGAGGTGAATACATCAATAAACAGCAGCGCGATGTATCCCAGCGCGATAAGCGCAAGAATCATCAATGGGATGCTTACCAAAAACGGGTGGCGGCTCCTGAAACTGTCAAAACCGCTATTATTGTTATTGTTGTTGCTCACAGTCGTTGTTGTATTGTTTGTTATAATTTGCAAAAGTAGTCATTTTTTGAATATGACCTAATATTTGCTCCCGTTATTTTGTGATTGGCGTGATGGTGAAGCTGCAGGTGCGGTCCACAGCGGGTAGGCGGTAAGGTTCCAGACAGCGCGCCCCCCAGCTGTCGATGTTGCCCAGGCCGCTGTGCTCGCTGTCGAGGGTGAGGATGGTGTAACGCGACTTGGCCAGCTGCGACGGGTGGCGCTGATGCTTGGTATCGCCCTCGTCAAGCGTGCCGATGTCGTAGTGCAATGCGCTGGCATAGAACGGATTGTTGGATGCTACCTCAAAGCCAGTGCCCGCCGCATCGGTCTGGCGCCACCAGCGTATGTCGCCCTTGGTGCCCGTCTCCTGCGGACGGATGTAGGGATAGAACTGCTCGTCAGCGTTTTGGCAGTAGATGCCCAGGCGCTGGGAGTAGTGTCGGTCGGCATAGTTCTCAATGGGACCCCGGCCATAGAATTTGCTCTGCTCCATGGCGTGCGGCAATTCCATCACCATGCCATAGCGCAGCATCTCGGGCAACCCGTTGGCGCTATCGGCAAAGGCGATGCCCTGGGTGATGCGCATCGCGCCGCCGTTGTGGATTTGGTAGGTCAGCGTGAGCGTGCCCGACACTTCGGGCATGTCATAGGTGGCGACGACGGTCTTGAGGCTCTTGCCCGACGCTTTCTTGTCCACGACCAGCGAGGTGAGGCGCATCACGGGGTCGCGCCATGCCTTGAAGCGCTGTTGCAGGCCCGCGCCCATGTCGTTGTCGGTGACCGCGCGCCAAAAGTTCGGGCGCAGCGTGCCTCCCTCGGCAAGCAGGGGGGCGCCGTCCACGATGTAGCGTGTCATCAGTCCCGTGGTGCCGTCAAACTCGATGACGGCATTGCCGGCGGTGACCATTAAATTGTTATTATTCAATTTCTTGACATCGACTTTTGCCTTATTGACAGGCAATGCCGAGGCATGTGGTGCGCCTTGGTTGACGGCCAGTTGGGCATAGGCGATGCGCTGGCCTGGCTGCATGAGGGGCTCGGCTGTCTTGAGGCAAAAGTCGATGTTGAGCATCACCTCACTGTCGGGGCTGATGCCAGCAATGGCATCGGCGATGGGCAGACGCATGGCGCGCGTGCCTTGCGGGGCGATGTCCAGGTCGTCCACCCTGCCGCCGTGAGCCGACGGCTCGCCGTCAATGAGCAGTTGCCAGGTCATGTACACGCCATCGAGGTTGCGGAAGAAGAACTCGTTCATCACCTCGATGTCGCCCTGCCGCACATCCACGCCGCGCGCCCAGATGTTTTGGTAATAGTAGGCGGTCTCGTAGGCATGGGGGTTCCAAACACGGTCGGGGCTGACAAGCCCGTTGCAGTTGAAATTGAAGTCACTGGGGTCGTAGTCGTTGTAGTCGCCGCCATAGAAGAAGCAGGAGTGCCCTTGGCTGTCGGTGGCGCGCAGTGCCTGGTCAGCAAAGTCCCACACAAATCCGCCCTGGAACTTGGGGCATCGGCGCACCGCGTCCCAGTATTCCTTCATTCCGCCGCCCGAGTTGCCCATCGAGTGGTTGTACTCGCACAGGATGAGCGGTTTCTCGGCGTCGGTACGGCTGGCATAGCGCTCGCACCACTCGGGAGAGGCATACATCGGGCACATCAGGTCGCTGTTGTCGCCGCCCTGGGCACGCTCCCAGTGGATGGGTCGGGATGGGTCGGTGTGGCGTATCCAGTCGCGCGCGGCGGTAAAGTTAGGGCCGTCGCAGGTCTCGTTGCCCATCGACCAGATGATGACGCTGGGGTGGTTGAACTGCACCGCCACATTTTGCTGGTTGCGCTCCATGATGGTCTGGGCAAACATGGGCGTTGCCGTGGGAGCCGTGTTGGGGTCGTAGTAGAAGCCGTGGGCCTCCATGTTGGCCTCGGCGATGACATACAGGCCATACTCGTCGCACAGGTCATACCACACGGGGTCGTCGCTGTAGTGGCAGGTGCGCACGGCGTTGACATTCATGCGCTTCATCTCCCTGATGTCCTGAATCATGCGCTCACGCGACACCACATAGCCGCCGTCGGGGTCCATCTCGTGGCGGTTGACGCCCTTAATCAGCACGGGCTTGCCGTTGACGAGCAACTGGCCGCCGCTGATTTCCACTCGGCGAAAGCCCACCTTCACGGCGACGGTCTCGCCCTTGGCCCCTGCCGTGGGCGGCAGCGTAGCGACAAGGGTGTAGAGGTATGGGGTCTCGGCCGTCCAATGGTTGGCGCCGATGATGGTCCAGCGGCCCGCGCCGTCAGGCGTCATCGCCACCTCGTTGCCCTGGGCGTCGAGCAGGCGGTAAGTGATTTTGCCCTCACCGGTCACCTTGGGGCTCACGGCAAGCGTGCCGTCGCGCAAGTCATCGGTCAGGCCCGCGGTCACCTGCAGGTCATCAATGTGGTGGCGTGCATCGCGGCAATACAGATAACTGTCGCGCGCCACGCCCGTTAGGCGCCAAAAGTCCTGGTCCTCACTGTAGGTGCCGTCGCACCAGCGCATCACCTGGAAAGCCAGCAGGTTGTCGCCCGCGTGCAGCAGCGGGGTGATGTCAAACTCGGCGGCGAGTTTGCTGTTCTCGGCATAGCCGGCGAACTTGCCGTTGACATAGAGGCTGATGTTGCTGGTCACGCTGCCAAAGTGGGCGATGACCTGGCGGCCCTGCCAGTCGGCGGGGATGGTGATGTGGCGGCGGTAACTGCCCACATGGTTGTCCTTGACGGGCACGCGGGGCGGGTCATTTTCCCAGTGCCCTTTCCACGGGAAGCCGATGTTGAGGTAAACGGGGTCGCCGTAGCCGTTGAGTTCCCACATCCCCGGCACGGGCATCGTGGCCCAGCCGCTGTCGTCAAGATCCAAGCGATAGTAGTCATCGGGCCGTTGGTCGGCATTTTCTACCCAGTTGAATTTCCACTCGCCGTCGAGCGACAGATAGCGCCCCGACCGGGCAGGCTGGGCCGATAGCGCCTGCTCGGCATCGTCATAGGCAAAGAATGACGTGTGCACTGGCAGGCGGTTCACGCCGTTGACTTGCAGGTTCATCCATGCTTCGTCAGCAGTAAGGAGTGAGGCGTTGGCGGTCAATGCCATCGCCAGACAGGCGGTAATGATTGCCAAAGATTTCATCGATAATTGGGAATGACTGAAAAACGTGTTTATTGGCCCTGCTGTTGCAAGTATCGCTCGGCGCGCTCCAGGTCCTGGGGCGTGTCGATGCCGATGGTGGCGGTGTTGGTGATGCCGCAGGTCACGGTGTAGCCGTTTTCGAGCCACCGCAGTTGCTCGAGCGACTCGGCGAGTTCGAGCGGCGACTGCGGCAGACGCGTGATGGCGTCAAGCACCGCGGCGCGGTAGGCATACATGCCCACGTGGGTGTAGTACTGGTGTAGTCTGGGCCATTGCCCGCGCTCCTGGGAGCGCAGGTAGGGTATCACCGAGCGCGAGAAATAGCGGGCGCGCATCTTGCTGTCCACCACCACCTTGGGTGAATTGGGATTCTCCAGTTCGCTGTAGGACCGCGCAGCGTCAAAGGGTCGCACCAGCGTGGCGATGTCGGTGCCCTCATCGTCAAAGCACGCCATGATGGCTTGCAGCTGGTCGGGCTGGATGAACGGTTCGTCGCCCTGGATGTTGATGATGACATCCTCGTGGCCGCCGCAGTTGATATAAGCCTCCTGACAACGGTCGGTGCCGCTGCGGTGGGCTGTGCTGGTCATCACCGCTGTGCCGCCAAAGGCCTGCACCGCCTGCATGATGCGGTCGTCGTCGGTGGCGACCGCCACGTGGTCGAGCGCCTGGCTCACCTGGCGGTAAACGCGCTCAATCACCGTCATGCCGCCCAACATCGCCAACGGCTTGCCGGGAAACCTCGTCGAGGCATATCGGGCCGGGATAATTCCGATAAATGTCAGTTTGTTGTCCATGTGAAATGTTCTTTTAATGATGTTTTTGACTGCAAATTTAGTGATTTTGACGGGTTTTTGCAAGTTTGCGGGCACTTCGTCTGTGAATAAAATGTAAATGGGGCGGCGGTTGTTGCCGCTTGCGTTTTTTTTCAGTAAATTTGCGACCTGCAAGACTCGATAAAAACACTGCAATATGAAACGGATGCTTATTCTTGCCTGTGCCCTGTGTGCGATGACGCTCACGGCAGGCGCTCAAAACCACGAGAGGCCAATCAAGCCCGAGGTCAATAGCAACGGCGATGTGACCTTTGTTATCCATGCTCCCAGGGCCGACACGGTGCGCCTGAAAATTGAGAGCCAGCTCGACACGCTCATGCAGCCCGGCAACGACGGCGTGTGGCATATCGTTATTCCCGGCCTCCAGCCCGACGTGTACCGCTACAATTTCATCGTTGACGGAGTAAAGACCATCGACCCGCTCAACCTGCACCTGATGCGCGACGAGGGCGATGTCAAGAATATGCTCATCGTGGACCCCCAGGGCGACCTGCCCACGGCGGTGCACGATGTGCCTCACGGCAGCGTGAACATGGTGTGGTATGACTCGCCCACGCTCAAGGCCAAGCGCCGCATGGCGGTATATACCCCGCCGCACTACGAGGAGGGCCACACCCGCTATCCCGTGCTCTACCTGCTGCACGGCTCGGGCGGCGACGAGACCGCCTGGCTCGTGCTGGGCCGCGCCGCCCAAGTGCTGGACAACCTCATCGCCAGCGGCAAGGCAACCCCGATGATTGTGGTCATGCCCAATGGCAATGTGGATGAGGATGCCGCACCGGGCGAGACCGCTGCCGGCCTCGTCACCTCGACCGACCAGTTTGAGCACAAGATGGACGGCGAGTTTGAGAGAAGTTTCAACGACATTGTCAAGTGGGTTGACAGCCACTACCGCACGCGCGACACCAAGCGCAACCGCGCCATCGCGGGTTTGTCGATGGGCGGATACAACTCGTTGTACATCAGCCTTAACCAGCCCGACGACTTTGGCTACATCGGACTGATGTCGGCGGTCGTTGAGCGCAGGGATAATGGCAAGTCTCCCATCTATGATGACCTGCAGGGCAAGTTGGTGGCGCAGTCCAAACTGCATCCGCGCCTGTTCTGGATTGCCATCGGCGAGAACGATTTCCTCTACAAGGATAATGTCATGCTGCGCGAGATGATGGACAGCAACCGGCTAAAGTACACCTACCACGAGTCCGATGGCGGACACTCGTGGCGCAACTGGCGGCATTACCTCGCCATCTTTGTCCCCATGTTGTTTAAGTAATGGCAGTGATTGCGATGTTGCCTCACTCCTCACCCCTCACTCCTCACTAAAAAATGCTCGACGCATTCACCCAATTTTTTGCCCAATGGGGTTACATCGGGCTGTTCCTGGGCTCGTTTGTGGCGGGGAGCGTCTTCCCCTTCAGCAGCGAGGCGCTGGTCATTGCCTGCGTCGGGCCGTTGCACATGGACAAGTTAGTCTGCCTGCTCGCTGCCACCTTTGGCAATGTGTGCGGCGGCATGACGTGCTACTGGCTGGGGCACCTGGGCAAAATCGAGTGGATTGAACGCTATGCCAAGGTCTCCAAGGAGAAACTCGACCGCACGCTCAAGTACATGGAGAAGCGAGGCGCCTGGCTGGGTTTTCTGGCTTGGGTGCCCATGCTGGGCACGGCTATCAGCGTGGCGCTGGGATATGTGCGCACCAATGTGTGGCTCGTGCTGTTCACAATGGCCGTGGGCAAGGTGCTGCGCTATGCCGCTGTCATCTGGGGCACCCTGTGGATTACCAGTCTGTTTCATTGATGCAATTATCTTCAAACCAATATGATATCAACCTGTAACTCCTAACTCCTAACTAAAAATGACTCCAACCCAAATTCGCAACCAATCGCTGGCCCAGGGCATCATCAAGCACCTGCAACGCCGCAACTTTGACGCCCGCTACTGCGCCACCATGGCCGATGCCATCGACGCCGTGCGCGCAATCATGCCCGCTGGCAGCAGTGCTACGTGGGGCGGCTCGCAGACCCTGCGCGACGGCGGCATGGCCCAAGCCCTCATCGAGTGCGGCGATTATCGCATCATCGACCGCGACAAGGCCGAGACACCCGAGCAAAAGCGCCAGTGCTATCTCGACGCCATGGCCGCGGACTACTTTCTCACCAGCGCCAACGCCATCACCCACGACGGCGTCATCGTCAACATCGACGGCCGCGGCAACCGTGTCGCCGCCATCACCTGGGGCCCCGAGCATGTGATTCATGTCATCGGGATGAACAAGGTGTGTGCCGATGTTGATGCCGCGCTGGCACGCGCCCGCAACACCGCCGCGCCCATCAACACCGCGCGCCTGGGTTGTGACACCCCGTGCCGCATCGACGGCGTGTGCCACAACTGCACCTCGCCCTCGTGCATCTGCAACTACATCCACTTTACACGCAACAGTTTCCCCGCCCGCCGCCACATCGTCATCTTGGTCGGCGAGGATTGGGGATATTGATGGATGTTGCCCCGTGCCGCTCGCGCGGATGCCCACTCCTAACTCCTAACTAAAATGCAACAGACCAATAAAAAACGTGAACCGGCCGTCGTGACCGCCGCCTTGAAGGCGTGCCGCGTCATTGGCGTGGCGCTGGTGCTGGGCGCCATTGCCTACCTCGTGTGGCCCGGTGACTTTGACAGCCGCGGGCTCATGCTCGGGCGCATGGACGACTATTTCCTGTTCATGGCGGCATTCCTGTTTGCCCACGGCAGTTTCCAGCGTCCCGAGCGACGGTTCATCCGCCGCCAGCTCTATATGCTCTCGTCGCTGTTTGCCCTGCTCGCGCTGTGCTGGGTGCTGATGCTGGCTTTCATGAAGTAGATGGCCGCCAGCCCCTTCACATCAACGCTCCTGCGGTGGTTTGCGGCCCATGGCCGTGAGCTGCCGTGGCGCGGCATCAGCGACCCTTACGGCATCTGGGTGAGCGAAGTCATCCTGCAGCAGACGCGCATCGACCAGGGCACAGCCTACTGGCTGCGCTTCATGGAGCGTTTCCCGACCGTCGAGTCACTCGCCGCCGCCAGCGAGGACGAGGTGCTGCGTGTGTGGCAGGGACTGGGCTACTACAGCCGAGCCCGCAACATGCACGCGGCCGCGGGGCAGATTGTGGCACTGGGACGTTTCCCCGACACCATCGAGGGCCTGCGCGCCCTGAAAGGCGTAGGGGAGTATATCGCCGCCGCCGTGGGGTCGATGGCTTTCGGGCTGCCCGCCGCTGCGGTTGACGGCAATTTCTACCGCGTGCTGTCGCGTCATTACGGCATAGTCACTCCCATCAACACCACCAGCGGCAAGCGCGAGTTTGCCGCTCTGGCCGCCCAACTGCTGCCTGCCGACCGGCCCTCGGCATTCAACCAGGCGATGATGGACTTCGGGGCCACATGGTGCACGCCGCGCGCGCCGCGATGCGCCGACTGCCCGTTTGCCGAAACCTGCGTCGCCCTGCGCACCGGGCGCGTGGGTGACTTGCCCGTCAAGGAAAAGAAACTCAAGGTGCTACAGCGCCGCATGGCCTACATCTGTGTGCGCCACGAGGGGCGCATTGCCCTGCACCGCCGCCCGGCGGGCGACATCTGGCAGGGACTGTGGGAACCGCTGCTCGTCGAGGGCGCTGATGCTGTATTGCCCGACCTGGGTTGCCCGCTCACGCCGCTGGCGCGGCGTGAAACACGTGCTTACCCACCGTGTGATACTTGCCGATTTCTATCTCGCCAGCCCCCAAAAGCAACCTGCCCTGCCGCCAGAGTACGTCTGGGTGGCAGAGCAGGATATCTCAAATTACGCCGTCCCCCGCTTGGTGGAGAAACTCTTTTTTTTAGTTAGAAGTTAGGGGTTAGGCTCGGGCGCATTGACATTGTAGTTGTAACTCTTCAACAACTCGCTGCTGCGCACGATGCCGCCGCTCATCGAGGCCCTCATCAGGTTGAACGAGCAGGTGAGGTGATCGCACTCGCCGTGGCCTTGATACATGTCGATGTACCGTGCCAGCACCTCGTCGCATGCCTCAATCACCGCATCGTCGTTGCCCTGCGCGTCGGTCGTGGGGTAGGCGGCACGGATGGCTTCGCGTGTCAAGGTGATGGGGCTGTAGAAACGGTAGGTGGCGTTTGTGCTGCCGTTGACGAGGAAATCCTCTTCGACCTCCAGATAGTAGTCAATCACCATGCCCTGGGGCTCATCGTCGTCGCCGCACGACACAAGCGCCGTTATCGAGCACATCACAACCAGCGCCAGCGTGAACAGGCGCCATGCCGTCAGTTTGCTGCTGGTCATTGTTGGTCGCTTTTCAGATTTTGTTCAATGGCCTCTGTCACATCGTTCACATTGTGCGTGGGCGGGTTGCCGTTGAGGGCATCCTGCACAATGGCATCGACACTGGCGGAGCGGGCTTCGGCCTGCAACTGCTGGTCGATGAGGAGGGCGACATCCACAATCGTGATGGCGCCGTCGCCGTTGGCGTCGAGGTTTGTGGCCATGAGTGTGGCGGGAGCGGTGTTGCCGAGCAGCACGTTGACGCACTCGTCAACGGGGTTGGCTGCGCTGGCACTCAATGCGGTTACACAGAATAAAAGAGTAAGGATTTTCTTCATAGTTTATTGTGTTTGATATAGTTATATGTTTTTTCTTGACTATTGTATGCCTGGAGGCAGGAGCCCGAATTGGTAAACTGCCATCACGCGGCTGTCCTGGATAACGCCCTCGTCGTCGATGTGGGAGCGGCAGAGCTTGACCACGCACACTGTGACGGTGGTGAACTGGGCATAGGAACTCTGGAACTTATAGTAGATTTGGTTCAAAGCCGACAGCACGCCGCTGTCGTTGCCGATGTAGGTGGGCTCGGGATAAGCATCGTGCAGCGCACCCCTCATGTTAATCACTGCAGTGGTTATCGGTGATGTCGAGGGGTCGGAACTGGAGATGTCCTGTTCGGAGTCGTCGTCGATGAGGCCGATGTCCACTTGTGAGTTGATATCAAGATAATAGGCTATCCTGTAATCGGGCTCGTCGCTGCCGCACGAACTGAGCGACACCACTATGCCGAGCAACAGCACTGCGGCCCAGATGCGGCTGTATATGTTAAACATCTTTTTCAAAATCGTGTTTGTTAATGATGATGGTGAGAACAGTAAGATTAAGCATGCAAAATAATAAAAATATTTCCGCACTACCAAGAGCAAATGGATTTTTTTTCAGTTAGGAGTTGGGAGTTAGAAGTTAGGAGTTGTGGAAAATCAAAAAAACAATTAAAATCCGCCAACCGTGCCCGTCACTTCGGCAAAAATGCTTAATTTTGCAAGTTATTCTGTTGCAAAATGCGCCTATGTTTTTTGGCACTAATATTGCAATGGCTGAGAAAGGAAAAAAAGGCATCAACCGATGAACATCGCCAGAGGCACATATAACCTGCTGCGCAGCGTGGTAGTTACCGTGCTGGTGACTGCCGTAGTGCTGTTTGCGCTGGCCTATCTGCTGCTGTTGCTGCCTCCGGTGCAGGACCGCCTGTGTCGCGAGGGCGAGAAAGCGCTGGGCGAGTTCCTCAATACCGAGGTCTCCATTGGCGGTGTGGACATCTCGCCGTTTGACGAAGTGGAACTCAACGATGTGCTTGTCAAGGACCAACAGGGCGACTCGTTGCTCACCGTGGAAACGCTGGGCGCCGGCATCAGCCTCAAGGACTACCTCATGGACCGCCGCATTGTCATCACCGCGGCCGAGGTTCTGGGCCTCAAAGGCCATGTGACGCGCCCCGACAAGGATAGTCCCACCAACATCCAGTTTATCATCGACGCCTTCAAGCCCAAGGACAACAAGCCGCCCAGACCCTTTGACGTGCAAGTCAACACCGTGGTGCTGCGCCGCACTGAACTCACCTATGACGTGCTGGACCAGCCGCGCCGCGCGGGCCGTCTTGACCCCAACCATTTGGCCGTGAGCAATCTGCGGGCCGACTTGTCTTTGCCCCGACTAAAAAACAACGATTTTGACATCCGCGTCAAGCGGCTGTCGTTTGATGAGGCCAGCGGCTTGTCGCTCAAGCAGTTGTCAACCAACCTTCACATCACCGACAAGAACCTTGACGCCACCGGCATCAACATCCAGTTGCCCCGCAGCGACATCAATCTCGACGACATCCACCTGGCATACAGTTCGCTCAAGACCCTGGGCGATGAACTCAAGGCTATGCCCCTGGCCGTGAGCACGCCCGGCAGCACCGTCACTCCGTCGGACCTGGCAGCGCTGGTTCCCCGGTTGCGCGATTTTGACGACCCGCTGCGCATCGCTGCCACTGTGGCGCGCAACGGCAATCGCTTGGAGTTTCCTCGATTGACCGTGCGCAGCAACGACGGCGCGCTGGCTCTCGCCACCCGCGGCGGCGTTACGCTGCCTGCCGCATCCGGCGGCTATTCGGCGCTGGACCTTGACCACATCGCCCTCAGCGCCAGCCGCGGCACGCTGGACCGCGTGACAAAGATGGTCCCCGGTCTGTCGCCTCAAGCCCGCAACATCATCGCCCGCTGCGGCGATGTCAAGGTCGACGGCGCTTTGCACGGCACCCCCGCCAAGGTGTCGTTTGACGGCACAGTAGGCACTTCGCTGGGGTCGGCCGGCATCAACGGCACGCTGGCCAAGCAGCAGGGCACGACACACTTTGCCGGACACGTCAAGACTCCCGGCCTGAAGGTGGGTACCCTGCTCGACAAGCAGAATTTGCTGGGCGAGGTCGCCATCAATGCCCAGGTCGATGCCGTGCTGCGTGGCGGCGATGTGTCGGGCCACCTCGACGGCAGCATCCCCTTTGTGGACATCAAGGGCACGCGCTACCACGCCATCACCGCCAACATCGACAAGCGGGGCAATGAATTTATCGGCACACTGGCGATGAACGACCCCAACGGCCGCATTAACCTTGACGGAAAGGCGCTGCTCGACGGCTCCAACTCGACATGGGATGTGAACCTCCAGGGTGACGGCCTGAACCTTGCGCGCCTGGGTGCCACCGACAAATTTCCCGACCGCCGCTTGACGGTCAATGCCACTGCCTCGTTCTGGGGCGACTCTCCCTCCAACGCCACAGGGCACATCCAGCTCAATGATGTCGCCTTTGCCGACAGCCACGGCCATGGCTTGCACCTCGACCGTCTGCAGGTCAATGCCGACAACAACGGCGCCAACAAGGTCATCAGCGTGAGCAGCGACCATGTTAACGGGTTCATCGAGGGACAGTATGACTTCAAGACGCTCGTGCCGGCTGTCAAGCACATCCTCGCCAGCGCCTTCCCGCAATACTTTGGCAAATATGCCGGCTATGCCCACAGCGGCCTTCCCAACGATCTGAACTTTGACTTTGTTGTCACGCCCGACGATGCGTTCAACGACATGCTCGACCTGCCCGTGCAGTTCTACTACCGTGCCACGGTCAAGGGCACCATGAGCGAGAGCGACAAGTCGTTTGACCTCACCGTCGATGCTCCCTACCTGCTGCAGGGCAACAAAATCATCGAGGGCACGCGCCTGATGGCTGCTGTGGACAACACCACGGGCTTCGCCACCGCCAATCTGCAGACCACTTACCCCCTCAAAACCAGCAAGGCGGCGCTCAACATCGACCTCACCGGGCATGACAACCGCTTGGACGCCAACTTGGGTTGGCGGCTGGATCGCAGCGGATTCTTTGGCAACATGAGCCTCAACGGTCTGCTCGACCGCGGCAATGACGGCAAGCTCAAGGCCGATATCGATGTCAATCCCTCGACGATGGCGTTCAACGACACCATCTGGAATGTGGAGCCGGGGCGCATCAATGTGGAGAGCGGAGTGATAACCGTCGATAACCTTGCCGGCGGCCACAACGGGCAGTACATCCGCATCAACGGCAAGGCGTCAAGGAATCCCGACGACGAATTGTGCCTCGAACTGAATGATGTGAGTCTCGACTATGTGTTCGAGACGCTGGCTATCGACCATGTGAACTTTGGTGGCCGTGCCACCAGCAAGTGCTATGCCAGCGAACTCTTCTCGGGTTCTCCGCGGCTCTATACGCCCAGCCTGTTTATCAAGAATATGGCCTATAACGGCGCACTCATGGGCGATGGCAACATCAAGGCCAATTTCGACACCTCGACGCGCGGCGTAATGCTTGACTGCGACCTGGCACAGGCCAATGGACGACACAGCAACATCTATGGCGGCATCTACATCGCCGACGACTCGCTGGACATTACCTTTGATGCCGACCATGCCAACATCGCTTTCCTCAAGCCCTATATGGTGGCCTTTACGAGCGATGTCGAGGGTGAGGTGTCGGGCAAGGCCAACCTGTTTGGCAATTTCCACACCATCAATCTGCAGGGTGATGTCGTGGCCGACTCGCTGCGCTTCTTCATCGACTATGTGAACTGCTACTACACGGCCAGCAACGCCCCCGTGCGCTGCCTGCCCAACATGATTCAGTTCAACGACATTCCCATCCACGACCGCGAGGGGCATGAGGCCAAACTGGGCGGATGGCTCAAGCATGACGCCTTCCACAAACCGGAGTTCAACTTCGCCATCACCGATGCCAAGAACTTCTTGAGTTATGACACCAATCCCTCCATCAATCCCGACTGGTATGGCACCATCTACGGCAACGGCGCCTGCTTTGTCGAGGGTGTGCCGGGCATGGTGCAGATACGCGTCAACATGACCTCGGCGCCACACAGCAAGTTCACCCTTGTGATGAGCGATGCCGAGGATGCCGAGGACTATAACTTTATCACCTTCAGGGACCGCAACGCGCCCTCCGACCCCGTGCCGCAGGAAACCGGGGAGCAGAACGACACCATCAACTGGATTTTGAGCCAGTTGCAGCACAAGGTGCAGCAAGAGGAACAATCCGAGCCCAGCGCCTACCTGATTGACCTCCAGGGCGACATCACGCCCGACGTGGACCTCACGGTGGTGATGGACCCCGTGGGAGGCGACCGCATCAAGGCCACCGGCAGCGGACACATGCGCATGACCTACAACAACAACGGCGAGTTGACGACCTACGGTAAGTACACCCTCGACAAGGGTACCTACAATTTCACGCTGCAAGATGTCATCATCAAGGATTTCGTCATCCGCGACGGCAGCAGCATCAGTTTCCAGGGCGACCCCTATGCCGGCGTGCTGGACCTCGAGGCTGTCTATTCGCTCAACGCCAACCTCAAGGACCTGGACGAGTCCTTTGGCGAGGACCGCGAACTCAACCGCACCAATGTGCCTGTACACGCGCTGTTGCAGGTCAAGGGCATCATCTCGCAGCCCGAGATTTCGTTCGACCTCGAATTTCCGTCGCTCACCACCGACGCCTACCGCAAGGTCAAGAGCATCATCTCTACACCCGACATGATGAACCGCCAGATTATCTATCTGCTGGCGCTCAACCGTTTCTACACGCCCGAATACATGGGCACGATGACCAACCAAAACGAGTTGATTACCTCGGTGGCCTCATCGACCATCTCGTCGCAGTTGTCCAACATCCTGGGCAAGATGACCGACAACCTGTCGATTGCGCCCAACTTCCGCAGCGACAAGGGCGACTTCAGCGACATGGAGGTGGACGTGGCGCTGTCGAGCCAGTTGCTCAACAACCGCCTGCTGCTCAACGGCAATTTCGGATACCGCGACAACACTTACAGCACGAGCAACACCAACTTCATCGGTGACTTTGACATCGAGTACCTGCTCAACAGCAAGGGCAGCCTGCGCCTCAAGGCCTACAACCACTTCAACGACCAGAACTACTACCTGCGCAATGCCTTGACGACGCAGGGCGTGGGCATCGTGTGGAAACATGACTTTGACCGCCTGTTCCGCAAGGAGAAAAAGCCCGTGCTCGAGCCTGCCAGGAACGATACATTGCCGCACACGCAACAGGGCGCCGACAGCAGTGGCTCGCGCCAGCCCGCGCCCATGGTCACGCTGCGCTCGCTTAATGACAGGAATAATCCAGACAGCGACAAACGATGAAAGCCTGGAGGATTGGCATAGTGTTGTTGGTGGTGGCGCTGCTTGGCGGCGCCCCGGCTTGGTGCCAGGACTTTACGGGCATCGTCGATGAGTCGGACACCTTGCCCGACAAGCGCGACTGGATTGAGGCCATCGTGCTGGGCAACTACAACATCAACGACACCAACATCGTTTATCCCAAGTTTCCCGGCATGTGCGTGGACGTCTATCGCTGGGTGGACCATACGCTCAACTACTATGACACCGCCTATGTCGTTAGCCCCAAGCAAAAGTGGAAAATCATGGTCAAGAACAACAACTGGCTGGACCTGTATGTCGGGCACCTGGGGCCACAGCGCATGGGTGTGCAGATGAACAGCGATGTGACCTCCCTCTTTGGCGTGCAGATTGCCTATATGGCTCTTAATTTGAGTTATATGATGAATGTGCGTGATATCATTGAGGGCAAGTTTGTGCGCAACCGCCGTCTGGCTTTCTCGTTCACCTCGTCGCGCGTTGCACTGGATGCTTACTACGACAAGAACTACGAGAGCACGGTGAATATGCACCGCTTGGGCCACTGGCGCGGCAATACTCTGTTTGGTGGGCTCAAGCGCGAGAGTTACGGCCTTGATGCCTACTATATTTTTAATCACACCCACTATGCCCAAGCGGCTGCCTACTGTTTCTCCAAGTACCAGAAGCGCAGCGCCGGCTCGTTGCTGGCGGGCATCTACCTGAGCCACCAGGATGTGGTGATGGACTTTAGCATGCTCGACGACGAGCATCTCAAGGCCCAGTTGCCCGACACGGTGACCGACTACCGTTTTCGGTACCGCGACATTGGCGCGCTGGTGGGCTATGGCTACAGTTGGGTGTTCCACCACGGGTGGGTTTACAACATCACCGTCATGCCCAGCATTGGCTTGCGCGAGTCGTTCCCCGTGTCGATCGAGGGCAAGAAACACCTGCTGTCGCTCAACCTCACGGGACGCATGGCGCTGGTGCGCTATGCCGGCCACTGGTTTTACGGCCTGCACCTCAAGCACGACGGTCACTGGTACCGCAGCAGGCAATACAGTTTTTATAATTGCAGCAACAACCTCGATGTCGTTGCTGGTTTCAGATTCTAAGGTCTAAATGTTTTTTACAATGAGAATAAAATCAGTCATATTGTTAATCGCGATGCTACTGTTGGGTAGCGTAGCGGCGATGTCACAGAGCACAAGCGCCCAGCGCGGCGAAGTGTTCAGGTCTGTGGAGCAGATGCCCCAGTTCCCTGGCGGCGAGGCGGCGCTGATGAAGTACCTGAGTTCGCATCTCGTCTATCCGCCCGAGGCCGCACGCAATGGCATTCAAGGCAGTGTGGTGGTGCAGTTTGTTGTGAAGCAGGACGGCAGCGTCGGCGAGGTCAAGGTCGTGTGCTCGCTGGAGAAGACCTTGGATGCCGAGGCCGTCCGCCTGTGCAAGTCGTTGCCCAAGTTCACCCCCGGCCGTCATGGCGGCAAGGCCGTCGCCGTGTGGTACACGCTGCCAGTTTCTTTCAAGTTGCGTAACGACACCGAACAAATAACTCCAATACAATGAACAGGTTATTTCTTTTTCTGACTTTGCTGATGGCCTTGCCGCAGATGGCTTGGGCCGACTATGACGAAATTTTTGCCGGCGATGCGCGCTACCAGCAGTTGCGCGCCCAGTATGACGAGGTGGTCATCTATTACAACAACTGCACCACGCCCGTGATGGTGCGCAAGGACGGCCGCACGGGTGTCGTGGACGGTGACAACCGCGTCATCATTCCGGTACAGTATGATGCTATCATCTCTTACGACGACGCCCTTTTTGTCATGACCAGCGGCGACAAGCAAGGCGTGGCCGATGCGGCGGGCCGCGTGCTGGCTCCCGTCGAGTACCGCGATGTGCAGGTAATCCAGAGCGAGGGCCGTTATTATGTCTTGCTTGCGCAGGGACAAGAGCCCGACCTGGAGCACGGCGAGTTTTTTGACAGCGAGATGTCGATGATTGACGCTGCGGGCCAGGTCATTATCCCCCCCGTGCATCCCTGTTTGTTTGCAACCGGCCAGGGACAGTTCGACGACCCCGATTCGCCCGCCATCATCATCGCCATGGACCGCGAGACTGCTAGCTTGGGCGTGTATGACCTCAAGGGCAACATGGTGCTGCCGCTTGGCTACAACGGCATTTTTGACGCCTTTCCTTCCGACCACATCTTTGTGGAGCAACAGGGCATTTACGGCGTGTTCAACGGCCGTGGCGAGGCGCGTTTGCCCATGGAGTTCACTGACATCGCCTATGACTACGGCGGCTGCATGTATGCCGCCGCGCGCTTTGTCAACGGCAAGCAGATGTATGCTTTCTATGACATGGACGACAAGCCCATTACGGGCGAAATCTTTACCGGGGTGGCGGGGACTGAGCCCAACGAGGGCTTTTGCTACAGCGCAAAACTCAATGGGCAGCCCATGTTCATCGGTGATTATCACGAGGGCCTGGCCACCTTTGTCCCCGTTGACGATGAAGACAGCGACGAGGAGGCTCAGGCGGCATACGGCTATCTGGACACCAGCGGCCGTGTCGCCGTCAAGCCGCAGTATGCCTTTGCGGGCGACTTTAGTTGCGGCCGTGCCATGGTGGTGCCCGACGGCGACACCATGATGTATGGCTACATCAACCCCAAGGGCGAGATGGTGATTCCCGCTGAATTTGGTCCCGGCAGTGGCGCCGACGGCCAGTTTGAGCCGTGCGGTCTTGCCATGGTCAACCAGGGTTCGACGGTGATGTTCATCGACGTGAACGGCAAACCCGTGATTGCCGCCAATTATGGCGACAACTTCGGTACCATCGAAATCGACGGCGTGACTTACATTGCCCGCGGCAACAAGTATGACGATTATGAGTTGTTTGACCTCAAGGGCAAGTTCGTGAGAAAAGCCTCCGCCAGCGAAATTGACTGGTGAAACAACACCTAACTTCTAACTTCTAACTCCTAACTCTAATGAGTGTAACGATATTAGGCATAGAATCTTCATGCGACGACACGTCGGCGGCTGTGGTGCGCGACACCGTGCTGCTGAGCAATGTCATCGCCAGCCAAAGGGTGCATGAGGCCTACGGCGGCGTTGTGCCCGAATTGGCGTCACGCGCCCATCAGCAAAACATTGTCCCCGTTGTGAGCGAGGCCATCCGTCAGGCCGGCATCGACCGCCGCGACATCGACGCCATCGCCTTCACGCGCGGCCCGGGATTGCCCGGCTCGCTGCATGTGGGCACCTCGTTTGCCAAGGGGCTAGCCCTTGCGCTCGACATCCCGCTGGTCGATGTGAACCACCTGCACGGCCATGTGCTGTCCCACTTTGTCAAGGAGGATGCCGGCACCGTCGTGCCCGAGTTCCCCTATCTGTGCCTGCTCATCAGCGGCGGCAACTCGCAGATTATCAAGGTAAACTCGCCCGCCGACATGGAGGTGCTGGGCCAGACCATCGACGATGCCGCCGGCGAGGCGTTTGACAAGTGTGCCAAGGTGATGGGCCTGCCTTATCCCGGAGGGCCCGTGATTGACCGCCTGGCTGCCGAGGGCAACGACAAGGCGTTCAAGTTCGCCAAGCCGCATGTCGACGGCTACAATTACAGTTTCAGCGGACTCAAGACGTCGTTCCTCTACACCTTGCGCGACAACCTCAAGGCCAACCCCCAGTTCATCGAGCAGAACCGCGCCGATTTGGCCGCATCGCTGCAGCGCACCATCATCGAAATACTGATGGACAAGTTCTCGCGCGCCATCAAGGACACGGGCATCACCACCATCGCCATTGGCGGCGGGGTGTCGGCCAACAGCGGCATGCGCGCCGCCGTCGAGGACTACGCGCGCCGCCATCGCCTCAAGGCGTTCATTCCCAAGCGCCTGTTCACCACCGACAATGCCGCGATGATTGCCATTGCCGGCCACTTCAAGTATTTGGACAAGCAGTTTTGTGACATCACTGCACCGCCCTTCCAGCGCGTGGTGATATGAACGCGGCGGGCATAAAACACAACGATGGCACGGAAGCATGTTTCCGCGCCATCGTTGCTTTAACGGGGTTGAAATCTCGATTAGCGAAGCGACACAACAATGTCGGCCTCGGTCTCGTCAAAGTTGAGCTTGCCTTCCTTGGCGAGCCAGCCCAGGGCTGCATGCAGCTCGTTGACCTTGAGTTTTGTTGCTTTGCGCAGTTCTTTCAGGGTAAGACCCTTTTGGGCATCGTTGAGGGCATTCCACACCAGGCCTGCCCAGGTACCAATACTTGCTACGTTCATAATTTTACCTATTAAAAATGCAATCTTTAATCTAAAAACCGCTACAAAGGTATGTCAAATTTTCTGATTGGCAAAAAAGGGGATGCTCACAGGGTGCCGCCCATCAGACGGTAGAGCGCAAGCGTGTTGGCAAAGTCTTGGCGCTGGCCGTCGTTGAGCATTTTCACATGGTTGATGCCGCGCGTGCTCTGCAGTTTCATGATAACCCAATGGCTGTGGGCGAGGGCATAGACGAGGTCCTTGTAGCCCGTCTGCAGCACGTCGTCGCTGGCCTCCCAGTAAATGCCGTCGCGTCGCTGGCCGCTGGGGTGCGGCGCGGGGTAGAAGATGTAGTCAAAGTCGTCGATGGTGAATGTGATCTGGTCATAGATGAGCGGGTCGTCGGCGCAGTACTGCACGCACAGGCGCAGCGGGCCGGCAACACTGTCGCGCATGGCAAAGGCAAAGTAAACCTCGTTGCTCGCCGTGTCCAGACTGACGTACTTGGAGCGGTATTCGCCGCTGTCGGTCACGGCGAAGTAGGGCAGCAGGCGCTCGCGGGTGTCGGTGACGGGCTCGTCGTGCCAGGTCATGCGGCGTATGCCCATGCCATATTCCTTGATGGAGTAGTCGGTGTTAATCAAGCGGTCGAGTTCGGTGCGGTCGCTGTTGCCCAGGCGGCGCCCCTCGGCGGCCGTGCTGTCCTTGACGGTCTCGGGCACATAGTCCACCGTGCCCCACGCCTCGCCAGCCGTGTCCCAGGGGTCTTCCTTGGGCGTGGCTTTGCGCGACATCTGTTCCTGCAGGAGTTTTTGGGCCTTGAGTTGTTCACGCTCGGGGTGCAGGCGGCGTATGCCCTTGCGGATGCTCACGTCATACTCCTCGTCGTCGGGCACGATGGCAGCCGTCACGGCGGGGGCAGCGATGAGCGCAACGAGCAGCAGCAATATGAAACGGCGCAACTTCATGATGTCTTTTATTATCAAACGGCTGTCGGTGTCACATTATTGCAGTAGGCCGAGCAACAGCAGTTGGGCCTCGGTGGTGGCGCGGGCGATGACGCGGCTGCGGTCGCCCGGCAGACGCTTGACTTGGGCCACTGTGCGGTCGCCGCACTTGGCCGCCATCCACACGGTGCCCACGGGCTTGCCGGGGACGGCGCCTCCGGGGCCTGCGATGCCGCTGGTGGCAATGGCGCAGTCGGTGCCCAGCAGGCGGCACACGCCTTCAGCCATCTGGCGCACAACAGGCTCGCTCACCACCCCGTGGGCGGAAATGTCCTCCTCGCTGACGCCGAGTTGGCGGATTTTGACCTCGTTGGCATAGCTCACCACGCTGCCCTTATAGTAGTTGCTGCTGCCTGCGATGCCGGTAATCTGGTGGGCGATGTTGCCGCCGGTGCAGCTCTCGGCGGTCGCCAGCGTCAGGCCTTTATCCCTCAGGTGCTCGCCCAGGATTTCGGGCAGCTGCTTGTCGCCGTCGGCGATGATGTGGCCTCCCAGCATGTCGTGCAACTGCTGCGTCAGGCGCTGCATGTCGGCATTGAGCGTGGCCGCGTCGGTCGATGAACCGCTCAGCCGCAGGCGGATGATGCCGCCCTCGGGCAGGTAGGCCAGGTGAATGTTGCCGGGCATAGCGCGCTCGAACTCATCTAACTGCATCGCCAGCGCCGACTCGATGATGCCGGTGACGACCATCGTGCGGAACTCGATGTCCTCGCCGTCGTTGAAGCGGGACAGCAGTTGCGGAATGACGGCGCGCTCCATCATGGCCTGCAGTTCAAAGGGCACACCGGGCATGCTCACCAGCACCTTGCCGTCGCGCTCAAACCACATGAGCGGCGCCGTGCCCACTTCGTTTTGGATGACGCGGCACGACGAGGGCACCAGTGCCTGCTGGCGGGTGTACTCGTTGAGGGCGAAGCCGCGTTGGCGGGCCATGGCCGCCACATTGCGTTCCACCTCGTCGTTCCACACCATCTCGCCGCCAAAGTAGCGGCACAGCGTCGGCTTGGTGATGTCGTCCTTGGTGGGACCCAGACCGCCGGTCATGAGCACCACATCGGTCTGCTCCATGGCGCGGTCGATGGCAAGTGTGATTTGGCTCGCGTCGTCGGGCACGACCTGCACCGTCAACACATCCCAGCCGAGCGGCGTCATGTGGCGCGCAATCCAGCCCGAGTTGGTGTCGGTGACCTGTCCGATAAGCAATTCATCCCCAATGGCAATGATACTGTATTTCATGATGAGTGTTTACTATATATATATATATTTAATGTGTAATCTGCATTCGACTGGGCAAAGGTAATGCAATTTTGGGAATTATGGCGACTGCCGGTGTACATAAAACGAAAAACCCGAGTCTTTTGCTCGGGTTATCGTTCTGTAAAACAAACCATTACTAAGCACTTAAAGTTGTCAGCGGCCTCCCGGCTTGCTTTGACAATTTATTATTCCATAGCTCATGATTTAGCTCATGAATTTGCTTGAGTGCACAAAGGTAATCACATATTTTGGATTTACAAAACAAAATGATGAAATTTTCAAAAAAAAATTATTTGATTTTGTAAATGGCGCAATTTTTACTATTTTCGGTAGGGTTTTCAACAAAAATCGCCCGCCTGGCAATGCCCAAAATGAATATGCGCTGGCACCCCGTCTCCCCCGTTGCGCCGATGTTTTAGCATCCAATCACCAGCCACCCTAAACCACCCCCAAAGAGCGCACTGCATGCAATTTTTTCCCCGAATTTGTTGTTTTCAGAATTGTTGTCTAACTTTGCAGATGTTTTTTGGTCAGAGCCTGTTGCCTGTTAGGGGCGGCGGGCACCAATCAACCGATTCTGCTGTTTGAATCGCAAACTGTTGATAACCAAAATATCGCACACTAAGAGACATCTGGAAGATTTCATTTTGTTTCACGTTAATTATAACCCCGTCCTGCTTGCAGGGCACAAAACCAAAATTTATAATGAAAAATATTATTGTTGCGCTGATGCTGGCGCTGTGTTGCACAATTCCCGCCTGGGCCCAGAACAATGAAATTCTGCGCGGTGACGTGAATTATGATGGCCAAGTTACTCCTACCGACATTAGTAGCCTTATCGACTACCTGCTCAATGGCGTGTGGGGCGACGAGCCTGTAACCGAGTCCCAGACTTTTACCGTCAATGGTGTATCATTCACGATGGTTCCCGTCGAGGGCGGCACGTTCATGATGGGCGCGACGGCGGAGCAGGGCAGCGCTATCCATAGTGACGAGAAGCCCACGCATGAAGTGACGCTATCGGACTTCTACATCGGCGAGACCGAAGTGACGCAGGCACTGTGGCTTGCGGTGATGGGCAGCAACCCGAGCGACTTTACGGGCGACCTTAAGCGCCCCGTGGAGCGGGTGTCGTGGGACGACTGCCAGGAGTTTATCGCCCAACTGAACGCGCTGACGGGCGAGACCTTCCGTCTGCCCACCGAGGCGCAGTGGGAGTTTGCCGCCCGTGGCGGCAACAAGAGCCAGGGCTACAAGTACGCCGGCAGCAACGACATTGACGCCGTGGCGTGGTATAGTGGCAACAACGGATACGTGACTCTTCGCGTTGGCGTCTTGTCCCCCAACGAGTTGGGCCTGTACGACATGAGCGGCAACGTGTGTGAGTGGTGCAACGACTGGTACGATGACTATAGCGATGCCGCTCAGACTGACCCCGCAGGCCGTGCAGAGGGCTATCGCCGCGTGTACCGCGGCGGCTGCTGGAGCGGCAGCGCCGTGTGCTGCCGTGTGTCGTACCGCAGCAGCAGCCTCCCGGCGGAACGCGACGGCGCCATAGGCTTGCGCTTGGCTCTTTAGATCTGCCTGACTAACAAGTTCTTATAGAATTGAAAGATAAAGGAAGAACATGGATGCATCGCCCGTCCTTGAGTAGCCATGCTTGCTGAAGGCGAAACACTTGTCGATGCGGTGACGTTAGTAGGGGCCACGGCCGCCGAAAGCGTCCCCGCATTTTTTTTGCTGCCCAACATTAGTCCCGCAGGGCCACGCCAAAATGAGCACAAAAGCAAAAAAAGTGATGAAAATGTGTTGTGTAGTTCAAAAAAGCGTTGTAACTTTGCACCCGATTTCGCGGCACATGTCTTGCTGTCGATGATGCCCAAGCGTCAGTCAAGTCAAGAGTGTGACACTTGATCGTTGAAACTTCGATGCCACGGTTATGATGCTAAAAGCCTGGCAGTCAAGCGTAGGACGATATTTGAACGAGCGAGATGCTTCAGTCGCTGTTGCGGCCATCGGTGCTGGTGCCCTTCTCACGCCAGCGCGCCGTCGGCCGACAGACGAAGCGTCCACACCCGGAATATTGTGCTGCGCCTGTGTTTTTTCTGTGCACAGGCAGGCGTGTCCCGCGGGTCATTTAGGTGTAAAAAATAATTTCTAACAATAACTAAAAACAAGAGAAACTATGTCTAAGGTTTGTCAACTTACCGGCAAGAAGGCGATCACTGGCAACAATGTATCGCACTCGAAGCGCAGGACGAAGCGTAAATTCAACGTGAACGTCTTCAACCGCAAGTTCTATTGGCCCGAGCAGGACCAGTGGGTGCGCCTGACCATTTCGGCTGCAGGCTTGCGCAACATTAACAAGATGGGTATCGACGCAGCGCTCAAGAAGGCTGCCGAGGAAGGCCACCTGACCGAAATCAAAGTCATCAACAAGTAAAAAAGGAGCAACACGATTATGGCAAAGAAAGCAAAAGGCGACCGCGTGCAAGTGATTCTCGAGTGCACCGAGCAGAAGGAAAGTGGCGTTCCCGGAATGAGCCGTTACATCACGACCAAGAACCGCAAGAATACCACCGAGCGTCTCGAACTGAAGAAGTACAATCCCTATCTGAAGCGAGTTACCGTTCACAAGGAGATTAAGTAATACACACCGACACTTTTATATTTTTATAAGATATGGCAAAAAAAGTAGTTGCAACCCTTCAAACCGGTGAAGGCCGCTCGTGGAGCAAAGTCATCAAGATGGTCCGCAGCGAGAAGACTGGCGCTTACGTTTTTGAGTCGCGCATGGTCCCCAACGACAAGGTTCAGGATTACCTTAAGTAAGCAATGCGTTTCTTGACAATGCGGCACTGCCGTGGTCAAGGCGCGTCAACATAATCGTCCTGCCCGTCTGGCATTTTGCTGGCGGGCAGGATTGTTTGTTCGGGAAATGTTTGCTACCTTTGTGACCATGAATCAACCCGATGAGGCCAAATACTTTGAAGCCGCATGACTGAATTAACCTACCGCATAGCCTTTGGCTCGCTGCAGGGCATGGGCGTGGACCTGGCCCGCAAGCTTCTTGACGTCGTCGGCAGCGAGCAGCAGTTCTTTGCCATGGGCGAGAACGAGTTGCGCCGCCTCACCGGCGGGCGCAGCAAGCTGTACAGCGACGCCTACCGCCGCGAGTGCCTGCAGCGCGCCGTCCAGGAGGAGGAGTTCGTGCGTGAGCACGGCATCGGTGTGGCCTATTTCACCGATGCTGCCTATCCCCGCCGCCTGCTTGAGGCGAGCGACGCCCCGGCGATGATTTACACGCTGGGACGGTGCGACCTCGAGTGCCGCCACATCATCAGCGTCGTGGGCACGCGGCACGCGACGCACTACGGCACGCGCTTTTGCGACACGCTCATCGGCGACCTGGCGCAGTGCCTGCCCGGCTTGGTGGTGGTGAGCGGCCTGGCCTACGGCATCGACATCGCCGCCCATCGGGCGGCGCTCAAGCACGGCGTGCCCACGGTGGCGGTGCTGCCCCGCGGACTGAACAAAATCTATCCCGCCATGCACCGTGCCGACGCTGTCAACATCGTCAACAGCGGCGGAATGCTGCTCACCGACTACATCAGCCAGGACTCGGTGCAAAAGAGCAACTTCCTGGCGCGCAACCGCATCGTGGCGGCGCTGAGCGACTGCACGGTGGTCGTGGAGTCGGCAACCGCCGGCGGCGCCTTGGTAACGGCATCGCTCGCGATGAGTTACAACCGCGACGTGATGGCGGTGCCCGGCCGCTGCGGCGATGAGTTCTCGGCGGGTTGCAACAAGCTCATAGCCACCAACAAGGCCGCCCTCATCACCTGTGCCGACGACTTGATGGCCGCCATGCGCTGGGAGGGCCGCGAGGCGGCGCCCAGGCAGCTTGAGCTGTTCCCCGACCTGACCAAGGAGCAGCAGCGCGTGGTCGATGCCGTCCGCGACGGCGGCGAGGTTCACATCAACACCCTTGCCGACACCCTGGGTGTCCCCGTGTATAAACTCATGAGCGTGCTGGTGGAACTGGAGAGCCGCAACATCATCGTTTCCCTGCCCGGCTGCCGATACACGATGAGTTAGGAGTTGGGCATCCGCACGAGGGGCACGGGGTGACATGCTGATGGCTGCCATTGCTTATACAACATGGTCCCGTGAATTTGCCTGTTTACAATATTTAATAGGATAAAATTGGAGGTATGCCAAATATGTCGTAATTTTGCTTTTTATTTCCTGCGCTTAATAGACAATCCATCAAAAAAAGACATATCATGAATACTGACAAGATTCCAGATTCTGAATTCATCATCAACGACGACGGGTCGGCGTTCCACATCCACGTCAAGCCCGAGCAGTTGACCGACAACATCATCGTGTGCGGCGACCCCGCCCGCGTGACGATGATAGCATCCCACTTCGACACCCGCGACTGGGAGACCTCGAGCCGCGAGTTCCACGCCATTGGCGGCACCTACAACGGCAAGCCCGTGATGGCGCTGAGCCACGGCATCGGGCCCGACAACATCGACATCGTGATGACCGAGCTTGACGGGCTGGCGAACATTGACTTTGAGACGCGCACGCCGCACGCCGCACACCGCACGCTCAACATCGTGCGCATCGGCACCTCGGGCGGCCTGCAGCCCTATGTGCCCGTGGGCACCGCAGTGATTGCCGAGAAGGCGCTGGGCTTTGACGGCGTGGTGAACTACTATGCCGACCGCAACAAGGTGGCCGACCTCGACTTTGAGAAGGCATTCTGCGAGTTTGTGAAGTGGAACGAACTGTTCGCCAAGCCCTACATCGTGGATGCCGACCCGACGCTGGTCGAGAAAATCGGGCGCGACGACATGGTGCGCGGCTACACCATCTCGGCCGTGGGCTTCTATGGGCCGCAGGGCCGCAGGGTGCGCCTGGAACTTGCGGAGCCCGAATTGAACAGCCGCATCGCGAAGTTTGAGTACAACGGCGGCCACATCACCAACTATGAGATGGAGAGCGCCGCGCTGCAGGGCATGGCCAAGATGCTGGGACACCGCGCGATAACGGTGTGCTCCATCATCGCCAACCGCGTCGCCACAGACGTGAACCCCAACTACAAGACCGCTGTCGAGGACCTGGTGAAGACGGTGCTCGAGCGACTGTGCGAGTGATTGATAGTCAGGAGTTGGGAGTTAGGAGATACCATTCGCCCCCTCGAAAAACATGAAATCCTAAAAAACATTAAAAGTAAAATCTTTTATACCGCTCACAAAATAACGGGGGCACAGGCTGCGTTATTAGGTTGAACAATAACTAAAACAAGACCTGCCTATGCACAGAACAACTACTCCAACCAACAATGACACCATGGCCACCGTACACAAGCCCAAAAAGGCGACAATTGAGTTCCTCAAGCAATTTGCCAGGGTTTACCGGTACAATGCCGAGTTGCCGAGAGGCCTGGAGTGCATGGCGCTGAATTGAGGCGCCGGCAACACCTCTCCAAGTCAAAACAAAACAGCCAGCCCGCACCGCAGGCAGGGCTGTTTTGTCATTTTATGGCCTGTCATGCCATGAAGTGTTGCCCATGTCGGGATAAAATTGTAAATTTGCGGTCTGTAAAATGTTGTAGAAATGAATCTGGTAAAACGAATCATATTTGGCGCTATATACATCGCGTTAATCATTGCGGCAATCCTGCTCCTTGACAACTCGCCGGTCATGTACCTGACCGTGTTCGGGCTGCTGATTGTGCTGGGCATCCGCGAGATGGTCACCATGGCCAAGGACGATGCCACCCAGTCGTGGCTGGTGACCGTCATCGACATGCTTGGTGGCGTGGGACTGTTTGCCGCCTTCTACCTGCGATCCACCGAGTCGCGCGTGTGGTGGCTGCTGCCCATTGCCTTGTACCTGCTGGTGCGCTGCATCGTGCAACTGTACAAGACGCGGCAAAATGCCGTGCACAGCCTGGAACGCTCGTTTTTTGCGCTGGGCTATGTCGCGCTGCCGGTGGCGCTGCTCAACTGCATCATCGAGATGTCCATGCCGCGGCTGCTGCTGGGCATGTTCATGTTTATCTGGCTGTATGACACCGGGGCCTATTGCGTGGGCTCGCTGCTTGGCCGCCACCGCCTGTTTGAACGCATCTCGCCCAAGAAGTCATGGGAGGGTGTCGTGGGCGGCGTGCTGGCGTGCGTGGGCGGCGCGTTGGTGACTAATTACTGGTTTGACGAGTTCTTTGAGGTGCCCGGCCTGGGCACTTGGGTGGGCTTGAGCATCGTGGTGGCCGTGTTTGCCACATTTGGCGACCTGGTGGAGTCACTCATCAAGCGCACGGTGGGCGTCAAGGACTCGGGCACGATCATCCCCGGCCACGGCGGCGTGCTGGACCGCATCGACAGCCTGCTGCTGGTGGCGCCGGCAGTGCTGATTTATCTGTTGGTGGTCGTTCCCGTGATTCAGTGACAAAAACATGCGTGGCCTTTTTGTGTCATTGATATTGCCATTGTTGCTGTCGCTCGTGATATCGTGCGGCAGCGGCGGCAATGACGCGGGCGGCAACATCCGCCGCCTGCCCGACACGCTAAGGGTGGGCACGCTCTACAGCCCAACGGGCTTTTTTATCCTCAAGGGCGACACCATGGGCTATGACTATGACCGCATCTGCGACTTTGCCCGCAGCCAAGGCATCGCGCTGCGCTTTAATGTGGCGCGCAGCATGCCCGAACTCATCAAGATGCTTGAGAAACGCAAAGTGGATGTGCTCGCCTGTGAAATCCCTGTCACCGCCGAGTACAAGACGCGCGTGCTGCATTGCGGCGCCGTCAACGAGACCTATCAGGTGCTCGTGCAGCACAGCGGCGCCGATGCGATATCCGATGTAACGCAACTCATCGGGCGCAAGATATATGTCGAGAAGGGTTCGAAGTATGAGAGCCGCCTGCGCAACCTCGACAATGAGGTGGGCGGCGGCATCGACATCGTGACCGTAGAGGGCAAGGAGGCCCTGCCCACCCAGCTGATTGCTGGCGTGTCGAGCCGCAAAATCGGGTACACCATCGTGGACAGCGACATCGCACAGATGAATTTCTACTACTATGACAGCATCAACATCAACATGCGCGTGGGCTTTGCCCAGCACTCGTCGTGGGCTGTCAACAAGCGCGACAGGTGGCTGGCCGACAGCATCGACGCTTGGGCCGCAACAGGCAACGCTCGCGAATATAACAAACAGGCGCTGAAGCATTATTTTGAGATGAACCGCGGCAAACCCGACACCGCGCAGCAGGAGGTCCAGATTGTGACACCCCTGGGTGCCATCTCGCCATACGATTCCATTTTCCAGCACTATGCGAAGCAGATGGGATGGGACTGGCGGTTGCTGGCGGCCATAGCCTACAGCGAGAGCGGCTTCAACACCAATGCGCGGTCGTGGATGGGTGCTTGCGGCCTCATGCAGGTCATGCCCCGCACGGCGCGCGGATTCGGTATGGACGAGGCCGACCTTGCCGACCCCGATGTGAGCGTGCATGTGGCTTCGCTGTTGCTGCGGCAGGTCGATGGCATCATGCGCAACCGCGCGAGCCAGGACGAACGCATCAAGTTTGTCCTCGCCGCCTACAATGCCGGCGCCGGGCATGTGATTGACGCCATCGCCCTGGCGCGCAAGCATGGGCTGGACCCGCGCGTGTGGAACGAGAATGTGGAGCAGGCAATGCTGTGGAAGATGGACCCCCAGTACTACAACGACTCGGTGTGCGCCAACGGCTATTGCCGCGGCACCGAGACGGTGGACTATGTCACTAAGGTCCTTAACCGCTACGAGGAATACAAGAAAGTCAAAAAATAAAATGCCGCGCGGGGATAATAAAGGCAGCGCCGCGCGGGTTATTAAAAGAGACTAACCAATCAATCAATAGCAATATGAGAAAAAAACATCTTATCGTCGCCACCGTCGTGGCTCTGTCAGCGTCAATGATGATGCAGTCGTGCATCGGCAGTTTTGCACTGTTCAACAAGGTCAAGGCTTGGAACGACCAGGTGGGCGACAAGTTTGTCAACGAGATTGTGTTCGTGGCAATGTGGATTTTGCCCGTCTATGAGTTGAGTTTCGCGGCCGACATACTCATTCTCAACAGCATCGAATTTTGGTCGGGCACCAACCCCGCTTTGGCGCAGACCACTTTCATCGACGGCAAAGACGCACGCTACAAGGTCGTCCGTGACCACTCGGGCTATGCCATTACCAACACCAGGACCAAGCAGGTGACCCGCTTCAACTTCAACGCACAGGACAACTCCTGGAGCCTGGAGAGCAACGGCAAGGAAACCAAGCTGTTCTCGTTTGTTGACGACACCCATGTCAATGTCATCACCCGCGACGGCAGTTATACCACCGTGGAACTGTCGCAGCCCGGCGTGTTCGCCTATCAGGAGCTCGTGGGCATCGGCGGCGCCGCATTTGCGATGAACTGAAGCATCAATTTCACCCGATAATAGCAATCCCGGGGCTCGAGTTTGAGTCCCGGGATTGTCGTTGGTGGCCCGATGCGTCACACGATGTTCTCGCAGTATATTTTGATGATGCCGTCCAGAAAGGCATTGAGTTCGTAACTGCAAAAGTCGCCCGTCTTGCCCACGTCGCCCGTTTCATAGTAGGCGCGGGCGCGGCAGGCGCCGCCGCAGATGTAGCGGATGGCGCAGTCGCGGCATTTTTCTATTGTGTCCACGTCAAGGCTGGCGCAGCGCTGCAGGGCGGGGGCGTTGCGGTAGATGTCTTCGACGCTGCGGTCGTGCACGTTGCCTGCCAGGAATTGGTCGAAATGCAGCAGTTGGCAAGGATAGACATCGCCGGTGGGGGATATGCTGATTTCGTTGTCGCCAATGGCGCATTTGTGAGTCTGGATGCACTTTGACTGGTCGAGCGACGACTCGCAGTAACCCAGCGGATTCACGCCAAAGGCGTTGGAGAGGGCCTCATAGTACTGGTCGCCCGTGATGGACAGCTCGTCGCTGGCGAGGTCCGACACAGGAAACAGCGGGGCAAAATTGAGGCGGCTGCCAAAGCGGCGCGCCATGGGCTCCACCTGGTCGATGTTGAGCCGCGTGACGGTCATCGACAGCGTGTAGTCGATGCCGTGGCGCTCGAGGATGTTGATGGCGCGCATGACTTGGTTGTAGTTGTCGCCGCGCGTCAGGCGGTGCGTCTCGCGCGTGGGGCCATCGATGCTCAAGGTCACCAGGTCGAAGGTGTCCTCGATGAAAGGCGCATTGTCTTGGGTAATGAGCAGGCCGTTGGTGAGCAGCATCATCGAGCAGCCGCTTTGCTTGCCGTAGGCGGCGACGGGCTGCCACAGCGGGTTGAGCAGGGGCTCTCCGCCCGTGATGGTGATGGAGAGGCGGTCCGAGAGGCGGCACAGGTCGTCGATAACGCACTTGTATTCGGCGAGCGTGAGACGCTGGTGGGGGCTTTCGCGGCGCTCGGCGGCATAGCAGTATCTGCACCGCAGGTTGCACTCGCTGGACAGCGACAGGTGTACATAGCGCAGCGTGGTGTCGCGCCGATGCTGATGGCGCGGGGCTGTCTCAAAGATGGATGAGCCGATGACGCGTTGGCAAAATGCGGTGATTTCGTCGCGCCGCTCATCGCCCAGTATATCGCAGGCAGCATCCACGATGTCGGCGACGGTATTGGTGCCGTCAAACAACGGCACAATCAGACTGCCCAGGTCATTGGTGACAATCCAGGCGGGAAGCAACGGGTTGATAAAGATGTGCTTGTCGCCCCGCTTAAAGGTCTGTACTTGGGCGGGGAGAAGATAACGCTTGTCGTCGTCCATGGCGCGGGCTCAATGGGGGGGTAGTTATTTGCCGCCGCATTCATACGACGAACCGCACTTGCCACCGCCGCCGGCGCATTCATACGACGAGCCGCACTTGCCCTGGCCGTTGGCACCCTGTCCGCTGCACGAGTACGACGAGCCGCACTTGCCGTTGCCGTTAGAGCCCTGGCCGCTGCATGAGTACGACGAGCCGCACTGACCCTGACCCCCGCTGCAGCTATAGGATGACGAGCATGTGCCGTTGCCCGAGGCACTCAGATTGCCTTTTTCGCCTGCCTTGGCGCCAAAGAACACCGTCGGCGACACAGCGCCTGCTACCAGCAGTGCCGTGAGTTTCTTAATAAAATCCCTGCGTGATTGGTTATCCATAGGTCATTACTATTTTTTACACGGGCAAAGTTATAGCATAGTTTTCAATAAACCTATATTTTTATATGAAAAACATGGGCTCCACGGCAGGAATTGCCCAAATGGAGCCCATGTGATGGATTTCTTGTACTTGAATAATTACATGGACAAGAGTCTCTTGAGGTTGACTTTCCTAGCATTGGAAAGTCCATACCAGAAGTCGATTAACGCCCAGATGCCACAGCCGCCGCCGGTGAGCAGCTTGAGGATGCCAAGGCCGGTCTGACCCAGATAGAAACGGTCTGCGCCAAAGCCACCAAGGTAACCAGCGAACCAGAGGCTCTTGCCAGGGCTCTTCCAAGGTTCAGCCATCAGTGCGCTGAGCTGGCTGTCGTCCATCGAGTTGAGTTTTTCCTGTACTTGTGCTTGTGCGTCAAGGGGAAATTTGTTGGCATGTGCCAAAAGGAATTGAATAATGTTGGGTTGTTCCATAATAACCTAAAATCCGCAGATATTTTTTCGAGTGTCTGATTTAGCCCTTGCTTGTG